>Ga0228701_1000983_pt1 | contig 20755 bp, 28 predicted proteins | sample McNCre117_Aug_MG_2_FD_178017 | JGI IMG/M metagenome (GOLD analysis project Ga0228701, IMG submission 178017) | Freshwater microbial communities from McNutts Creek, Athens, Georgia, United States - 11-17_Aug_MG | ecosystem: Environmental > Aquatic > Freshwater > Creek | place: USA: Georgia...
AATCCCGGGGCGACCGCCGCCGTGGATGTGCCAGGCAAGGCGGCGCACCATCGGCACGAACCGGCGGATCCGATCCGCGGCATCACTGCGATAGGCCCCCTTGGCGGCAAAGCTCTTGTGGTCCTGGATCATGCAAAGGCACTCTCTGGTTGGGAAATGACATCAGGTTGCGGCAGCGCCGGGGCGCGGGCGGCATCGGGCACGGCGGGGCCGCCGATCACGGCCACCACTTCGATCGGCTGGCTGGTCGGCAATTCGGCGATCGACAGCACCAGCACCGAAGGCGCACGCAGCCGCAGCAGTGCGGCCAGCGCCCGGCGCGCGCGCGGCTGGGCAATCAGCGCCAGCGGCGGCGCACCCGCGCCGCGCTGGGCGACCAGGCCGGCGACGTGTTCGCCAATGGTCCGGGCGAGATCGGGCTCGATCACCGGCTGGCCGGTAACCGGATCGACCAGCCCCTGCACGATCGCACCTTCGAGCTGCGCGTCGAGCGTGATGACCGGCAAGCGGTCCCCCGGCGCGCAAACCCGCGCAACCAGCAGCCCGCCGAGGTCAGCGCGGAGCAATTCGATCAGCCGGTCATGCTCGGTGGTCTGCTGGACCGCGACCGCGAGGCTGGAGAAGATCGGCAGCGGATGGGCAATCGCAATGCCATCTTCGAGCAGCGAGCGCAGCAGCCGGGTCAGCGCCGCCAGCGACAGCGGCTGGGGATGGATCGCCTCGACCAGCGCGGCGGAATGTTCCTTGATCCCCTCGACGATGGCGCGGACCTCGTCCGGGCCGAGCAGCACCTGCGGCCGCTCGCCCAAGAGCTGGTTAAGCTGGGTGGCGATCACCGTGCTGGCATCGACCGTCAGGAACCCCTCGGCAATCGCGTGATCGCGCATCGCCGGATCGACCCACAGCGCCGGGCAGCCAAAGCTGGGGTCGAGGGTGGGATCGCCGCTCAGGCGGTGGCCTTCGCGCACTTCGCCGGCATCGATCGCCAGAATCCGGTCAGGCCGGATCATCCCGCCGCCCAGCGGCACCCCGCCCAGCATGATGCGGTAGTCATTGGGCGACAGATCGAGCGAATCCCGCACCCGGAACTGCGGCACGACAAACCCATAGGCCTGCGACAGCTGCTTGCGCACCCCGGTGATCCGCGCGACCAGCGGCGAACCGCGGCGATCATCGACCAGCTGAACCAGGCCGTAGCCGAGTTCAACCGTGACCAGCGTGTGGTCCGATACGTCCTCCAGTGTGATCCGTCCGGGATCGGGCGGCGGCGCGGCATCCACGGGGGCTGGCGCCGGGCGCTGCGCCCGCTTGCTGAGCGCGTGCCACAGCCAGAAGGCAAGACCGCCGGCGGGCAGGAACACGGTTTGCGGCATGGCCGGGATCACGCCGATCGCGGTCAGGATCACCGCCACCGGCAGCCACGTGCCGGGGCTGGCAAGCTGGCCGCCGATCTGCCCGGCCAGGTCGCGATTGTCGGAGACGCGGGTGACGATCACCGCCGCCGCGATCGACAAGAGCAGCGATGGCACCTGCGCCACCAGCGCATCGCCCACGGCGAGGGTAATGTATTTCTGCGCGGCATCGCCCGCCGACAGCCCGTGGGAAATCATGCCGAGGCAGAAGCCCGCGATGATGTTGACCCCGAGGATCAGCAGCGCGGCGATCGCATCGCCCTTCACGAACTTGCTGGCACCGTCCATCGAGCCATAGAAATCGGCCTCGGTCGCCACTTCGCGGCGGCGGGCCTTGGCCTCGTCGGCAGTCACCAGCCCGGCGGCCAGATCGGCGTCGATCGCCATCTGCTTGCCCGGCAAGGCATCAAGCGTGAAGCGCGCCGACACTTCGGACACGCGCCCGGCGCCCTTGGTCACCACCACCATGTTGATGATCATCAGGATCATGAACACGAACAGCCCGACCGCGAAATTGCCGCCGATGAGGAACGCGCCAAAGGCCTCGATCACGTGGCCGGCAGCCGCCCCGCCCTGATGCCCGTTGACCAGCACCACGCGGGTTGAGGCCACGTTGAGTGCGAGCCGCAGCAGGGTCGCAAACAGCAGCACGCTCGGGAACGAGGAGAAATCGAGCGGCTTTTCCGCGTTCATCGAGGCCATCAGGATCGCCACCGACAGCGCGATGTTGAGCACGAAGAACACGTCGAGCAGCACCGCCGGGGTCGGCACGATCATCAGACAGATGAGCGTGAGGATCCCCGCCGGCAGGGCGAAGGCGCTGGGATTGAACCGGGTCAGGAGATTGCCGCTCACAGCCCGAACGCCTGCAATTTGCCATAGGCGGCGCGAACCGGCGCGGGCATCGCGCTGGCATCGGCCCCGCCAAAGGCGGCAGCCAGCGTCTCAGCCATCGACGGACGCTGCGGCTGGGTTTCGGGCGCGGCGGCATTCCAGCCGCTCGATCCGCCCCAGGCCGCCCAGCCATCGCCGCCGGCGGGCATGGCGCCGCCCTCCATCGCCGCGCCCATGCGGGTGCGCAGCAGGTCCATCACCCCGCCAAGCGAACGCGGCGCGCCGGCATCGTCAAAGAAGATCGCGCGGTTCGCGGCCGCCGCCTTGGGCAGCAGGGCCGCCGCGCTTTGCCCCGGATCGGCGGCAAGGCCGGTCAGGAACCGCCCGGCCCCATCGGCGCCGAGGAAATGCGCAAGATAGAGCTCGCTCGCATCGGGTTCGCGGCCGAGCACGCCGGTCAGCGCGGTGCGGTTTTCGGCGGCGAGTTCGCCCGCCATCAGCGCCGAAGCTTGTGGATCATAGCGCAGGCTGAGCACCTGTTCGCGCACGGCGGGATCGGAAATCCGGCCGCTGGCGATCGCATCGCTGGCCCAGCCGAGCCCGTTTTCCGCACCGTGGCGGCGGAGCATCGACAGCCAGGTGCCGGAGGTGAACTGGAACAGCCCCGCCGCACTTGAAGAACCGGCGCGGGCGGAAGGATCAAGGCTCGATTCCATCCGCGCCTGCCCCAGCAGGTAGCCGAAATCGACCCCGGTCGCCGCCGAGGCATTGGCAATCGCGCCGCGCACGTCGGCGCGGGGCGATGGGGTCGGTGATTGAACTGCAAAGGGTGCGGACTGGCTCACGCCAAACTCCCGGAACGAATGGACATCGCTCCGGGATCAGCAAGGGTCGTGCCAAATCAGCAAATCGGGTCAGCCGCGCGGGGCGGCATAGGCATAGGCCGGGCGCGCAGCGGCCCCGGCATTGTACAGCGCCGGACTGCCGGTGAGGGCATCGAGACGCGCCGCAACATTGGCCGCGATCAGGTTGCGAACCTGGCGGTTTACCTCGTTCAGGCGGCGCGCGGCATCAAGCAGACCGCGGCATTCCTCATCGACGCCCTGGCCATCGGCCAGCGGCCCGTGCTGGTCCAGCGTGCCGCACAGCGCGACCTTGTCCTGCGCACAGCCCATGATCGCATCGAGATCCAGCCCGGCAAGCGCCTGCCGCTCGGCCTGCAGCACGGCAATCATCTGCCGCAGGTTCTCGCGTAGCTCGGCTCCGCTCATGTGTCGCTCCTCAGCAGCATTCCGGCTGCAATCATCGCATCGGCGACCCGCATCGGGATCACCGGATAGCTTCCCTGTTCGATCGCGCGGCGGATTTCGGCCACGCGTTCACTGTTGACCGGCTCGGCCCCGGCGTCGAGCGCATCGCTGCGCACCACGGTGGTTGCCGCCTGGGTCTGGCCCGAGGTCGTTGCGGCGGGCTTGGCCCCAGCGGCATTGGCAGCAGCGGCGAGACTGCGGCTGTCCAATGCCCCGACCGGGCGAGGTGCTTGCGGCCCCGTGGGTCCGCCGATTTCGATGGGAGGCATGGTGTCGCTCCTGGATTGCTTGTCAGCACAGAGGACGGCAGCGGCTGGGCCACTTTAAGCCCCACCGGCAAGAAAATGCCGCATCACGGCAGGTCCGTGCCGAGATCGATGCCAACCAGCCCCGGGCGGACCACGCGCGCCCGGATAACCGGGGCGTTCTGAGCCAATCCGCGCACCTTGATCCACGCCCCCACGGCCCCGGCCTCCAGCGCCTCGCCCGGCTGGGACACGGCAAACCCGGAATCGCGGACCGCGATGGTCACCCCCTCGCCGCGCAGCACCGCAGGCGCCGCGGCTTGCGCCGAGGTCGCGGCAAGCGGGACATAGAGCTTCCACCCGCCCGCGACCGGACAGGCCACCTCGACCGTATCCTGCCGTGTGCCGAACCAGCCGAGCGCCAGCGGTGCAGCGCAAGGGTTAAGCCGCAGCCGCCGGTCAACCGGATGGGCCGCCCCGCCCGGCTTGCCCGGTGCAGCGCCGGTGAAGCGGGCCACGGCCTCGTCGATCGCCGCCAGATCGGCGCCAACCTGCGCCTGCGCCCGTGCGGGCAGCGGGGCCAGCGCGCCGGCGAGCGCCAGCACGGTCATCAGCCTGGTCATCGGACAGTCTCCTTGGAAGGTTTCACGGGCGCCACTGCAGGCTCGCCCTGGTCATAGGTCAGCGCGGCCAGCGGGGCTCCGCCGCCCTCGGGATCGAGCACCACCCGTGCCGGGCGCCCGGCTTCGCGGGCCAGCGCCAGCGCGGCGGGGGCATCGGCAAGCGAGGCCATGATCGTCAGCCGCAAACGCGGATCGGCGCTTTCCCCGCGCAGCCACTCGGCCAGCGGCGGGCTGCCCGCGCCCGCACGCCACTGCGCCACCGGCTCGCCCAGTGCGGGCACGCCGGTTACCGGCCGTGCGGCAGGCTGGGGGCGCGGCTCTGGCGGGGCATCGGCCACGGCAGCGGCGGTAATCATGAACAGGATCATCGAGAGGTCAGCCAGCACCACCTGCCAGCCGCTCCCCATCCGCGCGATCACGCCGCGCTCTCGACATCATAGGCGGCGGCCGGATGCGCGGCCGCGTCGGCAGCAGCGCGGCGCAGCGGCGGACAGGCCGCGGTCACCTGCCGGGCGAGCCAGTCGATCACCTCCTGCCGCTCGGCCTCTTCGGCGCGCGAGGCACGCTCAACCATCCGCGCCAGCGGAGCCAGCAGCAGATTGGCGACCAGCAGCCCGTAAAGCGTGGTCACCACCGCCATCGAAATCGCGCTCATGAACGCACCGCGCGCCAGCCCATCGGCCGGCAGCTGGCTCAGCGAAATCAGCGTGCCCGCCAGACCGAACACCGGCGCCAGCTCGGCCCCCTGCGCCAGCGTGCGCATCGCCCGCTCGCCCAGGGCCACGCGGCGGACCTTGTGCGCTTCGTGCGCCTCGATCAGCGCGGCGACCGAGCGCCGGCCGATCATCGCATCGGTGGCATCATCGAGTTCGCTGTCCCCCAGCCGGCGCGGCTGGGCGCGCAGCAGGCCGTCCTGGCGGATCTCCTGCACCTGCAGCGCCAGCTCGGCGCGCACCGCCTGACCATCGAAGCGCTGGCGCCCCAGCAACCGGCACAGCTTGCGCATGGTGATCTGCATGTCGCGGTTGCCCGCACGCAGCCAGGTGCCAAGCAGCGTACCGCCCAGCACGATCACCGCAGCGCGCGGATCGAGAAGGATCATCAGGTTCATCGCAGGGGACTTCCTTTCCCATCTAAGGACGGCAGCCCCGCGGCAATTTCAGCATCCGGCCGACATTTGCCGCCTGCCGGCAAGAGCTTGCCGCTTGCCGCTGCCAGACCCACGCAAATGCGCCGTTTTCAGAACTGGCACGGGTCTTGCGGATACACGGGCACGATTTGCAACCGGAGCCACGCTCATGGCCGAAAGCCTGTTTGGAATTCATGGGGTCGCCCTGCAGCTGCGTTCGCAGCGCATGGGGATGATCACCTCGAACATCGCCAATGCCGCCACCCCCGGCTACAAGGCGCGCGACCTTGATTTCGCCGCCGCGCTGAAAGCCCGCGCCAGCGGCCAGGGCAGCGATCAAGCCGTGGCCCAGGCCACGCGCTTTCGCGTCCCGGTCATGCCCAGCATGGATGGCAACACGGTCGAAATGGCGACCGAGCAGACCGCGTTTTCCGAAAATGCGGTGGGTTACGAAGCCACGCTCAGCTTCATTCGCGGCCGGGTCGATACCGTCACCCGCGCGCTGAAGGGGGACTAGGCCGATGCCCAACTCCCTGTTCAACGTCGCCCAGCGCGCGATGTCGGCCCAGCTGGTGCGGATGAACGCCGCGTCCTCGAACCTTGCCAACGCCGGGACCGTCGCGGGCAGCGAGGCCGAAGCCTATCGCCCGATCCGCGCGGTCTTTGCCGAGGATCTCGATCGCCAGACCGGCCTTTCCAGCGTCCGCGTCTCGGGCGTGGTGCAGTCCACCGCCGCACCGATCAAGGAACACAACCCCGATCACCCGCTGGCCGATGCCAACGGCGATGTCTGGACCGCCCCGGTCGATGAAAACGCCGAGATGGTCGAGATGCTCGATGCCTCCCGCCAGTACCAGAACCTGGTCGAGGCGCTTTCCACCGCCAAGCAGCTGATGCTCGATACGATGAGGATGAAATGACCGTAAGCTCCGTAACCTCGGCCTCTGCGGCCGCTACCGCCACTGCGGCCTCGTCGGCCAGCAGCAAGACGCTCGGCCAGTCCGAATTCATCAAGCTGATGACCACCCAGCTCAAGATGCAGGATCCGCTGGAGCCGACCGACAACAAGGAAATGATCGCCCAGATGGCGCAGTTTTCCTCGCTGTCGGGGATCAACGACATCAACACCAATCTCAAGGCGATTTCCGCCCAGCTCGATCAGGTGATGACCGCCCAAAACGCAGCCGCCGCCGCTTCGACCTCCACCCCTTCCGCCTGACCCCAACGAGGAGCCCCCCATGTCCTTCTACACCTCGCTCAACGGCCTCAAGAACGCCCAGACCGAACTCTCGGTGATCTCGAACAACCTCGCCAATGCCGAAACCACCGGCTTCAAGAAGAGCCGCATCAACTTTGCCGACATCGTCGCCGGCTCGGCCTCGACCAATCCCAAGCTGGTCAAGGGCATCGGTTCGACCGTCCAGGCGATCGACCAGAACTTCTCGCTCGGCCCGGTCCAGCAGACGGGCTCCTCGCTCGACCTCGCGATCAACGGCGAAGGCTTCTTTGCCAAGGTGAACCCGGTGTCGGGCAAGACCTTCTACACCCGCAACGGCAATTTCACGCAGGATGGCGCGGGCTATATCACCGACAGCTCGGGCAGCCGCCTGCAGGTGCTCCCGGTCGATGCCGCGGGCACGGTCACCTCGACCACGCCGATGGACGCGCTCGCTCCGCTGACCAATGCGGGCGGTTCGGACTTCGTTGCAGTGACGATCAAGAGCGATGGCGGCGTGATCGCCTCCTATGCCGATGGCTCGGTTTCCGAAGTCGGCAAGATCGCGCTCGCCAGCTTCGTTGCCCCCAATGGCCTGTTGCAGGTTGGCGGGCAGGATTGGCAGGCTACCGGGATTTCGGGAACCGCCACCTACGGTCAGCCCGGCGCGGCGCGCTTTGGCACGATCCTCTCGGGCAGCCTTGAACAGTCGAACGTCGACATTGCCGAGGAAATGGTCGGGCTGATCACTGCCCAGCGCTATTTCCAGGCCAATGCCAAGGCGATCGATACCGCGACCCAGCTGTCGCAGACCATCGTCAACCTGCGCAGCTAAGCCTGACGCCGGCACGCCGATAAGCGGAGCTTCCTGATATGGACCGGATGATCTGGACCGCGGTTTCCGGAATGTCGGCCTCGATGGCCCGGCAGCGGATGATCGCCAGCAACATGGCCAACGCGCAGACCATCGGGTTTCGCGCCGAGATCATGCAGTTCACCCCGATGACGCTTGAAGGCCCCAGCCTTGAGGTGCGGGCGATGAGCGATGCCCAGGTGCGCGGCGCCCGAATGGACGCCGGCGTGATGACCGAAACCGGCCGCCCGCTCGATGTCGCGCTGCAAGGCGATGACATCCTGCTGGCGGTGCAGGGCAGCGACGGGACCGAGGCCTATACCCGGCGCGGCGACCTGTCGATTTCGGCCAACGGCCTGCTGGTCAACGGCGAAGGCGTGCCAATGCTGGGCGACAATGGCCCGATTTCGCTGCCGCCGGGCAGCGATGTCAGCATCGGCCCCGATGGCGCGGTGCTGGTCCGCGATCGCACCAATCTCGAAGCCCCTCCCCAGAAAGTCGATGCGCTCAAGCTGGCCAACTGGCGCGGCAGCCGCATCGACAAGGGGCTCGACGGCCTGTTTCGGGTGGTCGGCGGCGGGGTGCTGCCGGGCGATCCGGCGGCCCGGCTGACCAGCGGCACGCTCGAACAATCGAACGTCCGCCCCAGCCAGGTTCTCATCGAAATGGTCGAGGCCCAGCGCCTCTACGACATGCGCACCAAGCTGATCTCCACCGCCAAAGACCTCGACGAGGGCGGTGCCAGCCTGATGCGGATCACCGGATAAAGCGAAGGAAAGTTTCCCATGCCCAGTTCAGCCCTGCACGTGGCGCGCACCGGCCTTGAGGCCCAGGACACGCGGATGCGCGTGATCGCCAACAACCTCGCCAATATCGGCACCACCGGGTTCAAGCGCGACCGCGCGAACTTCTCGACGCTGGCCTATCAGGACGCGCGCGTTGCGGGCCAGCAGTCATCCAGCGAAACGGCCTATGCCACCGGGCTCAATCTCGGCACCGGGGTCGGGATCCAGTCGACCACCTCGATCACCACCCAGGGCACGCTCGCCACCACCGGCAACGCGCTTGACCTCGCGCTCGATGGCGATGGCTATTTCCAGGTGTCGCTCCCCGGCGGCAAGCTTGGCTACACCCGTGCGGGCAATTTCACCCGCTCGGCCGATGGCCAGCTGGTGACCTCGCAGGGCTATGTGGTCCAGCCGCCGATCACCATTCCCGAAGGCGCCAGCGCGATCACGGTCGGCAATGATGGGACCGTTTCGGCCAACCTGCCCGGCCAGTCGGCCTCGACCCAGCTCGGCCAGATCACGGTCGCGGCCTTTTCCAACCCCGCCGGGCTTCAGGCGCTAGGCGACAACTTCCTCGGCGAAACCGCCGCCAGCGGCGCGGCCCAGCTGGGCGCCCCGGGCGATGCCGGGCGCGGCCAGATCCGCCAGGGCATGCTCGAAGCCTCGAACGTCAACGTGGTCGAGGAACTGGTCGACATGATCGAGTGCCAGCGCGCCTACGAGATCAATTCCAAGATGATCTCGGCGGTCGACGAGATGCTCAAGAACGCGAACCAGACGCTTTAGGCCATGCGCACCATCGTTCATGCCGCGGCGCTGGCCGCCTTTGCCGCCCTCGCGACCGCCGCTCTGTCGGGCACGGCGCAGGCCGCGCCCAAGCCCGCCCCCGGGTTCGAGCCCGCGCTGCCGCCCGAGGCTGCCGCGCCGCGCATCGCCGATGGCGCGATCTTCAACGCCGTGGCGGGCTATGCCCCGCTCTACGAAGGCCACCGCGCCCGCGCGGTTGGCGATCCGCTGACGATCATGCTGGTCGAGACGACCACCACTTCAAAGTCGGCCGGAGCCAAGACCGCCCGCGATGGCAGTGCCTCGATCACCCCGCCCACCGCCGGTCCGCTCAGTTTTCTCAACCCCAATGCCCTTAAAGCTTCGAGCAATTCGTCGTTCAATGGCCAGGGTAATGCCACCCAGACGAGCACACTCGCCGGCGAGGTCTCGGTCACCATCGTTGCCGTGCGGTCCAATGGCACCGCGCTGGTTCGCGGAGAAAAGCGCTTGTTGCTGAGCCAGGGCCAGGAATGGATCCAGTTTTCGGGGATCGTGCGGCTGTCGGACATCGACGCCGAGAACACGCTGCCCTCGACCCGGGTGGCCGATGCGCGAATCGAATATGCCGGAAACGGGGCGGTCAGCCGCGCCAGCCGCGAGGGCTGGCTGTCGAAATTCTTCAATTCCATCAGCCCGTTCTGAGGAGAATGCCATGCATCGCCTCATGATCCGACCGGCCCCGCTCGCCGCTCTTGCCGCCGCCATCGCCGCCGCGCTGCTACCCACCCCGGCACTGGCCGAACGGGTGCGCGATCTCGGCGCGTTCCAGGGCGTGCGCACCAACCAGCTGACCGGCTACGGCATCGTCGTCGGGCTCGCCGGAACCGGCGATGACAGCCTCGAATACCTCACCCAAGGGATGCGCGGCGTGTCCGGGCGGGTCGGCGTGCAATTGCCGCCGGGCGTCAACCCGGCGCTCAAGAACGCGGCGGCGGTAATGATCACTGCCGAGCTGCCCCCCTTCGCCAAGCCGGGGCAGCACATCGACATCACCGTGTCGGCGATCGGCAAGGCCAAGTCGCTGCGCGGCGGCACGCTGATCCTCAGCCCACTCTACGGCGCCGATGGCCAGATCTACGCGATGGCCCAAGGCAACCTGGCGGTCGGCGGGCTCGGCATTTCGGGCGCCGATGGCTCGAAGCTGACGGTCAACATCCCGACCGTGGGCCGGATCGCCGATGGGGCCAGCGTCGAACGTCCGGTCGATACCGGCTTTGCCGCAGCCGAAGCGCTGCGCTGGAACCTGTTCCAGTCCGATTTCCTTACCGCCACGCGGGTCAAGGAAGCGATCAACACCAAGTGGCCAGGCACCGCCACGGTCGAGGACGGCGTGACACTCGCGCTGCGCCTGCCCGCCGGGGCCGATACCCGCGCGGGCATGATCGCCGCGATCGAAATGCTAGATGTGACCCCGGCGGAAACGCCGGCGCGGGTGATCGTCAACAGCCGCACCGGCACGGTGGTGATCAACAGCGCGGTCAGGCTCTATCCCGCCGCCATCAGCCACGGCAAGCTGACCGTGCGGATCGATGAAGATCCCACCGTGGTCCAGCCTGCCCCGCTCAGCCGCGGCCAGACCGCGGTCCAGCAAAACAGCAACCTCTCGGTCGATGAGGAAGGCAAGCACGTCGTGCTGTTCAAGCCCGGCGCCTCGCTGGCCCGGCTCGTCGACGCGCTCAACCTCTTGGGCGTGACCCCGTCAGACCTCGTCGCGATCCTCGAAGCGCTCAAGCAGGCGGGCTCGCTCAAGGCGGAGATGCAGGTGATATGACCGCGCCCCTCACCCCCACCCCGGCCGCATCGGCAGCAGCGTCGGCAGCAGCGGCAACGCCCGGCCCCGCCCGCAGCCGGCTGACCGAAGCCGCCCAGCAGTTCGAGGCGATCTTCGTGCGCCAGATGCTGTCCTCGGCGCGTGCCGCCAGCTTTGGCGACACGCTGTTCGGTGGCCAGGCGATGGACACCTTCCGCACCATGCAGGACGAACATTTCGCCGATCTGGCCGCCAAGAGCGGCTCGTTCGGCCTCGCCACCCAGATCGAGGCGCAATTGTCGCGCTTTACCGGAAGCGGAGGTTAAGCCGTGTCCAGCGATCTCTTCACGATCGGGTCGAGCGGTCTGCGCGCAGCGCGGGCCGCGCTTGACGTTACCGCCCAGAACATCTCGAACGCCAGCACCGAAGGCTATGTCCGGCGCAGCCTGCGGCTCGGCGAAGTGGCCTCGGCGGGCGGCTATGCACGGGTCGGCGACATTTCGCTCTCGGGCGTGCGCGTCGACGGGCTGGTGCGCAACGCCGACCTGTTCCGGCAGGCCGAAGTGCGCCGCACCGGCGCCGATGCCACCCGCGCGCAGACCGAACTCACCGCGATGGAAAACATAGAGGCCGGGGTCGAACAGGCCAACATCTTCCCGGCGATGTCGACGTTCGAAACCTCGCTCAGCCAGCTTTCGTCCGATCCGACCAATGCCTCGCTGCGCGCCGCCGTGCTCGAAAACGCGCGCACCCTGACCAAGACCTTCAACATCGCCGCGCAAAGCGTCGATACCGTGGGCACCGGGCTGACCTTCGATGCCACCAACGGCACCGCGCAGGTCAACCTGCTCGCCACCGAGCTGGGCCGGGTCAACCTGCAGATGACCCGCACCGCAGCGGGAACCAGCGATCAGGTCAAGCTGCTCGACCAGCGCGACACCCTGCTCCAGCAGATCTCGCAATATGCCGACGTGTCAACCTCGGTCGCCGCCGACCAGACCGTCGAAGTGCGGCTGGGCGGAAGCAGCGGGCCGCAGTTGGTTACCGGCGGGACCGTCAACAGCCTGACCATGACCAGCGCCGCCGATGGCACGATCAGTTTTACGCTTGATGGATCAGCCGTTGCGCTGTCGGGCGGATCGCTCGCCGGGCAAGCGCAGGGGCTCGTCGCCGTGCGCGACACCCACGCCAATCTCGATACCATTGCCGATGCGCTGGTGCTAGCCGCCAACACCGCCCAGATCGGCGGGGTCGCGCTGGACGGCACGGCGGGGCAACCGCTGTTTTCAGGCTCGGGCGCCAGCGGGATCGCGCTCGCGCTAACCTCGGGCAGCCAGATCGCGACGGCTCCCGCCGGGGCCGGCGCCTCCAGCCGCGATGCCGCCAACCTTGAAGCCCTGCGCACCGCCCTGTCGAGCAGCGACATTTCCGGCCAGATCGACGGGCTGCTGTTCGGCGTGTCGAGCGCGGTCGCCGGGCGCAAGACCACCAGCGAGGCGCTCGCCACGATCGCCAGTTCGGCCAAGCTTTCGCTCGACCAGCAGGCCGGGGTCGATCTCGATCAGGAAGCGGTCAACCTCGTGCGTTACCAGCAGGCGTTCCAGGCCTGCGGCAAGGCGATCCAGGTCGCTTCCGACATGTTCGACACCCTGCTGTCCCTCAAGTGAGTTTCTGAAGGATCCCCGCCATGACCAGTGTCAGCACCAGCGCATTCTACGAACGCAGCTCGATCGACATGGCGAGCCTGCGCTCGCGCGCCGAAAGCCTGCAGGCCGAAATGGGCAGCGGGCAGCGCCTGACGCGCGGGTCCGACGATCCGGTGGCGGCTTCGCGGCTGCGCGCGCTCGCCCGCAGCGAAAGCTTCAATGCGATCGATGCCACCACCACCGCGCGTGCGACCACGGACCTCACGCTCACCGACAGCGCGCTGTCGACCTTTGCCAGCTACATCACCCGCGCGCAGGAACTCGCCACCCAGGCCGCCAACGGCACGCTGACCAGTTCGCAGCAGCATTCGATCGGGGTGGAACTGGGCCAGTTGCAGAAGGAACTGGTGAGCCTCGCCAACAGCCGCGACAGCATGGGCCATGCCCTGTTCGGCGGCGAAACGGCGGGCGATGCCTATACCTTCGATGCCGCTGGCACCGCGACCTACGCCGGCACGGCCAATGCCACCGAATTGCCGCTGGGCGACGGCCAGACCGTGACCAGCGGGCTGACCGGCCCGGAATTCCTGAACTTCACCGCCGGTGGCAGTTCGACCAATCTGATGGCGGTAATCAAGGGCCTGTCCGATGCCCTGCAAGGCGGCAGCAGCGATCCCGCGCAGTCGGCGCGCGATGCGCTGGGCGCGCTCGATACCGGGCTGGAAACCGTGACCACCGCGCAGACCGTGGTCGGCGCGCGGCTCAACTGGATCGATCTCGTCAGCGAGCGCCGCACCGCGCAAAGCGAACTGCGCGCCCAGGAACAGTCGGACATCGGCGGCACCGACATCGGCGCCACGGTCTCCCAGCTCCAGCAGACGCTGACCGTGCTCGAAGCCAGCCAGGCCAGCTTCACCAAGCTGGCCGGCCTCACGCTGTTCAGCATGCTGCGCTGAGCGCGGCACATTTACGTCAATTTTTTCTAGGGGTTAGCTAATGTACGCCGCGATCGGTATCGTTGTTCTGCTGGTGATGGTGTTTGGCGGTTTTGCCATCACGGGCGGCGCGCTCGGCCCGGTGATGGAGGCGATCCCCCACGAAATGCTGATCATCGGCGGCGCGGCGCTGGGCGCGGTGATCACCGGCAATTCGCTTCACGGGATCAAGGCGATCGGCGGCTCGTTTGCCAAGATCTTCAAGGGCCCGGTCCACACCAAACAGGATCACATCGACGTGATCGTGCTGACCACCAAGCTGATGAAACTGCTGCGCTCGGAAGGGCCAGTGGCGCTGGAATCGCACGTTACCGAACCTGCCAATTCGGCCATCTTCGCAGAGTTTCCTCGGCTGCTTGCCAACAAGGCGCTGGTCTCGCTGATCTGCGACACGCTGACGCTGATCGTCGTCTCGTCGGGCACGCTTGAGGTCCACGCGGTCGAAGACGTGATGGACAACGCGATGAAGACCCATTTCCACGAAATGCACGAGCCGCAGCACGCGCTGTCGAACCTGGCCGACGCCCTGCCCGCACTGGGCATCGTTGCCGCCGTGCTCGGCGTGGTCAAGACGATGGGCTCGATCGACAAGCCGCCTTCGGTGCTGGGCGGGATGATCGGCTCGGCGCTGGTCGGCACCTTCATGGGCGTGCTGCTGGCCTATGGCATGGTCTCGCCGCTGGCCGGACGGCTCAAGCAGGTGCTCGAAGCCGACGAACAGATCTTCCATGCGGTCAAGCAGGTGATCATCGCCTCCTTGCACGGCTGGCCCCAGCCGCTGGTCGTCGAAGGCGCGCGCTCGGGCCTCGGCCACGATTTCCGCCCGGGCCTGTCCGAACTGCTCGACGCGCTGCGGGGCCGTTAAACCATGGCCCCGCCGAAAAAAGGCAAGAACGAGCCGCTCCCGCCGATCATCGTCAAGAAGATCACGGTGGTCGCGGGCGGCCATCACGGCGGCGCGTGGAAAGTCGCCTATGCCGACTTCGTGACCGCGATGATGGCCTTCTTCCTGCTGCTGTGGCTGCTGGGCGCAACCACCGAAAAGCAGCGCCGGGGGATCGCCGACTATTTCACGCCGACCCTGGTCAAGCTCAAGGAACAGAGCGCAGGCTCGAACGGGCTGCTCGGCGGATCGTCGATCACCGATGTCGACAATTACCCCAACCGCGCCGGGCAGACCGGGACCAAGGCGATGACCATCCCGCGCGACACCACCGGCGGTCCCAAGGAAGGGGCCGACAGGGCCAAGCGGATGCAGTCAATGCAGCAAAAGCTCGCCAGCCGGCTTGAGACCAACCCGCGCCTCGCTCGGCTCGCCAAGCAGGTGCGGATGATCGACACCACCGAAGGGATCCGCATCGATCTGGTCGATGACGCCGATTTCTCGATGTTCCAGCTTGGCACCACGGTGCTCACACCCGATGCCTCGCAACTGCTGCAAGCGATCGCCAGCCTGATGGGCAGCGAGATCGGCGGCATCGCGATCCGCGGCCACACCGATTCCCTGCCGTGGCGCGGCCCCAATGGCGGCAGCGTGGGCGCGAACAACTGGTCGCTGTCGGCCGGGCGCGCCGAGGCCACCCGTCAGGCGCTGATGCGCCAGGGGATTGCCGAACCGCGCTTCCGCAAGATCGAGGGCGTCGCCGACCGCGAACCACTGATGCAGGACAAGCCCGAGGATCCGCGCAACCGCCGCATCTCGATCCTGTTGATGCGCTAGGCGGCAAGTGCAAGGATGGCAGGCATGCAGCTTGCCTTCCTTCTGTTCCCGGGCGTGACCCAGCTCGATCTGACCGCGCCGGTGCAGTTCCTTTCGCGGCTGCCCGGCGCAAAAGTCGATCTGGTCTGGGAAAGCCTCGATCCGGTGCCGACCGATGCGGGATTTTCGATCCTGCCCACCGCCACCTTCGCCAGCCTGCCGCGCGCCGATCTGCTCTGCGTGCCGGGCGGCATGGGGATCAGCGAGGTCATCAACCACGCCCCCGCGCTCGATTGGGTGCGGCAGGTGGGCGCTGCGGCGGACTGGGTGACCAGCGTGTGCACCGGCGCACTGATGCTGGGCGCGGCGGGCCTGCTTGATGGCTACAGGGCGACCACCCATTGGGCCTGGCACGATCTGCTCGCGCTGTTTGGCGCCGAGCCCGTGGCCGCGCGCACGGTGTTCGATCGCAACCGGGTAACCGGCGGCGGGGTGACGGCGGGGATCGACTTTGCCCTGGCGCTGATCGCCCGGATCGCGGGTGATGAGACCGCCCGCGCGGTGCAACTGGCGCTGGAATACGACCCCGCCCCGCCGTTTGCGGCCGGCAGCCCGGCCAAGGCCGGAGCCGAGCTGGTCGCGCTCTATACGGAGCGCGCCAACCGTCTTGCCCCAACCCGCAAGGCCGACCTGATGGCCGCCGCCCAGCGGCTGGGCTTCACCCCGCGCTGAACGCACAAACACGCCGCCCCCGCGGGCGATCACCCGCAAGGACGGCGTATTGGTTCCGGGCTGAACGCCTAGTGGGTCAGCGTATCGGGGTGGAGCCGCTGGCGCAGTTCATCGAGATGCAGCGCATGGGCGGCAGTCACCGGACAATCGGCATCGAGCAGCCGGCTCAGCGAATGGAGCTTCTGCGCGAACAGGTCGATCGCCTGGAGATCCTCCATGTGCGCCTGCATGATCGCGGGATTGGCGCACAGCCGGCTGCCCAGCCCCTCGACCTCGCCGGACAGTTCATCGAGAACCCTCGAAATGCGCTGAATCTGCTGGCGGGTGCGCTCGTCCATCAGGCGGCCTCTTGCAGGTCGGCGGCAGCCAGCGCGTTGAGGTCGAGCACCATCACCATGCGGTCGTTGATCGCGGTCAGCCCGGTGACAAAGCGGTTGATCTGATCGGCCCCGGCCGACGGCGGGGCTTGCAGTTCGGCGGTGTCGATCGTCACGATGTCGCTGACCGCATCGACGATCAGGCCCGAGATCTGGCCGGCCAGCTGGGCAACGATGATCGCGTTGCGCGCGCTCGCCTCGGTCGGCTTCCAGCCGAGCCGGGCGGCGAGGTTGATCACCGGCAGCACCGTGCCGCGCAGGTTGACCACGCCCGCGACATAGGCGGGAACCTGCGGCAACGGCGTGGTCGGGGTCCAGGCCCGGATTTCGCGCACGGCCATGATATCAAGGCCGAAATACTGCCCGGCAACTTCGAAGGTGATGAGTTCCATCTGCATGAGCTTGTCCTTCCTGAGCAGAATCAATGGGCCACGCGCCGCACGGCGGTGGCAAGCTTGTCGGGATCGAACGGTTTGACGATCCAGCCGGTCGCGCCGGCCATGCGGGCGCGCGATTTCTTTTCGTCCGAGCTTTCGGTGGTCAGCACGAGGATCGGGCGATCGCGGTGGCGCGAGCCCGCGCGCAGCTGCTCGATCAGCCCGAAGCCATCAAGCCGCGGCATGTTGATGTCGGTAATCACGACATCGACCTCGTTGACCGCCAGCCATTCGAGGGCGGCCTGCCCATCGTCGGCCTGGACGACATCGAAACCCCGGCTGGACAGGGCATGGTTGAGCAGCGCGCGCATACTGGCGCTGTCATCAACCGTCAGGATACGGGTGGTCTTGCTCATCGTTACACCTATTTCAGAACAGTTCGACATCGCCGCAGACAGGCTGCGGACGGGGGGCGGAGGGAATTTCAGGAGCCAGCGCGGCCTCGACCACGCGGCAACGAACCTGACCCAGGGCGGGCCGGAAGTCGACGCGGCGGGCCGAAGTCCCGCCCAGATCCTCACGGACCAGCGGAATGCCTTCGGCACGCAGGAACTGGCGCGCGAAATCGGCATTCATCGTGCCGATCCGGGTCATGCCCGCGTGGAGGTTGGCCCCGCCATAGAGGTGCGCGCGCAGCCGCTGCTTGGCCGCACCATGGGCGAGCATCTCGTTGATCAGCACTTCCATGAGATAGACACCGTAATGCGCGTCGGCTTCGCTGAGGTGCGAGGCAACCGCCGGCTGGGCGAGCAGGAAATGGTTCATCCCGCCCAGCTTGATCTCGGGATCGTAGAGGCAGGTCGCCACGCAGCTGCCGAGCACCGTGGTGAATTCCACGCGCGGACCGGCGCTGACGCGGGCCTGGCCCTGCATGATCGTGATGCGGGTCTGGACCGGCAACGGGGGCGGGGTTGCATGCTGGTTCATGGCATCAGGCTGCCTTCTGCAAGGCATGGCGGGCGATGCGGTGGAGCGGCGCCACCACTTGGGCTGCGCCGAGCGCAATCGCCGCGCGCGGCATCCCGAACACGGTGCAGCTCGCCTCGTCCTGAGCGATGGTATAGGCGCCCATGCTGGCGAGCGCGAACAGCCCCTGCGCGCCGTCCTGCCCCATGCCGGTAAGCAGCACGCCCACCGCGCGGTCGCCGCAGACTTCGGCAGCAGAGCGGAACAGCACGTCGACGCTGGGCTGATGCCCGCTGACCGCTGGCCCCGGGCGCAGCTTGACGTAATGCTTCGAGGTGCCGCCCACGAGCATGTGCCGATCATCGCCCGGAGCCAGATACACGTGGCCCCTGCGCAGCGGCATGTCCGGCTGGGCGATCTCGACCCGGGCCGGGCAGATCGCATCGAGCGTATTGGCGATCGCCGGGGCAAAGCGCGCGTTGACGTGCTGGACGATCATCGTCGGCGGGCAATCGGCGGGAAATTCGCGCAGCATGACCTGCAAGGCTTCAACCCCGCCGGTCGAGGAGCCGACCACGATCAGTTCGGTATCGCGGGCCATCGCCGCCATCGTCCGCGATGCGGCATCGTGGCGGGCGCTGCGCCGGCCCGAAAAATTCACCTCGGCGGCTTCGCGCACCAGATTGGCAAGCTTGCCGCCATCATCGTGGGCCAGCCCGCCGCCGTGTTCCGACTTGGCGTAGCAATCGACCGCACCAAGCGCGAGCGCGCGGGCGGTATTGGCCGCGCCTTCGCTGGTCGATCCCGAGACGATAATTACCGGCGTCGGACGCAGTTGCATGATCTTTTCAAGGAAATCGAGCCCGTTCATCCCGGGCATCTCGATGTCGAGCGTGACCACGTCGGGATTGAGCCGCTTGATCGCCTCGCGGCCCTGCGCCGCATCGGCGGCGGCGCCAACCACCTCGATATCGCTTTCGGCCGAAAGGCGCGCCGTCAGCAGCGCGCGCATCGTTGCCGAATCGTCGATCACCAGCACCCTGATCGTCATGCCGCCCTCCTGCGGTAGATGGTCGATCCGGCCAGATCGAGCAGATCGGTGGCGGGGCCGGTCGCCCGCTCGGAATGGCCGATGTAGAGATAGCCGCCCGGCGCCAGCTGGCGCGCCAGCCGCTCGACCAGCCGCTCCTTGGTGGGCTGATCGAAATAGATCATCACGTTGCGGCAGAAGATCACGTCGAACAGCCCGCGCATCGGCCATTCGCCTTGCAGGTTGAGGCTGCGAAACCGCACCAGCCGCTGCGCATCGGGGGAAATTTCAGCGCGTTCGCCGCGCGTGCGCACCCAGTTGCGGACCAGCGCCTCGGGCACGGGGGCAAGATCCTTGGCCTCGTAGCTCGCGGCCTCGGCCTTGGCGAGCGCGTGGGGGGCAATATCGGTGCCGAGCACGACCACGTCCTTGCCCGCGATGCGCCGCCCTTCGAGCGGTTCGCTGCCCAGCAGGGTCAGGACCAGCGACCAGGTTTCCTCGCCGCTCGAACAGCCCGCCGACCACATCCGCACGCTCTCGCCCGCGTCCAGCCGGCGCACCAGTGCGGGCCGCGCGGTCTGGGCAAAGTGCTCGAAGTGGTGGTCTTCGCGGTAGAAGAAGGTGTGATTGGTGGTCAGCGCGGCAACCGTGCGCATCCGTTCGGCCGGATCGGCCTCGACCCGTTCGAGATAGGCCGCAAAGGTGCCGCAGCCGCTGTTGCGCACCAGCGGCGCGATCCGCGAATAGACCAGCATCGCCTTGCCTTCGGGCAGGACGATCCCGGCCTCGGCATAGACCATCCGCGCGACCGCCGCGAAATCGGCCGCGCCATAAACCGCCGGGCTGATCCCCGGCATCTCGTCGCTGAACACCGTATCGAGCATCAGGCCGCTTCCCGCTGGAGCGGCGCCGGCTGGCACGAACGCGCAACCAGCCCATCGATATCGAGGATCAGCGCGACCCGGCCATCGCCGAGGATCGTCGCCCCGGCCACGCCTTCGACCGAGCGGTAATGGGTATCGAGGCTCTTGATCACGAACTGGCGCTGGTCGCAGATGTTGTCGACCAGCAGCGCGGCCTGGCCGGTGCTTTCGGTATCGACCACGATCAGCACGCCTTCGGTCGGCTGGCTGACGGCGCCCTGCGCGGTGATGACATTGCCGATCGGCACGATCGGGATGAACTTGCCGCGCACGTTGAGCATCGAACACGATACCCCCAGTCCCTGGACCTCACCCGGTTCGGGGCGCAGGCTTTCGACCACATGGGTCAGCGGCACGACCAGCATCTGATCGCCCACGGTGACGATCATCCCGTCGGAAATCGCCAGGGTCAGCGGCAGGGTCAGGGTAAAGGTGGTGCCTTCGCCCTCGATCGATTCAATCGTGATGCGCCCGCCCAGTTCCTTTACGTTCTGGCGGACCACATCCATCCCCACCCCGCGTCCCGAAATGTTCGAAACGGTCTGGGCGGTGGAGAAGCCGGGCGCGAAGATCAGCGCATCGATCTCCTCGCGCGAGAGCTGGGCATCGGCGGCAACCAGCCCCTTGTCGATCGCCTTTTCGAGCACGCGGGCCCGGTCGATGCCCTTGCCGTCATCGGCGATGCGGATGAGAATCCGGCCCGAGCGGTGTTCGGCCGAAAGCCGCAGCGTGCCCTCGGCGCTTTTGCCCGCGGCAAGGCGCGTTTCGGCATCCTCGATCCCGTGATCGACCGCATTGCGGATCAGGTGGGTAAGCGGTTCGCCGAGGCGCTCGATCACCGTCTTGTCGAGTTCGGTCGCCTCGCCCGACAGTTCCAGCCGGACATGCTTGCCGGTGCTGGCGGTCAGTTCGCGCAGGATCCGCGGCACGCGGCTGAACACCGAGCCGATCGGCTGGGCGCGGATCGCCATCGCGCTTTCCTGAATCTCGCGGGTCAGCCCTTCGAGCATGACCAGTTCCTC
>Ga0228701_1000984_pt1 | contig 20734 bp, 18 predicted proteins | sample McNCre117_Aug_MG_2_FD_178017 | JGI IMG/M metagenome (GOLD analysis project Ga0228701, IMG submission 178017) | Freshwater microbial communities from McNutts Creek, Athens, Georgia, United States - 11-17_Aug_MG | ecosystem: Environmental > Aquatic > Freshwater > Creek | place: USA: Georgia...
CATGGACCGTGAAATAGAAACCAAACAAATCGAGGCGCTTTTGCTGAAACTACCCGCAGCAACGCGGACGGTATTCAATCTTTTCTTGTGGGAGGACTTGCGTCCGAGTGAAATTGCGAGCGAACTTACGATTTCGATTGAAACCGTGCGATGGCATATTAAAACGGCGCGAAAGCTCATGCGTCAACAAATGGAACAGCTATGAAAAAACAGGAAGACATCAAGCAGGACTTTGATCGTTGGTTGTTGGATCAATGGAAGGAGGAATCCTATGTTCCAAGCGTGGAGGATCGTGGAAAAATGGCGAAAAAACTACGATCTAGAAAAATGAAACCAATTTGGACGATTGGTTTTTTACTCAGTTTAGGTTTCGTTTTGATTTATCTTGACTATAACAGGGATACTTCCAAACCAGTGCGGGAAATCCGTCAACATTCGAAAGTTATATCAAAACCAATCCCAACACCTGTTGAATCAAAGAAAGCCATTTCGAAAAATTCAATAGGATCGATCAAGCCCCTTTCGTTTAATTGGAACGGACATTTGTTACCGACAGGATATTCACCAAGCGAAAATCCAATTAGCCTTGACATTCCGATGCAAGAACGCATCGAATTCATCAAAGATCCTAATCCAAGAACAATCATGAATCACATGGATTTAGACACCATCATGAATAGTCTTGGGATCTTTTATTTGCAAACGTCACTTTATAAGGACGGAGAGGAATTTGCAGGAATCACTTCCAGTCATGAGTTGGTGTTTGCGCGAAGAATGAATGGATCTTATTCCTTGCCAACCTCACCTGACACGTTGAGTACGGAAGGTGGATTTCGTCCCTTGGGAATGTCGGGTAATCAATATGTTTACTATGCTTTTTACGATGTAAAACAACTTCTTTTCAATGAAGCGGTCTACCGACAAGTTGTGGCGATAAATGTCCTGCCGAAAATTGCCTATTACATGAAAACGCGTCGCCCAGGATGGGATAATCCAGTCAATATGGAAATGAATGTCAACGTCGATCAACCCATGAGTCCTGCAGTGCGATACCAATACCAAAATATGAATCGAATTGCCAGGCAGAGCGACCCGAGCAATCAGTTTCCAGTGATAAAACCTGGACGAGAATTATATACGCGAAAAGGCATTCGAGTGAACAACATGGCGAAGATGGGATTATTGATCAATGACAACTTCTCCATTCATTCACAAGGGGATAAGGTGTTGATTGTCAGTTGTGACGCAGAACGTGTATCACGAGTAACAGAAAAAGGTGTTATAGAAGCGAGTCATTCGATTGATGTTCAAACACCTCGGTTTTTTAGTCAAAAGGCACGATATACCATGTATGATAATCAATCCGAACGATTGTATTTAATCATCGAAACAAACTTTGCTTACCTGTGGTATGAAGTCATGCAAGACACCGGTGAAACGCGCTTTATTTTCAAGACGGAAACCATTTGGAATGAACCCAATTGGCACATTGAAAAAGGCTTGTTGACTTACGAATTTAAAGGAAAGAAGTATGTTCAATCCTTAAACTAATGTTGTTTGAGAATGGGACTCGATTGATTTCTGTAGATAAAGCGATAGCATCCGCTTGGTAAATGTTGCAAGGACAATTGATCTTTGCACGTTTGAATGCGGTGAATCAACACGATGTTCCCTATTTCATCACACAGATAAACGAATTCTCCGATAATTGCTGGATCCACCTCCAAAAAAAGTACTTCGACACAAGGAATGGGATAAATGGAAATTTTATCATCGTCGATTAATTTGGATGTTAAAACATTCTCTAATTTCCAGGTCTCGTTGAGTCGAGTCACTCCTGTAATACCTGTGGTGAGATAAAAATCACCTTCATGTGCAAAGTAAACACAGCCTTTTCGTGCACTGTTACTGAAATTTGGAAGGGCTTGACTTGTCCAAAGATCCAAATTGATTTTATCGAAACTAGTTAACATTTGATCAGTTGGATCTAGTCCACCAAAAACATATAAGCAGGAGTCCTTTTGAACGGTCCCAACATAACTTCGTTCGCCAAAAGAGATGGATGGAAAAAGACTCCATGAGTCAGTTTCTGGCGTATAATTCCATGTTTCTGCATTCCATGTATTCGAAGACGTTTTCCCGGCGGCAATGAATCCTTGTCCGCCATAGGAAAAAGCCAATCCGCGCCAAATCCCAGGAATAGGTAAATTGTTTTTCTGTTGCCATTCTTGCGTACTAAAACAGTAACGCCAGACTTCATTCAAAATTCCGGTTGCGTTTTGTCCACCGATCAGGTAAAGTGAATCCCCAACGATAAAATGTACACAGCCAGCTCGACCTATACTAGGTAAGGGAGGCATGGTCGACCATTGTTCCGTACTTGGGTCAAAGCGCCAAAATGAATTTAGAAAATTTCCGGAGCAATTATCTCCGCAGAGGACATATCCGAAACCGTTGTGTGCGAATCCGGAAGCATATTGACGATTTTCGCCATCGGGAAGCGGAGTCGCATTTTCCCATTGTTGAAGTGTTGCATTAAAACGAAAAAAGTTGCGCGTACAAGAGAATCCATCGTCGCGTCCGGTGCCACAATAGTATTTATCCTGTAGATTGAATCCCGCGGCGTCGTCCCTTGGATTACCTGGAAAATTCGCGATTTGTTGCCAAGTTTGAGCACGAAAAAAGAAGGCAAATTGGCAAAAAGTGAATACGAGTAGTAGGCGCATGTTTGACATAACGCCAATAACGGTGAATTTATTTTAAGTGAATTAAAATGATGGGTTTATCAACGTGCGATATCCTCGCTGGGATATTACATAACTCAGTCGTAGCATGCCGGACAAGTAATTTTGATTAAACATGTTAGAGGAAAGCAAGGAGTAATTATTGTTCACGGATGCGCCTATCGAAAGGTTATTTTTGAAATTGTATTGATAGAAAATCCCGATGTTGTGATTTAAAGTCGAAAAGAATCCAGTTCTATGTTGATAGGCTTTGAATGTGAGGTTGAAGAAAAAATGGTCGAAATGATTGTTGACATCCCGACGGTAAAAGAGGGAAGGAGTCAATGAAAAGTGTTTGGCGGAATCTAAATCAAAGCGATAGCTGGCGTTTGCCGCAATAGACATAGAAGATTTGTAGGTGTATGGATAGTTTGTGATTTCTGCACGATTTAAATTGTTTCCAGCAAGTCCAAAAGTCCATTTTTTACTGACGAGGGAGATTCCAATGTTTACATGGTAGGAAGTGGGATTCCACAATGTATAATAGTCAATTGGTGGAGTTGTATGATCAATAAATGTCATATTATCGCGTCGGGAGCTGAGTCCAAGTCCTGTGTTTAGCGTGAGGTTTCGATTGATCTTTAAACTGTATGCAGCATGAATGGTGTTCGAAACAACCTTCCATTCTGACCATTGATTGAAACCATTGTTCAATCCCAATGAGAAGGAACCTACTTGTTGCTTCAGTGAAAAGAAATTGTTGTAGTTAGGAATGGTTCCAAATCGGGAATACATGCTCGTGTTACTTGTATACAATTTCTTTTCCGCGAAGGCAGATGGATTATTCGCATTGAAATAATCATCCACCGAATACATGTTTTGTGCAAAATAAGGACTCACTATTGAAAGGAAACAGAATAAAATAAGAGAACGCATAAACAAAGGTTTCTTCATTAAACAAGTGAAATGAACAAAAAGTTACACCACCACACCTCCTAGGTGAAATAATTGCGTTAACTTAAATTGAGAATACATATATGCAGGATCCAAGTGCGGAATTATTGAAAAAAGTTCAGTCTTACGACCGTAGGGCGCAATTGGAATTGTATCAACTTTGTTATCCTGTGCTCATTGGTGTTGCAAGACGTTTTCGAAAGAATGATGAAGACCACAAGACATTGGTAAACAATGCCTTTATGAAGATTATTCAGAATCTAGATAAGTACCAAGACATTCGATTCTTTAGTTGGATCAAACGAATTATCACGAACGAGATTATCGATGATTTTCGTCGAACAAAGAATTACCATAAGCTCTTTCAGCAGGATACTACTCTTGAAGGAAAAGATTCCGTTCATGCAGAAGCTGAATACGAATTGAATCAAGCCCATTTACATGCGATGTTGCAATTGTTATCTGAACCGACTAGGGTCGTATTCAATTTGTTTGTGGTTGATGGTTATTCACACCGAGAAATCGGAGAAATGTTGGGGATTTCTGAACAGACATCCAAGTGGCACACGAAGGTGGCAAGAAAAAAATTAAAAGAATTACTTAAAATAGAAAGTCATGTTATCAACGAATGATGCTTTTGACCGAGAAGTGAAGCGCAAGTTGGAGGAATTGCGCTCTGAAGAAATCCCTTTGGATTTCTTAGAAGACCTTCACATTCGCTTGAATGCTCAAGAAAAAAAGAAAAAGAAAAAAGGTCTTTTCTGGTTCTTTATGAGCACTTTATTCGCTGCAATCCTATTTTTAACATTCAAATTCATTCAAAATAACACCATTGAAAAAACGGAAATTCCTCAAAATACGTCAATTCAATCTTCAGGAAATGTGTTCGTCGTTCAAACGAAGCAAAAGGTAACACATCAAATGGTTAAATTGAGTGCAAAAAATGCGCAGGTTTATGATGAGAAAATAATGGCGACTCCACTTCAAGGAAAATTGAAACCAAAAACAACTTCCAGTAAAAAACCAATTCGAACGTCTAGAAAACCAAGTGTGAATCGTGTTGTTCATGCTCAAAACACGGAGATTGCTCCTCTTGAACAACTTCATTTTTCAACACCAATTTCCTTGACTTCTTCACACGAAATGGTGAACTTTCCAATGATTCCGGAAATGGCTCCGTTGATCAATGATTTCCAACTTAAAACTAAATCCACCAGTAGCAATCCAGCGTATCCAGAACCTGGAATTCTTCCGATGGAAAAAGAAAAATGGGTGCAAACCTTTGGGTTGTTCATGGGGATGAGTGGCATCGTTTCTTCGGTGGACGTGAAGAATCTAGGCACGAGTGGTAACGTATTGCCAGATTTGAAAAAATACGCTGAAATTCGAAATGCACAAGAACGCAGTACCTCGAGCATTGATTTGTCACTTCGCACAAGTTGGACAAAACATCACTTTTTAGTTCAGACCGGATTGGATTACTTTGAATGGGGCGAACAATTGAAATACGATTATAATTTGACCTATGATGGCGTGAATCGTTACTCTTATGTTTCCATTCCTTTGTACCTCGGATACCGTCAAACTTGGAACAAGGTTCAATTGTCTGCTAGTGTTGGAAGTTCCGTTGGTTGTGTCATTAAGCACGATGGATATTATCTACAGTCTAACTTGACAACGATTTCGGTTGAACAGGCGAGACCTTGGACTTCTACTGGATACGTTCAGCTGGAGTTAAGTTACGTAAAAGATAATTATCGTTTTTCAATTGCACCTACTTATCGCAGGTCCTTGACACCAGTCATTAATTCATTGTACACAACCAACACTTATCAATCCATAGGTTTGCAAATGGGGATTTCAGCGATTTTGAAATAAATTTACCTTGATTTCGGTCGACGTGAATTGGACTTTTTAGTCGCTCCGCCGCGATGTTCTTTCTTTTTTGGTGCTTGTCCAAATGAAGGACTGCTCAAATATGGTTTTTTGGATTTTGGTGCAGCAGATGCCGAACTTGTTTTCGGTTTTTTTGCAGGTGTTGGCTTCGATGATTTTCGAACATCGTCATTCGTGGAATCTTCCAATAGTTGATATAACGCATCCATTTCAGCATCGCTTAAATCGCGCCATTCTCCGAGGGGCAATCCTTTCAAACCTATGTTCATGATGCGAACGCGTTCCAATTTGGTGACTTCATATCCAAAGTGCTCACACATGCGACGAATTTGACGGTTGAGCCCTTGTATTAGTGTAATGCGAAAAACGTGGGAGGATTCTTGTACCACCTTGCATTTTTTTGTGTGAACGCCTAGGATAGGAACACCTTTGGACATCCCTGCAATCATTTCGGGTGTTAAGGGTTTATTTACGGTGACCACATATTCCTTTTCATGGTTGTTACCAGCCCGCAAAATTTTATTGATGATGTCACCATCATTCGTGAGGAAAATGAGTCCTTGTGAATCTTTGTCCAAACGTCCAACTGGAAAAATACGTTTGCTGTGGTTCACAAAATGAACGATGTTGTCCTGAACAGATTCTTCCGTAGTAGACGTAATTCCCACCGGTTTATTCAAGGCAATAAAAACGATGTCCTCTCCTTCGCGCGGTTCCAACTCGGTTCCATTGACCCGAACACGATCACCAACCTTGACTTGATCGCCAATCGTTGCTTTGCGCTTGTTGATAAACACCAATCCGCGTTCAATGAATCGATCAGCCTCACGACGTGAACATAAGCCACTTTCACTGATGAATTTATTTAAGCGCATGGGTTGTTTTTATGTTAAATCAATGATTATTTCGTGAGGGGATAAAATTAGTCATTTAATGTAAGTTCACTGAAAAAAAAAGCCCTTCTCCATTGCTGAAGAAGGACTCATCTTTGTTTAATCTAAATTCTTATTGTTTCACAACACGATGTGTCGAAGATTGTCCAAATTCGTTCGTGATTTGAAGGAAGTACACACCTCTGTTCAAATTCGTTACATCTAATTGTGTATTTGAACTTGTCAAGCTTGTTTGCAAAACCAATGTGCCTGTTGTTGAGAAGAGTTGAATGGTTCCATTTGTATGGTTCACATTTTGAATGTTCAACAGGCCATTTGTTGGATTTGGATACAAAACAAATGCTGATGTCAATTCATCCAAACCAGTTGTTTGTGCTTGAATGGTCATACTTGTCGTGTCGTCACATCCATCTGCATTCGTTGCAATCAAGGTCACTGTAAATGAACCGCTTGTGAAATATCCATGAATTGGATTTGCTTGGTTGCTCGTGAATCCATCTCCAAAGTCCCAAGCGTATGTAGTCGCATTCGTTGAGGTGTTTGTAAAGCCTACTTCTAAGGTTGGAAGATTTGCTGATGTGAATCCAGCTACTGGAGCAGGACTGATGATTACATAAGTGGATGCAGCTGTTGTACAACCGTTTTGATCGGTAACAGTCACACTATAATTTGTAGAGTTTTGTGGATTCACTGTAATCGTATCGATGTTTTGATTGATAAAGTTTGGCGTCCAAGCGTATGAAGCACCAACGGCATCTGTAGTGGCAGTTAACAACACAGGACTCAGGTTATCACTACACATTAAATTCGTTGACGCAGCCAACGTTAAACTTGGACTTGTCAATGTGTTGTCAATTGTCACCAATAAGGAGTCATTGTTTGTACATCCGTAAGGACTTGTCACATTTACGTAGACATATCCGGTAGCTGTTGGCGCGTAGGTAATCATTTGCGTATTCGTAGCAGCAGGAGTCCAATCGTATGTGTACGTATTCGCTGGGGTTCCTTGCGTGTTGGTTACTTGCGTGAATAATACAGCACTACCGTTCAAACAAACCGTCGTATTTTGCGACACAAGGTTCACATTTGGAACGGGACGTACGTAGATTGTTGCGCTAGCTGATGAATAACAGCCATTTGATGGATCTGTTCCTGTAACGGTATAGGTAATGGTATTGTTTCCAACGTTTGCGGTGTATGTTCCTGTTGTTGCTGTAATTGGAGGACCTGCACTTGCAGACCAAGAATAGGTTGCACCAGATACGTTTGAGGATGCCGTTAAATCTACCGTGTTTCCCGTTGTTCCTTGGCAGAAGTTCACAGAGTCTGGAGTGACAGAAATAATAGGGCTAATCGCATTTGGATTGACATTAACCGTTGTTGTGTCCGTTGTTGAACATCCGAATTGTCCTACTACAGTCACGGTATAAAGCGTCGTCACCGTTGGTGAAACAGTCACGGTATTGGTTGTTCCAACATTGGGATTCCATTGGTATGCGAGTGTGACACCACCGCCACCGCCACCGCCGACACCACTTGTGGCATTGACTGTCAGGGTAGATGATCCACCGGAGCAAACGGTTACGTTTGAGTTATTAAAGGCGTTGATCGTTGGACGACGTCCAACAACAATTGTTTGAGTCGTTGGTTGCGAAGGACAACCTAAGGCATCCATTCCGACTACGGTATAAGTTGTTGTATTTAAGGGAACATCCGTTGCTGTAGCCAAAGTGCTTAAATTCGGATTTGCAGGAGTACTCCATTGGTACGTGCTTGCTCCTGATGCCGTTAAATTCAAGGTGTCGAAACGACAAATGGTATCATTTGCCATTGAAATCGTCACAACTGGCGCAGGATTTGGGTTTACAGTGATCATCAAAGTATCACTAGAAGAGCTTTGTCCTGAACCAGCACAAGTAACCATGTTGTAATAGTATTGATTGGCATTCAATGTTCCAGTTAATGCGGTTGTTGAATTGGATCCAATTGCCACGAAAGGACCGTTTGCCGTTGCAGAGGTATACCATTGGTAACTAATTCCAGTGCCGGTACTTGCACCATTCAAAGTCAAGGTTGCTGAACCACTACCTCCACAAAACAAGGTGGAAGTGGAAGAAATGGTACCACCTGTTGGTGCACCAGCACAAACTGGCGGAAATTCAGACCAAGCGACATCGTCTAGGTAAATTCTTCGAGCAGTTGCTGTTGGACCATAAACGGTTCCTTGGAAAATCACATAATTGGATGCCCCGGCAAAGGCAGCGGGAATATTAAACGTGTATTGATACCAGCCATTTGTAGCTTTCGTATCTGGAACATTCACACTTCTGTTTCTCGCAACGGTTCCAATTTTTGTCGCACCAGTAAGCGATGCTGTCGTGTTCACGAAAACGCCTAAACTGTCAATGTTAGCCGGAACCAATGAATCTCGGTAAATCCAGAAACTAACAGGGACGATGTTCGTTCCGCGTCCAGTTAAATCAAAGACAGGAGTTGAGATAGCCTCATTCAACGCTGCCGTGGAATTCGAAGGATTTCGCATACGTGCCATTCCAGCACCAGAATGAGGACCTCCGGTTAGTGGAGCAGTAAATGTGGTTGAACGTGCCCAATCTGGAGCTGTTCCAACTGTTGCCCATCCCGTTGGTAAAAATTGCGTCGCATCAAAACTTTCTGTGTGCAGAATTTGTGCGTTTAAGTTGCTTTGAATAAAGCATGCACTCAATAAAAGAAGTGCGGAGTAAAGGATTTTTTTCATGGTTTTATGTTTGGAGATCTAGTTTACAATGTCATCACGTATGATCCGTTAGACCATACGCGTTTAAAACGGGAAAGGCTGTTAATGCGTTGGGTAGCATTAAAATTTTATTACTTTCCCAATTGTTTGTCCATTCAATTGCAGTAAGTACATTCCTTCTTGCAATTGATCTGTTTCGATTTCTGTTTTCTTGGATGCACTATTTGCGCGCAGAATTACTTGTCCATTTAAGTTCAAAAACTGGATTTCACCATACATGTTTTCTTGACTTGCAATACTTATACGATTGGTAAATGGATTCGGTGAAATATGGTATTGTTCAACGGCCATCTCTGTGAGTCCTACAATGCAATTTTGGGCATTGAAACTTGGGTTATTTAATAAGCCCCAAGAACCGGTTCCATCTGGACATCTTCCATAAGAAACATCTTCAATGAGTGTTGGATACGAAACACTGTCCAAAATGAGCCCCTGTGAATTCGTTAAGTATACCGTTTCCCCACCATTTGAAAGACTAAAGTTGGCATGCATGAAGGTGGCAGAATTTAAGGCGTTATCCATCCAAACGACATTGGTGCTGTGGCTATTGATAGATCCATTGATTGGGAAGGCATATTTATTCAATTCATCTTTGTCATCGCTCAAGAAAAGTCCAACTAGATTCTTCGTCGTGGAGCTGTTGTTGTACATTTCCAACCAATCTTTTCGGAAACCATATTCATTAATGACTCCACTAAAGTTGTTTGCTAAAATTTCATTAAAAACAAGCTCATTTCCTTGAGGTGAACTAATGTTTGCATAGAGCGTGTAATATTCGTATTCCGCTCTTTCGGGGGAGAACTTCCCAATCAAGGCATTTTCTGCATAGATGTAATACTGAGTCAATGCATGGTCCATCGCGAATTGATATCCATACACTTGATCACCCGCTGCACCGTCGTTGTGTTGACCGTCATCGAACATCTCTACTCGTGTAAAATGATCAAATACACTGGCGCGATATCCAAAATAAACAGTAGTAGCATTGCTGACATGAGCAGAAATAGTCACCGTTTGACCAATAGTTGGACTAGTAGGACTCGCATTAATCGCGGATATTTGTGCTTGAGTTTGGTTGATTTCACTTGTCCCAGATAAATACGCTAAACGATTGGCCATTAAATTTTGAATACCAGGAACCGTATAAGAACTAAATGGAATGGCAGTGGTCAGAGCAGCGTTGAACTGTACATCCGTAAAATGTTCATTCGTATCCGCAAGTATCGCAGACTGAATTAAGTTTTGGAAAAATTGTGCACGCTGAAGGTAGGTCCCGTTACTTAACTTTTCATCCATCAATGTTTTGATGTGCCCAAAGTACATTTTCTTATAAAGTGGATTGGCATACAAGGATTTAATCAGCGGCCAATAGGAATCGGTACTATGCATGGAAACAGGTAATTGTTCCATGTTTAAATTCGTTAAACTTCCCATGCTGGTGTTCCCACTTCCAAGAAAAGGAAAGGAACCAAAACTCATGTTGAGGTCCCACATGATCGGATTGAAGTAACCGTTGTTATCTTGGTATAAATAGTAGTTTTGGGCAAAGACACCGGAATAACTATCGAGGTTGATAAACACATTGTTAAAGGCTAACATCCACAAGGAACGATCCACATCGATTAAATTTTCTAACGCTGCCGTGTTGTTTGTCGCAGCACTACATAAAGCAATTAAATCACTCCAGCCGTTATTGGACAAAAGTTGATAGTAATTAAAGTACTGTGTACTGTCCGCGGAAATATAACGCAAGTTACTTTTCGTCGTCGGGCTAACCGTACCAACAGGATTACATTTGAAGAAAGACTGATTATTCGAATAAAAGTGTTCTTGAACAAACGCTTTTGAAATGCTTTCAACATTCGTGTACAATCCAATGAGTACATCGTTGATGAATACATTGGCAAAATTCGCTTTGGGACAAACCATGTAATCTTTCAAAATATCGTAGGCCAACACCTCGCGAATGGCAGAGGGATCGCCATAAGCATTACTCAATTTTACATCTTGGTAACCTTGATAATTTTGCGAAAATGTTTCATTCAGGCTGATGTGTAACGGATTTTTAACTTCACCAGCATTATAGGAACTATTTCCTTTGTATTTCACCCCAGCAGAAAGAAAATTAACGCCATTAATGACCACTGAATCTGCAATGATAAATGATTCGGCACCAGCTTTTGCTGTGTCCATTTGATAATCCCAATTGGTTTGACTGAAATAAATGCGGATTTCTTGAATTTGACTATTATCGTAAAAATCAATTTGTGCTTGAGCATGAGAGACGACGATAAAAAGCAATAAGAGGGAAATAAATATTTTCATAGGTTTTTCTTATTGGATGATGATTTTTTCGCTCATCCATTTTCCATTTTCCGTGGTAGCATGAATCCAATAGATGCCACTTGACCATTGTGAACATGGAATCATTAGTTCATCCTTTCCTTCGGATGGGATGGTGATTGCTCGTCCATTGATATCTTTAATGGTTACGTTCATGAAGGGTGAATCGGATGAAATGGTAAAGGAATTTGTCGCTGGATTTGGAGAAATATGGAGTTTTTCCATCATTGTTTCATGAATGCCAACTCCTGAACAAAATTCACAACTGGCAAAGCAAACTTTGGTCAGTAATGTGTCCATCACGGCATCGATGGATCGGTATCCTTGCACATTGCATAAGGACGGAATATTCTCCATGTCTCCAAGTGTGTTGCCATTTAGAAAGGCGTATTGCACGTTACTGGCAGAATCAGCGTATAAAATGATTTCATATAAGTCAGAACCGAAGGTATACATCCAGTTAGCTGTTGAATTAAAGTTAGAGGTATTGGTGATGACATGAACTCCATTGGACGACACCGTTTCTTGATACATGTTGGTGTAGAATCGAATCAATTGTTTACCCATTGGCGCGTTGTCCGCAAAAAGAATGGCACCAACAAAGGTTGTGTCATTCGCTAAAGAGTCTACATACAACCAACGGTTGTCGTTAAAGTCATACCCAACTCTTGATTCATACGGTACAAATTCTGCTTCGTAAAACTGAATTCCGTTGACAAACTTGTATTCGTATTTTTGAAAAGCTGGAATATCGACCACGATGCTGTAAATAGACGATGTTCCTTCTTGTGTCATCGGTGTTGAACTAGAAATCCAATCACCTCCGGGGAATCCGGCAAGCGTTTGAAAGTCGCCCACAATGTGCACACCTGTTACATTGACAACTTGTTGTGACATGTCTACCGCGAATTTCACTTTTTTCGCGAAGGAAATACTTGTGAAACCAATAAATAGGAGAAAAATGGAAAGTGTTTTCATGGAAGTTTATTTAGAAATAATCAATCGTTTTGTCAACGTTTGACCATTCGTTAAATGCATACGAATCAAATAGATTCCGTTTAATTGATTGGATAAATCGATTTCAGATGAGCTTGCGTTTTGTATAAGGAGTTGTCCCAACATGTTTACCACATCGTATGACTCAAGCATGCTACTTTGGATGACAAAGTGTCCATTCAACGAAGGATTCGGATAAATGCTCAAACTAGTACCGTTGATTTCAGTAACATCTGCGGTATTTACGTAAGAGTAACTCGTCGAGTATTGTTTGAAACAAGCGGTATTGTCCATGGTTTTCACCACGTAGATTCCATTCGCTGTCGGCGTGTAAGATTGACTGGTAGCACCTGGAATGGCTTGACCGTTTAAATACCATTGATACGTATCAGCAGGAGATGAAGTCAATACATTATTCGCTTCCGTGATGGTTGGAATCGGAATATTTGTTCCATTCACGTAACAATCACTGTATCTAAATGCTTGTGCTACTGTTCCAGTGGTCGATTTCGACCAAATGGTTGTTCCGTTTGGATCCACTTCGTAAATGAGTCCTTGCATGGCCATGCAAACAAGCGCGTTACCGTTTGGAAGTTGTTGTGAATTCCCCATGTTGGATGTCGAACCGTTGCATGCCAAACGCTCGTCGTAAATGAATGGGGCATAAGCTTGACCAGGTGTTAAATTATAATTGTAGCCATTCAACGGAACGTTCACTTGATCCACGGCCGATTGTTGATTCGAAATACCTGCATTGTTAAATCCAACTAAGCGTCCTGCATCTGGACAGCCCTCGGGAATCCAGTGAGCGTCGTGTGTTACGTTTAAAACGGTACTTCCGGTCATTCCGTAAGACGTTGGATTTCCATATCGGTATAGAAAATCTCCGCCTTTTCCTGCGAATCCACCAGTATGGGAAGCTGCCTCTGCAATGGAAGTACTATGATCTATCACAAACCACTGATTCAACATGTGCGAGCTAAATACGATTTGATCTAGCATTGGATTGTAATCGATGCCATTCATGTGTACCCAATCCTGCGCAGTTGAATTATAATTGATGTTCAATAATTCTGGATGTTCAGAAATAGAGGTTTGATAATTACTTTTCGCTGGATCTACATTCTGAACAAGGTGGTCCCACAATTTCCATTCCCAAACGATGTCCCCGGTGGTTGCACCAGTTGGCTTTACCTCAATGATTTTCTCTGACCAAACGGATCCGGAGGCTGTTCGTCCTGCTGCCGCTGATTCTGCGGCAGTTCGCACATCGTAGGAGATCAACAAGACATTTCCATTTGGTAGTGGACAAATATCATGGTGCATGCAATAGGTTGAGCTAGAATAAGTGAAATTCCATAGAACTGTTCCGTTCCAATCAACTTTTTGCACCTTACCGGTGATTCCTCCTCCATTCAAAGAAGTAGATGTTTTCACGGTACGCCAAAGCGTTTTGTCAGGCATTAAGTAACTGGAATATCCCGTTTTGTCAGAAGTTGCATGTGTCCACGTGTGGTAAACCGTATTGTTGGTGTCAATTAAGTAGGTAGTACTAGAATTCTGAACGCTGTACAAGGTGTAATTTCCCCACTGCTGTGCGAAACTGTGAAAGGAAAAAACGAGGAGAGAAAATAAGAGCGTTTTAGTTTTTTTCATTTGATCTAAGTTTAATGTTCAATATTACGCAAATTTTAAAAAAGGATGAAGCGAATATGAACAAATCTAAAACGCAACACCTTCATGGAAAGTTGGATTCCTTTATTATTTTTAATGATGATACTTTGATGATTAAAATTGAGTAATCTTGTGTTACTCAATACAATCATTTCTCTCCATGAAAAATATCTTACGATTAAACATAATCATTGGCTTGTTTCCGCTTATCGCAAGTTCCCAAGTCAATTTGAATGAGGATACACTTAAGCTTCCTTTTGCCATCGCAAAAGAAAAACAACTTTCTGAGGAAGACCTTGCGTCAAAAAAGGAAGGTATGTATGTGACCGGTGTTCCGGATATCAGTTCAGATCCAGTCAATGGATTTGGGGTAGGGGTCGAAGGAAGTATTTTCTTTAATGGAAAAAAATCGGATCCTTTTTTCAAATATACGCCTTATCGAGCTGAAATTGACGTCGCACTATTCATGACCAGCAAACAACAAAAGGAAATCATGATGACCGTTGATGTGCCTTATATTTTAAACACAAAATGGCGACTACGCGGCGAATTGGCCTATGAAATCAATCCGAATTTATTGTATTTCGGCATCAATGAAAAACAGACGATTCCTGGATTGAGTTATTTCCCATCGGGTGATTCCACGCAAAGCATGGTGCACAACGCCACTTATGCGGCATATGAGAATTCCTTGACTGGACAAAGTACCTTTTACAATCAATACACGAAAAAAGAAGCGATTTTAAATGTCAGTATGGAGCGGTCCATGTACGAAGGGCGCATCCGTTTATTGGCGGGATATGAAATTGCGAAATTGAATTTAAGTCCCTTTGCGGGAAATTCATTACTGGCTACTGATTTTCAAAAGGGTTCAATCCGAGGTGTTGGACAAAATTTAGTTTCCTTTGTCCAAGTAGGATTTATCTACGACACGCGCGACTTGGAAGGTGATCCTTCTAGCGGGATTTTTGCAGAAGTAACCAATGAACTTTCGTTGAAAGCATTGGGTTCACAATTCAACTTCAATAAAACCTTTGCACATGTCAATGTTTATCAACGTTTGCTTCCGGAGTCGTTTAAAAAGCTCATTTTTGCTGCTCGATTTTCCATGGGATACACAGCATTAGATGCCCCTTTTTATGAATATCAAGACCAATGGACATCAGAAGGAAGTATTGAAGGGCTAGGAGGTGGACAAACCCTGCGTGGATTTAAACAAAGTCGCTTTTTATCCAGGGTGATGTGCTTCAATAATTTGGAATTGCGTTACCGTTTTGGTGAATTCGACTTACTCCAGCAGCATTTGGCATTCAGTGCCGTTCCGTTTTATGATTTTGGTGCTGTTTGGGATTCCGGCGCATCCATGAGAAGCCAGAACATACGGAACCTCCGTTCAAACGGTGGACTCGGTTTGCGCATTGCTTGGAATGTCAACACCATTTTGCGATTTGACTATGCCATTTCGAAGGAAGACAAGCAGTTTTTCTTCCAAATAGGACATTGTTTCTAGTTGACCGTTTGACTGGCAGCAGCTTCCGCCTCCAATTTCAATCGTTCCTCTTCTAACTTTTTTCGCTGAAGGATGAGGTCCTTATTTTTCACTTCCAATTCCTTCACAGGGATGATCGGATTCTTTGTGAGTGGAAATAAATGTTGCAATTCACCGCTGTAGTAGAATTCATAACAGAGTCCTCCGAAAGTATACATGCGGTTTGCTACCATGAAATTCGATCCGCCCACTTTTGGATGCGCGCTTGGTTTACTTTTCTGGTAACCGAGGTTGTATAAGGTTCCAATAATTTCCGGACGAAACGCTAAGGAGAATCCATCATGTTGCCAGTGTGCTTCGAATTGACGAATTAAAAAGGCTGTATATAGATAGGAATAATAGTGGTCACCACCTTTGATTAAGCGTTGAATGGTTTTCAATTTATGTGATTCAATGGTGTCGTTGATCACTTCTGGAAAGGAATCGTTTACGTTGATGCAATTTTGAAAATAGTCGCCTGCATAAAATGGCGATTTGGTATCAAACAAGGTACTTTCGATGCGTAAGGCTGTGTTTTGAAGAATTCCAGTGACACCGTATCCACGATTTTTAGGCAGAATTAGTCGACTAAATGGAACGACGTACTTTTTGAATTTTTCACGTCCAGAATTGAACATGCGCACTTGTTCACCCACCAAGCACATCACCAACAATCTTGGTTCAACACCTGTCATGCGCGCCACCGAGTCAATGGCATGTTTGTCATGCGCTACCGCTTTGCAGAAGTCCTTCCACGCCTGTGAGTGCGCCCAAGGATACAAGGTTTTTGACTGCTTGCTTCGGTAATGATTGATTTTCGCAAATTCACGTTGCAGGTATTTGTCCTTTTTTAAGAGCAATTGAATGGCATCCAACATGCGTGCAGCGATGCGCACATCCTTCGATTTTTGATACGCAGCAAGAATGATTTCCGCGTTCATTGGATGTCGATGCGAAAGCACGCCCAATTTTTGAAACACCCGCGCTTTTAAATACTGCTCGTTCGTCGAGTCCAATGGCTGGCTATAACTTGACGAAACCTTGTCGAAATAGCGGTTGTTGATGTCCACATCCCCCTTTTCATTGGTCCATTTCATTTTCACGGCAAGGGCCGTAAACATGAGGAATAGCGCCATCAATGCAAGGAGGTGGATGACAACTTTGTAGGAGATAAGGAGAAATTTTTTCACAGCAATTATAAAAAGTGCTCGAAATTAAGTCATTGTGGTGAGATATAAAAATAATTAAGAACGTCGTTGGTAAAAGTGTCTTTTTGCAATTTTTTTTGGACAATGTGCTCGGTATGTTCAATCCAGGTATTTCCATGACATTGACTATTTATTTGAGAAATTGAAAATCACGATATTTTTGCAAGAATTGAAGCGTTAGTTCGTGCGATTCAATACCTTTAGAAACCAAAGTTTCAATCCAGCATTCATGAGCAGCATCAGCATTCACGACACCTTAACGCTTCCATGCGGGGCAATTATAAAAAATAGAATTGGAAAATCTGCCATGAGTGAAAACATGGGATCGAAGGGGTTTTTGTCGAACCGTGTGTTTCAAACCTTGTATGGACGGTGGGCGGATGGTGGAACAGGACTCTTGATTACGGGAAATGTCATGGTGGACCATCGCGCGTTGGGGGAAGCACGAAATGTGGTCATCGAGAAAGGAATACATGATGCTAACTTGAACTTATGGGCGGAAGCGGGTAGGAAGCATGACACGCATATTTGGGTGCAGCTCAATCATCCGGGAAAACAGTCACCGAAGTTTTTGAGTACCGTTCCCGTTGCGCCATCGGCAATTCCCTTGAAGAAACCACTGAATCGGGTGTTCAATACACCGAGGGCCTTGAGCGAAGAAGAAATCATCGAAATCATCGAGCGATTTGCGTATGCAGCGAAGGTGTGCAAGGAAAATGGATTCACTGGAGTGCAAATTCACGGGGCGCATGGATATTTAGTGAGTCAGTTTTTGTCCCCGACGCACAATCAGCGCATTGACCAATGGGGAGGAAGCATCGAGAATCGCATGCGTTTTGTCAGCGAAATCTACAAAGCCATCCGTGTAGAAGTGGGTGCACACTTTCCCATTAGCATCAAGTTGAATTCTGCGGATTTCCAGAAAGGTGGATTTTCGAAGGAGGATTCGATGACTGTTGTGAAGCATTTATCCGATTTAGGCATGGACCTCATTGAAATTTCCGGTGGAACTTACGAAACGCCCGTTATGACGGGAACCAATATCAAAGCATCCACCAAAGCGCGCGAAGCTTATTTCCTGGATTATTGTGAAGAAGTACGCAAAATCGTCAAGTCCCCCTTGATGCTTACCGGTGGATTCCGCTCCTCCCAAGGCATGAACCATGCCTTAGCGACAGGCGTTTGCGACATGGTTGGAATCGCTCGTTCGGTGGCCATCAATCCAGATTTCTCGAAGGAATTGCTTTCCGGCAAAGACGTCACGAGTTTGGTCAAACCCTTAACAACGGGATTCGCCTTTTTAGACCGCACCTTTCCACTCGAAATCGTATGGTACACCGATCAAATCCACCTCCTTGGAAAAGGTAAAAATCCGAACATTCACCGATCGCCACTTCGTTCCGTGCTAGGAATGGTTTGGGAATTAGGTGTGAATGTGTTGAAGAAGGTGAGGGGGTAACCTTTTCGCCTGAAAGTTTTGGGCATAAAAAAAACCTGACAGTATCGTCAGGGTTCTAGTGGGCGAAAGGTCTGAAATATCGAACTTGTTAAGGGAGGATTTGAGTGATATAAGGTGTTTTGTTGATGAGAACACCATGCTTTCGAAAAAGTAAATGAATGAAAGTTCTTCATTATAATTTCAATTCAAAAGATTCTTACCTTTGAGTGTGGATGTTAAAAAACTATATATAATAGCTGGATGCAATGGGGCTGGGAAAACAACTGCTTCGTTTAATATCCTACCTGAATTACTCAATTGCAAAGAGTTTGTGAATGCAGATGAAATTGCTCGAGGATTATCTCCATTTCAACCCGAAAAAGTTTCCATTGAGGCGGGAAGACTGATGCTTACTCGAATTGATGAATTAATTCTATCAAACCAAGATTTTTCATTTGAAACAACATTGTCAACGAGGTCATTTATTCATACAATTGATCGCGCAAAATCAAGCGGTTATTTTGTAACTTTGATTTTCTTTTGGTTGGAATCTGTTGAACTGGCCAAAGACCGCGTTAAAAAAAGAGTTTCTGAAGGGGGGCATCATATTGAAGAAGAAGTAATCAAAAGACGCTACAAATTAGGAATTAAAAACCTTTTTAATTTGTATGCAGATAAGGTAGATTCTATGTTAATCTTTGATAATTCCGCTTTAGAATCCGATTTAATCGCAGAAAAGAAGCAAAATAGGGCGTTCAATGTTTACCAATTGGAAAAATTTAACACATTAAAATTTATTGCTGATGAACGATAAAGAAAAAGAACTGTTAAATCAGAAAATCAAGAAAGCTATTCAATTATCCTCTCAAAAATTAGTTGCTTCGAAAAGAGCACTTGGACAAAGCGTAGTCATTAGTAAGGATGGAAAAATACAGGAAATAAAGCCTTAACCAATAAAATAATATCGTAAAGCAAAAAAAGCCCCAAACGGGGCTTTTTTTGTGGGCGAAAGGTCTGAAATATCGAACTTGTTGAGGGAGGATTTGGAAGCCATCAAATCACTGTTGTTAGATAGTTAGAAGTATGTCTTCACGGCAAATTCAAATTGATCGATAAAAATCTTTTTAAATGGAGTAATGTTATTTTGCTCGTAAAATACGAGCATTGCTTTTTTGTATTCAATGGAATCAATGGTTCTAAAAGAGATTGGGCAAAAACCTTCATTCATAAAAATTGCATTACTAATAATTCTAGCAGTTCGTTTATTTCCATCTTCAAAAGGTTGAATGTATGAAATTAACACAAGAGCCAATAATGCTTTTTCGAAAACAATTGTTTTGCGGCATATTAAATTGCACATCGCTTGCAATGCTTCTCTTATTTGAAATTCGTTGTCTAAAGGTGTGTAGTTTGTACCTGAAATGCCAACTCTTCGCTTTCGAATATTCCTTCCAACTTTTAATTCATTCATTAGGATGCTATGCAAATCTTCAATTCGTGAAATAGTTAGCGGATTAATATATTCTTTATTCGACAAGATAAAGTCCAAGGCTTCTTTATGATTAAGCAACATGGTGGCTTCATCCTTTGTTTTTCCTGCTGCAGTTTGTTTTTCCTTAAGTAATTGCTCTGTTTCCAGTAAAGAATAGGTGTTTCCTTCAATTTGAGATGATTTCCAACTCAGGTCAATGGCTAGTCGTTCAAATTCACGATTGAACTCATCTTCTGTTAAGTTGGAAGTATTTTGTTTGAAAACAGACTGTAAATTATTCAATCGCTCAAGTTCTCCCTCGGAAAACAATTGTGTCGAATTTAATACGTCATTTATTAATATCATGTTAAAGCCAGAACGAATTTGTCGTTCATCGATTTCTTTAAGAAAGTATGTTTCTAAATCGATGGGCGCGATTACGGAATAGCTTGGGGAAATACAATACTTCGTGCTTTTTCCATTTCCCTTGGTGTGAATGTATCCCTGCGATATTAATGATAGCAACGTTCGTTTGACAGTCGCATAGGAGGCAAATTCCTTTACAGCTTCATGAATTTCCTTCGAAGACACTAGTTCTTCCTGTGTAAGGTATTCGAGAATGAGTTGATGAAGATCCGTAGATTGAGACATATTATCTTTTTAAGCTCACAAATATATAAAATAAAGCTCAAAAAAGCATATAAATAAGCTCTAATGACTTTGTTTATGAGCTTAAAATACAAAGTGTAAAAAGAAAAGCCCCTAAAAAAGGGGCTTTTAAAAGGAGTGGGCGAAAGGTCTGAAATATCGAAC
>Ga0228701_1000986_pt1 | contig 20710 bp, 20 predicted proteins | sample McNCre117_Aug_MG_2_FD_178017 | JGI IMG/M metagenome (GOLD analysis project Ga0228701, IMG submission 178017) | Freshwater microbial communities from McNutts Creek, Athens, Georgia, United States - 11-17_Aug_MG | ecosystem: Environmental > Aquatic > Freshwater > Creek | place: USA: Georgia...
ACCGAAGTTTCAGAGTCCTCCGCGCAAGAACTGCTGACCCAACTCAAGCTTGGCGAGTTGGTCGAACTCAAAGGCATCCAAGGCGGCATTGAGAACACCAATTACTTTCTCACCAGCACCGAGGGCGAATACGTGCTCACGCTGTTTGAGCGCCTCACGCACGAGCAACTGCCGTTTTATCTGTACCTGATGAAACATTTAGCACAAGGCGGTATTCCTGTGCCAGACCCCATGTCTAATCAAGACGGCGACATCTTGCTCACCGTGGAAGGCAAGCCTGCGGCCGTGGTCAACCGCCTACGCGGCAAAAGCGAACTCGCACCCACCGCTGTCCACTGCGCGGCTGTGGGCAACATGCTGGCCCGCATGCACTTGGCTGGCCGCGACTACAACCGCCAGCAACCCAACTTGCGGGGCCTGTCTTGGTGGAACGAGACCGTGCCTGTGGTACTGCCGTATTTGGACGCATCACAAGCTGCGTTGATTCAAACCGAACTGGCTTATCAAAACCACACAGCCGCGTCATCGCCCTACTCCGCCCTGCCCCGTGGCCCTGTGCATGCTGATCTTTTCCGTGACAACGTGATGTTTGATGGCAGCGCTGAAGCGCCCGAGCTCACAGGTTTCTTCGACTTTTACTTTGCAGGCGTAGACACTTGGCTGTTTGATGTGGCCGTGTGCTTGAACGACTGGTGCATCACGCACGCCGATGGCACGCACGATGCAGCCAAAGCCAATGCGTTGATAGACGCGTACCAAGCCGTGCGTCCTTTCACACCGGCTGAGCGTCAGATGCTCAACCCGATGTTGCGTGCCGGCGCTTTGCGTTTTTGGACTTCGCGCCTGTGGGACTTCCACCTGCCGCGCGAAGCCAGCATGTTGCAACCCCACGACCCCACACACTTTGAGCGTGTGTTGCGCCAACGTGTGGCACACCCTGTCACACTCTGAACTATGAAACTCAACGTCGTTCCCGCAAAAATTGGCTCGCTCTGGGTGCGCCAAGGCATTCGCGCTTTTTGGAAACAACCGCTCGCCCTCACCGGCTTGTTCTTCATGTTCATGGCCAGCATGTCCATCCTCTCCATCGTGCCAGTGGTCGGCGGTTTCTTGGCTTTGACGCTGCTACCTGCCGCATCGCTGGGCTTGATGGCAGCGACGCGTGAGGTGGAGCTGGGCAAGTTCCCCATGCCGTTCATCTTGGCCGCAGGTTTTAGGACCGGCGCAGATGGCAAGCGCAACATGGTCGTATTGGGTTTGATTTACGCGCTGTGCTTTGTAGGCGTGATGGGCTTGTCCACACTGGTCGACGGCGGTGACTTTGCCAAGTTGTATTTGATGGGTGGCTCACTGGAGATGGACACCTTGATGAAACCTGAGTTTCAAAACGCCATGTGGCTCTCGCTCATGTTGTATTTGCCTTTGTCGATTGTGTTTTGGCATTCACCTGCGCTCACACATTGGCATGGCGTGCCTGTGGCCAAAAGTTTGTTCTTCAGCACCGTGGCCTGCCTGAGCAACTGGCGTGCGTTTTTAGTGTTTGGCCTCATGTGGTCGTTCATCTTTTTGGGCACCACCTTTGCCATCACGCTGATTGGCAGCTTGATGGGCGATGGTGACTTTGCGGCCATGGCACTGCTGCCAGCCATGCTGATGCTGGCCTCGATGTTTTTTTGCTCGACGTATTACAGCTTCAAAGACTGTTTCACGTCGGACACGATTTACGCCTGATCACACCTGTGTGAGCTTGGCCACACTCAGCGCCAACCACTTGGTACCGTGACGCGGGAAGTTGACTTGCGCGCGGGCATCGTCGCCCACCCCTTCAATGCTAATCACCGCGCCCTCGCCAAACTTAGCGTGAAACACTTGCACACCGCTGCGCACCCACGCATTCGGGCCACTGGTCACAGGGGCTGCACGCTGAGGAACGGGCTGATTAGGCACGGGCTTGGGCGCAACGGCTGTGGCACCACCACCACCCCATGCGTTGTTTTGCCAGCCGTTGTTGTTCTGCCAAGCATCGCGACGAGTGGGCATCGCATCCGCAAAGGCTGAACGTGCAGGCGTGATCCACTTGAGCGTGTGTTCTGGCAGCTCTTCAAAGAAACGACTTTTCAGGTTGTAGCGCGTTTGGCCATGCAACATGCGGGTTTGTGAATGGCTCAGGTACAAACGCTTGCGCGCACGTGTGATGGCCACATACATGAGGCGGCGTTCTTCTTCGAGGCCGTCAAAGTCGTTCATCGAGTTTTCGTGGGGGAACAAGCCCTCTTCCATGCCGGTGATGAACACACAGTCAAACTCTAAACCTTTAGAGGCATGCACGGTCATGAGCTGAATCGCGTCCTGACCTGCCTGCGCTTGGTTGTCGCCCGACTCCAACGCGGCATGCGTGAGGAAGGCTGCCAAGGGCGATAGGGTTTCGCCAGTGTCGGCGTTGATCATGGTTTGTGATGTGGCGGGTTCATTGCCATCCGTCACGACGGGCTGACCGTGTTCATCGATCGGTAGAGCCACGGCATCGCGGCCAAAGCCTTCTTGTGTGACAAAGCTCTCGGCGGCGTTGACCAATTCCTGCAAGTTTTCAATGCGGTCTTGGCCTTCGCGTTCGCCTTGGTAATGTGTGATCAAGCCTGAGTGGTCGAGCAACAGCTCAATGATTTGGCGCAGGTTTTGACCTTGCGTTTGCTCGCGCAGCACATCAATCTTGGCCACAAAGGCACTGAGGTTGGCGCCGGCTTTGCCAGCCACGGCAGTGACAGCATCGCTCATGGCGCAGCCCATGGCGCGTGAGGCATCTTGCAACTGTTCGATGCTGCGCGCGCCAATACCGCGGGGCGGGAAGTTGACCACGCGCATAAAGCTGGTGTCGTCGCGTGGGTTTTCTAACAAACGCAAATAGGCCAAAGCGTGTTTGATTTCAGCGCGTTCAAAGAAGCGCAAGCCACCGTACACGCGGTACGGCATGGCGGCGTTGAAGAGCGCGGTTTCAATCACACGGCTTTGTGCGTTGCTGCGGTAGAGCACGGCTATTTCGCTGCGGTGCTGCACGCCGTTTGCGCCGTCTCCGTTTTGGCCATCGCGCAAGAGTTGCTTCATCTCTTCCACCATCCATTGCGCTTCGGCAAAGTCGGTGGGGGATTCATACACACGCACCGGCTCGCCCGCACCCTGCGTGGTGTGCAGGTTTTTACCCAAGCGGCCTTTGTTGTGACTGATCAGGTGGTTGGCACTGTCCAAGATGTTGCTGAAGCTGCGGTAGTTTTGCTCCAGCTTGATTTGGTGCGTCACCTTGTACTCGCGCACGAAGTCGGCCATGTTGCCCACGCGTGCGCCACGGAAGGCGTAAATGCTTTGATCATCGTCGCCCACGGCCAAGATGGCCCCACCACCTTGGTCCACAGGGCCAGCGAGCTGTTTGAGCCAGGCGTATTGCAATTTGTTGGTGTCTTGAAACTCATCCACCAAGATGTGCTGAAAGCGGCGGCGGTAGTGCTCGCGCAGCGCATCGTTGTCGCGCAGCAATTCGTAGGACCTCAGCATGAGCTCACCAAAATCCACCACGCCTTCGCGTTGGCATTGGGCTTCGTACAGTTCGTACAGCTCTACACGTTTACGGTCGTCGGGGTCGCGGGCCACCACGTCTTTGGGGCGCAGGCCATCTTCTTTGCAACCGGCGATGAAGCGCATGGTTTCTTTGGGTGGAAAACGCTCGTCATCCACATTGAACTGTTTGCTCAAGCGCTTGATGGCGCTGAGCTGGTCTTGGGTATCCAAGATTTGAAACGACTGCGGCAAGTTGGCCAGCTTCCAGTGGGCACGCAAAAAGCGGTTGCACAGCCCGTGAAACGTGCCCACCCACATGCCGCGCACATTGACTGGCAGCATGGCCGACAAACGCGTGAGCATTTCTTTGGCGGCCTTGTTGGTAAACGTCACCGCCAAGATACCGCCTGGCGACACCTGCCCTGTTTGCATGAGCCACGCAATACGCGTGGTCAGCACCCGCGTCTTGCCCGACCCCGCCCCCGCCAAGATGAGCGCATGCGCCTGGGGCAGCGTGACTGCGGCGGCTTGCTCGTTGTTGAGGCCTTGCAACAAGGGGGATATATCGGGTGAAAAATGCATCGAAAGATTTTAGGTTTAGAATCAGCCACCGGGCCCAAGATTCTTGCGCTCGGTTTTTTTATGCCTGCCTTTTGCACCTGAAAAAACCGGCCAAGCCAAGCGCTCAATCTTCGAACGTTATTTTCTGGAGCTTGGGAATATGGAAATTTTTGATTACGACAACATCTTGTTGCTGCCACGCAAGTGCCGCGTGGAAAGCCGCTCTGAATGCGATGCAGGTGTTGAACTCGGTGGCCGCAAGTTTCGCTTGCCAGTTGTCCCCGCCAATATGAAAACCGTGGTGGATGAAAACATCTGCTTGTGGATGGCGCAAAACAACTACTTCTACGTGATGCACCGCTTCGATTTGGACAATGTCCAATTCGTGAAAGACATGCACGCCAAGGGTGTGTACGCCTCTATCTCTTTGGGCGTAAAAGCACCAGACCGCGAAACTGTGGACACACTGGCCGCAGCTGGTTTGACACCCGAATACATCACCATCGACATCGCCCATGGCCATGCCGACAGCGTGCGCGACATGATTGGCTACATCAAGGCCAAGCTGCCTAAAAGCTTCATCATCGCGGGCAACGTGGCCACGCCTGAGGCTGTGATTGACCTCGAAAACTGGGGCGCTGACGCGACCAAAGTGGGCGTGGGCCCCGGCAAGGTGTGTATCACCAAACTCAAAACAGGTTTTGGCACTGGTGGCTGGCAGTTGTCAGCGCTCAAGTGGTGCGCCCGCGTGGCGACCAAGCCCATCATTGCGGACGGCGGCATTCGCAGCCATGGCGACATCGCCAAGAGCGTGCGCTTTGGCGCGAGCATGGTGATGATTGGTTCGCTGTTTGCTGGCCACGAAGAGTCGCCAGGCAAGACCGTGGAAGTCAACGGCGAGTTGTTCAAAGAGTATTACGGCTCAGCCTCTGACTTCAACAAAGGCGAATACAAGCACGTGGAAGGCAAACGCATCCTCGAGCCCGTCAAAGGCAAGTTGGCCAACACGCTCATCGAAATGGAGCAAGACGTGCAAAGCTCGATCAGCTACGCCGGTGGCACGAAGTTGATGGACGTGCGCAAGGTGAACTACGTCATCTTGGGCGGCGACAACGCAGGCGAACATCTGTTGATGTAAACCCCGCACAACGGCCAACTTTTGGCCCGACAAAAAAGCCTGTCTGCTTCATGCAAGACAGGCTTTTTTATTGCTTTTGCAGCTGGGTGTTGACGCGGTTTATTTGTTCAACAGCTCAAGCGCCAGCGTGTGCAAACGGTGACCGGGCTGCGTCATCGCTTCGACGATGCTGAAGTGCTGTAAGCCATCCAAGGTCTCGGCCACAGGCACACGGTCTTTGCCCCATGCTTGCTGAATCAAGAAGTTGTGGCGAATGAACTCTTCGCTCTCAACGCCACCTGCCACGCTGTAGAGCGTGCCCTGTTTGGGCGCTGGCATCCATGCAGGGCTGTTGCGCAGCACCACGTCGTCTGTGAGACGAAGGCTGTCTTTAAGGTAAGGCGTGGCTTGCACGGACTCAAGCTCATATAAACCAGAAATCGACAACGCTTTGGTCACGAAATGGGCAGGTAAATCGGGCGCATACGTTTTCCAATCGCAGGCCAGCAACATGGTCACCAAATGACCACCCGCCGAGTGACCCACCAGAGTGATACGGCTGGGGTCGCCACCGAAACGATGGATGTTGCGCCACACCCAAGCCACACACTTGACCATTTGCAGCGTGATGTCAGACACCGTCACGGCGGGGCACAGCGCATAGTTAGGCACCACCACATGCGCGCCTTGCGCGGTGAAGGTGGGCGCGATGAACGAATGATCGGCCTTGTCGAGTGAGCGCCAATAGCCGCCGTGAATGAAGACCACCACGGGCGCTTTGTCGCTTGCTGTGTCGCTCGGGAAAATATCTAAGGTTTCGTTCAGCCCACGGCCATACGCCACGTCTTGAAAGCAACGGTGTGTGGCACGTACTTGCGCAGACGCATCGCGCCAGTAGGCGAAATGCGTCGCATGCTCGGGCACCAAGGCGCGGTTGTTGTACATGCGGTCATACCAAGCGCCATCGCGTTGCGTCATAGTTTTTTCTCCAGAAGAATTTGCACGTTGGTCCAGCTTCGGTTGCTGGTGTGGCTGTTTTCCGTCACACCGTTACCGGTGTACACACTGCCTGTGTTGTAGTTCAAGGGGTTGAGGTTGCTCAAGGTCAAACGCCATGCAGTGCTGCCGTCCACGCGCCACAAACCGTATACATCCATCACACGTTTTTGCGAAATGATGGTGAGTTGCTCTGCACTCAAACGGGTGTTGTAACCGGGGTTGTAGTTGATGTTGCCGCCAATGGTGAGCGGTGCAGTTTTCAATCGGTAATCTGCTCCTACGTTGGCTGTCATGCTGGGTTGCTGGTCCAGCCGGTTATCAGGCCCCATGATGCTGAGCACGCGCGAGCGGTAAAAGCTCAGGTTGTTGCGCAGGTCGATGTGCGGGGCATCGTCAATCCACTGGTCCATGCGGAATTTGGCTTCTAGCTCGATGCCTTCTGTGATGGCTTCGCTGATGTTTTGTGGGCTGGACAACCAACGGCCACTCGACTCTTGCGTGGTCACATTGCGAATCAAATTTTGTACACGGCGATGAAATGCACTGGCGCTCAGCACACCACCTTGCGGCAGATAGCGCTCAACCGCCACATCCAAGCCTGTGGCAACTTCTGGCTTGAGATTGGGGTTACCCGCCACATCGGGATTGGTGGCACTGTTGTCGTCACGCGTATACGTGCGGCGTGCCAACAAAGTGGGCATGGTGGGCGTTTTAAAACTGCGCGTGAGGCTCATGCGTACTTGATCACGGCTATCAGGATCTGGTCGCCACATGGCATGCAACAAAGGCGTGAACACGCTGTTGTGGTTGGTCACGTCACCTGTGCTTGTATTACCTTCAGTGGTCAATCCTTCGTAACGTGCGCCAAGGTGCGTGGCCCAGTGTGGTGTGAGTTGCCACTCATCTTGCGAATACACGGCGTAGCGCATGGAGCTGGCTTGGTAATCGGCACTACCTGCCACGCTTTGATAAGCACCAATCACCGATTGCGTGCGTCGCACAGATTCAGCCTCAGCACCACTCACCCACTGGTGACCACCGCCCATGACGTTGGTGTACTTACCGCTGAGATTAACGGAGCGGTCTTGCACATGCGAGTTCTCAGACAAGCTGGGCAGCAAGCGCGGATTGGTCGATGTTTGTTGGTACTCGTTGTGGCTGTTCCAACCGCCCACATTGAACTTCCACTCCATACTGCTATCCGCGCTTAGTTTGCGCCGCCACTGGCCGTTCAAACGACCCACAGCAAAGTGGTTTTGATTTTCATTGGTGGCCGCGGCTGAACCCACAGACACCGCTGGGTTGGTAGAGGTTTGTGTGGCTTGGGCAGTTCCTGGCGTTATACCTTGCGATAGCGCAATAAACGGCATCAACGTGAAAGTCTCGCCCGGATCACCCTTGAACTGAAGGCGTGCTGTCGCATTCATCCCTTCACGCCCGTAATGGCTGTCACTCACACGTTGTCGCTGTGTGACACCTGCAGTTTCTGTGCGATCTAAATCATTGTCGCTGTGATCAGGGGCCGCATAGCGATTGACCGACAAGGTGTAGTTGGCTGTCCAGTTTTCTGCATCGTGGTACTTCACCAAAGAGGCAGTGGGCGACGCATAGCCACCTTGAAACGATGAGCCCACTTTCAACTCAGTGGGCATGCCTTTGCGGCCTTCGCGCGTGATGATGTTGATGGTGCCAGCAATTGCTTGTGCACCGGTCTCGGCCGTCGGGGCACGGTAAATTTCCACGCGCTCAATCATCTCAGGCGTGAGGGACTCGACACTGAAACCCGGTGGTACGCGTTGGCCATCGAGCAAGATTTGTGTGTAACCTTGGCTCAAGCCACGCATGCGAATGCCACCGCCTCTACCTGGCGCACCGCCCAAGGTGATGCCTGGCATGCGCTTCAAAATTTCACCAAGGTTGGCGTCGCCTTGACGCTCAATCTCTTCACGGCCAATCACAATTTTGCTAGCGGTGGATTCACGGCGTTGCTGCGTGTCGTTGTCACGACCGCTGGTGATTTCGATGCGCCCCATGTCGGATGTCGTCGTTGCAGGTGCCGTGGTTTGCTGCGCCAAAGCGGCAACAGCACTGAAAGCAAATGGAATGAAAACGGTGCGAGCAGTGGGTGTGAAATACATATTAAAAAGTTTACCGAGGTATGAATACCCTTGCCGTGTAAAGTTCAGGTTTTCTTTCAGATCCATCTTCCATGAGCCAAGCTGCCGCACCACACGCCTACGAAATCAAAAGTGCCTCGTTGCCCTTGGTGTCTTTTCTCCTCAAAACCCCCGACACATCAGCCCTCCAGGCCGATATGGCGCGCCGCCTAGGGGCTACCCCCGGCTTCTTTGACAACGACCCTGTGGTGATCGATCTGAGCGTTTTGGAAGACCCTCACGAACAGCTCGACCTCCCCTCGGTCTGCTTGATGCTGCGCACACACCAAATGCTGCCTGTGGCAGTGCGCGGCGCAAATGAACACCAATTAGCTAATGCCAACAAAGCAGGTTTGTTTGAAGCGAGCGATCTGAGCATTCAAGCACCTGCCGCCCCACGCGTGGAAACCGTGGTGCAAGAAGTGATTCGTGAGGTAGAAGTGGTGCGCGAAGTGCAAACGGGCAGCGGCTCGGCCATGGTCATCGACAAGCCGCTGCGCTCTGGCCAGCACGTGTATGCCAAGGGTCGCGACCTCATTGTGTTGGCGATGGTCAACCCAGGCGCTGAAATCATGGCCGATGGCCACATCCACGTCTACGCCCCGCTGCGCGGCAAAGCCATCGCAGGCGCACGCGGTGATGAACAAGCGCGCATCTTCACCTCATGCCTCGAAGCCGAACTGATTTCAATTGCAGGCACCTACCGCACCAGCGGGGACGCACCGTTGCCAGCAGATGTGATGGGCAAAGCCGCGCAAATCAGCCTGCAAGGCGATAAGTTGGTGATGCAAGCACTGTAAAATTGCGAATTAATTTTTAGAACAACCTAGGGCTTTCTTCATGACAAAAATCGTGGTGGTAACTTCTGGCAAAGGCGGCGTGGGCAAAACCACAACCAGCGCCAGTTTTTCCTCTGGCCTCGCTTTGCGCGGCTTCAAAACGGTGGTCATCGACTTTGACGTCGGCCTGCGTAACCTCGACCTCATCATGGGTTGCGAGCGTCGTGTGGTGTATGACTTCATCAACGTCATCAACGGTGAAGCCACGCTGAACCAAGCATTGATCAAAGACAAGCAGTGCGACAACTTGTACGTGTTGGCAGCTTCGCAAACACGTGACAAAGATGCTTTGTCACAAGACGGCGTGGAGCGCGTGTTGAACGAACTCAAAGAGATGAAGTTCGACTACATCGTGTGCGACTCCCCTGCTGGCATCGAAGTGGGCGCCATGATGGCCATGCACTTTGCTGATGAAGCATTGGTGGTGACCAACCCCGAGGTGTCTTCGGTGCGCGACTCAGACCGCATCTTGGGCATGCTCAGCAGCAAAACCAAACGCGCCATCGAAGGCGACACACCCATCAAAGAACACCTGCTCATCACGCGCTACAACCCTAGCCGCGTAGAAGAAGGTCACATGCTGTCACTCGAAGACATCCAAGACATCTTGCGCATTCCTTTGATCGGTGTGATTCCCGAATCCGAAACCGTGTTGACTGCGTCGAACCAAGGCTTGCCAGCGGTGCATTTGGAAAACACCGATGTGTCCGAAGCCTACAAAGACGTGATCAGCCGCTTCTTGGGTGAAGACTTACCCATGCGCTTTACTGAACACGTCAAGCCAAGTTTGCTCAAACGTATTTTTGGCGGGAAGTAAACCATGTCGTTGCTCTCCCTCTTACTCGGTGAGAAGAAAAAAACAGCCAACGTTGCCAAAGAGCGTTTGCAGTTCATCCTCACCCACGAGCGCACAGGTCGTAACCCCCAGCCCGACTATCTGCCCGCGTTGCAGCGCGACTTGGTCGCCGTGCTTTCCAAATACGTGAAGATCAACCCAGATGACATCAAGGTCAACTTGGAACGTCACGACAACCTCGAAGTGCTCGAAGTCAAAATCGAGCTCCCCGAGTGAAGGTTTAAATACCCACCCAAATAAAAAGCGACCCGAGGGTCGCTTTTTATTTGGCTGTCACAAAGACAAAAGGGGATTAACCACCTTTGCTTGTACGCTTGCCAGGGTTCTTTTTGCTACGTGTGGCAACACCGCGCTCAAGGCTCACGCGTTGGCCACGACCGCCTGTGCGCAGCACAGTGCCTGGCAGTGGAATTGGTTTTGGTGCGCGTTTGCGATCGGCTTCAGTGACGATTTTGTTTCCCATGAAATTTTCCAAGTAAAAAGTTACAGCCCCTAATTAGGCCACAAGTCCAATGTATTTTCGCACGTAACCACCCATAATCTAGCGAAACAAGGCGATTTATGAATCCAAAAATCAGTGAATTATTGGCCCGCATCCAGCAAATGGAGCTAGAAATCGAGCAAGAGATGAAGCGCAAGCGCGCCGAGCTGCAAGCCGACTTCGAAGAAACACGTGTGCGTTTTGAGCATGAAGTGCTAGAGCAACAACGCCGCTTCAAAACAGGCTTGCTCAAATACATCCTCTCTGCCGATTTGCGAACCGCACTGACAGCGCCCATCATTTATGCCGTGTTTTTCCCCATGGTGTTGCTGGATATCTCGGTCACGGTTTATCAGCACATTTGTTTTCGCGCCTACGGCATTCCTCGCGTCAAACGCAGCGATTACTTTGTGTTTGACCGCGCGCATTTGGCTTATCTCAACCTGCTTGAAAAAATCAACTGCGCTTACTGCTCGTATGGCAATGGGCTGATGGCCTACGCACGTGAAATCGTGGCACGCACCGAACAATACTGGTGCCCTATCAAACATGCCCGCAAAGTCATGGCGGCTCATCCCTACTACACAGGATTTGTGGATTTTGGTGACGCGGAAAGCTACAAACAAGAACTAGAACGGCTGCGAACTCAGCTGGCTGAAATCAATCAAACCAGCGAATAACACGCCAGCACACATGCCACACACCGACATTGACAAACGCTTGATGGACCTAGAAATCAAGGCCAGCTTCACCGAAGACTTGGTGGAGCAACTCAACCAAACCATCTTTCAACAACAACAGCAAATCGACGCGCTGATTCGCGAGGTCAGCCAACTGCGCCAGCAAACACCAGATGGCGGCAGCGGCGGCTTTCGCAGCTTGCGCGATGAGTTACCACCCCACTACTGAGCATGACAGAAGCTTTTGCAGAACAGCCCACGCTTGAACTAAGCGAGTTGGTGCTCTCAGTGCTATATCGACTGAGCGCCTATGCCGTCATCAACCTGATTGATGATGCGGCCATGCTGTCCATCGTGTTCATTTGAATTTTTATAGGAGACATCCATGACAAAGACCGTTGATTACTACTTCGCCCCCATGAGTCCTTGGACCTATTTGGGCCACCAACGCTTGGTGCAAATCGCCAAGGCAGCAGGTGCCAAGGTACGTGTGATGCCCATGGATTTGGGCAAGGTGTTTCCCATCTCCGGAGGGTTGCCATTAGGCAAACGCGCGCCGCAGCGACAAGCGTATCGATTGGTGGAGCTGACACGCTTTAGCCAAGCTCTGAACTTGCCACTCAACCTGCATCCCAAGTTTTTTCCAGTCGCGGGCGACCCATCCGCCAAGCTCATCATTGCGGTGGACATGCACCACGGCACCGAGGCCGCCTTGGCCATCACAGGAGCCGTGCTAGCCGCTGTATGGCATGAAGAACGCGACATTGCCGACGCCACCACCTTGGCCACCCTACTGAGCGAACACAAGCTGGATGCAGCGTGCTTGGCGCTGTCCAACACACCTGAGGTGCAAGCGCGCTATGACAGCTACACCCAAAGCGCCATCGACGCCCAAGTGTTCGGCGCCCCCAGTTATGTCGTTGACGGTGAGATGTTTTGGGGCCAAGACCGTTTGGACTTTGTGGCGCAAAAGCTCAAGGCTTAATTCAAAGCTCAAAGCCTCAAACGAAGCCCAGAAACAATTCAGCCACCGGAGTTGCACACAAGGTGCAACGCGGTGGCTGAATGCGTTTTAGCCCGCCATAAAGCGGAGACTAATTAACGTGGTGCGCGTGGCTTAGGTGCGCGTTTCTTCGCATCAAAACCGCCACCAAACGACTTGCCGCCGGCTGGACGGCCTGGTTTGTCAAATGGTGTGCGACCGGCTTCAAACGGGGCACGTGGGCCGCGTGCGGGGGCACGGTCGTCAAAGCTGCGTGGTGCGCGGTCTTCGAAGCTACGAGGTGCACCGCCACGGCCTTCAAAACCACGGCTCTCGCCAAAGTTGCCGCGTGGCGCGCCTTGACGTGGCTCGAAGCTGTTGCCACGAGGTGCATCAAAACGGTTTTCTGATCGACCTTCAAAGCGGTTGTCTTGACGGTGACCAGAAGAACGACGGTCATCAAAGCGAGGTTCGAATCGGCCATAGCCATGACCTTCTGAACGCTCCGAACGACCACCAAACTTGTTGCCACCAAAGCCACGACCACCGCCGAACTTGCCACCACCTTTGCGGTCATAGTCACGACCACCGCCACGTTGTTCAAGACGCTGTGTGGGCTCCAAACCTGGAATCACTTCAGCGGTGAACTGCTGGCGCGTGTAGGCTTCAATGTCGTAAATTTTGCGTTTGTCGCGGAACTCAGCCAAGGTCACGGCCAAGCCTTGACGGCCCGCACGGCCAGTACGGCCAATGCGGTGGGTGTAGTCCTCGGACTTCATGGGCAAGCCAAAGTTGAACACGTGGGTGATGGTGGGCACGTCAATGCCGCGAGCAGCCACATCGGTGGCCACCAAGAACTGAACTTGACCATTGCGCAACGCCATCAAACGACGATTACGCAAACCTTGGCTCAAGGCACCGTGCAAGGCCACAGCAGAGAAGCCTTCTTGTTGCAAATCGTTGGCCAAGCCATCGCACTCAATTTGGGTGCTGGCAAACACCACAGCTTGATTGATGGTGGTGTCACGCAAAAGGTGGTCCAACAAGCGGCGCTTGTGTTGTGCGTTGTCCGCCCAGTGCAGCACTTGGCGAATATTGCTGTGCTTCTCTTGGGGTGAATCGATTTGCACACGTTGTGGTTCACGCATCACGCGTGCGGCCAATTGCTGAATGCGCGGCGCAAACGTGGCGCTGAACATCATGGTTTGTTTGCGGTCGATAGTGAGTTGGTTGATTTCAGCCAAGTCATCGGCAAAGCCCAAGTCGAGCATGCGATCGGCTTCGTCAACCACCAAGAACTGAACCTTGTCCAACTTGATTTGCATGGAGCGCTGCAAGTCGAGCAAACGACCCGGCGTAGCCACCACGAGGTTGGCGTTTTGCAGCTTGGCAATTTGCAACTGGTAAGGCATGCCGCCTACCACGTTGGCCACGCGCAGACCACGGCAGTGCTTGACCAAGTCGATGGCGTCATGCGCCACTTGTTGGGCCAATTCACGTGTGGGGCACACGATCAATGCGCCAGGTGTGGGGGCTTTGAAGTTGCGCACATTGGTGGGGTCTTTGCGTTTGGCACGTTTCGGTGGCTCTTCGCCTTTGGCCGCAGCATCAGCCACGAGCTTGTCCCAAGCCGCTTTGTCAGCCGCTTCAGCTTCAGCTTGTTGTTGAATCAAGGTATGCAACACAGGCAGCAAGAAGGCCGCTGTTTTGCCGCTACCCGTTTGGCTAGACACCATCAAGTCGATGAAGCCTTGGCTACTGTCATTAGGCAGCGCCAAGGGAATGGTTTTCTGTTGCACGGTGGTAGGTTGGGTGTAGCCCAAATCGGCCACGGCTTGCACCAATTCGCGGGCCAAGCCCAATTCGACAAAGCCATTGACCTGTGCCGCTTCTGGCGTAGGAATAGAAGTATTTTCGGCAGGCGCAAATTCGCCTGTCACGTTCAAAGTGTCAGTCATGATTTTTTCTCTCGCACGAGAGCGCCGCAAGTTGTGCGGCTGCTCCGTTCATGGTTAAAAAACATCAACCATCAAACGGAACCTGCTCTGACCCGCTGAGGGGTTTTCAGTGCTTGGGACTCATTTCGCGAGCCCGGTGAATGAAGGGAGATGTACAAATTCGCTACGTGTTTGTAGCGAAGAGTGCGATTATGGCACGGATTCGGGTTTTTACCTAATTACAGTTTCAAGAAGTGCTCACGGTAGTGAATCATCTCGTCGATGGATTCATGCACATCGGCCAGCGCCGTGTGTTTTTGGGCCTTTTTAAAGGCATTCAACACCTCAGGCTTCCAGCGGCGTGACAGCTCTTTGAGCGTGCTCACATCTACGTTGCGGTAGTGGAACCACGCTTCGAGCTTGGGCATGTATTTGTTCAAGAAGCGGCGGTCTTGGCCAATGGTGTTGCCGCACATGGGGGAGACACCTTTGGTCACGTAGTGCTTCATGAAGGCAATCAGTTGCTGCTCAGCCTCGGCTTCGGTGACGGTGGATGCTTTGACTTTGTCAATGAGACCACTCTTGCCGTGCGTGCCTTTGTTCCATGCATCCATCTTGCCCAGCAACTCGTCGCTTTGGTGAATCACAAACACAGGTCCTTCAATGCGCACAGACAAATCGGGGTTGGTCACGATAACCGCAATTTCCAGCAAGCGCTCGCGCTCGGGGTCAAGGCCAGACATTTCGCAATCGAGCCAAACCAAGTTCAAGTCTGACTTGGCGAGTTTGGGGATAACAGGAGGGGTAGCAACTTCAGACATGGGCCAGATTGTCGCCCATCACAGGGGAGCAGCTTCATCTAAACTCCTGCACCATGATGAATCCCTCTCTCGCGATGACCTTGACGCTGGCAGCCCTGCTGGTGGCCAACCTGCTCACCAAACTCTGGCTCAGCGGCCGTCAAGTGCGCCACGTGGCACAACACCGCGCCCAAGTGCCTGCGGCTTTTGCACACACCATCAGCCTAGAGGCTCACCAAAAAGCTGCGGACTACACCCTGGCCAAGGCACGTGTGGGCGTGATGGATTTAGGGCTAGACGCCATCACCTTGATGGCTTGGACATTGCTCGGCGGTTTGGACTTGCTCAACCAAGTCACGCTCGATTGGATGGGCGAAGGCATGGGCCAGCAAGTTGCGCTGGTGGTGAGCTTTAGCCTGATTGGCGGTTTGATTGGACTGCCTTTGTCGCTCTACCAAACCTTTGGCATTGAGCAGCGCTTTGGCTTTAACAACACCACGCCTAAGCTGTGGGTGAGCGACATGCTCAAAGGCTTGTTGGTGGGCATGGTGTTGGGCTTGCCCATTCTTTGGCTTGTGCTGTGGCTCATGCAGGCAGGCGGTGCGTTGTGGTGGCTCTACACGTGGGCCGCCTTGGTGGTGTACCAACTGTTTGTGATGTGGATTGCACCCAACATCATCATGCCTTTGTTCAACAAGTTCACACCACTGGAAGACGCCACGCTTAAAGAGCGCGTCACCGCGTTGATGACCCGCTCAGGCTTTACCGCCAAAGGCTTTTTTGTGATGGACGGCAGCCGCCGTTCCGCCCACTCGAATGCGTTCTTCACAGGCTTTGGTGCGGCCAAGCGCGTGGTGTTCTTTGACACGCTGCTGGCCAAATTAAATGGCGACGAAATGGAAGCCGTGCTGGCCCACGAACTCGGCCACTTCAAACACCGCCACATTTTGAAAATGATGGCCACCAGCTTTGCCACCAGCCTCGCGGGTCTCGCCTTGTTGGGCTGGGTGTCCCAGCAAATTTGGTTTTACACAGGCCTCGGCGTGATGCCTAACCTGAATGGCAACAACAGCGCATTGGCCTTGCTGCTGTTCATGTTGGTGCTGCCTTTGTTCACCTTCTTTGTGTCGCCCTTGTCGGCACGACGTTCACGCAAATTTGAGTTTGAAGCAGACGCTTATGCCGTGGCCAACAGCGATGGCAAAGCCCTCGCTAACGCCCTGCTCAAGCTCTACCAAGACAACGCGTCAACCCTCACGCCAGACTCTTGGTATGTGGCGTTTTACTACTCGCACCCGCCCGCCTCACAGCGTTTGGCGCGCATGGCCGCATGAAGCAAAGCGGCTTAGTGGTGGCCAGCCACGGACGACACTGCGTGGTGGAAACACCCGATGGCGAACGCCGCATTTGCCACCCGCGTGGCAAGAAAAGCCAAGTGGTGGTGGGCGACCGCGTGCAATGGTTGGCCAGCACCGACGAAGGCACCATCGAAAAAGTGGAGCCACGCCACAACTTGTTTTACCGACAAGACGAAATTCGCACCAAATCGTTTGCAGCCAACTTAGACCAAGTGTTGATTCTGTTGGCAGCCGAGCCCGAGTTCTCTGAAATGCAGCTCACGCGTGCCCTCATTGCTGCCGAGGCCGAGCACATCACGCCCCTGATCGTGCTTAACAAGCGCGATTTGACCGAGCTGCATGCACGCGCCTTTGCCCGCTTAGAGCCTTATGTGAAGATGGGCTACACCGTGTTGCAAGGTGCGTTTAAATCAGGTGATTTAGGCGACTTGCCCGAGCGCTTGAAAAACAAAACCACGTTGGTCCTTGGCCCCTCGGGCACAGGCAAAAGCACACTCATCAACACCCTCGTGCCCCATGCCAATGTAGCCACAGCAGAGATTTCGCAAGCACTCAACTCGGGCAAACACACCACCACATCCACCACTTGGCATTGGGTAGATGCCGAGCGCAAAACAGGCTTGATTGATTCACCAGGTTTTCAAGAATTTGGGGTGCATCACATCGATGCCATGCAATTGGCAGCCTACATGCCCGACTTCAAACCGCATGTGGCGAATTGCAAGTTTTACAACTGCACGCATTTACACGAGCCTTCGTGTGGGGTGCAAGAGGCGGTAGAAGCTGGGGCCATCAGCCCCTCGCGCTACAAGCTGTACGGCATGTTGTTTGCCGAACTCACGCAGCCTGTGAACTACTGAATCCCGTCGAGGGGTTAGCCAAAGCTTTAGCCGAGCAAACGCGCCAAAGTCAGCAAGGCCAACAGCACCATCCACAGCACCACACTGCGCCAAATCAACCCCACCACGCTGGGCAAATGTGCCATCTCGGGGGTACGGCCTGGGGTGCTTTCGCTGTCTAAGTCGCTGGATGCTTCGTGATCTTCAGCACGCAAAGCTTCACCACCCAAACGCACATTCAACGCACCGGCTGTGGCGGCCAGCACCACGCCATCGTTGTCATCGGGGAAACGCTGCGCATGGTTACGCCAGCAATCAATGGCTTCTTCAAAGTTGCCCACCACGGCAAAGGCCACAGCAGTCAAGCGTGCAGGCAACCAATCCACACGGTGCCACGCTTGGCGTGCCGCGTCTTGCAAGGTATCGCTCACCCAGCCTTTCGAAGGCTTAGGCGCGGCACGCCATGCGTGGGACACCATCTCACTCATGCGGTAAATCACGGCGCCTGCTGGGCCAAAGCCCAAGGCAGCGAGCACAGAGAACCAAGTGAGCACACCAAACACATGGTGGTGTGCAGAGAGCACCGAGTGTTCAATCACATGGCGCAGCAGTTCGCTGCGGGGCAAACTGCCCACTTCCACATGCTGCCACTCGGCCAGCAACTCGCGCGCCAAGCGTTCATCACCCACATCCAAGGCATCGCGAATGTCGGTGAAATGGTGGCTGAACTGACGGAAACCCAAGGTGACGTACAACACCGCCACGCTCCAAATCATGGCCACAGGCCAACCAAATACGCCAATCAAAAACCAATGCACCACCGTAGCAATGACAGCCGGCAAACCCACAGCCAAAGACCATGTGGTCCACGCCAAACGGGGGTGGCCAGCATCCAAGGTCTGGCTAATCCATGTGACCCATGCGCGCACGGTGCCGTGCACCCAATTGCCACGCACCAGCGGACGGGCTTGTTCAATCAACAACGCGAGGAGCAAGGAAAGAAAACTCATGTCTGAATGATAGCTGTCAGATCTTTCAATTTTGCTGACTTAAGCAGACAAGAAGCGGTAAAAGTTACGCAGCATGCCTGCCGTAGCACCCCAGACAAAGCGCAGCTGATCACCGTCTTGGTAAGGCATGGACAACCATTCTCGGGTCACGCCCTCAAACTCGTAGCGGTGCCAGCGATGGTGAGCCGGGTTCATCAAAAATGCCAAGGGCACTTCAAACGCATCCGACACCTCGTGGGTGTTGAGTTGCAGCGTCATGGCGGGTGAAATCAAGGCGACCACGGGCGTCACATAAAAGGCTGAACCTGTCACGTATTCAGGCAAGGTGCCGAGTACCTGCACATGGTGCGCGTCTAGCCCGACTTCTTCATGGGCTTCACGCAAAGCGGTGGCGGCCACATCCGCATCTGTCTCATCGCATTTGCCGCCAGCAAATGCAATCTGCCCAGCATGCGTGGACATGTGTGAGGGGCGTTGGGTCAAGAGCACTGTGGGCTCATCACGCATCACGATACCCAATAGGACAGCCGCTTGGGCAGGAGATCGGTCCATGAACTTTCGCTCACGTACCAGCTCGGGCTGCCACTGTGGTGGACTGGCAAAGCGCGCTTGCAAAGCCTCTGGCTTGAGGTGGTGTGCGGACACGGCCTGAAGCTGCGTATCCACTTGGAACACGGGCACTTGTTGGGGATCAAAAATGGGAAGTTTGGACATAGAAAAAGCCACCGCAAGCTTTCACTTGGGGTGGCTTCTAAGCAAGGATTAACCTGCTTATTGAGCGGCTGCTGCGGCTTTAGAAGCTGCGGCCGACTTGGTGACCAATTTTTCTTTGATACGAGCCGATTTGCCGCTACGGTCGCGCAAGTAGTACAACTTGGCACGACGTACATCACCGCGACGCTTGACTTCGATGCTCGCAATCAATGGGCTGTAAGTTTGGAACGTACGCTCCACGCCTTCGCCGCTAGAGATCTTGCGCACGGTGAAGCCGCTGTTGAGGCCACGGTTACGCTTAGCGATCACCACACCTTCGTAGGCCTGCACACGCTTGCGTGTACCTTCAACCACGTTGACGCTCACAATGACTGTGTCGCCAGGTGCGAATTCAGGAATCGTTTTGCCGAGGCGGGCAATTTCTTCTGCCTCGAGAGTTTGGATCAGGTTCATGTTTTCCTCTAAAAGATCTTGATCGCGCTACACAAAAGGCTTCTTGCAGCAAAGGCGCGAAGCGGCCGACCAGAGGATCGAAAAGCTCACCATTATACCGAGTTTTGAGTCTTTAAAACAGCCTCGTCTTGCGCGGTGAGCTTGGACGCTTGACGGGCGGCTTCTATCAATTCTGGCCGCAGGCGGGCGGTCAGCAACAAACGCTGGTCACGGCGCCAGCGCTCAATGTTGATGTGATGGCCCGACACCAGGGCAGTAGGCACCCCCTGCCCTTCCCATTGCTCGGGACGGGTGTAGTGCGGGCAATCCAGCAAACCATCCAAGGCGGGGTTAAAGCTATCCAACTGATGACTACCTTCGTCATTCAGGACGCCTGGCTGCAAACGGGCCACAGCGTCAAGCAAGGTCATGGCAGCGATCTCGCCACCAGACAGCACAAAGTCGCCCACGCTGATTTGCAAATCCACATGGGTGTCGATGAAACGCTGGTCAATGCCTTCATAGCGGCCACACAGCAGCACCGCGCCTTGGCTGTCGGACCAGCGCTGCACAGCGGCATGACGCAGGGTTTCACCAATCGGCGAGAACAACACCAGTGGGGCGACATCGCGGCCTTGGCCACGGTCAGCGCGAATGGCGCTCAAACAGGCCGCCAAAGGCTCGGCCATCATGACCATGCCGGGGCCACCGCCAAACGGGCGATCATCCACGCGGCGGTAGTTGCCTTCGGCGTAGTCACGGGGGTTCCACAAACGCACATCCACCAGGCCAGCCTCGTAGGCGCGACGCGTGATGCCAATTTTTAAAAACGGCTCAAACAGCTCTGGGAACAGGGTGATGATGTCAAAGCGCACGGCAAGGCCTTTCGCGAGCGCTTCAATAATCGGGTTGCCAATCGGCAGTGATGCGGCCACCTGCCAAGTCGACGGTGTCGATGTAGGCCGACACAAAGGGAATCATGCGCTCTTTGGCTTTGCCCTCTTCCTCATAAGCAAGCACCAACACGGTCTGTGGACCCGTGTGCAGCAACTCGCGCACAGCGCCTAGCGCCACACCTTCGCGGTTGACCACATACAAGCCAATCAGGTCGACCCAGTAGTACTCGTCGGTTTCGGGGGTAGGAAAGCTGGCACGCGAGACAAAAATGCGTGCGCCTTTGAGCAGCTCTGCGGCATTGCGGTCTGGCACTTCAGCCGAGGTGGCCACCACCGAGTCAGAGTGTTCTTTGGCTTCTTTGACTTTCAGAAGCACTGTGCCAGAAAAGGTTTTGGCACCCCGTTCAGCGGGTTGTAAAAACCAACGCTTGGAAGAAAAAAGCGCTTCCGGAGAAGCGCTATAGGGCAAGACCTTGAACCAGCCTTTGATGCCCCAAGCATCTG
>Ga0228701_1000987_pt1 | contig 20701 bp, 18 predicted proteins | sample McNCre117_Aug_MG_2_FD_178017 | JGI IMG/M metagenome (GOLD analysis project Ga0228701, IMG submission 178017) | Freshwater microbial communities from McNutts Creek, Athens, Georgia, United States - 11-17_Aug_MG | ecosystem: Environmental > Aquatic > Freshwater > Creek | place: USA: Georgia...
GATGCGTGGCGAGAGTTCACGATAGTGATTAGTTCGTTGTTCTTACCGCGAAGAACAACGTTTACCGAGTCGTAGTCGCCGACTTCTTCGATGTAGTCGCTGAATGAGTTGGCGCCGCGGGCGGTGACTTCAACGATCTCTGGCACGAAGAAGCGGGCCATGTCGAAGTCGTGGATGGTCATGTCGCGGAAGATGCCGCCCGATACTTCGATGTATTCCCTAGGGGCTGGGGCTGGGTCGCGGCTGATGATTATTAGCTGCTCCAGGTTGCCGATTTCACCATTGGCAACGCGGGCCTGAATGGCAGCGAAGTTTGGGTCGAAGCGGCGGTTGAAGCCTAGGGCGATCTGGTTCTTTGCTTCTTTGACTTTGCTAACCAGGGCGTCAACGCGGGTGATGTCGAGGTCGATGGGCTTCTCGCACATTACGTGCTTGCCGGCGTTGATGCAGGCGTCGATTAGGTCGATGTGAGTGGCGGTAGGGGAGCAAACCACTACGGCGTCAACTTCATTTGAGTTGATCAGTTCAAGTGGGTCGGCGGTGAACTTGGTGTCGTACTTGGCGGCAAGGTTCTTAGCTCCGTCAACGAACACGTCGGCGATGTAGGCGAATTCAACTTCACGGTTCTCGGCGATGCTTGCAGCGTGAACCTGGCCAATACGACCTGCACCGATTAGACCAACTTTAACTTTGCCTGACATGGGTTCTCCAAACTTGGAATTGAGTTAAACCTAATGTTAGGACAAATTATATTGGAACGTTCCGATTTCTTTGAAATTGTTTGGTTATTTTTCGACCAGGGTGATTTCAAATGAGTAGAGGTCGGGGCGATAGCAGTGGTGACCCCACTCAACGGCCTTGCCGTTTGAGTCGAAGGCCGTGCGCTCCATGGTTAGCAGGGCGGAACCCTTTTCAACCATGAGTAGGTCGCTCTCGGCCTGGTTGGCCTTTCTGGCGCCGATGCGCTGCTTGGCAACCTTCATGGTTACACCGCGAGCCTTTAGTAGCTGGTAGAGGCCGTGGGTGCTGAAGTTCTCTTCTGCTAGATCTGTGTATTCCTCAGGCAGCCAGTTTTCCAGAATGGAAACGGGAACGTTTTCGGCGAAGCGAAGTCTCTTGATTAGGAGAACCGGGGAGCCCAGCCTCACACCGAGGTTTGATGCGATCTTGGAATCGGCGGTGGTTCTGCGAACCTCGAGAACCTTGCTGGTTGGGTGTTGGCCGGAGTTGCTCAGGTCGTCGTAGAGGGAGGTTAGTTCAACCTTGCGGTTGATTTGGCCGTGAACCACCTGGGTTCCAATTCCGCGGCGGCGAACCAGAAGTCCTTTGTCAACCAGCTCCTGGATTGCTCGTCGCACGGTTGGGCGGCTGAGGCCGAGGCGCTCACCGAGCGAGACCTCGTTTTCCAGGCGGCTACCGGCAGCGAGGCGACCCTCGGTGATGGCCTTCTCGATGCGCTGAGAAAGCTGGAAGTAAAGGGGGATAGGCCCGTTGCGGTCTAAGTCGATGAACTCGCTTAGCGGCAGAACGGTTTCCTCTTGGTTCAATGTCACGCTCCCTTGCGTTGGCATTACACAGGCTATGGTTTGATTCTTTGTAATGACATTAGCACTACATATAGGTTTGTCACCTATGTAAGTTCACTAATTGTTAATTCGTGTAATTTTCCATTGGTTGCCAAGACGCTGCTTGAGTCTTCGGTTAGTGCGCCATTGAGGTCTGAGAAACGGCCTCCTGCTTGTTCAACGATTGGAACCAAGGCCGCGATGTCGTACAGCTTGAGGTCGTGTTCGGCAACGATATCGACCGAACCTTCGGCTAGGAGCATGTAACTATAGAAGTCTCCAAAGGCTCGGGTTCTCCAGATCTTGCGGCTGAATTTGATTAGGTTATCGAGATAGCCTTCTGAATCCCAGAGTTGCAGGTTGTTATAGCTGAGTGAAGCGTGTTCTAGGTCTTCGATGTTGCTGACTTTAAGGTCTCGTGTTTGTCCATCGATGTCTTTAGTTTTTGCGGTTCCTGGTGCTGCCCACCAGATTCTGCCGAGTGCTGGGGCGGAGACCACCGAGACCACCGGATGTCCGTCGATGCTCAGGGCAATGAGGGTTGCCCAGATTGGAACTCCGCGCATGAAGTTTGCGGTGCCATCGATTGGGTCGATGATCCATTTTCTGGTTGCTTTGCCTTCTGTGCCGAACTCTTCGCCAACGATGGCGTCCTTCGGGCGTTTTGCCTTGAGGATTTCCTTTATGGCAAGTTCAACGCTCTTATCTGCATCGGTAACCGGGGAGCGATCCGGTTTGGTTTCGACGTTTAGGTCTAGTGCTCTGAATCGGTTCAGGCTGATGGCATCGGCCGCCTTAGCAAGTTCTAGCGCAAGTTCGAGGTCTTGTTCGTAGTTCATGGTTTAACCTTTCAGGCTGGAAAGAAGGCGTCTCAGGGAATCGACTCTGGCAGGAGAAATCTCGTTTTTTTCGACAGCCTCGTCGAGTTTGCAGTCTGGGGAATCGGCAAGGTGGCTGCAGTCGCGCGGGCAGTCCTTGGCGAATTCCCAGAGGTCGGTGAAGCTCTTGGCGAGGCCGGCAACCTCAACGTGACCGAGGCCGAACGAGCGAACGCCTGGGGTGTCAATGATCCAGCCGGTTCCGAGGTCGATTGCTCTTGCCGAAGATGAGGTGTGGCGGCCGCGGCCGGTCACCTCGTTCACGTGGCCGGTGGCACGTTCGGCGTGTGGGGCGAGCGCGTTTACCAGTGTTGACTTGCCAACGCCGGAGTGGCCAACGGTAACGGTTACGTGGTTGGCTAGCAGTTTTTGTAATTCTTCAAGGTCTGGTTTTTCTTGGGAGGTTTTAATTACCGGGATGTCGAGAGCCGAGAAGTTCTCGAGAAATTCGGTTGGGTCGGCGAGGTCGGTTTTCGTGATCACCAGAATTGGTTTTAGGTTCGCATCGTAGGCGGCGGCCAGGTAGCGGTCGATGAGTCTGGTTCGGGGTTCCGGGTTGGCAGCGGCAACCACGATGGCCATTTGGTCGGCGTTGGCAACGATTACTCGCTCAACCTGATCGGTGTCGTCGGCGCTGCGCCTAAGCAGGCTGGTTCTCGGTTCTACTCGAACGATTCTGGCGAGAGCGCCAACGGTATCGCTGGTGTCGCCGCTCAGGGCTACTCGATCGCCGACAACGGCTCCAGCCTTGCGAAGTTCCTTGCCCATGGTTGCGGTTACCTGGCGGTGGTCTTGTTCAAGAAGCACGTGGTAGCGGCTTTTGTCAACGCCGGTGACCATGCCGACCGGAGCGTTCTTGTACTCTGGGCGGGTCTTGGTTCTAGGGCGATTTCCCTTGGGATTTGGGCGAATGCGAACGTCGCTCTCGTCGAGATCGTGTTCGCCGCCCTCCGGCTCGTAAAGCCAACTCAAGCTTTTGGCTCCAGCATGTTCTGCCAAAGTTCGGTGAAGTTAGGCATGGTCTTGGAGGTTGTTTCAACGTTTTCGATGATCATGCCTGGAACTTTTAGGCCGATGATTGCGCCGGCGGTTGCCATGCGGTGGTCTTCGTAGGTGCGCCAAAGTTCACCGTGAAGTTCGTTGGTCGGGGTGATGATTAGGCCGTCTGCGGTTTCAACGCAGTTTCCACCGATTCGGTTGATTTCGGTCGCTAGGGCTGCGAGTCGATCGGTTTCGTGGCCGCGAAGGTGGGCAATGCCTCGAAGAGTTGAAGGGGAGTTGGCGAGAACTGCGAGGGCTGCGACGACAGGCGCCAGTTCGCCACCGATCGAGAGATCGATATCGATGCCATTGATCTCTTGCCCTCCGGTGATGGTTAGGCCTTCGCTGCTGCGCCTGACGGTTGCGCCCATCTTGGTGAGGATCCACTCGAACTCGTTGCCAACCTGGGTTGTGGTATTTGGCCAGTGCGGGATGGTGACCGAGCCGCCGGCAACCATGGCTGCTGCCAGGAACGGGCCGGCGTTGGAGAGATCTGGTTCGATTTGTTTTTGGCCGCCTTGAACCGGGCCTGGCTCAACTCGCCACACGGTTGGTTCAGGGTTGCTAACTGAAATGCCGCGTTGGCGCAGGCACTCCAGGGTCATCTCTATGTGAGGAAGGCTTGGCAGGTGATCGCCAACGTGTCTTAGCGTCAGACCGTTTTTGAACCTAGGGGCAACCAGCAGCAGCCCCGAAACGAACTGGCTGGAAGAAGATGCGTCGATGGTTAGTTCGCCGCCATCAATTTGACCATTGGAATCAACCGTGAATGGGAGGCTTAGGGTTTCGGCTTCCACGTTGGCGCCGAGGGCTCTCAGCGATGTGATTGTGGTGTCCATCGGGCGTTTACGAGCTGCTTCATCGCCGTCGAAGGTTACTCTGCCTTGGTTCAAAGCTGAAAGCGGCGGAACGAATCGCATCACGGTTCCGGCAAGTCCGCAGTGGATGGTTGCGTTGGAATTAAGTGTTGCCGGGTGAACGATTGGGTAGGTGGTGTCCTGGTTTTCAACCTTGGCACCGAGGGCCTGAAGTGCCTCGAGCATCAGGCGGCTGTCGCGGGAGATAAGGGCACCGGAAAAACTGGTTGGCTCGGTGGCGATTGCGGCGAGCAGAAACTCGCGGTTGGTTAGAGACTTCGAACCAGGAAGCTGAACAGTTGCCTCGATGGCACGCGTGGCAACAGGGCTAGGCCACTGGGAGAAATTGGGTTCAGTCATGTACTTCTAAAATACCATCGCTGGCTAAAGTGCCCGTATTGCTTGGGTTTGGGTCTAAACTCAAAATCGATGACAAGCAATGAAACTGCGAGCCAGGAAGCACAGGAAAAAAAGCTACTGGAGTTTGAGCAGCAGGCAATCCCAATGATGAACCAGTTGTTCGTGGAAGCCATGGGAAGAACCTTCAACAATCGCGCCGATGCCGAGGATTTGGTTCAGGAAACCATGGCCAAGGCATACCGTTACTGGGATTCGTTTCAGCAGGGAACCAACCTCAAGGCCTGGCTTTCAACCATTCTGAGAAACACCGCAACCAATAGAGGTCTAAAAGAAAAGAAGCACAGTGCGGTTGGCAACCTAGACGAACTCGAAGACTTTCAGATTGGCAAGGCCGGGCACTCGGTTACGGCAACAGCCAGCCAGTCTGCGGAGGTTGAGGTGCTCAACAACCTGTCGTCGAACGAGGTGACTGCGGCCATCGAAAACCTGAAGCCGGAGTTTAGAAGCGTGGTTCAGATGGCGATTCTGGACGGCTATTCGTACCAGGAAATCGCCGACATCCTAGACATCAAGATCGGAACCGTCATGAGCCGACTACATCGCGGGAAGAAATACCTGCGAGAAGCGCTTTATAACTATGCTGCCGAAGAAGGATACGTGAAAGGAGTGGAGAAATGACCAGCGACGAAATGGACTGCACCGAATGCCAGAGCCAAGTAACTGAGTTTCTGCACTCTGAGCTAGGCCCTGAAATCGAACAGAAGGTCATGGCGCATATCGCCAACTGCGACCACTGCGAGAGCCACTACGATGTTGAGAATCACTTCAACCAGATCTTGCGCGAAAAGTGCGAGGTCAAGACCCCTGAAGAGATCATCGAAAAGATTCGCCAGCGACTAAGCGAAATTAACTAGTCAAAAAGCTCTAGCGCGTTCTTCACAATGTGACCGCGACGGTTTTCACCGAGCGAGATGTGACCCTCACCATCGATCATGATTAGTTCTGCCACCGGGATGTGGTTGGCTAGCCAGATACCGTGAGCGTGAGGGACCATCAGGTCGTCGTTGCCCTGCCAAAGTTGAACCGGCTTGTTGATTTCCGAGATGTCGAAGCCCCAAGGCTTTACGAATGCTAGGTCGTCGTCCATCCAGCCGAAGTGACCGTTGGCCTGCGACTGACGGAAGCTGGCCGCCATTTCATCGGCAACTCCGCCAACCAGCGCCGCCTTATCGGCGTCACCGATTAGTCCGCCAAAGGCTTCGATGAGGTCTGGGCCAGTCACATTGGTGAGCCCAGGTGCGTTTTCTAGCATCCAGGTGTTGATTGCCGCTTCGCCTTGAACGGCTGCGCCAAACTCAACGTGGTTCTCTTCGCCCATTCCCTCGAGGAAGTTGAGGCTGGCTGCTCCGTAAGGGCCAACTCCGGCGATGCTGATTGCGCCGCGGCTCTGGATGAGCGTGGCATCGGCGAGGGCGTGGGGGCCACCGCCAGACCAACCGATGGAAACGATTTCCTCGAGGTTGAAGTGTTCAATGATCGCCAGGATGTTTTCGGTGTTCGAGATAACCGAGCGGCCGGCGTTTCGGCTGCTATCGCCGTAGCCTGGGCGAGAGTAACTGATGGCGAAGCCGCCCTGGTTTGCAACCTCGGTTAGCCAAGATTTCCAGGTAGACGATGCTCCAGGAGTTCCATGATGAAAGATGATCGCTCGGCCCTGATTATTGCCAGCCGTTTCGATCTCGAGTTTGCGGCCGTCTTTTAGGGCGATTGTTGTCATGCTCTAATCTTCCTCTTGAACTCCGAGCCACGCCAGCCATCCGCGGTTTAAAACCAACCATGCAATCAAACCGTAACCAACCTGGCCTGGAAGACCGCTCGGGCTGTCGGCTAGTTCCTGCTTCCAGCCGTCGTGGCCGAGCAGTGGGTGGAAGCAGTCTACGAACGGAACATTTCTGCGGGTGCAGACGTCTTCGAAGCCCCAGGACAGGTGCTCGATCTCTGCGTTCAGCACGCTTTCGCGGTGGGGAACTGGGCCAATTACGAAAGGGTCGAGGCCGTTCTTCAATGCTTCGTCGAGCACCGTTGCAAGATTCAGACGGCTTCTTGAAGTTGAAATTCCGGCACGGATGTCGTGGTTTCCAAGCGCGATCGCAACTTTGTTGATGCCGAGGGCATTGAGCCTTGGCTGAACCTCGGCAAACCAGCGCTTGGCAAGCCCGTGCGAGGTTTCTTCTGGGAAGGCAAGCGAGATTAGCTCGATGCTCGGGTCCGTCTGAGGAGTTCTGGCCTGAACTCGGCCAACCCAACCCATGCCCTTGGCGTCGCCGCTCGCGGTGATTAGCTGGTCGCCAAGCACAAATACGCGAAGCTGCGATTCCAAGGTTTGCAAGGTTTCGATTCCTAGGCGTCGAACGCGCGAGCGACCAGGTCGGCCTGTTCGGCTGCGTGAGCCTTGCTAGAGCCGGTGGCCGGGCTGGCACTGGCTGGGCGGGAAACCAACTTGGCAACCTTTCCATCCATGTACTTAGGAAGGAACAGACCGATGTAGGTCCAAGGACCCTGGTTTGCAGGTTCGTCCTGAACCCAAACCAGTTCGGCGTTAGGGTACTGAGCGTAAGCCGATTTGATTTCATCTACCGGAGTTGGGTAGAGCTGCTCAACACGAACGATCGCGGTGGTGCGGTCGCCGCGCTTTTCGGCTTCGGCCAGAAGATCCCAGTAGACCTTGCCCGAGCAGAACAGAACTCGCTTGACGTCGCTGGCATTTAGCCCACGCTGGTCACGGATTACCGGCTGGAACGAACCAGTGGTGAAATCTTCGACAGACGAACTGGCGGCCTTGAGGCGCAGCATCGACTTCGGGGTGAATACCACGAGCGGACGACGAGGCTCAGAGTAAGCCTGGCGACGCAGCAGGTGGAAGTGCGAAGCCGGGGTGGAAGGCTGAGCCACGGTCATGTTGTTCTGTGCACACAACTGCAGGTAACGCTCGATGCGAGCCGACGAGTGGTCTGGGCCCTGGCCTTCGTAGCCGTGAGGAAGAAGTAGAACCACACCGGAGTGCTGGCCCCACTTCTGCTCTGCCGAGGAAATGAATTCGTCGATGATGGTCTGGGCGCCGTTGGCGAAGTCGCCGAACTGAGCCTCCCAGAGCACCAGGGAGTCCTTGGCTTCGACCGAGTAGCCGTATTCGAAGCCCATCGCTGCGTACTCGCTAAGAAGCGAGTCGTAGATGTAGAACTTCGCCTGACCGGCGCCGAGGTTACGAAGTGGCATCCACTCCTGGCCGTTTACGCGGTCGTGGAAGACTGCGTGACGCTGAACGAAGGTTCCGCGACGGCTGTCCTGGCCGGCCATGCGAACCGGCTTGCCCTCGAGTAGCAGCGAACCAAAGGCGAGAAGCTCACCGAAGCCCCAGTCGATGCCACCCTGACGGCTGGCTTCGTGGCGCTTGGTTAGAAGCTGCTGAAGCTTAGGGTGAACGCTGAATCCTTCAGGCTGGTTGAGGTGGGCGTCGCCGATGAGCTCCACTACCTCGCGAGAGATCGCGGTTTCGTGGCTAATCTGCGAGCGCTCGCTGGCGGTGGTTCCGATGCCTACTGGGCGAGGAACCAGTTCAACCGGCTTGCTCATTGCCTCGTGAACCTCGGCGAAGGTGTTCTCAAGCTTGCTCTGGAACGAAGCATTAGCGGCTTCGAACTCTTCGCGAGTGATGTCTCCGCGACCAACCAAAGACTCTAGGTACAGGGTGCGAACCGAGCGCTTGGCCTCGATCAGGTTGTACATCAGCGGCTGGGTCATCGAAGGGTCGTCGCCTTCGTTGTGACCGCGACGACGGTAGCAAACCATGTCGATGACTACGTCTTTTTTGAACTCTTCGCGGAAAGCGAAAGCGAGCTCTGCTACACGAACCACGGCCTCAGGGTCGTCTCCGTTTACGTGGAAGATCGGAGCCTGTATGCCCTTGGCGATGTCGGTCGAGTAGACGGTCGATCTGGATTCGCTCGGAGGAGTGGTGAAACCAACCTGGTTGTTGATCACGATGTTGATGGTTCCGCCAACCTTGTAGCCGCGAAGCTGCGACATGTTGAGAACCTCAGGAACAACACCCTGACCCGCGAACGCTGCGTCACCGTGGATAACGATCGGAAGGAACGGGAAGTTGCCGTCGGCAGCGCCGTTTACCGAGTCAACCTTGGCGCGAACGATGCCCTCGAGAACCGGGTTCACGGCCTCTAGGTGAGAAGGGTTGGCGGCAAGCGAAACGTTGATCTGCGAGCCGTCTGGGGCGGTGAAGACGCTCTCGGTGCCGAGGTGGTACTTCACGTCTCCGGAACCCTGAACGGTTGCGGTGTCGGTGTTGCCCTCAAACTCGCGGAATACCTGGCCGTAGGCCTTGCCGGCAACGTTGGTTAGAACGTTTAGGCGGCCACGGTGTGCCATGCCGATTGCAACCTCTTTGAGGCCGTTGCTAGCGGCATTGCGAAGAATGGCGTCAAGAGCTGGAATTACCGACTCTCCACCTTCTAGCGAGAAGCGCTTCTGGCCAACGAACTTGGTCTGAAGGAAGGTTTCGAATGCTTCTGCTTCGTTCAGCTTCTCTAGGATGCGCTGTTGAACCGCGCGGTCAGGCTTGGCGTAAGGGTGCTCCAGCTGATCCTGGAACCACTTGCGCTGGGCTGGGTCCTGGATGTGCATGTACTCAACACCGACGGTACGGCAGTAAGAGTCGCGAAGAATCTTGTAGATGTCTCGGAACAGGGCCTTCGACTTGCCGCCAAAACCACCGGTCTTGAAGGTGCGGTCAAGATCCCAGAGACTTAGGCCGTGGTTGAGGATGTCTAGGTCTGGGTGGGTGCGCTGGCGGTATTCGAGCGGGTCGATGTCTGCCATCAGGTGACCACGAACGCGGTAGGCGTTGATCATTTCCTGGATGCGAGTCGCCTTGCTGCGGTCGTCCGAGTCGTCGGTGTTGAAATCGACTACCCAGCGCACAGGCTCGTAAGGAATGCGAAGGTCGGCAAAGATTTCGTCGTAGAAACCGCGAGCGCCAAGAAGCAGCTCGTGGATCTTCTTTAGGAACTCACCGGAACCCGCACCCTGAATGACGCGGTGGTCGTAAGTAGAGGTTAGGTTGATGACCTTGCTGACGCCGTTCTTGGCAAGCTGGTCTTCGTTCATGCCCTGGAACTCGGCAGGGTAGTCGAGTGCACCGGCACCAACGATGCAGCCTTGGCCCTTGGTTAGGCGAGGAACCGAGTGAACGGTACCGATACCACCAGGGTTGGTTAGCGAAACGGTAGTTCCCGCGTAGTCGCCAGCCTCAAGCTTGTTGTCTCGTGCCTTGCGAACGATAGCCTCGTACCCGGCAACGAATTCGGCGAAGTTCATCTTCTCGGCGCGCTTGATGTTTGGAACCACCAGTGCGCGGGTGCCGTCTTCCTTAGGGAGGTCAATGGCAATTCCGAGGTTGATGTGCGGTGGAACAACTACCGAAGGCTTGTCGTCGATGATGTCGTAGTAAACGTTCTGGCTAGGGAACTCTTTTAGAGTCTTGATGATCGCCCAAGCGAGGATGTGGGTGAACGAGATCTTGCCGCCGCGGGTGCGGTTTAGGTGCGAGTTGATGACAATACGGTTGTCGATCATTAGCTTTGCAGGAACCGTGCGAACGCTGGTAGCGGTTGGGACCGTCAGCGAAGCGTCCATGTTCGAGGCAATTGCCTTGCTCATACCCTTGAGTGCAGTGACCACAGGCTCAGAAATCTCATCGGAATCAGCGACGGTGCTGATGCTGGTGGTTACCGGGGCTTGAGCAGGAATCGGGGCAGCCTTGGCTTCAACTCGTGTGGTCTTTGCTACAACCGGTGCCGAAACTGCGGGAGCCGCTGCAGGTGTTGGGGTTGCAACCGGAGCAACCGGAGCGGGAGGTGGGGTTTGAAGTGCTGCGTCGCCGCCTGGAAGGCCGTGGTGCATGCGCTCGAGGATTGGCCACCAGGCCTTATCTACCGAGTCTGGGTTTTGTTTGTACTGTTCGTACATTTCTTCGACAAGCCATTCATTGGCTCCGAACTCGCCTTCTGCCGCCGCGTTTTCGCTTGATTCAGACAGCGTAACCACCTCTTCGTTGTGCCGTGTGACCTTAATAGCCTAGTGGAAACGCGGGTGAAGGTATGCTGAAGATTACCTATGAACGACTGGCTGATGCTACTGGCGGGAGTGTTGCTAACTCTGGCCACCGGTGTGTTTGTGGCCAGCGAGTTTTCTCTGGTCAATCTCGACCGAAATGAACTCGAAGCTAGGGCCGAACGCGGCGAAAAAAACCTCGGTCCAACCATCAGGGCACTTCGCAAGACCAGCACCCACCTCAGCGGTGCCCAGCTCGGAATTACGCTCACCACCATGCTCACCGGCTTTCTGGCGGAGCCGGCCCTTACTAACCTTTTCGAACCGGTAACTTCCGGGCTTGCATCTTCGGTGCGAGAAGTCGTTGTCCTTTTTATTTCGATGGGTCTGGCCACGCTGTTTAGCACTCTCATTGGTGAACTGGTTCCTAAGAAATTGGCTCTTACCTTCCCGGTAGAAACCAATAAGTTTGTGGTTCGGTTCCAGCTGGCATTCACCTGGCTAACCGGCTGGATGATCGTGTTCTTGAATTCGGTTGGAAATGCAATAGTTCGCCTGTTCGGAATCGAGCCAAAAGAAGAGTTGAGTTCGTCTAGAACCGCCGATGAACTGTCTTCGCTGGTTAGACGATCGGCGATGATGGGTGCGCTCGATGCCCAGACGGCGACTTTGCTAACCAAGACGCTCGCACTTAGCCAACTGACCGCAGCCGACGTGATGACCCCGAGGCCTCGCATGTTCACCGTTGACCGTGAACAAACCGTGGCAGATGTAGTGACGCTCACCAACAAGAGTGGTCACTCTCGTTTTCCGGTGATCGATGGCGACAGCGACCGGGTAATCGGAATCGCACACGTGAAACAGGCGGCAGCCGTGCCTAACGAAAAACGTATTGAAGTTCCGGTTGGTGCAATCGTCATGGACGCCCTGCGAGTTCCGGAAACCATCGGGCTCGAGGCACTAATGGTTGAGCTTCGCGCAAAAGGTTTGCAGATGGCGATTGTCGTTGACGAATACGGTGGCACCGCTGGCCTGGTAACACTTGAAGATCTTGTTGAAGAGTTGGTTGGAGAGCTGGCCGACGAACACGACCGCGCGAAGGCCGGAATCACTCGGGGAGTGGGCGAGTCGGTGCTGTTTCCAGGGATGACCAGGCCGGACGAACTTGCCGAGATGGCGATTAAGGTGCCGGACGACGGCGCCTACGAGACGGTTGGCGGATTCATCATGGCAAGGCTTGGCAGGATTCCTCAGCGGGGAGACCAGGTTGAGATTGAAAACGGAACGCTAAAGGTGGAGCGCATGGACGGCAGGCGCGTTGACCGTGTTCGGTTCACCCCAGACGAAGAGGTTGGCGAAAATGGCTAACGCGGCTTCAGGACTTTGGGCATTTCTCCTTTTACTTCTCGGAAACGGATTCTTCGTTGGTGCTGAGTTTGCACTGATTTCGGCAAAGCGCGCCCAGATCGAGCCACGTGCCGAGGCCGGTAGTCGCCCGGCAATTCTCACCATCAAGGGCATGGAGAGAGTTTCGCTGCTGCTGGCAACCGCACAGCTAGGTGTGACCATTTGCTCGCTGTTGATCTTGTTGATCGTTGAGCCGAGCGTTCATTCGCTGCTTGAGGGTCCGCTGTTGGCAACGGGTCTCAGCGAGGTTGCGGTGGCATCCGTTGCATTCGCCTTCACTCTGGTTTTGGTTTCGTTCATGCACGTGGTTTTAGGTGAGATGGTTCCTAAGAACATCTCGTTCTCGATTCCTGAGCGAGCCGCGCTGGTTTTGGTTCCGCTTCTTTACGGTTTGGCAATCGTTTTCAAGCCGATCGTGATCTTCCTAAACGCCTCGGCAAACGGTGTGCTGCGCCTGTTTGGGGTTAAGGCCAAAGACGAGGCGAACAGCGCGTTCACGTTGGATCAGGTGGAAGACATTGTTGAGCACTCAACTCGTGAAGGTGTTCTCAGTGACACCTCCGGAACCATCAGCAACACCTTCGAATTCACCGAGAAGAAGGTTAGAGACGTTGCCGTGAAGTTGAGCAATGTTGTCTCGTTCCCGGAAAACGTGACTCCTCGCGAGATAGAGGTTGCGGTTTCTAAGCACGGTTACTCCAGGTATCCGCTAAACGACGAAGACGGCGATATCGTTGGCTACCTTCACCTCAAAGATGTCTTGGATCTTGACCAAGACGAAATCGACGACGCGGTTCCAACCAAACGCATCAGATCGCTCATCTCGCTCTCTGCCAACATGGAGCTTGAAGACGCTCTGGCCTCGATGAAGCGCGTTCATTCTCACCTAGCCAGGGTATTCAACCGTGGCGGTCAGGTTGTTGGAGTCATCTTCCTAGAAGACATCCTCGAAGAACTGGTTGGCGAAGTACAAGACGCCACCAAACGCGACTAAATTAGCGCACGCCCAAGCTGCTTCGGCTTGTAGTCGAGCTCAACACCGAGTTCCTTGGCGGCTCTAAGCGGCCAGTAAGGATCTCCTAGCGCGGCGCGACCAATCATGACAACATCCACGATGCCCTTTTCCAGGATGTCCTCTGCCTGAGTTGCGGTGGTGATCATGCCAACCGCTGAAACCGGGGCGTCAACTTTTTCGCCAACGTGTTCGGCGAAAGGCACCTGGTAGTTAGGCCCCCATGGGATGGTCGCGGTGCCGATGATGCCACCGGAAGAGATGTCGAAGAAGTCGGCACCGGCATCCAGGCACCACTGGGCAACGGTCGCGGTTTCCTCTTGGGTCCAGCCGCCTTCGGTCCAGTCGCTTGCCGAGAATCTGACGGCAATTGGTAGGTCGTCGCCTACGTTCGCACGAACCGCAATCACAACTTCGAGCAGAAGGCGCGCGCGGTTTTCAAGACTTCCACCATAGATGTCTGTTCGGTCATTGGTTAGCGGTGACAGGAACTGGTGCAGAAGGTAGCCGTGAGCAGCGTGGATTTCAAGCAGGTCAAAGTCTGCAGAAACCGCGAGATTTGCCGCATTCACAAACTCGTGAACAACATTGGAAAGTTCTTCGGTTTCCAGTCTTCTCGGCGCTTCGTAGTGCTCGAAAGGGCGGTCGGTTGAAGAAACAGTTTGCCAGCCGCCGCCTAGCTCGCCAACGGTTCCGGTGCCCGACCAGTCGCTGTTGCTAGAGCCTTTGCGGCCGGCGTGGGCGAGTTGAATGCCAATCTTTCCGCCGAGTTCGTGCACTGCGTTAACCACAACGCTCCACGCTTTGGCGTGGTCCTCGGACCAAATGCCGGCACACCAAGGCGAAATTCTGCCAATTGGGGTTACCGCGGTTGCCTCGGCGATAATCATTCCAGCACCACCAACAGCCCATTCGCCGTAGTGAACCACGTGCCAAGTGTTCACGATGCCATCCTTGTTGTGGCAGGAGTACTGGCACATCGGCGGAATCCAAATTCGATTACGAGTGGTCAGGTTGCGCACGGAAATTGGTTCAAAAAGCTTGGACATACCTCTAGCCTAGAACCGTGCTACCGAACCGTTTGCAGAAATACCTGTTGAAGCCACTCGAAACCGATGACAAATATTCGAGGGGAGTGGTTGGCTTCGTAACCGGCTCGGCCGAGTTCCCAGGGGCTGCGATTCTCGGCGTAACATCGGCCATTCGAGTTGGCGTTGGAATGGTTCGCTACTTTGGACCTGATTCGGTGAATTCGCTAGTGCTTGAGTCAAGACCAGAGGTGGTTTGTGCGCCTGGCCGAGTGACCGCCTGGGTTCTCGGCAGCGGAGTTAGGTCGGAAGAAAGTTCCCGATTTGAAGAGGCGCTTGCCGATGAACTTCCGAAGGTTATCGATGCTGGTTGCCTTGAGGTTTTCGATGTGGAATCGCTCGGTGGAGTCTGCGTGCTAACGCCTCACGCCGGGGAAGCCGCCAAACTGCTCACGCGCCTTGGATTTGAAACCACCGTCGAGATGGTTGAGGCGGACCCGGAGGCCATCGCGAAGCACATCGCTTTCATCACCGGACAAACAGTTTGCCTAAAGGGCAACATCACCATCATCGCCAATGCTCAAGGGGAACTAGTTTCGGTTGGTCCAAACCCAACCGACCTGGCAACTGCCGGCACAGGCGATGTTCTCGCCGGAATCATGGGTGCACTTCTCGCTCATCACGCAGGAGACTTTGATCCGCTAGACATCGCTCAAACCGCGGTGCTGATTCACACCGAGAGCGCTAGGCGACTCAGTGCGGAAGGTCCAATTGCCGCGCTTGAGTTGGCAGAAGAAGTTAGATCGGTAGTTCGAGACTGGCGAGGCTAGGAATCTAGCAGTTGCTTTAGCAGCGGGCCAACGATATCGGTTTCGATCAGGAAGCCGTCGTGTCCGAATTCGCTGTCGATTACGTGCAATTTCCCGCCGACGAGTTCTCCGCCAATGTTTTCGGCAATGACCTGCTGGCCGCTGAGTGGGAACAGTCTGTCGGTCGTGATTCCAACCACAAGCGCCTTTGCCTTGATGGTTTTAAGCGCTTCTTCAACGCCACCGCGGTCGCGGCCAACGTCGTGTGAATTCATTGCGTTCACGAGAGTGATGTAACTGTTGGCATCGAAGCGGCGTGTGAACTTGTTGCCGTGGAAGTCTAGATAGCTCTCAACGGCGAATCTTCCGCCGCCACCGAGAGGGGAAACACCGCTCTGCCAGGTGCGCTCGAAACGCTCGTTTAGCTCGTGAGGGGAGCGGTAGTTGAGTAGAGCCATGCGGCGCGCTAGGGCAAGTCCGCGGTGAGGTCCAAAACCTGGCTTTGCGTCGTAGTAGTCGCCGTCGGCAAACGCAGGGTCGGTTTCGATTGCCTCAACCTGAACCGAGTTCAGTGCGATCTGGTCCGCGGTGCTAACCGGCGGTGCCGCGATGATTGCAACGCGCTCGCTAGATTCCGGATACATGATCGCCCACTCAAGGGTGTGCATGCCACCCATAGAACCGCCGATGATGCTGTGCCACTTCTTGATGCCGATCAGGTCGGAGAACTGCTTCTGGGCGGCAACCTGGTCGCGAACGGTTAGGTATGGAAAACGCGGACCGTATTCTCGGCCGGTCTTGTCTAGCGAACTTGGGCCTGTCGATCCCTGGCAGCCGCCGAGCATGTTCGGTGCAACCACGTAGAACCGATCGGTGTCGATGGCAAGGCCGGGCCCGATGATTCCGTTCCACCACCCTTCCGTCGGGTGCTGTTTAGATGCGGCACCAACCGCGTGAGAATCACCGGTCAGGGCGTGCATGATTAGAACCGCGTTTGAGGCGTCTTCGTTCAGTTGACCCCAGGTTTCAAAGGCAATCCTCGCGGAAAGCAGTTCGCGCCCGCTCTCCAACTTGAGGTTAGAAAGGGGCGCAAACTGACGATCACCCGCAGGGTCTCCGTCTCGCCAGGCACCAGATGCGGGTGGTCTACCCACCAGCTGTCTGCTCAGTTCATCGGTAATGAACGCTGACGGAACGGAGTCCTCTGAGGTTTGAAATTCCAACTACTACTTAGCCGCCTCGAAGCCGGTGGTTAGATCGGCAATAAGGTCATCAACCGATTCAAGACCTACCGACAAACGGATTAGGCCTGGCGTCACACCAGAGGTCAGCTGCTGCTCAGGGGTGAGCTGCGAGTGAGTGGTGCTAGCAGGGTGAATGACGAGTGAACGCACATCTCCGATGTTAGCAACGTGGCTAAACAGTTGCAGCGAATCAACGAACTTGGCTCCCTGGGTAACGCCGCCCTTGATCTCAAACGAGACGATGGCACCGGCACCCTTAGGAGCGTACTTCTTGGCTGCCTGGTTCCACTTGGAAGACTCAAGACCCGCGTAGTTCACCGATTCAACCTGTGGGTGGTTTTCAAGCCAAGCGGCTAGCTTCTCGGCGTTTTCAACGTGACGCTCAACTCGCAGGCTCAGGGTTTCGATTCCCTGAAGTAGCTGCCAGGCGCTGTTTGGTGAAATTGCAGCACCAATGTCTCGAAGCAACTGAACACGTGCCTTGATGATGTAAGCAATCGCATCGCCAAGTGCTGCCGTGTAGGTAACGCCATGGTACGAAGGGTCTGGCTCGGTTAGTCCTGGGAACTTGTCGCTCTTCGACCACTCGAACTTACCGCCGTCGACGATTGCGCCGGCAACCACGGTTCCGTGGCCTCCGAGGAACTTGGTGGCCGAGTGAACGACGATGTCGGCGCCGTGCTTCAGCGGCTGAATTAGGTAAGGAGTTGCAACGGTGTTGTCAACGATCAGCGGAACTCCATTGCGGTGAGCAACATCTGCCACGCCTTCGATGTCAAGAATCGAAACCTTAGGGTTACCAATCGACTCTGCGAAGAATGCCTTGGTGTTCGGGCGAACGGCGGCCTGCCATTCGTCTAGGTTGTCCTGGTCTTCGACGAAGGTGGTCTCGATGCCAAGCTTTGGCAGAGTGTACTTGAACAGGTTGTAGGTACCGCCGTAAATCGTCGACGATGCAACGATGTGGTCGCCGGCTTGAGCGATATTCAAAATCGCAAAGGTTTCGGCAGCCTGGCCGGAAGCCAATAGCAACGCGGCAGGAGCGCCCTCAAGGGCGGCGATACGCTTCTCGGCAACGTCCTGAGTCGGGTTCATGATTCTGGTGTAGATGTTTCCGAACTCGGCGAGACCGAACAGCTTGGCTGCGTGCTCGCTCGAGTTGAAGGTGTAAGCGGTGGTCTGGTAGATCGGAACCGCTCTGGCGTTGGTGGTTGGGTCAGGGGTTGCTCCGGCATGGATCTGCGCGGTCTCGAAACCCCAGTTCTCTGGCTTAGTGCTCATTTGATCTCTCTTCGGTAAGTTGCTTTGCGTTTATACAAAGGTAAGACCGGCCGAGGATTCGGCAACTACGCCTTGAAATGGTTCGTAATAATTACGAATTCAAGGTGTCGAAAGCCATGGCGGCAAGGAACGCTGCTCCCTGAGGTAACACCTCGTCGTCGAAGATCGCCTTGTTCGAGTGGTTTGTAGCCGCGGTGCTTGTATCTACATCTTCTGGGCAGGCACCCATGAAGATAAATGCTCCAGGAATTTCGTCGAGAACCGATGCGAAGTCCTCTCCACCGGCCATCGGTGTCGGCATATCCCAGTAACGGTTTGGGCCGAACAGTTCTTCGATAATTTTGCGGCTGCGCGTAATTGCGTCGGCGTTGTTCATGAGCACCTTGGTGGCAGGCAACCACTCCACCTCAACCTCAACGCCATAAATCTTGGCGATATTTTCAAGGACATCGGTGACGACGGTTTGGATCTGTGAAGAATGTGCTCTGGAGAATGTGCGAACGGTAGCGCCAAAACTTGCGGTTTCCGGAATCACGTTTTCGGTGTGATCGTCGCCGGCCTTCACCCAACCAACGTTCACAACCACGGGGTCGAACACGTCAAGGCGTTTGTTAATCGCCGACTGCAGAGAGCTGATGGCCTCCGTCATTGGAGTGATTGGGTCCTTAGAAAGCCATGGCATTGATCCGTGGCCGCCAGACCCCTTGAAATTGGCAGTGAAGCCTCCGGCAGAAGACATCAGCGCGCCAGGTCTCGAACCGAACATTCCCTTCGGGTAGGAACTGAAAACGTGAACACCGTAGGCGGCAATTGGTTTTGAACCAGAAACCAGGTGGAGGTTTTCGGCGAGCATGACGTCGGCACCGCCGTGGCCTTCCTCGCCAGGTTGGAACCAGAGCACAACATCGCCTTTCAGATGCTCTCGGTGGGTGTGAATTAGGTGGGCTGCTCCGATGGACATGGCCATGTGAAGGTCGTGACCGCAGGCGTGCATGAAGCCGTTTGTCGAAGCGAACGAAAGCCCGGTGTCTTCGATTACAGCAAGAGCATCCATGTCACTGCGAAGAAGCACAGTAGGGCCTGGCTGACCACCGCGAATCACGAGCGCGGCGCCTGTGAGATCCTTGCCGAGGTGAATTTCCCCGAGATCGCCAACCGATTCGAGGATGCGAGCGAGGGTCTTAGGTAGTTCCAGGCCAAACTCTGGAATCTGGTGCAGTTCGCGTCGAATGCCCTGGAGTACATCGAGATATTTCTGTGCCTCATCGGCAAAAGACTTCAAATCCACCACTGTAAACCTGCCTCTCTTGAGCCACAATACCAGCCGCGGGAAACTAGGCTTGAGTGGTGTTCTTCGAGCAAATGCACCCAACCTGGCAGTTAGCCCTAGGCGACTGTTACGACCTGCTTTTGCTGATGGAACTTAAGCTTGCCGCCGAAACTCGCGAATACACTCCGATCTCACATCGGGTTATGAAGGCGCTTGAAACCAACATCAACGATGTGAAGGTTTTACTAATCGGTCAGGATCCGTATCCAACCAAGAATGTTGCAATCGGCCTTTCCTTCGCGGTAGACCTAAACGTTTCCAAGGACCTGCCAAGAAGCCTTCAGAACATCCTTAAAGAGGTTCGCTCAGACCTCGGCGAAAAGGTGAAGGTTAACGGCAATCTCACCAAGTGGGCGGATCAGGGTGTAATGCTTCTAAATCGTCACCTAACTACCGCTGTTGGGTTTCCGTCTGCTCACGAAGATTTCGGTTGGGGCAAATTCACCAACCGAGTGGTTGAAGAACTGGTGAAGGTTCACGGCGACAAGTTGGTTGTCTTGCTCTGGGGAAAGCAGGCTGCCGAGGTTGAACCACTTCTAGGCGGAGCCAAAATAATCAAGTCGGCTCATCCAAGTCCACTTTCGGCATCACGTGGATTTTTTGGTTCCAAGCCGTTCAGTCAGGCCAACGAGGCTCTAAAATCCGTTGGACGCAAGCAAGTGAAGTGGGATAGCTAATGGCACTCGATTCAGAATCACGTTGGAGACTCGTTCGCAAACTCAAGGCAGCTCCTAAGCCAATTGAGGGTGACACAGAGATTCGACCAGCTCGCCTTGAAGACCTCCAGGCAATCTGCGAGATTTACAACTACTACATCTTGAACAGCGTGGTCACCTTCGACATCGAGGTCTATGACCGTCAGTTTTGGGTGGACAAGCTCGAGTATCTGAAATCGCAGGAATTCCCGTTCATCGTCGCTGTCAGCCCTGCCGGTCAGGTTCTCGGTTACGCATACCTAGCGCCATACACACAAAAGGCTGGCTACCGACGAACCGCAGAGATCTCCATTTACCTGAAGCCATCGGCCATTGGCATCAGGTTGGGAACCAGGCTTATGACCGAAGTTTTGACACTCGGAAAGAAGGCTGGCATCAGGCAAGTCATCGCGGTCATTTCCGATCAAAAGGCCGACGGCTCGATTGCAATTCACAAAAAGTTTGGCTTCAAAGAGCAGGGCAGGCTTGGCAAGGTTGGATTCAAGTTCGGCAAGTGGCTCGGCACAATCCTGTTCCAAAAGTCTCTATAAATAACAGGCAGCATTCAGGAAACTTCAATAGCCTTAGAGCATGAAGTTGCGTACTACGGCACTCGGGGTGTTGGTGTCGATTGGGCTAACGAGCCTTTCGGCAATACCTGCTGGCGCGACAATGCTCCAAAACCTAACCAGCAGCGCAAACACTGCCAATGCGTTGGGGCTCATCATCAAGTACCGAGCCGGGTTTGAGCCGGTTGCACCAAACGGTGATATCACCGGTGAGAACACCGCAAATGTGAACCTCACCAACCCTGACTCGCTCGGTGGCGGGTTTGTTTCGGCAGACTTCGCAGACAACCTTTCGGCCGCTCAAATCACTGCAGCCAAGCAAAACCTGCTCCAAGATCCACGCGTTGAGTCTGTTGACTTCAACATGCCACTCGACACCAACGTGTTCAAGCAACCATCCATTGCCAGTCAGATCCTGGTGAAGAACAAATTTGTTGAACTGCCAATCTTTATCAAGAGCGCACTTCGTGCAGCGGCTCCAACGGCGAGTGCGGTGGAT
>Ga0228701_1000988_pt1 | contig 20640 bp, 18 predicted proteins | sample McNCre117_Aug_MG_2_FD_178017 | JGI IMG/M metagenome (GOLD analysis project Ga0228701, IMG submission 178017) | Freshwater microbial communities from McNutts Creek, Athens, Georgia, United States - 11-17_Aug_MG | ecosystem: Environmental > Aquatic > Freshwater > Creek | place: USA: Georgia...
GCGTGGTGGTGCCTATCTCGCTGCTGCTGATCTTTGTGTTGCTGTTCGATGCATTCGGTTCATTCAAAACAGCAGGGCTGATTTTGATCAACGTGCCGCTGGCGTTGATTGGTGGTTTTGTGGCGCTTTGGATTTTCAGCATTCCGCTCTCCGTCTCTGCCGCCATTGGCTTCATCGCCTTGTCGGGCCAAGCGGTGCTGAACGGGGTGGTGATGTTGTCGGTGTTCCAGCAGCTGCGCAATGCGGGCTACACCGTGCTGGAAGCGGTCCGAGAAGGTGCCTTGCAACGCTTGCGCACCGTGCTGATGACCGCCATGCTGGCAGCCCTGGGCTTGTTGCCGATGGCCTTGAGCCACGACATTGGGTCTGAAACACAACGGCCCTTGGCGATTGTGGTGATTGGCGGCTTGGTCACGGCCACGCTGCTGACTTTGGTGGTGTTACCGGCTTTGTATGTGGCTTGGTTTTCCAACAAGCCCAACACACCGCCGGCACAGGCTTAAACCTTCCAGCGTTTGAGCAGCAAGGCGTTGGTCATCACGCTGACCGAGCTCAAGGCCATCGCCGCACCCGCGACCACAGGGCTCAGGTAGCCCAAGGCCGCCAGCGGAATACCGGCAGCGTTGTAGGCGAAAGCCCAAAACAAGTTCTGCCGAATCTTGGCCACGGTGCGGGCTGAAATCTCCAACGCACCGGCCACCAAGGCAACATCGCCGCGCATCAGGGTGATGCCAGCAGCCTGCATGGCCACATCGGTACCCCCACCCTGACCATCCGCATGCACATTGGCCATGGCCAAGCCCACATCGGCTGCGGCCAAAGCCGGCGCATCGTTGATGCCGTCGCCCACAAAGGCCACCACATGCGGTGCGCCGTGGTCGTTGTGCTGCAAGCTTTTCACCAAGGCCGCTTTGTCACCCGGCATGACGTCGGCATGCACCTCATCCGCGCGCAGGCCCAGACGTTGCGCCATGGCCTGCGCCGCACCCAGGTTGTCGCCCGAGATCATCACCAAACGCAAACCACGTGCGCGCAAGGTGGCCAACGCGGTTTGCACACCGGGCTTGGGCTCATCACCAAAAGCCAACACAGCGCAGGGCGTGAGGCCTTGCGAGGTGCGTTCCACCAACACCGACACGGTTGCGCCTTGGGTCTGCAAAGCCTGCGCTTGAATCCACCACGCCTCTTCAGAGCGCTGTGCCGCACCAGGGGTTGGCGTGTCAGGGGCGGCGCTAGGCACCAGGCCCAAGACGCGCATCCAACGCAAACTGCCCAACATCAAGCTGCGGCCTTGCACCTCGCCTTCACTGCCATAGCCGGGCACAGCACGCACTTCGTCAGGTGTGGTTGTGGCAATGCCTTGGGCCTTGGCCGCTTGAACCACCGCATGGGCCAAGGGGTGCTCGCTGCCACGTTGCAAACTGGCAGCCAGACCCAACCATCCTGGGTCTGTGGACGTGAGCGAGGTGATGGACAACAACCGCGGCTGGCCCACGGTGAGCGTGCCTGTTTTGTCGAACGCTACGGTGTCCACGCGGTGTGCCACCTCCAAGGCTTGCACGTCTTTGATGAGAATGCCATGCTTGGCCGCCACGCCCGTGCCTGCCATGATGGCCGCCGGTGTGGCCAGCCCCAAAGCACACGGACAGGCAATCACCAACACCGCCACACTGTGAATCAACGACACCTCGACGCTGTGACCCGTGAACCACCATGCCAGCAAGGTCAGCACCGCCAGCACCAACACCACGGGCACAAACACGGCAGACACTTGATCGACCAAACGCTGAATCGGCGCCTTGGCAGCCTGTGCGTCTTCGACCAAGCGGATGATGTTGGCCAGCACGGTGGCCGTGCCGGTGGCGCTCACACGCATCACCACACGGCCTTCGCCGTTGATGCTGCCACCCGTGACCTTGGCGTCGAGGGTTTTAGCCACCGGCAAGGGCTCGCCCGTGAGCATGGATTCGTCGACTTGGGTTTGCCCTTCGAGCACCACGCCGTCCGCCGCAAAACGCTCGCCGGGCAACACCATCACGCGATCGCCAACCAACAATTCATCGATGGGGATGTCCACCTCACCATCTAAGCCTATGACACGTGCACGTTCGGGGCGCAAGGCATGCAGTGCGCGAATGGCGTCGGTGGTTTGACGTTTCGCGCGCGCCTCCAACCACTTGCCCAGCAACACCAAGGTGATGACCACGGCGGAACCTTCAAAATACAAATGCACCATGACACCTGCAGGCGCTGTCAGCCACAGCCACATGGACAAGGCCCAACCGGCCGTGGTGCCAATGACGACGAGCAAGTCCATATTGCCGGTGCCTGCGCGCAAAGCATGCCAACCGGCTTTGTAAAAACGTGCGCCCAACACAAACTGCACCGGTGTGGCCAAGAGAAATTGCCACCAAGCCGACAACATCCAGTGTTGACCCAACACATCGCCCAACATCGGCAACACCAAGGGTGCACTCAGCAGCGCACCGATGGCCACGGGCGCAAAACCCGCCCAAGGATCATCCGAGGCTTGTTCTAAATGTTCTGGCGCCAAGGGCTCATAGCCGGCATCACGCACGGCACGGCGCAAGCGTGCCTCATGCGTGGGGTCGGCTTCGTTCCACACCACACGCGCAGACTCGGTGGCCAAGTTCACACTCACCTGTTGAACGCCAGGCAGTTTGGCAATCGCACGTTCCACGCGCGTGACACACGAGGCACAGGTCATGCCACCGATGCCAATGTCGCAAGATAATTCATTCATGGGTTAAGGTTACATCTTTATCAGGAGCAACTTATGGACAACACCTTCCAAGTGCAAGGCATGACCTGCGGTCATTGCGAAATGGCGGTCAAAAAAGCCATTCTTCGCCTCGACCCTGAAGCGAAAGTGGAGATCGACCGTCCATCTGGCAAGGTTGATGTGCATAGCAACCAACCGCGTGAGGCTTTGACCCACGCCATTGCTGAAGAAGGCTACCAAGTCGCATGAGTGCCGTCAAAACAGCGCGGGGCGTTGAACGTTTGGTCATCGGCCAAGACACGCAAGACGGCGCAGGTGTGCGTTTGACACGCGTCTTGTCGCACGATTTGCAGCAACGTTTAGACCCATTCTTGATGCTCGATGCTTTTGGCAGCGACAAGCCTGACGACTACATCGCGGGCTTTCCCAACCATCCACACCGCGGCTTTGAAACGGTGACCTACATGATTGCGGGACGCATGCGACACCGCGACAGCGGTGGCCATGAAGGTTTGCTGCAAAACGGTGGCGTGCAGTGGATGACGGCCGGTCGAGGACTGACCCACAGCGAAATGCCCGAGCAAGAAGAAGGCGTGATGGAAGGCTTTCAGCTGTGGTTGAACCTGCCTGCCAAGCACAAGCTGTGCGACCCGTGGTACCGCGACATTCAAAGTCAAGAGATCCCTGAAGTCACCACACCACAGCAGGTGCTGGTGCGTGTCATTGCAGGGACGTCGCAGGGCGTGACAGGCGCCATGCAGCGTGAACACACCGAGCCTTTGTATGTGGATCTGCATTTCCCACCTACCGACGGTGCTGTTTTTGAACAAGCTTTACCTGCCACACACAATGCCTTTCTCTATGTTTACCGTGGATCGGTTGAGGTGCTGCACGGTGACGCATCCACCGCCGTGCCCGTCAAGCGCATGGCGATTTTGCGCAACGAAGGTGACGGCTTGCTTGTGCGTGGCTCGGTCAACGCCCGCATGATCTTGATCGCCGGTCAGCCGCTGCGTGAACCGATTGCGCAATACGGTCCGTTTGTGATGAACACACGCGAAGAACTGGTGCAAGCGGTGGACGACTTTCGCGCTGGCTTGATGGGATAAATAACTTTACGAAACTTCTTGTCCGCCGCACAGAAGCGACACACAGGGCGTTCACAGTTCAACCTTGTCAGAAGCAACCCGCTTCTTCATTCAAGGACTTGATCATGAAAAATGTGAAACTCTCTCGTGTCGCACTTGCCACATTGCTGGCAAGCAGCGCGTGGATGGCCATGGCCCCCGCCCAAGCCCAACCCATGATGGGTGGTGACTATGGCATGCGCGAAGGTGCAGGCGCGCACCATGAACGCATGGGCAAATACGCGGAGAAGCGCCAAGCTGAACTCAAGGCCAAACTGAATCTGACCGCAGCACAAGAACCCGCATGGAACAGCTTTGTGCAAGCGATGAAGCCGCCGGCAAAGCCAGTGGCTCAGCCTTTGGACCGCGAGGCCTTGGCCAAGTTGCCGACCCCCGAACGGATTGAAAAAATGAATGCCCAGCACGAGGCCAATCTCACTGCGATGCAAACGCATATAAAGCAACGTGGCGAGGCGGCTAAACAGTTTTATGCCCAGCTCACGCCTGAGCAACAAAAAGTGTTTGATGCCGAAACCGTGCCCCCAGCCCATCCCATGATGGGCCCAGGGCGCAAAGCACGACCTGATTAAACGTCGATGTTGGCAGCGCGCAAGGCGTTGTGTTCGATGAAGTTGCGACGGGGCTCGACCTCGTCGCCCATCAACATGGTGAACACGCGGTCGGCTTCGATGGCATCGTCAATTTGCACGCGCAGCAAACGGCGCACATTGGGGTCCATCGTGGTTTCCCAAAGTTGCTCGGGGTTCATCTCGCCCAAACCCTTGTAGCGTTGACGGGCCGTGGCGTTTTCGGCCTGGCCGATCAACCACTTCATGGCTTGGCGGAAGTCAGACACTTTCTCTTCCTTGGCTTTTTCGCCTTCGCCGCGGTGCACTTTGGCGCCTTCGCTCAACAAACCACGGAAGGTCTGTGCGGCTTCAGCCAGGGCCGCGTAATCCGCACCGTGCACAAAGTCTTGGGTGATCACACTGCTCTTGACGTTGCCGTGGTGGCGACGGCTGATGCGCAAAATCGGTTTGTCGGTGCGCACATCAAACTCGCCGGAGGCCTCAGAGCCGCTGCCGAGTTCGCGCAATTTTTCTTGCATGGCCACAGCTGATTGTTCAGCATCGGCCACGGTGTCCAAATTGACCGACACGCCGTCAGCCATGGCGCGCAGCGCTTCGGCGTCCATGAAACCACTCAAACGTGCAATGACCGCTTCGGCCAGTTGGTGCTTGCGCGCCAATTCAGCCAAGGTCTCACCATTCAAGGTTTGTGAATTGGCACCACCCGTGGTGATGCTGGCGTCTTTGAGTGCAATGCGCAGCAAGAAGCCATCGAGCGCCGATGCGTCTTTGAGGTACAGCTCTTCTTTGCCAGCCTTGACCTTGTACAAAGGTGGTTGCGCAATGTAGATGTGACCACGCTCGACCAATTCAGGCATTTGACGGTAGAAAAAGGTGAGCAACAAGGTACGAATGTGCGCACCGTCCACGTCCGCATCGGTCATGATGATGATGCGGTGGTAACGCAACTTGTCGACGTTGAAGTCATCGGTGGCCGACTTGCCAGACTCGGCGCTGGCTTTGCCAATGCCGGTGCCCAAGGCGGTAATGAGGGTCAAGATCTCATTGCTGGTAAGCAACTTTTCATAACGCGCTTTTTCAACGTTCAAAATTTTGCCACGCAGGGGCAGAATCGCTTGGAATTTGCGGTCGCGGCCCTGCTTGGCTGAACCACCGGCGGAGTCACCCTCGACGATGTAGATTTCGCACAGCGAAGGGTCTTTTTCTTGGCAATCGGCCAATTTGCCGGGCAAGCCCATGCCATCCAACACGCCTTTGCGACGTGTCATTTCACGCGCTTTGCGTGCGGCTTCACGGGCACGGGCAGCTTCCACAATCTTGCCGCAAATGATCTTGGCGTCGTTGGGACGTTCTTGCAGGTAGTCACCCAAGGCCTTGGCGACGATGTCTTCCACGGGCGCACGCACCTCGCTAGAAACCAACTTGTCTTTGGTTTGGCTGCTGAATTTGGGCTCGGGTACTTTGACCGACAACACGCAACACAGGCCTTCACGCATGTCATCGCCTGAGACTTCGACCTTCGCCTTCTTCGCGAATTCGTTTTCTTCGATGTATTTGTTGATCACGCGGGTCATCGCCGCGCGCAAACCCGTCAAATGGGTGCCACCGTCGCGTTGTGGAATGTTGTTGGTGAAACAGAGCACGCTCTCGTTGTAACCGTCGTTCCACTGCATGGAGACTTCCACACCAATGCTGGTGCCAGGAATACCGCCATAGCTCTCTGCAGGGCGCTCACCTTCGGCATAAAAAGCATTGGGGTGCAAAACTTTTTTTCCCGAGTTGATGAAATCCACAAAGCCTTTGACACCACCGGCACCTGAAAAATCGTCTTCTTTGCCACTGCGCTCATCTTTGAGGCGAATGCGCACACCGTTGTTCAAGAAACTGAGTTCACGCAAACGCTTGCTCAAAATTTCGTAATGGAAGTCATTGTTTTGCGTGAAGATTTCTGTGTCGGGCAAGAAATGAACTTCGGTGCCGCGTTTTTCCGTCTCACCCGTCACACGCATGGGGGACACTTCCACACCGTTGACGACTTCAATCAAACGGTTTTGCACAAAACCTTTGGCAAATTCCAAGGTATGAACTTTGCCTTCGCGACGCACGACCAAACGCAAGGATTTAGACAAGGCATTCACGCACGACACACCCACACCGTGCAAGCCACCCGATACCTTGTAGCTGTTTTGGTTGAACTTGCCACCTGCGTGCAATTCGGTCAGTGCAATTTCGGCCGCACTGCGCTTAGGCTCGTGCTTGTCATCCATCTTGACACCCGTGGGAATGCCGCGGCCGTTGTCAGTGACGCTGATGGAGTTGTCACTGTGGATGGTGACCACAATGTCATCGCAATGACCCGCCAGGGCTTCGTCAATCGAGTTGTCTACCACCTCAAACACCAGGTGGTGCAAGCCTGTGCCATCAGAGGTATCACCAATGTACATGCCAGGGCGTTTGCGAACCGCTTCAAGTCCTTCCAGAATCTGGATCGATCCTTCACCATAGCCTTCGCCGGCGGCTGGTGGGACTGGAGTTTCAGGGTTTTGGGTGGGTTCGGTCATAGCAAGTCTTCATACGCAGCGCATAAGCGCGCTGCGGGATCTGTCAAAAGGAATATCAAAAAACTCAAATGCGCATGGGCATCACCACATATTTGAATGTGGTGTTGTCCGGAATGGTGATGAGTGCTGAGCTGTTGGAATCTGCCAAGTCCACCTGAACCATGTCTTGGTCCATATTGGTCAACGCATCGATCAGGTACGTGACGTTGAAACCAATTTCGATGGTGTCACCGTTGTAATCAATTTCGAGCTCGTCCACAGCCTCTTCTTGCTCTGCGTTGCTAGATGCTACGCGCAAGGTACCCGGCTCCAAGTTCAGACGAACACCTTTGAACTTTTCGCTGGTCAAAATCGCGGTGCGTTGCAAGGTAGCCAGCAAAGCGGTACGACCCAAGGTGATGGTGTTTTTGTGGTTCTTTGGAATCACACGGTTGTAGTCAGGAAATTTGCCTTCGACCAACTTCGTTACAAACTCCATGCCTTCAAAACTGAACTTAGCTTGGTTGTTGGCGAATTGCATGTCAATGGCGCCTTCTTTGTCGCTCAACAGGCGTTGCATCTCAAGCACTGTCTTGCGCGGCAAGATGACTTCTTGGCGAGGGACTTCCACATCGAGTGTGGCAGAGGCAAATGCCAGACGATGGCCATCGGTGGCCACCAAGCTCAGCTGCTTGCCTTCGGCCACAAACAAAATGCCATTGAGGTAGTAGCGGATGTCATGCACAGCCATGGCAAACGAGACTTGATGCAACAGCTCTTTCAATGTTTTTTGTGGCACGCTGAATGAAGGCCCAAAATTGGCTGCTTCCTGCACCAAAGGAAAGTCTTCAGCAGGCAAACTTTGCAAAGTAAAGCGGCTCTTGCCACCTTTCAAGATCAATTTGTTTTGGCTTGATTCCAAACTCACGGTTTGATCTGAAGGCATGGTGCGCAAGATGTCGATCAATTTGCGCGCACCGACTGTGGTGGTGAAGTTGCCCGCATCACCGTCGAGTTCTGCCGTGGTGCGGATTTGAATTTCCAAATCACTGGTGGTCAGTTGCAATGAACTGCCGGTTTTGCGAATCAACACATTGGCCAAGATCGGCAATGTGTGACGACGTTCAACAATGCCTGCAACGGATTGCAGAACGGACAGCACCTTGTCTTGTGTGGCTTTCAGAACGATCATCTCTTCCTCTTGTTTTCTTTATTTAAATTAGTAGTAGTAGATAAGCACAGCAGGTTTCTGTGGAAAACAGCATTTTCCTCTTTTTTTTCAAGTACTTGTGATGCCTTGAAACATGTTTGCAAGTGCGCTTTTCTGATGTCTTTCAAAACTGGATAACTTTTTGATGGTGTGGTCTTGTGTGGATAACTGTGGGGTTATGCAAAAACCATCCACAGGGTTGTTATTTTTGAAAAATTAACCTTTTAGTGTTTGTTCAAGCACGTGCAATTGTTGATTGAGCTCAGCCAACTGTTGACGTTCTGCGGTGATTTTTCGCACGGCATGCAACACCGTGGTGTGATCACGGCCACCAAACAGCTCACCAATCTCAGGCAGACTTTTTTGGGTCAGCTCCTTGGCCAGGTACATCGCAATCTGGCGTGGACGTGCAATCGAAGCAGGGCGCTTCTTGGAATACATGTCCGCCACCTTGATCTTGTAATAGTCGGCCACGGTTTTTTGAATGTTTTCAACCGAGATTTGACGGTTTTGAATCGATAGCAAATCCCGTAAAGCATCGCGTGCCAATTGAATGGAGATTTCTTTCTGGTTGAAGCGCGAGTAAGCCAGAATTTTTCGCAGCGCGCCCTCAAGCTCACGCACGTTGGAGCGCACGTTTTTGGCCACAAAGAAAGCAACTTCTTCAGGCATTTCTGTGCCCTCGTTGCGCGCCTTGCTGATCAGAATGGCCACCCGCATTTCAAGCTCTGGTGGCTCGATGGCGACGGTCAGACCCGCATCAAAACGAGAAACCAAGCGTTCATGGATATCAGTCAACCCTTTGGGATAGGTGTCGCTGGTCATCACGATGTGAGATTTTTTCGCCAACAACGCTTCAAAGGCATTGAAGAACTCTTCTTGTGTTCTTTCCTTGTTAGCAAAAAACTGCACATCATCAATCAGCAACAAGTCCAACGAGTGATAACGTTCCTTGAACTCGTCAAAAGTTTTGCGTTGGTAGGCTTTAACCACATCGGAAACAAATTGTTCCGCATGGATGTAGAGAACTTTGGCATCTGGACGGTCAGCCAGCAACTTGTTACCCACAGCGTGGACCAAATGTGTTTTGCCCAAGCCCACGCCACCGTAAATAAACAGCGGGTTGTAAAGTTGGCCGGGCATGGTTGCCACATGCATGGCGGCCGCACGTGCCATGCGGTTGGCCGTGCCCTCGACCAAGCTGTCAAAGGTCAGGGCAGTGTTCAATCGTGTGCGTGGGCCGCTGGGGGTGTTTTCTTCAATTCCTACAAAACTCTCGGGCAGCGCCTCAAGTTCATGGGTATAAGAAACAACCCTTGTTTTGACAGGCGCCTCTTTGGGAGTGATCGCTAACTCAACTTGAATGGTTTGGCCATAAAACTGATGCAACAAGGCGGCGATGCGCTGTGCATATTGAGCCCGGATCCAATCCAATTTGAAGCGATTCCCGACCATGATGACCACACGGCTGAAGTCTTCAGCCACGGTGGCTTGGAGGGGTTTGATCCATGTATTGAACTGCTGTTCGGGCAGTTCTTGTGCCAATTGATCGATGCAGGCCTGCCATAAACCATCGCCAGAGCCTGGCGGCAAGCCATCGGTGGCGGAAGAAGGAAGACCCTGGATCATGACTGTTTTTCTGTGGATAGCTGTTCAAAAAGAATCAGCAAACAGGGACTTTATCAAAAATTTATCCACAGGCCAGAGATTTTTTTACGCAGTTCAAAATCGCGATCCAAAAACCTGAAGCTTAAAAGTTGTCGAAGCCCAAAAATTTTGCGATAATCATCGGTTTCCCTGATCTTCAGGGCCTAGCTATTTGGAATCATCATGAAACGCACTTATCAACCTTCTAAAACCCGTCGTGCCCGTACCCACGGCTTTTTGGTCCGTATGAAAACACGTGGTGGCCGCGCTGTGATCAATGCCCGTCGCGCCAAAGGTCGCAAGCGTCTGGCTGTCTAATTCTTTGCTGCTTGAGAAGACCCGCGAGCTGTACGCCGTGGAGCGTCTGAAGCAGTGGTCAGAGTTTCAGGCTGTCATGGCAGCAAGCACGGTGGCAAGAACACCACATTTTGTGCTGCACCAATGGCAAGACGCTGACAAAGCCTCCACAGGGCCTGGGTTTGAAAAAACCCCGGCCCTGTTTGCTGAGGGCGTTTTGATACTTGGCGCTTTGACACCTAAACGGTGGGCCAAGCGCGCGGTCACACGCAACCTCATCAAGCGGCAGATTTACAGCGTCGCTGCATCGTTTGGTGCCCAGCTCAGGCCAACCGCCTATGTGGTTCGACTGAGAACCGGATTTGACAACAAACACTTCGTGAGCGCGTCTTCCTTGGCCTTGAAACAAGCGGTGAAAACAGAGCTGACACAATTGTTTGGCAAGATCGTGACACCATGATGCAGACTATTTTGATTCGCTGCGTTCAGGCTTATCGCTTGTTGCTCAGTCCGTGGTTGGGCTCAGCCTGCCGCTTTGAACCGACCTGCTCGGTCTATGCCTTAGAGGCTTTGACTATCCATGGTGCGTTACAGGGGGGCTATCTCACACTCAGGCGTTTGGGCCGCTGCCATCCTTGGTGTGTGGGCGGTCATGATCCTGTGCCCCCGAGTCAAACCCTTTTTACTTCTTTGACACCTTCCAACCCCGGAAAGAAAACTTCATGAACGATATTCGCCGCACCATTTTGTGGGTGATTTTTGGTTTCTCCATGGTCTTGTTGTGGGACCAATGGCAGATTCACAACGGGCAAAAAGCCACCTTCTTCCCTGCGCCTGCGCCACAAAAGGCGGCGGTGTCACAAGCCGGCGCAAGCGCCGCCTCGGCAGCAGGTGTTCCTGCACCTGTGGCCACAGCGGCCAACGCAAGCACTGGCGTGCCTGTGAACGAGCCGCGTGTTGACGCCCCGAAAGAAAAAATCGAAGTCACCACCGATGTGTTCAAGCTCACGTTTGAGACCGAAGGCGGTACTTTGTCACGCGTGGAGTTGCTCAAGCACATCGATGTGCATCATCCAGGTCAAAACGAAGTCTTGCTCGACGACAGCAAAGAACGCGTGTACCTGGCCCAAACAGGCTTGATTGCCAGCGTGCCCGGCACAACGTTGCCCACACACAAAACGGTGATGACCGTTCGTCCTGGTCCACGCACCTTGAAAGCTGACGACAAAGAGCTGTCGATCACCTTTGAATCGCCCGTGCAAAACGGCGTGAAACTGGTCAAGACCTACACCGTCAAGCCCGGCGTCTACGACATCGCAGTCAAGCATGACATTGTCAACACCAGCAACCAAGAGGTGTCCCCTCAGCTGTACTACCAGCTGGTGCGCGATGGCAACAAGCCGGATGGCGAGTCTTCTTTCTATTCCACCTTCACCGGCCCTGCGGTCTTCACGGGTGAAAAGAAATATGAAAAAGTGGAATTCAAAGACATTGAAAAAGACAAAGCCGAATTCCAAAAGAAAACCAACGATGGCTATGTGGCCATGGTGCAGCATTACTTTGCCAGTGCCTGGCTGTTGCCTGACGGCACTCCGCGTGAGAACTTCATGCGCAAAATTGACACCAATTTGTTCTCGGTCGGCATGATCACGCCTCTCGAGAGCATTGCGGCAGGCGCCACGAAAACCGTTGAGTCGCGTTTTTTCGCAGGCCCACAAGAAGAGAAAAAACTCGAAGCGCTGTATCCCGGTTTGGAGTTGGTCAAAGACTACGGCTGGCTCACCATCATGGCCAAGCCCCTGTACTGGCTGGTGGACCAACTCAACAGCATCTTGCATAACTGGGGCTGGTCCATTGTGGCGCTGGTGGTTTTGCTCAAAGCAGCCTTCTATTGGTTGAACGCTCACGCGTACCAAAGCATGGCCAAGATGAAAGCAGTCAATCCACGCATCATGGAAATGCGCGAACGCCTCAAGGACAACCCACAGCAAATGCAAATGGAGATGATGAAGATCTACCGTGAAGAAAAGGTCAACCCCATGGGTGGATGCTTGCCCATCATGATTCAGATTCCTGTCTTCATTGCTTTGTACTGGGTGTTGTTGTCCACGGTTGAAATGCGTAATGCACCGTGGGTGGGTTGGATTCACGACTTGGCTGCACCCGATCCGTTCTTTATCTTGCCCTTGGTGATGACAGCCACCACCCTGTTGCAAACCGCATTGAACCCCGCGCCACCGGATCCGATGCAAGCCAAGATGATGTGGATCATGCCGCTGGCCTTCAGCGTGATGTTCTTCTTCTTCCCCGCCGGCTTGGTGTTGTACTGGATCACGAACAACGTGTTGTCGATTGCGCAGCAGTGGCTCATCAACACCCGCATGGGTGTGCCACCTCAGTTCAATTTACCCAAGTTTTAAACCGAGGCGCCTGATCAAGAAAACCCGCAGACCGAGAGGTTGGCGGGTTTTTTTCTGGACAATCTCCCCATGCTTTCACAACACGATGCGCCCATCATTGCCATTGCTACCGCACCCGGCCGAGGTGCGGTAGGCATTGTGCGCGTGAGCGGTAAAAAACTCGCGCCATGGGCGCTGGCCTTGTGTGGCCGCGATCTCAAGCCACGTGAGGCCACCTATTTGCCCATTGCCGACGCGCATGGTGCACCGATTGACCATGTGCTGGCCCTGTACTTCGCCGGCCCTCACAGCTACACCGGTGAAGACGTGTTGGAGCTGCAAGCACATGGCGGCCCGGTGGTGTTGCAACTGTTGCTCGCACGTTGCTTGGCGGTCGCTGAAACGCAAAATGCACAAACACAGGCCTTGTTGCCAGGTCTGCGTTTGGCGCAACCGGGTGAATTCACACAACGCGCTTTTTTGAACCACAAGCTCGACTTGGCACAAGCCGAGGCCGTGGCCGATTTGATCGATGCCAGCACCGAAGCGGCGGCCCGCAGCGCGAGCCGTTCTTTGGCGGGCGCTTTCTCGCACGAAATTCACCAATTGCGCGACGCCTTGATACATCTGCGCATGCTGGTTGAAGCGACGTTGGATTTTCCAGAAGAAGACATCGACTTTCTCAAACAAGCCGATGCACAAGGCCAACTCACGCGCTTGCAAGAACACCTCACCCGCGTCATGCAAAAAACACGGCAAGGAGCGTTGCTGCGCGAAGGCATTCGCGTGGTCATTGCAGGTCAACCCAATGCAGGCAAAAGCTCATTGCTGAATGCCTTGGCAGGGGCAGAGCTGGCCATCGTGACGCCGATTGCGGGCACCACCCGTGACGTGGTGCAGCAAACCATTCAAATTGAGGGCGTACCTTTGCACGTGGTGGACACGGCGGGCTTGCGTGACCACCCCGACGTTGACGAAGTCGAGCGCATTGGCATTGCCCGCGCCTGGGACCAAATTGGTCAGGCCGATGCCGTGCTGTTCTTGCACGACCTCACACGTCAAGGCGAGGCGTATTACCGTGATGCGGACGCACTCATTCAAGCCACCTTGCAAGATCGGGTGGCGACGCATGTGCCTGTGCTGCATCTGTGGAACAAGGCGGATGCGACAACCAGCACACAAGCAACCGAGCACCCCACGCAGGCGAACCAAGCGCATGCATTGACACTGTCGGCCAAAACCGGTGAAGGGCTGCCTGCGCTGCGTCAACAGCTGCTTGATGTGGTGGGCTGGCAAGGCGGCAGCTCAGAAGGCCTCTTCATGGCCCGAGAGCGCCACGTGCAAGCCCTGCACCAGGTGGACACCCACCTCATGCAAGCCAACGCCTGCTTGCAGGCCCAGGTGCCTGCATTGGATTTGTTGGCCGAAGAATTGCGCTTGTCACAAAACGCGCTCAACAGCATCACGGGCGAGTTCAGCTCCGACGACTTGTTGGGGGTGATTTTTTCCAGCTTCTGCATCGGCAAGTGAAAGTCGCCCTGGTCGATAAAATGGGGGCATGACCCAAACCCATGCACAGGCCACCCACGCGGTTGCGCAGGTGGACGACCAGCGCATTTTGCAGCTGGCCCACGACACCCTCGACATTGAAGCCGACGCGGTTCGCCATTTGCAACACCGCTTATCACCGACCTTTGTGCAGGCGGTTCGTGCCATTCTCAACGTCAAGGGACGCGTGGTGGTCATGGGCATGGGCAAAAGCGGCCATGTGGGCCGCAAGATCACGGCCACCTTGGCGTCCACTGGAACGCCCGCCATGTTTGTGCACCCTGCCGAAGCCAGCCATGGTGATTTGGGCATGGTCAAAGACACCGACTTGGTGATTGCCATTTCCAACAGCGGCGAAAGCGATGAACTCGCCGCCATCTTGCCCGTCCTCAAACGCCAAGGCGTGCCCTTGGTGGCGATCACGGGCGGCGCCCAATCGACGCTGGCCAACCATGCCGACATCGTGCTCGACAGTGGCGTCGCCAAAGAGGCCTGTCCCTTGAATTTGGCGCCAACGGCCAGCACCACCGCACAAATGGCGCTGGGTGATGCGCTGGCCGTGGCCTTGCTCGATGCACGCGGCTTCAGAGCCGAAGACTTTGCACGTTCGCACCCCGGCGGCTCCCTAGGCCGACGCTTGCTCACGCATGTGAGCGACGTCATGCGCAGCGGCGATGCCGTGCCCCATGTGTTGCCCACCGCCAGTTTCAGCGATTTGATGCGCGAGATGAGCGCCAAAGGCTTGGGCGCATCGGCCATCGTCGATGCAGATCAAAAAGTGTTGGGCGTGTTCACCGATGGTGATTTGCGACGCTTGATTGAAAAAGGCACCGACATGCGTCAACTGACGGCCGAACAAGTCATGCACCGTCACCCACGCACCGTGCGCGCCACCGCCTTGGCGGCAGAGGCCGCAGAACTCATGGAGCTGCACCGCATCACCAGTGTCTTGGTGGTGGACGCGCAAGGCGTGTTGTGCGGCGCGCTCAACACCAACGACCTGATGCGCGCGAAGGTGATTTGATGACACATCACCCCCACACCACGCCCGCCCTGCAGATTGACCCTGCCCTGTTGTTGCGCGCCCAAGGTGTGCGCGTGGCCTTCTTTGATGTCGACGGCGTGCTCACCGACGGCGGCTTGCACTTCACCGAAGCGGGCGAAACCATGAAGCGTTTTTCGACCCTCGACGGTCAAGGCTTGAAGTTGCTCAAGGAAGTGGGCATCACCCCAGCCGTGATCACGGGCCGCGACAGCGCCGCCTTGCGCACACGCCTCCATGCCTTGGGCATTGAACATGTGCGCTATGGCACCGAAGACAAGGCGCCTGCGGCGGCTGAAATTTTGAAAACCTTGGGATTGGACTGGTCTCAGGCGGCACACATGGGCGACGACTGGCCAGACTTGGCGGTCATGACGCGGGTGGCGTTTGCATGTGCGCCGTCCAATGCACATGTCGAGGTCAAGGCGGTGGCACATCACGTCACCGAGCGTGAGGGCGGTCACGGCGCGGCGCGCGAGTTCTGTGACGTGTTACTCGTGGCCTCCGGACGCTATGCCGATTTGTGGCGGCGTTACCTCTGATGGCGCCTTCCATGTTGTTGCGTGTGCGCCGCGTGTGGGACCACATGGCGGTGTATTTGCCCATTGTGCTCATGGGTGTGATGGCCATGGCCACCTATTGGTTGGTGCGCAACACACCGCTGGGCAGCGAGACGGAGCTTGAGGCCGCACCGCGTCATGTGCCTGATTACTTCATGCGTGATTTCTCGGTCAAGGTGTTTGATGCACAAGGCAAACTCAAAAGCGAAATTGTCGGCACCGAGGGGCGTCACTACCCAGACACCGATACCTTGGAGATCGATCAGATCCGCATCCGCGCCTACAGCGCCGAAGGCCGCTTGACGACCGCCCAAAGCGCGCGAGGCCTCATCAATGCCGATGGTTCAGAAGCCCAGCTGTTTGACAAGGCCGTGGTCGTGCGCGAGGCCATCCAGACGGCGCAAGGCATCACGCTGCCGCGCAGCGAATTGCGCAGCGAGTTTTTGCATCTTTTCGCCAACACCGAGATGGTGCGCACGCACTTGCCCGTGGAGTTGATGCGTGGCGCTCGTGATCGTTTCACAGCAGAGCGCATGACCTATGACAACCTCGACCGAACCCTGCTGCTCAGTGGCCGGGTGCGCGGCTCGTTGGCCGCACGTCAAACCAAACCATAGCGTACGGCTCGCCAAGAACAACCCCATCCAAAAGAGACGGACAACAAAAAAGGCTCCCAAGGGAGCCTTTTGATTTGCAGTGAAGCAGATCGATCAGTAGCTGCTGCCACCACCGAAACCACCACGGCCACCGCCGCCTTCGCGACCGCCACCACCGTAGCCGCCGCCACCACCGCTGCGACCGCCGCCGCCGTAGGGGCTACGGAAACCGCCGCCACCGCCGCCGCCTTCACGACCGCCACCACCGTAGCCGCCGCCGCCCGTACGGGGAGGACGTGGCTCCATCGGACGTGCTTCGTTCACCACCAGGCTACGACCACCCAAAGGTGCGCCGTTCATGCCTTCGATGGCCGCTTGTGCTTCGGCATCGCTGCCCATTTCCACAAAACCAAAACCTTTGGAACGACCGGTATCGCGCTCCATCATGACTTTGGCGCTGGTCACAGCACCGAACTGTCCAAAAGACTGCTCAAGATCGCTGTCGCGTACAGAGTACGGCAAGTTGCCGACGTACAGTTTATTGCCCATGAAAGGGACTCCTTAAAACACAAAAATAAAGCGATGGAGTCCCGAACCGAAACTGACCGATCACCAAACACACCGTGTGAACACCTCAGCATTGACACGGCGAGAGCCATTATGGAGCACAAGTCTTCGAAAAAACCAAGCGTTTACCTGTAATTCAACGAATTCATGTGCGAAAAACCACAATTCATGCGGCTTACCAGCTCGATTCACGCTCTGGCGACGCACTGATCTTATGAATCGACAAGTCCGCGCCTTCAAATTCTTCCTCTTGGCTCATGCGCAAACCAAGCGTCATTTTCAAGATGCCGTACACCACGAAGCCGCTGCCCAAAGCCCACACCACACCCATGGCAGTGCCCATGAGCTGCGCATTCAAACTCACGCCACCCAAACCACCGAGCGACTGGGCGCCAAAAATACCGGCGGCAATGCCACCCCATGTGCCGCACAAACCGTGCAAGGGCCACACCCCCAACACGTCGTCGATGCGCCATTTGTTTTGGGTCAACGTGAACATCACCACAAAAATCGCGCCGGCCACCGCGCCCACCACCAGCGCGCCCATGGGGTGCATCAGGTCTGAGCCCGCACACACCGCGACCAAGCCAGCCAAGGGGCCGTTGTGCACGAAGCCAGGGTCGTTTTTACCCAACACCAAGGCCACCAAGGTGCCGCCCACCATGGCCATCAAGGAGTTGACGGCGACCAAGCCAGAAATTTTGTCCAGCGTTTGCGCGCTCATCACGTTGAAACCAAACCAGCCCACGATCAAAATCCATGCGCCCAAAGCCAAGAACGGAATGCTGGATGGGGGATGCGCAGAGATGGCGCCATCTTTGCGGTAGCGGTTGCTGCGCGCGCCCAGCAAGAGCACGGCGGGCAAAGCAATCCAGCCACCCACGGCGTGCACCACAACAGAACCGGCAAAGTCGTGAAACTCTTCACCGGTAACCGTCTTGAGCCAAGCCTGAATGCCGAAATGCTGGTTCCATGCGATGCCTTCAAAGAAGGGATACACCAAACCCACGATCACGGCCGTGGCAATCAGCTGAGGCCAAAACTTGGCGCGCTCGGCAATGCCGCCCGAGATGATGGCGGGAATCGCCGCCGCAAACGTCAGCAAGAAAAAGAACTTCACCAATTCATAGCCATTTTTGGCGGCCAAAGATTCGGCGCCGATCATGAAGCTCGCGCCATACGCCACGCCGTAGCCGACCACAAAGTAAGCCACCGTGGACACGCAAAAGTCGACCAAGATTTTGACCAGGGCATTGACCTGATTTTTTTTGCGAACCGTGCCGAGCTCTAAAAATGCAAAGCCTGCGTGCATGGCCAACACCATGATGGCTCCGAGCAGAATAAATAGAGCGTCAGCGCCCTGTTTCAGTGCGTCCATTGTTTTTCCTTGGATGATTTGTGCTTATTTGGTGCGTTTTCACGCAATTTCTGAGAATCGCACCGGATGTATGCAAAAAATGCACCAAATCAACCATGTTTGCCACAAAGATGTGCTCGCCAAAAGAAAAACGCCAGCACTTAGCAGCACTGGCGTTTTTCTCAGACGCTCAGCACACCGAGTGCAAAGCGTGATGGCCTGTTACTTGGCGATGACGCGCACCATTTCCAAGCATTTGTTCGAGTAGCCCCACTCGTTGTCGTACCAGCTGACGATCTTCACGAACGTGCTGTCCAAGGCGATGCCGGCTTCAGCATCAAACACCGAAGTGCATGGCTCGCCACGGAAGTCGGTGGCCACCACTTTGTCTTCGGTGTAACCCAACACGCCCTTCAAAGCGCCTTGGCTTTGGGCTTTCATTTCAGCGCAGATCTCGGCGTAAGACGCTTCTTTGTTCAGCTCGACGGTCAAGTCCACCACCGACACATCGCTGGTGGGCACGCGGAAAGACATGCCGGTCAGCTTCTTGTTCAGCTCGGGAATCACCACGCCCACCGCTTTGGCGGCACCGGTGCTGGACGGAATGATGTTTTCCAAGATGCCGCGACCGCCGCGCCAATCTTTGTTCGATGGGCCGTCCACCGTTTTTTGCGTGGCGGTGGCAGCGTGCACGGTGGTCATCAAACCGCGCTTGATGCCCCACTTGTCATTCAACACCTTGGCCACAGGGGCCAAGCAGTTGGTGGTGCACGAGGCGTTGGACACGATGGTTTGACCGGCGTAGGTGGTGTGGTTCACACCGAACACGAACATGGGGGTGTCGTCTTTAGACGGCGCTGACAACAACACTTTCTTGGCGCCAGCGGCCAAGTGCTTTTCAGCGGTGGGTTTGTCCAGGAACAGGCCGGTGGCTTCGATCACGATGTCGGCGCCGATCTCGTTCCACTTCAATGCGGAAGGGTCACGCTCTTGGGTCAGGCGAATTTTCTTGCCGTTGACCACCAAGGCGCCGTTGTCCACAGACACCTCGCCTTTGAAGCGACCGTGCACGCTGTCGTACTTGAGCATGTAGGCCAGGTAGTCAGGCTCCAACAAATCGTTGATGCCCACCACTTCGATGTCTTGGAAGTTTTGCACCGCAGCGCGAAACACCATACGTCCGATACGGCCAAAGCCGTTGATACCGATCTTGATAGTCATGGAATTACCCTTCTAAAGTTAAAAATCAAAACTTGCTCAGTGGGCCAACACGGCTTGCACCGTTTCCGCCACGTTTTCAGGTGTGAAGCCGAAGTGCTTGAACAGCACAGGCGCTGGGGCTGACTCACCGTAGGCGTCAATGCCGACCACAGCCGACACGCCGTACTTCCACCAGCCATCGGTCGAGCCCATTTCCACCGCAATACGGGGAACACCAGCGGGCAACACAGCGGCTTTGTAGGCCACGCTTTGACGGTCAAAGGTGGTGGTGCTGGGGACAGACACCACGCGTACGGCAATCTTTTTCTCGGCCAACAACGCTTGCGTCTTCAAGGCCAATTGCACTTCAGAGCCAGTGGCCAAGATGACGGCTTGCGCCTTTTTCTTCAGACCCACTTCGCTCGGCTCGGCGAGCACATAAGCACCTTTGTTGATGGCGTCGAGGCCTGAGATATCGCCAGCTGTTTTGTGTGGTGCTGCATCACCCTTGGGCAGGTAAGGCAGGTTTTGGCGGCTCAGCAACAAGGCCGTGGGCTTGTGTTGGTTTTGCAGTGCGACAGCCCAAGCCACGGCGGTTTCAGCGGTGTCGGCAGGACGCCACACGTCGAGGTTGGGAATCAAGCGCAGCGACGCCGCGTGCTCAATTGACTGGTGGGTGGGGCCGTCTTCGCCCAAACCAATCGAGTCGTGGGTGAACACATGGATGATGCGTTGCTTCATCAATGCCGCCATGCGGATCGCGTTGCGCGAGTAGTCGCTGAACGTCAAGAAGGTGCCACCGTAAGGGATGAAGCCGCCATGCAGCGCCACACCGTTCATGATGGCGGCCATGCCGAACTCGCGCACACCGTAGTTGATGTGACGGCCGCCTTGGCCTGCTTCGTTTTTCACCACGTTACCTGCCAAGTCCACACGCAGGTTCGGGGTGGATTTGGTGTTGGTCAGGTTCGAGCCAGTCAAGTCCGCGCTGCCGCCCAAGAGTTCGGGCAAGGCGGCGGTGAAGGCTTCCAGGGCCAATTGGCTTGCCTTGCGGCTGGCCACGGTTTCGGCCTTGGTGTGAGCGCCAATGACGGTGTCGACCACGGTTTGTGCAAAGTTCTTGGGCAACTCGCCCGCCATGCGACGCAGCAGCTCTTTGGCCAAGGCGGGGTGCGCGGCTTTGTAGGCGGCGAACGCGGTTTTCCACTCGGCTTCTT
>Ga0228701_1000991_pt1 | contig 20622 bp, 17 predicted proteins | sample McNCre117_Aug_MG_2_FD_178017 | JGI IMG/M metagenome (GOLD analysis project Ga0228701, IMG submission 178017) | Freshwater microbial communities from McNutts Creek, Athens, Georgia, United States - 11-17_Aug_MG | ecosystem: Environmental > Aquatic > Freshwater > Creek | place: USA: Georgia...
CCGGTCTCGATTGGATCACCCATGTCTGCATCTTCCCCCCAACAAGCCGCGTGGCTGCCCAAGCTGGTGATTGCGCCCAGCTTTGTGCTGTCGCTGCTGTTCATCTATGGCCTGATGGCCTGGAACGGCTACCTGTCCATGTCCGCCTCGCGGATCTTGCCCAACTACGAGTTTGTGGGCCTGCAACACTACGTCAGCTTGCTCGACAGCGACCGTTTCCGCGTCGCCATGACCAATATGGCCGTGTTTGGTGTTTGCTTCATTGGTGGTGCAATGGCGCTGGGCGTCTTGCTGGCCATCTTGCTTGACCAGAAGGTGCGCGGCGAAGGTGTGTTGCGCACCATTTACCTGTACCCGATGGCGATCTCGTTCATCGTGACCGGCACCGCCTGGAAGTGGATGCTCAACCCCGGCCTGGGTTTGCAGCACCTGATGCACAGCTGGGGATTCGCCGATTTCAAATTTGAATGGCTGATCGAACAGGACATGGCCATTTACTGCGTTGTCATTGCCGGTGTGTGGCAAAGCGCTGGCTTTGTCATGGCGCTTTTTTTAGCGGCGCTGCGCGGTATCGATGACTCGATCATCAAGGCCGCACAAGTCGACGGTGCGAGTTTGCCGCGCATCTACTGGCGCATCATTTTGCCGAGCCTTGGCCCCGTGTTCTTCAGCACCTTGCTGGTGGTGGCGCACCTGGCCATCAAGAGTTTTGACCTGGTCATGGCGCTCACGGCCGGTGGCCCGGGTTATGCGACCGACTTGCCCGCCACCTTCATGTACGCCACCGCCTTCACGCGCGGCCAGATCGGCGTGGGTGCGGCCAGTGCCACCGTGATGCTGGCCACCGTGGCGGCCATTGTGGTGCCCTACCTTTATTCTGAATTGCGGAGCAAACGATGAAGCGCCTGAATTTTCATCGCCTGATCCTGTGGTCCATGCTGCTCTTGTTTGCGGCCTGGTTTCTGGTTCCGCTGTATGTGATGCTCACCACCTCGCTCAAAGATGCTGAGCAACTGCGTGCAGGTAACCTGTTGAGCCTGCCCACCGCGCCCACGCTGGACGCGTGGTTCAAAGCGTGGGAGACCGCTTGCACCGGCGTGCAGTGTGAAGGCCTCAAGCCGTTTTTCTGGAACTCGGTCGTGATGGTGGTGCCTGCGGTGCTGCTGTCCACTTTGATCGGTTCGCTCAACGGCTATGTTTTGAGCAAGTGGAAGTTCCGTGGCAGCGAAACCCTGTTTGCCTTCATGCTGTTTGGCGTGTTCATGCCCATGCAGGTGGTGTTGCTGCCCATGAGCCAGGTGCTGGGCTGGCTGGGCGTGGCCAGTTCCATCTGGGGCCTGATGCTGGTGCACGTCGTGGCGGGCATCCCGTCCACCACGCTGTTTTTCCGCAACTACTACATCGGTCTGCCCGACGAACTGATCAAGGCGGCGCAGCTCGACGGTGCGGGCTTCTGGATGATTTTCCGCCGCATTGTGCTGCCGCTGTCGCTGCCGATTTTGGTGGTCACACTCATCTGGCAGTTCACCAACATCTGGAACGACTTTTTGTATGGCGTGGTGTTCTCGGGCGCAGACAGCAAGCCGATCACCGTGGGCCTGAACAACCTGGCCAACACATCGAGCGCCGTCAAGGAATACAACGTGGACATGGCGGCTGCGCTGATCGCGGCATTGCCCACCTTGTTTGTCTACGTGGTGGCGGGTAAATATTTTGTGCGCGGCCTGACGGCTGGCGCAGTGAAAGGGTAAATCATGGGCGCACTCGCCATTCGCAACATCCACAAGACCTACAACGAGACGGTGCACATCCTCAAGGGCATTGATCTGGAGATCGAGGCCGGTGAGTTCCTGATCCTGGTTGGGCCGTCGGGCTGCGGCAAATCGACGCTGCTGTCGATGATTGCGGGTCTGGACCAACCCACCAGCGGCAGCATCCACATTGGTGAGCGCGATGTGACGAACCTGCCCAGCAAGGACCGCGACATCGCCATGGTGTTTCAGAGCTATGCGCTCTATCCCAACATGACGGTGGCGCAAAACATCGCCTTTGGTCTGGAAATTCGCAAAGTGCCCAAGGCCGAGCGCAAAGCGGCGGTGGATCGCGTGTCGGCCATGCTGCAAATCGGTCACTTGCTCGACCGTAAACCCGGCCAGCTGTCGGGCGGCCAACGTCAGCGCGTGGCCATGGGCCGTGCCCTGGCGCGTGACCCCAAACTGTTTTTGTTTGACGAGCCGCTGTCCAACCTGGACGCCAAGCTGCGCGTGGAAATGCGCGCCGAGATCAAGCTGCTGCACCAACGCACGAAAACCACCACCGTGTATGTGACGCACGACCAGGTCGAAGCCATGACCCTGGGTGACCGCATCGCGGTGATGAAAGACGGCCTGGTGCAACAGTTCGGCACGCCCGCGCAAATTTACAACCGCCCGGCCAACCGCTTTGTGGCCGAGTTCATCGGCTCACCGGCCATGAACATGATTGACGCGCAACGTGCCGGCACCGCGTTGACCGCCCAGGGGGTTGAGCTGGCCACCACCGAAGCTCAGTGCACCGCCATGCAGGCACACGGCAGCGCCGAGCTGGTGTATGGCCTGCGGCCCGAAAGCATCAGCTTTGCAGACCATGGCTTGCCTGGCACGCTGAGCATGATTGAGCCAACCGGCCCCGAAACCTATGCCACGGTCGACACCGCCGCAGGCAAACTGACCGCCCGTGTGCCCGGCGTGTTGCAAGCCGCAGTGGGCGATGCGGTCCACCTGCAATGGTCAGCGGATCAGTCGCACCTGTTTGACCGCATCAGCGGCGTGCGGGTCGGCTGACGGTTTCGCAAAAGGGCGTCAATGGGCGTCAACGGGCAAGGGCCCGTTCCGCCCGGCGCACGCGCCAGAACAGCCAGCTGGCGATGCTCATGTTGAGCAAGTTCCAGGCAATGCCGTTTAAAAATGCGGCGCGGTAACTGCCTGTCACGTCAAACACCCAACCTGACATCCAGCCGCCCAGCGCCATGCCCAGCAAGGTGGCCATGATCACCGAGCCCACGCGAGCCCCGGCCTCTTTGGGGTTGAAGTGTTCCCGGATGATGATGGCGTAAGCCGGCACGATGCCGCCCTGAAACAGGCCGAACATCGCTGAGACGATGTACAGCGGCACCATGCTGTCAAAGGGCAGGAACATCAGCAACGCCACGCCTTGCAAAAATGAACCCAGCAACAAGGTGCGGATGCCACCGATGTGGTCACTGATCAGGCCAAAAACCAAGCGGCTGACAATGCCGCTGGCCAACATGAGTGAGAGCATCTCGGCTCCGCGTGCGGCACCAAAACCCAGATCAGTGCAATAAGCCACGATGTGGACCTGCGGCATGGACATGGCCACGCAACACGCCACGCCCGCCACAAACAGCAGGCCCTGGGCATGGGCAGTGTGCAGGCCAAAGGGGCGGCTACGGTTGGGGTCTGGCGCACTGGCATCCGTCGGTGCCTGGGTCACCAGCGGTGGGCGCTGGCGCATGCGCGTGGCCAACAAGAACATGCCTACGCCGCAAAAAATACCCAGCAGGATATAAGTCTGACGCCAGCCCAGACTCTCCACGCCACGCTGCACCAGTGGAGGCCAGATTGTGCCCGCGATGTAATTGCCGCTGGCACAAATGGCCACGGCAATGCCACGGCGGCGGTTCCACCACAAGGCGGTGTCGGCCATCAGCGGGGCAAAGGTCGAAGAACTGCCAATCAGCCCCATCAGCCCGTGCGCCAAACCAAACGCCCAGATGCTGCCTGACATGCCCGCCCACACAAAACCGCCGCAAACGGCCAGCGCTCCAACCCACAGCACGGGCATCAGACCATGCCGGTCGGCCAGGCGGCCGGTGAGCAGACCCCCCAGCCCAAGGCAAATCATCATCAAGGTGTAGGGCAGGGAGGCGTCTGCCCGGCCGACGCCAAATTCGGTTTGCACTGTGGGCAGCACGACCGAGACGATGTACATGCTGCTGTTGCCCAACACCACCAGTCCCAGAGTGGTCAGCAAGCGCCAGGCAGCCTGGCGGGAATCAATGAGGGAGGGGTCGGCGGGGGTGGTGTGCATCGGGGCAATTTAGCTGCTGGATGGAGGAGGGCTTGTCTTGTCGGTTACTGCGTTCGTGGCGCCCTGGGGTGCTGAAGTCATCTACTCGACAGTGGACACGCCGCAGAGCCTGTACGCTGGCGCTTTGTGTTGCAGGAGCGCCCATGAACGACCGAGCCCAATTCATCCGCATGAAGGACAGCACCCAAGAAGACTGGAAGCTGATCGCTGGCGAGTTCATGCAGTTTTCAAAGTCCTTGCCCGATCGGGTGATGGCGCACCTGAAACTGCTCGATGGCGACTACGGCGGATTTCCGGTGGACCGTTATACCCACTGCCTGCAAACCGCCACGCGGGCCTTGCGTGATGGGCGTGATGACGAGTACGTGGTCTGTGCTTTGCTGCACGACATCGGCGATACCTTGGGAACCTTCAATCACCCCGACATTGCTGCCGCGATCCTCAAGCCCTTTGTGTCGGAAGCCAATCTTTGGATGGTGCAAAACCACGGGATTTTTCAGGGCTACAACTTTTTCCACCACATCGGCATGGACCGCAACATGCGCGACATGTTCAAAGATCACCCGCATTACGCCCGTACCGAAGAGTTCATTGCGCTTTACGACGATCCAGCCTTTGATGCGAGCTACGACACCTTGCCCATCGAAGCCTTTGAGCCCATGTTGCGCAAGGTGATGGCGCAGCCCGTGAACTCGGTCTACAAGGACGCATTGAAGGCTTGACTTTCGGCGCCGTAAAAAAAGGGGCGGCACCCACAGGTGCCGCCCCTTTTTGCTGGGTACTTGCCGATCAGCTCAACAACGCATTCACCCGCTTCACATAAGCGGCCGGGTCTTCGGGCAGGCCGCCTTCGGCCAGCAGGGCCTGGTCAAACAAGATGTGAGCCAGGTCGTGGAAGTGGACCGAGCCATCGAGCTTCTTGACCAGCGTGTGTTCGGGGTTGACTTCGAGCACGGGCTTGACTTCAGGTGCGCTTTGACCTGCTTGCTTGAGCATGCGGGCCAGTTGCATGCTCATGCCGTCATCGGTCACCACCAGGCAAGCGGGGCTGTCGACCAGGCGGCTGGTGACGCGCACGTCTTCGGCTTTGCCCTTCAGGGCTTCTTTCAGTTTCGCCAGCAGGGGCTTGAAGCTTTCGGCGGCGGTTTCGGCCGCTTTCTTTTCTTCTTCGTCTTGCAGCTTGCCCAGGTCAAACGCGCCCTTGGCCACGCTTTGCAGCGGGGTGCCGTCAAACTCGTGCACAAAGTTCAGTGCCCACTCGTCCACGCGGTCGGTCATCAACAGCACTTCGATGCCTTTTTTCTTGAAGACTTCGAGTTGCGGGCTGTTCTTGGCGGCCGCCAGGGTGTCGGCGGTGATGTAGTAGATCGCGTCCTGGCCTTCCTTCATGCGGGCTTTGTAGTCGGCAAAACTCACGCTCACGGTGTCGCTGGTGGTGGACGCAAAACGCAGCAGTTTGGACAGACGGTCTTTGTTGCCAAAGTCTTCGCCCAGACCTTCCTTGAGTACAGCGCCGAACTCGGCGTAGAACTTGGTGTACTGGCCGAGCTTGGCTTTGTCTTCGTCACTCAAAATGTCAGTGACCCCTTCAGTAGTTTCTGGCGTTTTGTCGTGTTTGGCCAGGTCTTCCAGCATGGACAGCACGCGTTTGGTGCAGCCGTCGCGGATGGCTTTGACGTCGCGGCTTTCCTGCAGCAGCTCGCGGCTCACGTTCAGCGGCAGGTCAGCCGAGTCCACCACACCTTTGACAAAACGCAGGTAGCTGGGCATCAGCGCTTCGGCGTCGTCCATGATGAAGACGCGCTTGACGTAGAGTTTGATGCCGGCTTTTTTGTCGCGGTGCCACAGGTCTTGGGGGGCCTTGGACGGGATGTAGAGCAGCTGGGTGTATTCGGTGCTGCCTTCGACGCGGTTGTGGGTCCAGGTCAGTGGTACCTCAAAGTCGCGGCTGATCTGTTTGTAGAAGTCGGCGTATTGATCGTTGGTGATGTCTTTTTTGGGGCGAGTCCACAAAGCGCTGGCTTGGTTGATGGTGTCCCACTCGCCGGTCTTGACCATGGACCCGGGCTGGCTGCCGCCTTCTTCGTTGTTGGGGTCGATCAGCTCGCCGTCTTTCCACTCTTCCTTTTCCATCAGGATGGGCAGGCTGATGTGGTCGGCGTATTTGCCCACGATCTCCTTGAGCTTCCAGGTGTTGGCATATTCCAGTGCATCCTCGCGCAGGTGCAAGGTCACGCTGGTGCCGCGTTCTGCGCGTTGGATGGTCTCCACCTCGAAGTCGCCCGTGCCGCCACTGATCCAGCGCACGCCTTCGCCAGGCTGGGCACCTGCGCGGCGGGTCTCGACGGTGATCTTGTCGGCCACGATGAAGCCCGAATAAAAGCCCACACCGAACTGACCAATCAGTTGAGCGTCCGTCTTTTGGTCGCCGCTGAGTTTGCTCATGAAGTCTTTGGTGCCGCTCTTGGCAATCGTTCCCAGGTGGTCGATGGCTTCTTGCGCTGTCATGCCGATGCCGTTGTCGGTGATGGTCAGCGTTTTGGCCGCCTTGTCGAAAGTCAGGCGCACTTGCAGCTCGGGAGCATCTTCGTACAGTGCGTTGTTGTTGAGTGCTTCAAAGCGCAGCTTGTCGCAGGCGTCCGAGGCATTGGAGATCAGCTCGCGCAGGAAAATTTCCTTGTTGGAATACAGCGAGTGGGTGACCAGGTGCAGCAGTTGTGCGACTTCGGCCTGAAAGGCATGGGTTTGTTTGCTCATATCGATTCAACTTCAAAGAGGGAAAAACAAAGGGTCAAAAACCAAAACGCCCCACAGTTGGGGGCGTTGGGCGGGGTTTCAAGAGGGCTTATTTGGACAAGGTGCCCACTTCCTTGTTCCAGCGTTCCAGCAGGCGGCGGCGTTCGGCGGATTTGCCGTATTTCTCAAAGTCATACTTGATCAGGCGAACCTTGTCCATCGACGGGATGCGGGGGTCGGGTTTGAAGGTTTTGTTGGCGGGACTTTGCAAGCTGTCGGCCTTGCCGCCGATGCTCTGGCCTGCCGGGCTCATCAGCCAGTCGTAATAGCGTTTGGCATTGGCCGCGTTGCGAGCGCCTTTGATCAGGGCGATGCCGCCGATTTCGTAACTGGTGCCTTCGCAGGGGGCGACAGTGGCGACCGGGTATTTGTTATGACGCCAGCCGTCAAAGCCAAAGATGAAGCTGATGCCGACGGCGACTTCGGCCTTGGCCACATTGGGCGCTTGCGCGGTGCCGCTGCGGGTGTATTGCGTCACGTTTTTGTGCAGTGCTTTCATGTAGTCAAAGGCGGCATCTTCGCCCATCAGTTGCACCAGTCCGGCAAGGATGGTGTAGGCCGTCCCGCTGGACGCCGGGTGCGAAATTTCCACCTCACCCTTGTAGATGGGCTTGATCAAATCGGACCAGCATTGGGGCGCTGGCAATTTCTTTTTCTTGAGCAGTTCGGTGTTCCAACCAAACCCAATGGCGCTGGTGTAAAAGCCGCCCACCATGTTTTGTGTCATGGCGTACTGGCGCACGCTCCAGCCGTGCAGGTCGTTCAGGTAGTCCGGGCGGTAGGGGGCGAGCAGGCCGATTTCGGCCGCTTGCAAAAACGGATCACCCGTGCCGCCCCACCAGATGTCGGTTTTGGGATTGGCGGCTTCGGCCCGGATCTGGGCCAGTGCTTCGCCTGTGGCTTTGCGGGTTTGGTTGACGGTGATGCCGGTGGCCTGTGTGAATTCCTTGGCCGCCATTTCGCACCAGCTTTGGTCGGTGCTGCAGATGGCGTTGATGTTGCTGGTTTGGGCTGATGCGGTGTTGGCCAACAATGCGGTGGCGACGATAAGGGCGGCTGTGAATTTCAGATTCATGCGATGTCTCCAAAAGATGTTGGTGTGCATGTCGGGGCTAAAGCCGCCGACCTACGGGTGTATCGGTAGGTCGGTGGCTTTAGCCCCGACGGCTGCATTAAAACGATTCGTTCGGCCCCAAATACCGCCACGTCCCCGCAGGCATCTGTCCCAGTTGCACGTTCCCCATGCGGATGCGCTTGAGACCGACGACTTTGAGGCCCACTTGTTCGCACATGCGTCGGATCTGGCGCTTCTTGCCTTCGGTCAGCACAAAGCGCAGTTGCTCGGGGTTTTGCCATTCAACCTTGGCGGGCTTGAGCGGTTTGCCATCCAGGCTCAGGCCGTGGCGCAAGCGCTCCAGTTGGGCTTTGGGGAAGACCGCTTGCACGTTGTTGGTGACGCGGTCGTTGTCGCCGATGGTGCTGAGCTGGTTGGCCTTGCCGCCATAAGTGGCCGAAGCGGCAGAGGCCGCCGCAGCGTTTTCGTGACCGGTATAGACCACGCGCACCAGATATTCTTTCTCCATTTCGGAGTCTTCACCGATCAACTGACGCGCCACGCGGCCGTCTTGCGTCAGCACCAGCAGGCCTGTGGAGTCGATGTCCAGTCGCCCGGCGGGGGCGAGGTTGCGCAGGTGCGGCGGGGTGAATCGCATCTTGGAAGGATCGCCCATCCAATGGCTGCGCGGGTTGATCAGGGTGATGGCGGGTTGGTGGCCGTCTTCGGCCTGGCCACTCACATAGCCCATGGGCTTGTGCAGCAGGATGGTCACTTGCCGGTCTTGTTGTTGCTCGGCGGCCTTGTCCACCGTGATGCGGTCCGATAACGTGACTTGCTGGCCCATGCTGGCTACCTGGCCATTGACCTTGACCCAACCTTGTTCGATCCAGGCGTCGGCTTCGCGACGCGAGCACATGCGCAACTCGGCCATGCGTTTGTTCAGGCGCGAGGTCCCGCTGGGGGCGGCCGTTTCGCCTTTGCCTTCGGGGCGAGGGGCACGTTTGAAAACCGGGGGTAGGGTCATGGGTTCGGTGGTGTCAGAAATGAGTCCATCGATTGTCCGCTGTTTTTTGTGACTTGAGCTGCGGGTCGGTGGCTTGAGTTCCGGCATGCGTTTGGGGGCAGGCATTTCACATGAACTGGGCGGTGCGCAGGCCTTGCAAATCCAGAATTCGCAGCCCACCGTATTCAACTCGGATGAGCTGACGGGCTTCAAGCACACGCAGGGCTTCGTTGACCCGCTGGCGCGACAGGCCCACCAGATAGGCCAGTTCTTGCTGAGTGATGCGCAGCACCTCGCCGACACCTGAAAACAACACCGGGTTGAACAGCGTGGCCAGGTGCCTGGCCAGCCGCAGTTCTGGATTGTTCATGCGGTCTAATTCCCGTGCGGCAATGAACTGGCCCAGGCGTTCGTTGAGCTGGTTCATGATGAAACGGTTGAAGCCCAGCGAGTGGTCGATCAACCAATGGAAGGTGTCCACGGGCAATCCAGCCACCACGCTGGCGCGCAAAGGTTGGATGTTGTAGCGGTAAATCTCGCGCTTGAGGGCTGTGCCTTCGCCAAACCAGCCGCCAGGGGGGACGCCTGTGAAAGTCATGGTTTGACCGCTTTCGTTGTCACTGCTCATTTTGAGCAGGCCTGAAATCACGCCAAACCAATAGGTGGCCGGTCGGCCAACCCGGCACACGTAGTCGCCGGGCTGGGGGTCGCTGACGACCAGTTGGGGGGTGATCTGTGCTCGCTCGTCAGGGGTCAGCACGGCCAGCCACGGGATGCTGTCGAGTTCATTGGTACTGGGGGCTCTGCGGCGTTGGTGGACGCTGGGTTCGTTGGCCATGGAATGTCAGGCTCGGGTCAGTTGGGCTAGGGGTCTTCCCTGAATTGTCGTTCAAACGACATAAAAGCGTCAAATGAGCGCCTAACATCCGCCGAAGTTCAGTTGCGCAGGCTTTGTGCAACGCATTTGGAGACTGTCCCCGTGATGCAAACAACGTTTCCCCGATTGATGCTCAAGCATGCTGCCGAGCGGCCAAGCGCCCCAGCGCTGCGTGAGAAGGAATATGGCATTTGGCAGACCACCAACTGGTCTGATCTGGCCAACTTGGTCGAGTCCATCGCTTGTGGCTTGCACCAGGCCGGCTTGCAGCGTGGCGAGCATCTGGTCATCGTCGGCTCCAACCGCCCCCGCTTGTCGGCCACCATGCTGGCCGCCCAGTCATTGGGGGCGATCCCGGTCAACCTGTACCAGGATGCGGCCGCGCCCGAATGCGTCTATCCCATGACCAACGCCGAAGTGCGTTTTGCCGTGGTGGAAGACCAGGAGCAGGTCGACAAGATGCTGGAAGTGCGTGAGCAGTACCCGCAGTTGGCCCACATTTTTTACGACGATCCACGTGGTTTGCGTAAATACACCGAAGACGGCTTGGGTGGACTGGAAGAGTTGATCGCTGCGGGCGCTGTGTTTGCCAAGCAGCATCCCCAGTTCTTCAAGGAAGAAGTTGAGAAGGCCCAGAGCGCCGACGTCGCGGCGATGTTCTTCACTTCGGGCACCACAGGCAATCCCAAGGGTGTGGTGCACACCCACGGCACCCTGATTGACCGGGCCAACGCCGGTGCCGAGTTCGACAAGTTGACGAGTGCCGAAGACGTGCTGGCCTACATGCCACCCGCCTGGATCGGTCAGAACATTTTCAGTTATGCCCAATGGCTGGTGTGTGGCTATGTGGTCAATTGCCCCGAGTCGGGCGCCACGGTGACCATCGATCTGAAAGAGATTGGACCCACCTACTATTTCGCGCCGCCCCGTGTCTTCGAGGGCATGTTGACCAGCGTGATGATCCGCATGGAAGACGCCGGCAGCTTCAAGCGCGGCATGTTCCATTACTTCATGGATGTGGCCAAGAAAGTGGGCCCCGCCCTGATGGATGGCCAGTCGGTGGGCCTGGTGGATCGCCTGAAATACGCCTTGGGTAACCTGATGGTCTATGGGCCGCTGCGCAACAACCTGGGCTTCAGCCGCGTGCGTGTGGCCTACACCGCTGGCGAAGCCATCGGACCTGACCTGTTCACCTTCTATCGCTCGATCGGCGTGAACATCAAGCAGCTGTATGGCTCAACCGAGACGGCTGTGTTTGTCTGCCTGCAGCCCGACAACGAAGCACGTGCCGACACCGTGGGTGTGCCCTGCAAGGGTGTGGAGATCAAGGTGGCCGACAACGGTGAAATCCTGGTCAAGTCGCCGGGTTTGCTCAAGGGCTACTACAAAAACCCAGAAGCCACAGCCGAAGTGCTGACGGCCGATGGCTGGTACCACACCAGCGATGCGGGCTTTATTGACAACCACGGGCACCTCAAGATCATTGACCGCGTGAAAGACGTGGGTCGCATCAAGGGGGGGGCCAACGACGGTGCCATGTTTGCTCCCAAGTATGTCGAGAACAAGCTCAAGTTCTTCCCCTTCATCAAGGAAGTGGTGGCCTACGGCGACCAGCGTGAAAAAGCTTGCGTGATGGTCAACATCGACTTCGATGCTGTGGGCAATTGGGCCGAGCGCCGCAATCTGCCTTATGCCGGTTACACCGATCTGGCGCAAAAGCCAGAGGTCTACCAGTTGATCCTTGAGTGTGTCGAGAAAGTCAACGCTGACCTTTCACAAGACGCGTTGCTGGCGGGCAGCCAGGTCAGCCGTTTCCTGGTCCTGCACAAGGAGCTGGATGCAGACGATGGCGAGTTGACCCGTACCAACAAAGTACGCCGTGGCTTCATCGCTGAAAAATACAAACCGCTGGTCGATGGCCTGTACGAAGGCAAGACCGAGCAGTTCATTGAAACCGTGGTGAAGTTTGAAGATGGGCGCACCGGCAGCGTGAGCGCCACCCTCAAGATCATGGACGCCAAGACGTTCACCCCTGTGAAGGCAGCAGCATGAGCAAAGTCATTGGAGACGTCATCCTCGACGTCCAGAACATCAGTTTGCGATTCGGTGGCGTCAAGGCGCTGACCGACATTTCGTTCAACGTCAAGGAGCACGAGATCCGTTCGATCATCGGCCCCAACGGTGCCGGTAAAAGTTCGATGCTCAACTGCATCAACGGTGTCTACACGCCCCAAGAAGGCTCGATCACTTTCCGTGGTCAGAAGTTTGACCACATGAACAGCCGTCAGGTGGCCGAGATGGGCATTGCCCGCACGTTCCAGAACCTGGCTTTGTTCAAGGGCATGAGCGTGATCGACAACATCATGACCGGGCGCAACCTCAAGATCAAAAGCAACATCCTGATGCAGGCGTTGCGGGTCGGTCCTGCTGCACGCGAAGAGGAGGAGCACCGCGAATTCGTGGAACACATCATCGACTTCCTCGAAATCCAGGCATTCCGCAAAACCCCGGTGGGTCAGTTGCCGTATGGCCTTCAAAAACGGGTGGACTTGGGCCGCGCCTTGGCGATGGAGCCGCAAGTGCTGTTGCTGGACGAGCCCATGGCCGGCATGAACCTGGAAGAAAAACAGGACATGTGCCGATTCATCCTGGACGTGAACGATGAGTTCGGCACCACCATCGTGCTGATCGAGCACGACATGGGTGTGGTGATGGACATTTCGGACCGCGTGGTCGTGCTGGACTACGGTAAAAAGATCGGCGATGGCGAACCCGAAGAAGTGCGCAACAACGAAGACGTGATCCGGGCTTACCTCGGCACATCTCACTGAGCGGAGTCAGAGACATGGGATTTTTTCTTGAAACACTGATTGGCGGCCTGATGGCCGGCATGCTGTATTCCCTGGTGGCTCTGGGCTTTGTGCTCATTTACAAAGCCTCGGGTGTTTTCAACTTTGCGCAAGGTGCGATGGTGCTGTTTGCCGCATTGGCCATGGCCCGCTTTGGCGAATGGGTGCCGCTGTACACCGGCATCACCAGCCCGTTGGCGGCCAACCTGATCGCATTTGCACTGGCCGCAGGCGTCATGTTCCTGGTGGCCTGGGTGGTCGAGTATCTGGTGCTGCGCCATTTGGTCAACCAGGAAGGCACCACCTTGCTGATGGCCACCCTGGGCATCACGTATTTCCTGGATGGCCTGGGTCAGACCATTTTCGGCAGCGACATTTACAAAATCGATGTCGGCATGCCCAAAGAACCCTTGATGGCTTTCCAAAGCATGTTCGAAGGCGGCTTGCTGATCAGCCAAGAAGACCTGGTGGCGGCCGTGATCGCGGCTGCACTGGTGGCGGCATTGAGCATCTTTTTCCAGAAAACCAGCACCGGCCGTGCGTTGCGTGCGGTGGCTGATGACCACCAGGCGGCGCAGTCGATCGGCATTCCGCTCAACCGCATCTGGGTGATTGTCTGGTGTGTGGCGGGCGTGGTGGCTTTGGTGGCCGGCATGATCTGGGGCTCCAAATTGGGTGTGCAGTTCTCGTTGTCCACCGTGGCCCTGCGGGCCTTGCCTGTGGTGATTCTGGGCGGTTTGACCTCGGTACCCGGCGCCATCATCGGTGGCTTGATCATCGGTGTGGGCGAAAAATTGTCTGAAGTGTTCCTCGGCCCATACGTGGGCGGGGGCATCGAGATCTGGTTTGCTTATGTGCTGGCGTTGGGCTTCCTGCTGTTCCGTCCGCAAGGCCTGTTCGGCGAAAAAATCATTGACCGCGTGTAAGGAGTAGAAAACCATGTTTTACAGAGAAAACGGTCAATTCAAGACGTCTTACAACGCCGATCAACAGATTTTCCCGATCGCGCAAGACCGCTGGGGGGTGCTGTTGCTGGTGGCCCTGGCCTTCTTTGCAGTGCCTTTGCTGGCCGACGAATATGTTTACCGCGCTATCCTGATTCCTTTCCTGATCCTTTCACTCGCCGCGCTGGGGGTGAACATCCTGGTGGGATATTGCGGTCAGATTTCACTGGGTTCCGGGGCGTTCATGGCGGTCGGTGCTTATGCGGCTTACAACTTCTTTGTTCGAGTTGAAGGCTTGCCTTTGATCGTGTCCTTGTTGATGGGCGGCGTGTTTGCCACCATTGTGGGCATCTTTTTTGGTATTCCCAGTTTGCGCGTCAAGGGCCTGTACCTGGCGGTGGCTACGCTGGCTGCGCAGTTCTTTTGCGATTGGGCCTTCCTGCGCATCAAGTGGTTCACCAACGACTCGGCTTCGGGTACGGCTTCGGTGTCTGACCTGAGCGTGTTGGGGCTGCCGGTGCAAACGCCCTTCCAGAAATACCTGTTTTGCCTGAGTTTCCTGGTGGTGTTTGGTTTGCTGGCCAAGAACTTGGTGCGCAGCGCGATTGGCCGTGAGTGGATGGCGATTCGCGACATGGACGTGGCAGCCTCGGTGATCGGCATTCGCCCCATGTACGCCAAACTCAGTGCCTTTGCGGTCAGCTCGTTCATCGTCGGTGTGGCAGGCGCGTTGTGGGCCTTTGTTCACCTGGGTTCGTGGGAGCCAGCTGCCTTCTCGGTGGACCGTTCCTTTCAGTTGCTGTTCATGGTCATCCTGGGCGGCATGGGCTCCATCATGGGCAGCTTCTTTGGCGCCGCTTTCATCGTGGTCTTGCCCATCGTCATCAATCTGGTGTTGCCTTTGTTGGGCAGCATCGTGGGCATCGAAGTCAGCACGGCCGCCCTCACGCATGCCGAGCAGATCATCTTTGGTGCTTTGATTGTCTGGTTTCTGATCGTGGAACCCCACGGTCTGGCCAAACTGTGGTCGGTGGGCAAGCAAAAGCTGCGTCTGTGGCCTTTTCCTCACTGATGTCCGGATATTTTTTCCCTCTGCTTCAACCTTTTCAAACTGGAGACAAACCATGAAGCTTCGTCAAATCGTTCTGGCCGCTACCGTGGCCGCTGCTGGCGTGACCAGTGCCCTGCTGCCTTCTGTGGCCTCTGCGCAGGCCAAAGAGCAGTTCTTCCCCGTGCTGCCTTACCGCACGGGCGCTTATGCACCCAATGGTGTGCCATGGGCCAACGGCTATGCCGACTACCTGAAGCTGATCAACGCGCGAGATGGCGGCATCAACGGCGTGAAGATCACTTATGAAGAGTGTGACACGGCCTATGCGACTGACCGTGGTGTGGAGTGCTATGAGCGCCTCAAAGGCAAGGCACAAGGCGGTATCTTCCAGCCGCTGTCCACCGGCATCACATTTGCACTGACCGAAAAAGCCCCCACCGACAAGAACCCCCTGATCACTGGCGGTTATGGCCGCTCTGAATCCAGCGACGGTCAAGTGTTCAAGTGGAACTTCCCGTTGCAAGGCACTTACTGGTCTGGCGCTGACATCATCATGCAGCACATCACCAAAAAAGAAGGCGGCAATATCAAGGGCAAAAAAATTGCGCTGGTTTACCACGACAGCCCTTATGGCAAAGAGCCTATCCCGCTGCTGCAAGAGCGCGCCAAGATGCAAGGGTTTGACCTGCAGCTGTTGCCTGTGACTGCGCCTGGCGTGGAACAGAAAGCGACCTGGTTGCAAGTGCGTCAAGCCCGTCCTGACTATGTGCTGCTGTGGGGTTGGGGTGTTATGAATTCCGCTGCCCTGAAAGAAGCGGTGGCCACCGGCTATCCCCGCGAAAAAATGTACGGCGTGTGGTGGTCTGCTGCTGAACCCGATGTCAAAGACGTGGGTGAAGCCGCCAAAGGCTACAACGGCTTGGTGGTGACTGGCGAAGGCGGCAAGGTCATTGCCGACATCAAGAACCTGGTGCATGGCAAGAAGCAGGGCACAGGCCCGGCCGATGAAGTTGGCACCACTTTGTACAACCGTGGCTTGGTCAGCGCAGCGTTGGCCGTTGAAGGTGTGCGCCAGGCGCAATCGCGCTTTGGTAAAGGCAAGGTCATGAACGGTGAGCAGATCCGTTGGGGTCTGGAAAACCTGACACTGGAGCAAAAAGATCTGGACAAGTTGGGCCTGGGCACCGTCATGAAGCCCATCAGCACCTCTTGCCTGGACCACGAAGGTTCGCGTTCGGCCCGTGTGCACACCTGGGATGGCAAAAAGTGGAACTACAGCTCTGACTGGATCGAAGCTGACACCTCCATCATCAAGCCCCTGGTCAAGCAATACGCGGACAAATACGCCGCCGAGAAGAAGCTGACACGCCGCACGGCTGCGGACTGCCAGTCCTGATGGCATCGGACCCCGCCGCTGGTCGGCGGGGTGGTGGCTGCTTCAGCCACCAGATGCAAACCTCGCGGCGCGGGGTTTGCATCTGGGGACATCCCGAAAGTTGAATAGGCAAAGACCATGAGCGAAAAAAACATTGTTCTGAACGTCAACGGCATCGAAGTCATTTACAACCACGTCATTCTGGTGCTCAAGGGCGTGTCCTTGCAGGTGCCCGAGCAGGGCATCGTGGCTTTGTTGGGCGGCAACGGTGCGGGCAAAACCACCACTTTGCGGGCGATTTCCAACTTGCTCAAGGGCGAGCGTGGTGAAGTCACCAAAGGCAGCATCGAGTTTCGCGGCGAACGCATCGAAAACCTGTCTCCAGCCGACCTGGTCAACCGCGGCGTCGTGCAGGTCATGGAAGGCCGTCACTGCTTTGCCCACCTGACCATCGAAGAAAACCTGATGACGGGCAGCTACACACGCACCGACAAAGGCGAGATCGCTGCCAACCTTGAAAAGGTCTACAACTATTTCCCCCGCCTCAAGACCCGTCGCACCTCGCAGGCGGCCTACACCTCGGGTGGTGAGCAGCAGATGTGTGCGATTGGCCGCGCACTGATGTCCAACCCCAACATGGTCTTGCTCGACGAGCCATCCATGGGCCTGGCCCCGCAGATCGTGGAAGAAGTGTTCAACATTGTGAAAGATCTGAACGAGAAGGAAAAAGTCACGTTCCTGATCGCTGAGCAGAACACCAACATGGCGCTCAAGTACGCCGATTACGGCTACATCATGGAGTCGGGCCGTGTGGTGATGGATGGCGCAGCCGAGTACCTGCGCACCAATGAAGACGTCAAGGAGTTTTATCTGGGCGTGGGCGGTGGCGAGCGCAAGAGCTTCAAGGACGTCAAGAGCTACAAGCGACGCAAGCGCTGGTTGGCCTGATGCCCTGCGCATCCCTCGTTATTCCGTCATCTGCAGTCTCCCGAAAGAATTTCATGGCCCATCATCTGGATGCGTTGGAAACCCGCGCCCCTGAAGTCCGTGAAGCCGCCTTGATGGCCGCTTTGCCCACGCAGGTCGCTAATGCCCAAAAAAACAGCGCTGCGTTTGCCAGCATTCTGCAAGGCGTAGACGCTTCCAGCGTGACCACCCGCGCTGCACTGGCCCAATTGCCAGTCACCCGCAAATACGAATTGCTGGAGCGCCAGCAGGCCCAGCGCGCCCAGGACCCGTTCGGCGGTTTTTCAACCATCGGCTGGAAGGGCATGGTTCGTTCTGCAGGCGTGCGCCGCGTGTACCAGTCGCCTGGTCCCATTTATGAGCCCGAAGGTCATGCGCCCGATTACTGGCGCGCTGCCCGTGCCATGGCCGCAGCCGGTTTTGAAGCTGGCGATTTGGTGCACAACTGTTTTTCATACCACCTGACGCCCGGTGCCTGGATCATGGAAAGCGGTGCCCACGCACTGGGCTGTGCCGTGATTCCGGGGGGGGTGGGCAATACCGAGCAGCAGCTCGCTGCCGTCGCTGACCTGCGCCCTGTGGGCTACTCGGGCACCCCCAGTTTCCTCAAGATCCTGATCGAAAAAGCAGCCGAGTCGGGGCAAAAACTCTCCATCACCAAGGCGCTGGTTTCGGGTGAAGCCTGCCCGCCTTCGCTGCGTGACTGGTTTACCCAGCAGGGTGTGGCGGCTTACCAGTGCTACGCCACGGCCGATGTGGGCTTGATCGCCTACGAAACCGCTGCCCGTGAAGGCCTGGTCCTGGACGAAGGCGTGATTGTTGAAATCGTGCGCCCCGGCACCGGCGACCCGGTGGCCGAAGGCGAAGTTGGTGAGGTGGTGGTGACGGTACTCAATCCCGACTACCCGTTGATCCGCTTTGGCACCGGTGACCTCTCAGCCGTGCTGCCTGGCGCATGTCCAACAGGCCGCACCAACACCCGCATCAAGGGCTGGATGGGGCGAGCTGACCAGACCACCAAAGTGCGCGGCATGTTCGTACACCCCGGTCAGGTGGCTGAAGTGGTCAAGCGCTTTCCCGAGATTGTCCGGGCACGGCTCGTGGTGACGGGCGAAATGGCCAATGACCAGATGAGCTTGCATGTGGAAACCGCTGCACTCACCGATGGTGCACTCAAAGCCAAAGTGGCGGATGCTGTCCGCGATGTGACCAAGCTGCGCAGTGATGTCCAATTGGTGGCCGTAGGCTCTTTGGTCAATGATGGCAAGGTGATCGAAGACGCGCGCAGCTACCAATAAATCCGCAGGAATTTCAGGCCTTCGCAAGAGGCCATCGCCTAGGTGATTTCCTGATTTTGAGTCTTCAACTTTGGTTCTATACTGTTTGAATCAATTTCAGGAGTTTGAAGATGAAGCAGTGGATCATTTGGGCTGGTTTGGTCGGTCTCGCAGCAAGCGCCCAAGCGCAAACGTTTCCGACTTCCAAACCGATTTCTATCGTGGTGCCTTTTGCTGCTGGCGGTCCCACAGACCGCGTAGCTCGTGATCTGGCCGAAGCCATGCGCAAACCTTTGGGTGGGGCCACCATTGTGGTGGACAACGCCGCAGGCGCTGGCGGCTCGATTGGGGCCAATAAAGTGGCCAAGGCGTCTCCTGACGGTTACACACTGTTGTTGCACCACATTGGCATGGCCACGATGCCCACGCTGGTGCGCAACATTCCTTTCAAAGTTGAATCTGATTTTGAATATTTGGGCATGGTCAACGATGTGCCTATGACGCTGATTGGCAAGCCAGCATTGGCCGCCAACAGTTACAAGGATTTGGCCAGCTGGATTGCTGCCAGCAAGGGCAGCATCAATTTGGGCAATGCAGGGGTGGGTTCTGCTTCCCACCTGTGCGGCTTGCTTTACCAAAATGCCATTCAGGTGGACATGACCACCGTACCCTACAAGGGCACTGCACCTGCCATGACCGACCTGATCGGTGGCCAGATCGATTTGATGTGCGACCAGAGCACCAACACCACCAGCCAGATCGAAGCTAAAAAGGTCAAAGCCTTTGCGGTCACGACCTCCAAGCGTCTCACAACGGCCAGCCTCAAGGACGTGCCCACTTTGCAGGAGTCGGGCTTGAAAGGCTTTGAAGTCACCATCTGGCACGGTTTGTATGCGCCCAAAGGTACGCCTGCAGACATCCAGGTCAAGCTCAATGCGGCTTTGCGTGCCGCACTGAAAGACCCCGAGTTCATCAAGAAGCAAGAGGGTTTGGGTGCGGTGGTGGTTACTGACAAACGTCAGGAACAAGCCGATCACAAGAAATTTGTGGCCGCGGAAATCGCCAAGTGGAGCCCCATCATCAAAGCGGCTGGCGTCTATGCTGACTGAGTTTTAAGCCCCAAGAAAAAAGCCGCTGATGCGGCTTTTTTGTTTTTTAAGCGGACCGCGTGAAGCTGTCAGCCGATGTCCAGGGCTCGGGCAGCACCCAGCAGCGCAGGTGATTCCTCGGCCTGGATGACCCAGACCGGGATATTTCTCAGATAGGACGCGAATCGGCCTTTGGCTTCAAAGCGCTGTCTGAAACTGGAAGTCTCAAACCACCCCAGAAAACGCGGCACAATGCCGCCGCCGATGTAAACCCCACCGCGAGCACCCAGGGTCAAGGCCAGGTCGCCTGCCACTGAACCGAGGAAACCCGAGAACATGTCGAGACAAGCCAGGCACAGAGGGTCCTGGTCTTTCAGGGCAGCTTGGGAAATCTCACCCGCACTCGAAAGCGCTGGCGTGTGGCCCTGTTCTTGTGACAAAGCCTGGTACAAGTCCACCAGACCCTGGCCAGACAATACTCGCTCGGCTGAGGTGTGACCATATTTTTGACGGATGCATTCAATGACCCGAAATTCTTCAGCGGATTGCGCTGCGAGGCTGACATGCCCACCTTCGCCAGCGATCGGCAGCCACTGGTCGCCATTGGGTATCAGGCCGGAAACGCCCAGACCTGTGCCTGCACCCAACAAAGCCACCGGAGCATTGTCCATGGGGGTGAGTCCACCGATCTGAATTTTTTGATCGGCTGTCAGGGATGGCAGCGCCAGGGCCAGGGCCGTGAAGTCATTGATGACTTTCAGTCTTTGTGCCCCCAGACGTTGCTGCAAGGCTGCGATCGAAAAAGACCAATGGTGGTTGGTCATGACCACCTGGTCACCAGTGATCGGGTTGGCAATGCCGATGCCCACCGCAGCGGGCGTGGGCAGGTTGCACAGCTTCAAATAAGCCTCAATGGCTTCGGCCACTTCGGCATATTCGGCACCCGGCAGAACACGGATGTGTTCCAGTGGTGCGCCCGGCTGGCTTTGCCAGGCAAACCGGGCGTTGGTTCCACCAATATCGCCCAATAAACGCGGAAACAAGGGCATGGGTCTCAGTTCACAAACTGCTCGGAGCCCACAATGCCCAGCTTGGTCAGCCCAATGCGCTGCGCACTGGCCATCACCCCCGCTGTCGCCTCATACTTGGCCTTCGCGTGCGAGCGAATATGCAACTCCGGCTGCGGCTGCATCCCCACCGCCTCCGTCAGCTTCGCCTCCAGCTCCGCCCTGTCGGCTACCGGCTTGCCA
>Ga0228701_1000994_pt1 | contig 20583 bp, 18 predicted proteins | sample McNCre117_Aug_MG_2_FD_178017 | JGI IMG/M metagenome (GOLD analysis project Ga0228701, IMG submission 178017) | Freshwater microbial communities from McNutts Creek, Athens, Georgia, United States - 11-17_Aug_MG | ecosystem: Environmental > Aquatic > Freshwater > Creek | place: USA: Georgia...
GAGGAAGAACCGCCCTGGATCACGGTGGTCACGTCGTCGAAGTAACCGGCGCCGACTTCCTGCTGGTGCGACACGAAGGTGTAGCCTTTTTCGCGGGCGGCGAATTCGGGCTCCTGCACCATCTCGGTGTAGTGCTTCATGCCTTCGCCACGAGCGTAAGCGTGGGCGAACTGGAAGGTGTTGTACCAGTTGATGTGGATACCGGCCAGCGTGATGAACTGGTACTTGTAGCCCAATGCCGACAGCTCGTCCTGGAACGAAGCGATTTGCTTGTCGTTGAGGTTCTTCTTCCAGTTGAACGATGGCGAGCAGTTGTAGGACAGCAGCTTGCCGGGGCAGGCAGCGTGCACGGCCTGAGCGAATTCACGGGCGAAGCCGATGTCGGGCACGCCGGTTTCGCACCACACCAGGTCGGCGTAGGGCGCGTAGGCCACACCACGGCTGATGGATTGCTCCAGGCCGTTCTTGACACGGTAGAAGCCTTCTTGCGTGCGCTCACCGGTCAGGAAAGGCTTGTCGTTGGCGTCGTGGTCGCTGGTGATCAGGTTGGCGGCTTCCGCGTCGGTGCGGGCCAGGATCAGGGTGGGCACGCCCATGGTGTCAGCGGCGAAACGGGCAGCGATCAGTTTTTCGCAGGCTTCCTGCGTGGGCACCAGCACCTTGCCGCCCATGTGGCCACACTTCTTGACGGCAGCGAGCTGGTCTTCGAAGTGCACGCCGGCAGCGCCAGCGGCAATCATGTTCTTCATCAGTTCGAAGGCGTTGAGCACGCCGCCGAAACCGGCTTCAGCGTCGGCCACGATGGGCAGGAAGTAGTCGATGAATTCCTTGTCGCCTGGGTTGATGCCACGGCCCCACTGGATTTCGTCGGCGCGCTTGAAGGTGTTGTTGATGCGGCGCACCATGGTCGGCACCGAGTCGTAGGCGTAGAGCGACTGGTCGGGGTACATGGTCTCGGAGGTGTTGCCGTCGGCGGCCACTTGCCAGCCCGACAGGTACACGGCTTCGAGGCCGGCCTTGGCTTGTTGCATGGCTTGGCCAGCAGAGATGGCACCGAAGGCGTTCACGTAGCCTTTTTTGGCGCCACCGTTGACTTTGTCCCACAGCTTCTCGGCGCCGCGCTTGGCCAGGGTGTGTTCGATGGGCATGCTGCCGCGCAGGCGCACAACGTCAGCAGCGGAGTAGCCACGCTTGACGCCTTTCCAGCGGGGGTTGGTGGCCCAGTCTTTTTCGAGGGCGGCGATTTGCTGTTCGCGGCTCATTTGTTCGGTGATGTTCTGAGGCATGTGAAGCTCCTGACAAGGTTGAAGTGAAATCGGGCGGCAGACACTTTGCAAGTGCGCTACCGATGCCTCCATCTTAACTCTTGTATAAGACTTGATGAACGTCTTGTGTCTTATACAAGATATTTTTTACTTTGTTTATTATCAATAAGTTACGACAACAATTTTTCAATGTGAAAAGTAATTTTCCATATTGAGAAATAAAGCACATGGCAGAAGCCAAGAAATTTCTCATTGTGGAAAATAAAATTCAATCATGAAATGGCATGCAATGGGCGGTCGCTGACCACCATGCCATCTGCATCGGCATACAGCCACTCCTCGGGACGGACGGTGCAGGCTGCCACGTTCAGCACCACATCGCGCTGACCTTGGCCTGCTCTGGAGGTAGGCATGGGCACCAGGGCCAGAGCACGGACCCCCATCGGTGCTGCGCGCAACTCGGCCACATCGCGCACCGCGCCAAACACCACCACACCCGCCCAACCATTGCGCGCCGCTGCAGCTGCAATGCTGCCGCCCATCAGTGCACGGTTGACACTGCCAGCGCCGTCCACCAGCAGCACACGTCCTTGCCCGGCTTCGCGCTCCAGAATCTGTTTGACGATGCTGTTGTCTTCGTGGCAGCGCACCGTCACCACCTGACCCGCAAACTTGCTCACGCCACCGAAGTCCTGAAAGCCCGGCGCCAACACGCGAAACGCGCCGCTGTGGTCATCCTTGTGCGCATCGCACAGATCGCAGGTGGAAAAAGAAATCGACATGTTGCTCACTCCTCAATGTTTCCCGGTGCCAGTGACCGCATCGCTCGCCAACTGCGGCTTGACCGTACATTGGGCCAGCCCCAACTTACGCTGCTCTGGCAGGGTTATCCCGTGCCCGCCCAAGACCACGGCCGCAGAGTGAGGCGCGCATACGACAAATCCGCAACAAACACAGGCAGAAAATGATTTTTCTGCTTGGAAAGGCGCCACTTCTCCATTAGCATGCGCAAAGCTGGTGACATCACGTTGACAGCGCTGAACCTCTTCCGATCAAAGGAAACATTCATGGCAACTGCAAAGAAGACCCCGGCCAAAAAAGCTGCACCCGCTAAAAAAGCAGCACCGGCCAAAAAGCCCGCAGCCAAAAAAGCTGCTCCGGCCAAAAAAGTAGCCGCCAAGGCTCCGGCCAAAAAAGCCGCTCCCGCCAAAAAAGCAGCACCTGCTAAAAAAGCCGCTGCCAAAAAAGCCCCCGCCAAAAAGCGCACGCCCAACGCCGCCTTCATGAAGGCCCTGACCCCCAGCGCCGCACTGGCCGCCGTGGTCGGCTCCACCCCCCTGGCCCGTACCGAGGTGGTGAGCAAGATGTGGGCGTACATCAAGAAGCACGGCCTGCAAGATGCCGTGAACAAGCGCGCCATCAATGCCGACGAAAAACTCAAGGCCGTCTTCAACAAGGCCCAGGTCACCATGTTCGAAATGGCCGGCCTGATCGGCAAGCACCTCAAGTAATGCTTTGATCGCCCAACAAAAAACCCGCCTCGGCGGGTTTTTTGTTGTCCTGAGATTGTGAAAGCACTGTCAGCGCTTGCCAAGCGCCGCCTGCCGGATGGATTCGAGCGTGGCACGGGTGGTGATCACCTCGGGGTCCAGCATGATCTCGATCAGCGTCCCCTCGGGGCGGGCCAGGGCTTTGAGCAACTCCGGCTCGAATTCGTCGGTGTGGGTGATGCGCACCCCTGCATAGCCATAGGCACGGGCCAGCGCTGCGAAGTCGGGATTGGACAGGCTGGAGCCTGACACATGCTCGGGGTACTCGCGCTCCTGGTGCATGCGAATCGTGCCGTACATGCCGTTGTTGAGCAACACCACAATGCTCTTGCCGCCGTGCTGCACGGCTGTGGCCAGCTCCTGCCCCGTCATCAGAAAGTCGCCGTCCCCGGCAATGGTGAATGCCACACGGCCCGTCAGCAGGTTGGCCGCCACACCAGCAGGCACGCCGTAGCCCATGGCACCCGAGGTCGGAGCGAGCTGTACCTTGTGTCCCTGTGCCAGACCTGGGTGCTTGTAAAAGCGGTGCACCCAGGTGGCAAAGTTGCCTGCGCCATTGGTCAGCACCGCGTCTTCGGGCAAATGTTTTTGCAGGCTCTGCACCACGGCGTGCATATTCACCGGGCCTGGCAGCGGCTGAGGCTGCAGGTTGCCCAGGTAGTCGGCATGGGCCTGCTCGGTCCAGGCAGCCCATGGCACCTGCGGTGGCGCGGCCAGCACCTCGAGGCTGCGGGCCGCTGCATTCATGGTGGCGCACATGGCCAGATCGGCCTGGTAGACCCGGTTGAGTTCTTCGGCGCTGGCATGGACATGCACCAGCTTCTGCGCTGGGCGCGGCACCTGCAGCAAGGTGTAGCCGCTGGTGGTCATCTCCCCCAGGCGCGGGCCGATGGCCAGGATCAGGTCCGCATCCTTGACGCGCTGCGCCAGCTTGGGGTTGATGGCGATGCCCACATCGCCCGCGTACAGCGGGTGGCGGTTGTCAAAACAGTCCTGGTAACGAAAAGCGTTGGTCACCGGTAACTGCCAGGCCTCGGCAAAGCGCTGCAGCGCCTGCGCGGCCTGCGGCGTCCAGCCACCGCCACCGGCAATCACCAGCGGGCGCTGGCTTTGCAGCAGCAGTTCGCGCAAGTCGCGCAGCGCACCCGGGTCGCTCCAGGCCTGTACCGGCTCGACGCGCGACAGGGGCCGCACATCGGGCACCGGCCGCGTGAGCATGTCTTCGGGCAAGACCAGCACCACCGGGCCGGGGCGACCGTTCATGGCGGTGGCAAAGGCGCGAGCAATGTATTCGGGGATGCGCTGAGGGTCGTCGATGCGCTCCACCCGCTTGGCCATGCCTTTGGTTGAAGGGCCAAAGAAATGGGTGTAGTCCAGCTCCTGAAAAGCCTCACGGTCGCGCGTATCGCTGGCCACATCGCCCACGAACAGCACCATCGGCGTGGAGTCCTGAAAGGCGGTGTGCACGCCAATCGAGGCATTGGTGGCACCGGGGCCTCGGGTCACAAAGCAAACACCAGGACGGCCTGTCAAACGGCCTTGAGCATCGGCCATGAAGGCCGCCCCACCCTCTTGCCTGCAAGTGATGAACTGGATGCGGTCGCGGTACAAATGGAAGCCGTCCAGCACGGCCAGATAGCTTTCGCCCGGCACGCCAAACGCATGGGTGATGCCCTGGGCCAGGAGGCATTCAACAAGCAGGTGGCCAGCAAGTGGTGCAGTCATGTGGGGCATTGTGCAGCGCTCGGCCACGTCAGGCTGTCGCAGGGGTTCCCATCGCCTGAGCCGCGAGGTCGCGGCTCCTGAAGCTCAGTGCGCGGTGCGCTTGCCCACACCCAAGGCCGCGCCCACACTCAGCAGCAGCACCAGTGCCGCACCCAGCAGCGTGGCGGCGTACCAGCCGCGGTCCATGAAAGCCCCGAAAAGGATGGGCGAGATGGCAAAGCCCACATCCAGCCCCGAATACACCAGGCCATAGACGCGGCCCGTGGCCCCCTTGGGCGTGGCTTTCTTGATCATCAGGTCGCGGCTCGGACCACCGATCCCCACAGCAAACCCCGTGGCCGCCAACACCACCAGCGTGCCCGTGCCACCCAACGCGCCGCTGGCACAGACGGCCATGAGCACCGCAGCCGCTGTCATGCACAAAGCCACCACCCGGTCACTCCAGCGTGGGAAACGCGCTGCGACAAAACCCCCGCCAAACATGCCCACCGCACCGCACAGCATGTAGGCCGTGAGCGTCATGGATGCGGTCTCCAGGCTGACGTTTTGCATGGCCTTGAGAATGGGCACCGAAAAATTCTGGATCACGGCCAAGGTCATGGTGGACAACAAAAAGAAGGCAAAACACCACCAGACCACCGGCAATCGGATGAAGGCCAGGTCGGATTCACCGCTGTGGCCCGGCTGGGCCTTGGGGCGCGGCGTGGTCAGCAGCAAGTCCTTGCGCAGCACCAGCAAGGCCAAAATGCCTGCGTACAGGAAGGCTGCGGCCAGGTAGGCCGTGCGCCAATGCGTGAGGGCCGAAATGCCCATCATGAAAACCGGTGCTGCCGCCCAGCCCAGATTGCCTGTGAGTCCATGCACGCTGAAAGCGTAGCCAAGACGCGGGGTGGAAATGCGCTGGTTCAGGATGGTGAAGTCCACCGGGTGAAAAGCGCAATTGCCCAGACCCGCCAGCACCACCGCCAGCACCATGCCCGAATAACCGTTTGACACCGATGCCGCCAGGCAAGCCAGCAGCAACAGCGACACCGAGGCCCAAAGAATGGGCCGGGCGCCAAAACGGTCCACCACAAAGCCTGCCGAGGCCTGCCCCACGCCCGACACCACAAAAAACACCGTGGACAGCAAGCCCAGCTCAGAAAACGACCAGCCAAACTCCTTCATGAACACCGGGAACATGATGGGCAGCAGCAGGTGCGAAAAATGCGAACTGGCGTGGGCCAAGCCCACCAGGCCCATGACGGAAGCGTCCTGGCGCAGAGGCACTGCGCAATCGTGTGTGGCGGTGGTCATGGGGGGCAAATCCTGCAAAACAAAAGGCCGCGGGCCGGAAGGCGGGATCATACGACCCCACCGTCCGGCCCGCAGCCCCTGCGGGACAAGACCCTCAAGGTTCCATCAGCCGCCGATGGCCTGCCCTGCGAAGCCAAACACCCCCGGCTCGCGCACCGGGTCCACCGAGACATCAATCCGCGTCTTGGGTGGGAAACGGCCTTCCAGCAGCAGCTTGGACAGCGGGTTCTCGATGCGTTGCTGGATGGCGCGCTTGAGCGGGCGGGCACCGAACACCGGATCGAAACCGACCTTGGCCAGTTCGGCCAGTGCCGGCTCGCTCACGCCCAGTTCCAAATCCATGCGGGCCAGGCGTTCGCGCAGGGCCTGCAGCTGGATGCGGGCGATCGAGGCAATGTGCTGCGCGTCCAAGCCGTGGAAGACCACGGTCTCGTCGATGCGGTTGAGGAACTCGGGTCGGAAGTGGCTTTTCAGTTCGTCCCACACCGCGTCCTTGATGTCGTCATACGGCTGACCCACCATGGCCTGGATCAGGTGCGAGCCGATGTTGGACGTCATCACGATCACGGTGTTCTTGAAGTCCACCGTGCGGCCCTGGCCATCGGTCAGGCGGCCATCGTCGAGCACCTGCAGCAGGATGTTGAACACATCCGGGTGGGCTTTTTCCACCTCGTCGAGCAGCAGCACGGAATACGGCTTGCGGCGCACGGCTTCGGTCAGGTAGCCGCCCTCCTCGTAGCCCACATAGCCCGGGGGTGCGCCGATCAGGCGGGCCACCGAGTGCTTTTCCATGAACTCGCTCATGTCGATGCGCACCAGGTGCTCGGGCGAATCGAACAGGAAGTTGGCCAGCGCCTTGCACAGCTCGGTCTTGCCCACACCGGTCGGGCCGAGGAACAGGAAGGAGCCCGTGGGGCGGTTCGGATCGGACAGGCCCGAGCGTGAACGGCGGATGGCATTGGCCACGGCCGAAATCGCCTCATCCTGCCCCACCACGCGTTCGTGCAGCTTGCCTTCCATCTGCAGCAGTTTGTCGCGCTCGCCCTGCATCATCTTGGAGACCGGGATGCCGGTGGCGCGAGAGACGACTTCGGCAATCTCTTCGGCCCCCACCTGCGTGCGCAGCAGGCGTGGCGCCTGGGCTTCGCCACTCGACTCCTTGGCCTGGGCTTCCTTCAGGTGCTTTTCCAGTTCGGGCAGCTTGCCGTACTGCAGCTCGGCCACCTTGTTGAAATCGCCCTTGCGGGTCAGCTCTTCAATTTGCTGGCGCAACTGGTCGATCTGCTCGCGCACCTGTTTGCTGCCCTGGGCCTGGGCTTTTTCGGCATGCCAGACCTCTTCAAGGTCGGCCGCTTCCTTCTGGAGCTTGACGATCTCTTCTTCGAGCAGGGCCAGGCGTTTTTGCGAAGCCTCGTCGGTTTCCTTGCGCACCGCCTCGCGCTCGATCTGCAGCTGGATCAGGCGACGGTCGAGCTTGTCCATCACCTCGGGCTTGGAGTCGATCTCGATCTTGATCTTGGCCGCAGCCTCGTCGATCAGGTCAATCGCCTTGTCGGGCAGGAAGCGGTCGGTGATGTAGCGGTGGCTGAGTTCGGCTGCGGCCACGATGGCCGGGTCGGTGATGTCCACACCGTGGTGGACTTCGTACTTTTCCTGCAGGCCGCGCAGGATGGCAATGGTGGCCTCCACGCTCGGCTCTTCCACCAGGATTTTCTGGAAGCGGCGCTCCAGCGCGGCGTCTTTCTCGATGTACTTGCGGTATTCGTCGAGCGTGGTCGCGCCCACGCAGTGCAGTTCACCACGCGCCAGCGCGGGTTTGAGCATGTTGCCGGCGTCCATCGCGCCCTCGGCCTTGCCCGCGCCCACCATGGTGTGCAGCTCGTCAATGAAGACGATGGTCTGGCCTTCGTCCTTGGCCAGTTCGTTCAGCACCGATTTGAGGCGTTCTTCAAATTCACCACGGAACTTGGCACCGGCCAGCAGCGCGGCCATGTCCAGGCTCAGCACGCGCTTGCCCTTGAGCGAGTCGGGCACCTCTCCGGCCACGATGCGCTGGGCCAGGCCTTCCACAATCGCCGTCTTGCCCACGCCGGGTTCGCCGATCAGCACCGGGTTGTTCTTGCTGCGGCGCTGCAGCACCTGGATGGCGCGGCGGATCTCGTCGTCGCGGCCGATCACCGGGTCGAGTTTGCCGATGCGGGCGCGCTCGGTCAGGTCCAGGCAGTATTTCTTGAGCGCCTCGCGCTGGCCTTCGGCTTCGGCACTGTTCACGTTTTGTCCTCCACGCACGGCCTCGATGGCCGCTTCAAAGTTCTTGCGCGTCAGGCCCTGCTCCTTGGCCAGGCGACCTGCTTCGTTCTTGCTGTCGGCCAGCACCAACACAAACAACTCACTGGCAATGAAACTGTCGCCACGCTTGATGGCTTCTTTTTCGGCCGCCTGCAGCAGCTTGACCAGCTCGGGCCCGACCTGCACCTGGTCCTGCCCGCTGACTTGCGGCAGGCGCTTGACGGCGGCTTCGGCCGCCTGTGCCAGAGCGGGCACCTGAACGCCCGCACGCTGCAGCAAGGCACCCGGGCCGTCCTGCTGGCGCAGCATGGCGGCCAGCACATGGACGGGCTCGATGTAGGCATGGTCGTTGCCCAGGGCCAGACTTTGGGCGTCGGCCAGGGCCTCCTGGAATTTGGTGGTGAGTTTGTCGATTCGCATGGGTGGAATTTCTCCTTGACGGACACCTTTGGGCGACCCACCCCGATTTCAAGGGCATGTGCGCCTGGACATCTTGCCTAAAATCAAGAAATGCAGATCCATCAGCTCAACGTCAGCCACAACGACCGCCAGGACCGACTGTTGCTGCGTCTGAACACCCAAACGGGGCAGGAGTTCCGTTTCTGGCTGACCCGCCGCCTGACCTTGCGCCTGATGCCTGTGCTGCTGCAAACCGTGGGCCGCATGGAATCGAACACCCCGCACATGGTGGCCCCCGATCCGACCTCGCAGCAAATCCTGAGCGACCTCAAACGCGACGCGTTTTTGCAGCAAGCCGACTTCAAGACCCCTTTTTCCGAGCAGGCCCAACAACTGCCGCTGGGCGATGCGCCCATGCTGGTCACCGATGTGCATCTGCAGCTCATGGGCATGGGCATGCAGCTCACGCTGGAGGACAACGACGCTGCTTCAAGCCAGACCGGATCCTGCCAGCTCCAGCTGCAAGCCTCTCTGGTACACGGTCTGATTCATTTGCTGCAACAAGCCTTGAGCGCCGCCCATTGGCAGGCCAAGGGCCCAGCCGATCCGTCGGCTCTTATGCAAGAGGCAGGCCAGGTGCCCGCCACGGGCTACCGGCACTGAGGCTCAGGCGTTGCCAGACTCGATGCCCCAGCGCGCCAGCGCTGCGTCATCGCTCACACGGGCATCGACCCATTGCGCGCCTTGCGGCGTCTGCTCTTTCTTCCAGAACGGAGCCTGGGTTTTCAGGTAGTCCATCAGGAATTCGCAAGCTTTGAAGCTCTCGCCGCGGTGGGCAGAGGTGACGGCCACAAACACAATCTGGTCGGAGGGCTGCAAAAGACCCACGCGATGGACCACACTGGCCTCGTAAAAGTCGAAACGACGGTGCGCCTCGTCGATCATGGCCTCGATGGACTTCTCGGTCATGCCGGGGTAATGTTCCAACGCCATCGAGCGGATCTCGTCACTGGCCTCACCGGTGAGCGCACGCGTGTCACGCACGGTGCCGACAAAGCTGCACACCGCGCCCACGCGCAAGTCGCCCGCACGCAGACGGGCCAACTCGGCACTCACATCAAAGTCTTCGGTCTGGATGCGCACACGGGCCATGGGCTCAGCCTCCGGTCACGGGTGGGAACAACCCCACCTCGGCGCCTTCGCTCAAGGCCGCGTCACCCCGCGCCATGACCTGGTTGAGCGCCACACGCACCGGGCGGCCTTCGGCCAGGGCCTGGGCATAGGCGCCACCGCGCGCGCGCAGTTCGGCCAGCAAGGCCGCCACATGGGGGGCCTGGGTGTCCAGGGTTTCGCTGGGCAGGCCCAGGTCCTCGCGGATGGAGGCGAAATAACGCAGTTGGATCTTCATCGTGTTCTGGCCCTCAAGCCAGCCAGTCGGCAAAAGGCAGAAACTTCACCAGGTCGCCTCGGGCAACGCTCTGGCCCGAAGGGTTGTCCACCACACCGTCGCCCCAGACCACCGAGGTGAGCACGCCCGAGCTCTGGTTGGGGAACAGGTCCAGCCCCCCCTGGGCGTTGCGGCGCACACGCAAAAATTCGCGGCGCTTGTCGCCCTTGGGCAGGTCAAAGTGGGCGGGCAGCGACAGTGGCGCCCAGTCCGCAGCGGGCACACCTTGCATCTGCAGCAGCATGGGTCGCACCATCAGCAAAAAGGTGATGTAGCTGGAAACTGGATTGCCTGGCAGGCCCACAAAATGCGCCTGGCCCTCGGCACTGCTGCGGCGCACATGGCCATAGGCAAAAGGCTTGCCCGGTTTCATGGAGATCTGCCAGAGGTCGAGCGTGCCCAAGGCCTGCACCGCCGGCTTGACGTGGTCTTCCTCGCCCACCGACACGCCGCCGCTGGTCAGGATCAGGTCGTGGTGTTCGGCGGCGCTCCTGAGCGCCGACAGGGTGGCTTCACGCTGATCGGGCACGATGCCCAGATCACTCACTTCACAGCCCATGCGCTCCAGCAAGGCTTTGAGGAAAAAACGGTTGGAGTTGTAGATGGCACCGGGGGGCATGTCCTGTGGCGCCACGTCGCCTGGCATGACCAGCTCATCCCCAGTGGAGAAAAGCGCCACGCGCGGGCGCACGGCCACCGTCAGCTGCGCTTGCCCCAGGCTGGCGGCCAGGCCCAATTCGGCCGGGCCCAGGCGTGTGCCTGCGGGGAGCACCGTGGCGCCGCGCTGCACATCTTCACCACTGCGGCGAATCCACTGCCCCACATGCACCGGCTGGGCAAAGCGCACTTGAGGCACACCCGCCACCTCGCCCTGCAGTTCGGCTTCTTCCTGCATGACCACGGCGTCTGCGCCGGGCGGCAAGGGCGCCCCTGTGAAGATGCGAGCCACCTCGCCTGCTTGCACCCGCTGACCGTTGTGACCCGCCGGGATACGCTGCGTCACGCGCAACACCGCACCGGGCGTCAGGTCGGCGGTGCGAACGGCGTAGCCGTCCATGGACGAGTTGTCGAAGGCGGGCACCTGCAAGGCCGAAACCAGGTCCTGCGCCAGCACACGGCCATCGGCATCAAAGGTGGCCACCGACTCGGTGCCCGGCAGGCACTGGACTTGCGCCAAGAGGCGCTGCCTGGCCTCGTCCAGCGGTATCAGAGGCGAACGGGGGGCAAGGGGGGCGCTCATGGCGGTGGCCTGTTGGGGTTTACTGGCAGTGTGCGGTGATGTAGGCCTGCACCTGCGCCACATCGGCGGGCATGACCTTCACGCGCTTGGGCAAGGCTTCGATGCCTTCGAATTTGGCCGGACGCTCCGGCTCGCGGCCCAGGGCCTCGACGATGGTGCCAGCGAACTTGATCGGCAAGGCGGTTTCGAGCACCAGCATGGGCACACCGGTCTGCAAGTGCTCGCGCGCCACTTTGACGCCGTCGGCGGTGTGGGTGTCGATCATCACGCCGTAGTGCTCGAACACCTGGCGGATGGTGGCCAGGCGGTTGGCGTGCGTGCTCTTGCCGCTGACAAAGCCGTAGCGGCTGTGGGCATCGGCAAAGCGTACGTCGCCGGACAGGTCAAACAGCCCCTTCGTGTTCATAGCTTCGCCAAACAGCGACTGGGTCAACGCAGCATCGCGGCCCAGCAGGTCGAACACAAAACGCTCGAAGTTGCTGGCCTTGGAAATGTCCATCGAGGGGCTGGAGGTCTCGTGCGTGTCGGCCGTGCCGCGCACGCGGTAGATGCCAGTGCGGAAAAACTCGTCGAGCACGTCGTTTTCGTTGGTGGCCACCACCAGTTGCGCCACCGGCAGGCCCATCATGCGGGCCACATGGCCGGCGCAGACGTTGCCGAAATTGCCGCTGGGCACGGTGAAGCTGACCTTTTGAGCGTTGCTGGTCGTGGCCTGGAAGTAGCCGGCAAAGTAGTACACCACCTGGGCGAGCAGGCGCGCCCAGTTGATCGAGTTGACCGTGCCGATCTTGAATTTCTTCTTGAACGCCAGGTCGTTGGACACCGCCTTGACGATGTCCTGGCAGTCGTCGAACACGCCTTCGATGGCGATGTTGTGGATGTTCGCGTCGAGCAGACTGAACATCTGCGCCTGCTGGAAGGGGCTCATGCGGCCGTGCGGGCTGGTCATGAAGACGCGCACGCCCTTCTTGCCACGCATGGCGTATTCGGCCGCGCTGCCGGTGTCGCCCGAGGTGGCACCCAAGATGTTCAGTTCCTCCCCGCGGCGGCCCAGTTCGTATTCGAAGAGGTTACCCAGCAGCTGCATGGCCATGTCCTTGAAGGCCAGCGTGGGGCCGTTGGACAGGGCTTCCAAATACAGCTCAGGTGCAGCGTCGCCCTGGGCCTGCAGGGGCTTGAGCGGCACGATGGCCTCGGTGCCGTACACGGCAGCCGTGTAGGTCTTGTCACACAAGGCTTTCAGATCGGCCGCGGGAATGTCATCGATGTAAAGCGACAGGATCTCGAAAGCCAGCGCAGCGTAGCCCTGGCGTTGCCAGACCTGGCGCAAGCGCGCCAAGTCAGCTTGCGGGTATGACTCGGGCAGGTAAAGGCCGCCATCCGGTGCCAGACCTTCGAGCAGGATTTCGCAGAAATGCTTGCGGTCAGCGTGGCCGCGGGTCGAGAGGTACAACATCAGGCCAGCTCTTCCTTGCGGATACGGACGATCGGAGCCAGCACCGTGGGCAGGGCCTGCATCTGGGCCAGCACACCGTTCATGGTGCCCTCGCGGGTGTCGTGGGTGAGGATGATCACATCGGTCTGGTTGGCACCGCTGACCTGGTCGGCCTCGCGCTGCAGGATGGCGTCGATGCTGATGCCCGCACCGGCCAGCAGGCCGGTCAGCTTGGCCAGCACGCCGGCCTCGTCGGTCACGCGCAGGCGCAGGTAGTAGCTGGTGACCACCTCGTCCATCGGCAACACTTGCAGATTGCTCAGCGCGTCCGGCTGGAAGGCCAGGTGCGGCACGCGGTTTTGCGGGTCGGCGGTGTGCAGGCGGGTGATGTCCACCAGGTCGGCAACGACGGCGCTGGCCGTCGGCTCGGAGCCGGCGCCCTTGCCGTAGTACAACGTGGTGCCCACGGCATCGCCCTGCACCATCACGGCGTTCATTGCGCCCTCGACGTTGGCAATCAGGCGGCTGGTGGGCACCAGGCTGGGGTGCACGCGCAGCTCAATGCCTTTTTCGGCACGCTTGGCAATGCCCAGCAGCTTGATGCGGTAGCCCAACTGCTCAGCGTATTTGATGTCGGCAGCGCCCAACTTGGTGATGCCCTCCACATAGGCTTTGTCGAACTGCACCGGGATGCCATAGGCCAGTGCGCTCATCAGCGTGGCCTTGTGGGCAGCGTCCACGCCTTCGATGTCAAACGTCGGGTCGGCTTCGGCGTAACCCAGACGCTGGGCTTCCTTGAGCACCACGTCAAAGTCCAGGCCCTTGTCACGCATTTCGGACAGAATGAAGTTGGTGGTGCCGTTGATGATGCCGGCCACCCACTGGATCTGGTTGGCCGTCAGGCCTTCGCGCAGCGCCTTGATGATCGGGATACCCCCGGCCACAGCGGCCTCAAAAGCCACCATCACGCCTTTGGCCTGCGCCGCGGCAAAGATCTCGGTGCCGTGCACGGCCAGCAGGGCTTTGTTGGCGGTGACCACGTGCTTGCCTGCGGCAATGGCTTCGAGCACCAGCGCCTTGGCGATGCCGTAGCCGCCGATCAGTTCGATCACGATGTCGATCTCGGGGTTGGCAATGACCTTGCGGGCGTCATCGACCACTTGCACGCCCTCACCCACAGCCGCTTTGGCGCGTGCCACGTCCAGGTCGGCCACCATGGTGATCTCGATGCCACGACCGGCACGGCGCTGGATTTCCTGCGCGTTGCGCTGGAGGACGTTGAACGTACCGCTGCCAACGGTACCGATGCCGAGAAGGCCAACTTGGATGGGTTTCATGGTGAAAGACTTCGCTTAACAAGGTGGGGCGCAGGCCCCTGATTTCAAAACAAAAAGATCAGGCCGCCAAGTGCTCGGTGCCAAAACGCTTGCGCGCGCCTTCGAGGAATTTGGCCACGCGTTGGATCGCTTCGCGCAGATCGTCCTCGTGGGGCAGGAACACGATGCGGAAGTGGTCCGGTTCAGGCCAGTTGAAGCCCGTGCCCTGCACCAGCATGACGCGGGTTTCCTCGAGCAGGTCCAGAAAGAACTTCTGGTCGTCCTGGATGGGATAGACCTTGGGGTCCAGCCGCGGGAACATGTAGAGGGCCGCTTGCGGCTTGACGCAGCTCACGCCCGGAATGGCCGAGATCAGCTCATAAGCCAGGTCACGCTGGCGGCGCAGGCGACCGCCCTCACCCACCAATTCGTGGATGCTCTGGTAGCCGCCCAAGGCGGTTTGCACCGCCCACTGGCCCGGCACATTGGCGCACAGGCGCATGTTCGAAAGCATGTTCAGGCCCTCGATGTAGTCCTTGGCGGGTTTCTTGTCACCCGAGACCACCATCCAGCCGGCGCGGTAACCGCAGGAGCGATAGCTCTTGGACAAAGAGTTGAAGGTCAGCGTCAGAACATCCTCGGACAGGCTGGCGATCGGCGTGTGCACCACATCGTCGTAGAGCACCTTGTCGTAGACCTCGTCGGCAAAAATCACCAGGCCGTGTTCACGGGCGATGGCCACAATGCCTTCAAGCAACTCGCGCGAGTAAAGCGCGCCCGTGGGGTTGTTGGGGTTGATGACCACAATGCCTTTGGTGCGCTGCGTGATGCGGGCACGGATATCGGCCAGATCGGGCATCCAGCCGTTGGACTCCTGACACATATAGTGCACCGGCGTGCCGCCCGACAGGCTGGCCGCCGCCGTCCACAGTGGGTAGTCGGGTGCAGGCAGCAGCACCTCGTCGCCGTTGTCCAGCAGCGCATTGGTGGCCATCACGATCAGTTCGCTGGCGCCGTTGCCCAGGTAAATATCGTCCAGCGTCACGCCTTTGATGCCCTGCTTCTGGGTTTCGTGCATCACCGCCTTGCGGGCCGCAAAAATGCCTTTGCTGTCGGAATAACCGGCCGAATTGGGCAGGTTGCGGATCATGTCCTGCTGGATTTCCTCGGGCGCATCAAAGCCAAAAACCGCCAGGTTGCCGATGTTGAGCTTGATGATCTTGTGACCCTCTTCCTCCATCTGACGCGCGCGGTCCATGATGGGACCACGGATGTCGTAGCAGACGTTGGCGAGCTTGGCGGATTTCTGAATGGGTTTCAAAGGCCCTCCGGGTACGGTCTTCAGGGGAAAACCTATAATTTGACCACAGATACAGGCCGTTTTTCGGCGCTTTGCCGCCCCGTTGATGAAACTCCAACCCGACAAATCCAGCGCCCCCCTGGTCCGCGCCTACACCCAGGACTGGCTGCAGATCGACGATCTGCGCTTCACGCAGTCTGTCCTGGTCAGCAGCATGGGGCAGCAAGCGCCCTGCGCCTGGGCGCCTTGCAGCATGGAGGATCTGAGGGACGAGCACCTGGCCGAGCTGAGCACCTGCGGCGCCGAACTGGTCATCCTGGGCACCGGCAGCCGCCTGCGCCTGGCGCCCCCAGCTTGGCGCGTGCGCTTTGCCCAGGCCCGCGTGGGCCTGGAAAGCATGGACACCGCCGCCGCCTGCCGCACTTACAACATTTTGGCCAGCGAAGGCCGCCAAGTGCTGGCCGCCCTGCTCCTGGAACGCCCGCAGGCATCCTGAATTGTGAGTTTTGGGGCTTGGCCGGGAATATGTGTTTCGCGGTAAAATAAGGGTTTTGGGTGCCAAGCAGTCAGTCCCCCTGCCCACCTCCACCTTGGCACTCCCTCTCCAGTTCTCGACATCCAGAAAAAAGACATGGCGATCGTTCTCAACAAACCCCTCCCCGAATTTGAAGCGAACGCCACCGGTGGCCTGAAGGTGTCCAACACCTCCCATGTGGGTCAGGTCATGGTGCTGTACTTCTATCCCAAGGACAACACTCCCGGCTGCACCACCGAGGCCATGCAGTTCCGCGACAAATACAAGGACTTCGTCAAGGCTGGCGCCACCGTGTTTGGTGTCTCGCGCGACAACATGAAGTCCCACGACGACTTCAAGACCAAGCTTGAACTGCCTTTCGAGCTGATCGCCGACACCGAAGAAAAGATGTGCCACATGTTCGGCGTGGTCAAGAACAAGATCATGTACGGCAAGAAGGTCAAGGGCATTGAGCGCAGCACCTTCCTGGTGGGCGCCGATGGCACGCTCAAACAAGAGTGGCGCGGCCTGAAAGTACCTGGTCACGTCGAAGAAGTCCTCAAGGCCGTCAAGGCCCTCAAAAAGGCCGGCTGATTTCCCTCATCCGGCCCTCGGGAAAGTCCCAAGGCCAGTCACCGGGCACGTCACATGAGTCGTGCATAATGGTTTCATGCAGTTGAGTTCCTGCCCGACACTCCAAGAAAAAGCCGCCACGGTTTCCTGGCGGCTTTTTCTTTGCTTGTCTGCCTTTTTTGTTCACAGCGATTGTTGATCCCATGCCCCTGCCTCCCGCCCCGACCCAGCGCGCCAGCCGCCTCAGCCGCAAAGCCATGGACGACCTGGCCAGCGCCCCCAACGAGATCGAAACCGCTGACGCGACCCCTGAAGCCCTGCCCGAGGCCCCAGCTGCCAAACCGGCCACCAGCCGCAGCCGCAGCCGCAAATCGGATACAACAGCAGTGGTTCAGCCTTTTGCCCCCGTGACAGCGCCCGCTGTGGCCGCAAGCCATGCGGCCCCGGTCAAATCGCTCAGCCGCGCGCGCAAAGGCCGCAGCAGCGGCCCCACCAAGCTCTTCGTGCTCGACACCAATGTGTTGATGCACGACCCGATGAGCCTGTTTCGCTTTGAGGAACACGATGTCTTCCTGCCGATGATCGTGCTCGAAGAACTTGACGGTCACAAAAAGGGCATGACCGAGGTTGCCCGCAATGCGCGCCAAGCCAGCCGCTCGCTCGACAGCCTGGCCGCAGCACAAGGCGCCGACATGGGCCAAGGTCTGCCGCTGTCGGCCACCGGCTTCACCGAAGCCAGCGGCAAGCTGTATTTCCAGACCCAGCCGCTGGACCTGAGCCTGCCAATGGCCTTGCCCCAGGGCAAGGCCGACAACCAGATCCTGGGGGTCGTCAGCGCCCTGGTTAAGCTGCATGCCCCACGCGAAGTGGTGTTGGTGTCCAAGGACATCAACATGCGCGTCAAGGCCCGTGCCATGGGGCTGCAGGCCGAGGATTACCAAAACGACAAGGCCCTGGAAGACGGTGACTTGCTGTACTCGGGGGCGCTGGCGCTGCCGGCCGACTTCTGGGCCAAGCACGGCAAGAGCGTGGAGAGTTGGCAACAAGGCAGCCATACGTTCTACCGCATCAGCGGGCCCATGGTGCCTCAATTGATGATCAACCAGTTTGTGTACTTTGAGGCCCCTGGCGAGACAGCGCTGTATGCGCGCGTGACCGAAATTCGTGGCAAAACGGCGGTACTGCGCACCCTCAAAGACTTCAACCATCAGAAAAATGCGGTCTGGGGTGTGACCACCCGCAACCGGGAGCAGAACTTCGCCATGAACCTGCTGACCGATCCAGATGTGGATTTCGTCACACTGGCTGGCACTGCAGGCACCGGCAAGACGCTGATGGCGCTGGCTGCAGGCCTGACACAGGTGCTCGACGACCGCCGTTACACCGAGATCATCATGACCCGAGCCACCGTCAGCGTGGGCGAGGACATTGGCTTTTTGCCGGGAACAGAAGAAGAAAAGATGGGCCCCTGGATGGGCGCTTTGGACGACAACCTGGAATTTCTGGCCAAAGGCGAAGGTGGTGGCGCCGGCGAATGGGGGCGTGCAGCCACCAATGAGCTGATCAAGAGCCGCATCAAGATCAAGAGCATGAACTTCATGCGCGGGCGCACCTTCATGAACAAGTACGTCATCATCGATGAGGCGCAAAACCTGACGCCCAAGCAGATGAAGACCCTGATCACCCGCGCTGGCCCCGGCACCAAGATCATCTGCATGGGCAACCTCGCCCAGATCGACACGCCCTACCTGACTGAAGGCTCCTCAGGTCTGACCTATGCGGTGGACCGTTTCAAGGGCTGGGCGCACGGCGGGCACATCACCCTGGCCCGTGGCGAACGCTCGCGCCTGGCCGACTTTGCCAGCGAAGTGCTCTGATCAGTAGTCGTCGCTGCCAAAGCCACCGCCGGCCAGACTCTCGAAGCGCGTGAGCGGCTTGAGAAAGGCCAGGCGGCAGGTACCGGTCGGGCCATTACGCTGCTTGCCGATGATGATCTCGGCCACACCCGGGTCCTTGGAGTCCTTGTTGTAGTAGTCGTCGCGGTAGATGAACATGATGATGTCCGCATCCTGCTCGATGGCGCCGGATTCGCGCAGATCACTCATCATGGGGCGCTTGTCGGTGCGCTGTTCCACGCTTCGGTTGAGCTGGGACAATGCGATCACAGGGCATTGCAGCTCTTTGGCCAGCATTTTCAGACCTCGCGAGATCTCGCCAAGCTCGGTGGCGCGGTTATCGCCACCCGAGCCGCTGGAGCCGCTCATCAGCTGCAGGTAATCCACAACGATCAGGCCCAGCTTGCCGCACTGGCGGGCCAGGCGGCGCGAGTTGGCGCGCAGCTCGCTCGGGGTCAGGCCTGGCGTTTCGTCGATGTGCAAAGAGACTGTGCGCAGACGCTCGATGGCTTCGGTCAGGCGCGGCCACTCCTCGTCGGTGAGCTTGCCGGTGCGCAAGTGGCCTTGATCCACCCGGCCAATCGAGCCCACCACACGCACCGCCAGCTGAGCGGCCCCCATTTCCATCGAGAACACAGCCACCGGCAGGCCTTCGTTGAGTGCCACATGCTCGGCGATGTTGATGGCGAAGGCAGTCTTGCCCATGGACGGACGTGCAGCCAACACCACCAGGTCTCCGGCCTGCAGGCCGGAGGTCATGCGATCAAGATCAATGAATCCTGTCGGCACGCCAGTGATGTCATTGGGGTTATCGGCCATCTCCTGCACGCGGTCGAGCAGATCAACCACCAGCGAGTCCATGGACTGAAAGCCCTGCTTCATGCGCGAGCCCTCTTCCCCAATGTTGAAGATCTTCTGCTCGGCTTCGTCCAGGATGCGGTCGATGGCCTTGCCCTTGGGGTTGAAGGCGTTGGTGGCGATTTCGTCGCTGGCCGTGACCAGTTTTCGCAAGATGGAACGCTCGCGCACGATCTCGGCGTAGCGGCGGATGTTGCTCGCGCTGGGCACGTACTGCGCCAACGAGTTGAGGTAAGCCAATCCCCCCACGGCCTCGGCATGCCCCTGGTTCTGCAGGTGTTCAAACACCGTGATCACATCGGCCGGTTTGGATGCGTTGACCAGCGCACCAATGGCGGCATAGGTCAGCTGGTGTTCGTGACGGTAGAAATCGCCATCCACCAAGAGGTCGCCAACGCGGTCCCAAGCGCCGTTGTCCAGCAGCAAACCACCCAGTACGCTGGATTCGGCCTCGATGGAGTGCGGCGGTACGCGCAATTGGGCCACCTGCTGGTCGGCAGTGAAGTCAATCGGCAGGTCGTTCAGGTGGTCGGAATAGACGGCGGACATGGCAAAAACATCAAAACCGCATCGTACCCCGAGGGCGTGGCGGCGTCATGGGACAAAGCTGTGGATAAGCAGTGGGTCTTCGGTGGAGATCGAAGGACAAAGTCCAGAAAAAAAGCCGCCGGTCCCGAGGGACGGCGGCTTTCGCGTGAGCGAGAAAGATCAGGCGGTTTCGCCGTACACCACCACGTTCACGTCCACAGCCACGTCGGTGTGCAGGGCCACGGACACGGTGGAGTCGCTGACGGTCTTGATCGGACCGTTGGGCATGCGCACCTGGGCCTTGGCCACGGCGAAGCCCTGCTTGGTCAGTTCTTCAGCGATGTCATGGTTGGTCACGGAGCCGAACAGGCGACCGTCGACGCCGGCCTTCTGGGTCAACTTGATGGACAGGCCGTTGAGCTTCTCGCCCAGGGCTTGGGCTTCGGCCAGCTTGGCAGCAGCGGCTTTTTCGAGCTCGGCGCGGCGGGCTTCGAATTCGGCCTTGTTGGCTTCGGTGGCACGGCGGGCGCGGCCCGACGGGATCAGGAAGTTGCGGGCATAGCCATCTTTGACTTTGACGATATCGCCCAGGTTACCCAGGTTCACAACCTTTTCGAGCAGGATGATTTGCATGGTTGTTCTCCTTAGACTTTGTGCTGATCGCTGTACGGCAGCAAGGCCAGGAAGCGGGCGCGCTTGATGGCGGTGTTGAGCTGGCGCTGGTAGATGGCGCGGGTGCCGGTCAGGCGTGCGGGAATGATCTTGCCGTTTTCGGCGATGAAATCACGCAGTGTGTCGACGTCTTTGTAGTCGATTTCTTCCACGCCAGCCACGGTGAAGCGGCAGAAACGCTTGCGCTTGAACAGCAGGGACTGGGTGTTGCGCTTGGGGCGCTTGTTCTTGTCGAATTTTTTGAAAGTGGCCATGAGGGCCTCCTGAAATTAATCTTGCTG
>Ga0228701_1000998_pt1 | contig 20533 bp, 14 predicted proteins | sample McNCre117_Aug_MG_2_FD_178017 | JGI IMG/M metagenome (GOLD analysis project Ga0228701, IMG submission 178017) | Freshwater microbial communities from McNutts Creek, Athens, Georgia, United States - 11-17_Aug_MG | ecosystem: Environmental > Aquatic > Freshwater > Creek | place: USA: Georgia...
TCAGCGGCACCAAGATTTTCATCTCGGGTGGCGAGCATGACCTGACCGACAACATCGTGCACCTGGTGCTGGCACGCCTGCCCGATGCGCCCCCCGGTCCTAAAGGCCTGTCGCTGTTTTTGGTCCCCAAGTTTTACCCCGATGGCTCACGCAGCCGCGTGCATTGCGACCGCATCGAGGAAAAGATGGGACTGCACGGCAGCCCCACCTGCGTGATGCGTTTTGACGATGCGGTGTGCCAGATCGTGGGCGAGCCCGGCAAAGGCCTGAACGCGATGTTCGTGATGATGAATGCCGCCCGCCTGCACGTGGCCTTGCAAGGCATTGGCCTGCTGGACGCCGCCTGGCAAAAGGCCGACGCTTATTCGCAAGAGCGCCGCCAAATGCGTGCGCCCGGCAAAGGCAAAAGCGCTGGCGAAGCCGACCTGATTGCCGAGCACCCGGCCATGCGCCGCATTCTGGACACGCAACGTGCCTGGGTGGACGCCGGTCGCGTGCTGGCCTACCGCACGGCCCTCGAACTCGACCTGATCAAGCACAGCGCCGATGCTGGGCAGCAAGCCGCAGCCCAGCGCTGGTGTGCGCTCGTCACCCCGGTCATGAAATCGGTGTTCACGCACCAGGCCTTCCATGGCGGCAGCGATTGCCTGCAGGTGTTTGGCGGCCACGGCTATGTGCGCGAATGGGGAATCGAGCAAATCGTGCGCGACGCCCGCGTAGCGATGATTTACGAAGGCACCAACGAAATCCAGGCGATTGACCTGCTGGTGCGCAAAGTGATGGCCGACGGTGGCCAGGGCATGAACGCCTTGCTCGACACGCTGTCGGCAGACCTGCCCGCCGGGGCCAAAGCCAGCAATGCGGCCCAGGACCGCATCCAGACGCTGCGCGCCGTGACTGAACAAATCGTCAAAGCAGCCCCCCAAGATGCGGCCCTGGCTTTCCGTGTGGCCGACGACTATTTACGTGCCGTGGCCCTGGTGCTGATGGACTGGGCCTGGTTGCGCATTGAAGCAGGCCTGGACAACAATACGCCCAACGCCGACACCCGCTGGAAAGCGCCCGCCCAAGCGCTGCGCAGCTGGGTGCTGCCAGAGTTCCAGATGCGCACCTTCATCATCGTGCAGCAATGCACAGGAACCTCAGCCTGAGCATGCCCGCCACGCATTCTGCCCCCTCGGTGACAACGGCAGCTGGCACTGCGCCAAGGCGCAAGCGCCAAAGCGCAGCCGTGCCGCACAGCCAGCCATCACCGCCGACTGAAACAGCATCTGTGGATCAGGTGGACACCAGCTATCTTCAAACGCTGATGGGCTATAACGCACGACGCGCAGCACTCAGCATCATTGAATTGTTCTTGCAGCGATTAGCCCCTTACGGCCTCAAGCCAGTAGATTTCTCTGTGATGTCCACCATCCATCACAACCCGGGCGTGACCTCGCGCCAGTTGTGTGCCACGCTCAATTTGTTGCCCCCCAACCTGGTGGGGCTGATCCAGACCCTTGAAGCCCGTGGCCTCATTGAGCGCAAACCGCATCCCCATGATGGCCGTGCAGTGGGTTTGCACCCGACTCCATCAGGTCATGCCCTGATGGTGCAGGCCGAACAGACGGCGGCCGATCTGGAAATCGAAAAAACAGCCCGACTGACGCCATCCCAACGCAAAACCTTGCTGAGTTTGCTGCAAAAGATTTACCTATGAACATCGGCCACCGCTGTGGCCGATGAGGGGTTGGCAGCAGCGCACAGATCCTCAGCGCCCAGAAGCACGCTCTGCCAGATAGATCTCGATGCGGCGGTTGCGCGCCCGCCCGGCCTCGGTGGCATTGTCTGCAATCGGCTCCCGCTCGCCTCGGCCGTCAATGCTCATGCGTTGAGAGGCCACCCCGCGGGACACCAGGTAATCGCGCGCACTTCGGGCCCGATTCACCGACAACGGGTTGTTCACCGCATCGCTGCCCACGTTGTCCGTGTGACCGATGATGCGAATTTCGGTTCCAGGCTGCTGTGCCAGGCCTTGGGCAAACTGATCCAGGATGGGGCGCAAATTGGGCTTGATGTCATACCGACCGGTGTCAAATGAAATGTCATTCGGAATGGTCAATTTGAGCTGGTTGTCCTGGGTCTGCGTCACCACCACCCCGGTTCCTGCCGTGGCCGCGTCCATGGCGCGCTTTTTGTCCTCCATGTTTTTGGACCAGACATACCCGCCCAGAGCCCCCAGACCCGCACCAATGGCCGAAGAACGGCTGTCATGCCCCAGCAACTGTCCGGCCACGGCGCCAATCAAGGCACCGGTCCCAGCCCCTCTTTGCTCGGGCGTGGCGGTGGCGCAACCACTGAGCCACAAGCTCAGGCAAGTCAATGCCACCACACCCGCCACGGGTGGGCGGTGCCACACAGATGAATTTGTCATGAACAAGGTCCTTTCAAGAATGCACTCAATTTAAAACGACCCCACCCTCACTTCCGTGCTGCATGGCACAAACAAATGCAAGCACTTGCAACAACGCCAGCCCACGGGGCCTGCTGGCATAATTTCGGCTTTTCGCCCTACAACCGGCCTGCTCGATTGGCGCCGGGCTCACACAGAAAGCACATTCCCCATGAACACCACCCCCTCTGGCCTGCAATACGAAGACACCGTTGTGGGCGAAGGCGCAGAAGCCACCAAAGGCCAGGACGTGACCGTGCACTACACCGGCTGGCTCTACAAAGACGGCCAACAAGGCGCCAAGTTTGATTCCAGCCGTGACCGCCGCGATCCGTTTGTGTTCCCACTGGGTGCCGGCATGGTCATCAAAGGCTGGGACGAAGGCGTGGCTGGCATGAAGGTGGGCGGTCAGCGCACCCTGATCATCCCGGCCGAGCTGGGCTATGGCGCACGCGGCGCGGGCGGCGTGATCCCACCCAATGCCACCCTCAAATTTGATGTGGAATTGCTCTCACTCGACTGAGATCACGGGCCTGCTACGGCCACTTTCCTTTTCTGCGCCCGCCTGGTTGCGGGCGTTTTTGTGCCCTTTTTCATGCCCATGACAGGGCGCAAGGCATCCCCCTCTTGAAACAAGGTCATTCGACCCCATTTGCAAGAAGTCTTACTTTTTTGCGGACATTGTTCATGTCAGAAGCCACTCAAAACCCTGAAAACACTCCTTTGAGCGACGAAGCGCTGGCCGCTGCCGCCGCCATGACGCCCACCGACCCGCTGGCCGATGCCCAAGCCGAGTTGGCCAACCTGAAAGCCCAAAACGCCGATCTGGCCGATCAGTTCTTGCGTGCCCAGGCCGATGTGCAAAACGCGCGTCGCCGTGCCGAAGACGAAATCGCCAAAGCCCGCAAGTTTGCCGTCGAAGGTTTTGCAGACAGCCTGCTGCCCGTGCTGGACAGCCTGGAAGCCGGTTTGGCGATCCAGTCGGCTTCAGTGGAGCAAATCCGCGCCGGTGCCGAAGCCACCTTGCGCCAGCTCAAAAGTGCGCTGGAGCGCAACAAGGTGGTCGAGATCGCCCCAGCTGCGGGCACCAAATTTGACCCGCACCACCACCAGGCCATCAGCGTGGTTCCTGCCGAACAAGAACCCAACACCGTGGTCAATGTGCTGCAAAAAGGCTATTCCATCGCCGAACGCGTGCTGCGTCCGGCCCTGGTGACGGTCACGGCCCCCAAATAAAACCTTTTTTGCGCAAGGGGACTTGAAACCCCCCTGCTGCGCCTTATTTGCAGTTCATCTGCACTTTTATTGAATTTCGGAGTATTGAAAAATGGGAAAAATCATCGGTATTGACTTGGGCACCACCAACTCGTGCGTGTCCATCATGGAAGGCAACACCACCAAGGTGATCGAAAACGCAGAAGGCGCTCGCACCACGCCTTCGATCATTGCCTATCAGGAAGACGGCGAGATCCTCGTCGGTGCCTCGGCCAAGCGCCAGGCGGTCACCAACCCCCGCAACACGCTGTACGCGGTCAAGCGCCTGATCGGTCGCAAATTCAACGAAAAGGAAGTCCAGAAAGACATCGACCTGATGCCTTACACCATTGCCAAAGCCGACAACGGCGACGCCTGGGTGGAAGTGCGTGGTCAAAAACTGGCCCCTCCACAAATCAGCGCCGAGATCCTGCGCAAGATGAAGAAAACCGCCGAAGACTACCTCGGCGAAGAAGTGACTGAAGCCGTGATCACGGTGCCCGCCTACTTCAACGATGCCCAACGTCAGGCCACCAAAGACGCGGGCCGCATCGCCGGTCTGGATGTCAAGCGCATCATCAACGAGCCCACTGCCGCTGCCCTGGCTTTCGGTCTGGACAAAAACGAAAAAGGTGACCGCAAAATCGCGGTGTATGACTTGGGTGGCGGCACATTCGACGTGTCCATCATCGAAATCGCCGACGTCGATGGCGAAAAGCAATTTGAAGTGCTGTCCACCAACGGTGACACCTTCCTGGGCGGTGAAGACTTCGACCAGCGCATCATCGACTTCATCATTGCCGAGTTCAAGAAAGAATCCGGCGTCGATCTGACCAAGGACGTGCTGGCCCTGCAACGCCTGAAAGAAGCTGCTGAAAAAGCCAAGATCGAGCTGTCCAGCTCGGCTTCGACCGATGTCAACCTGCCCTACATCACCGCCGACGCGACCGGTCCCAAGCACCTGAACGTCAAACTGACCCGCGCCAAGCTGGAGCAGCTGGTGGAAGAGCTGATTGAGCGCACCATCGCACCTTGCCGCATGGCCATCAAGGACGCTGGCGTGTCGGTCAGCGACATCCACGACGTGATTTTGGTCGGCGGTATGACCCGTATGCCCAAGGTGCAGGAAAAGGTCAAGGAATTCTTCGGCCAGGAACCCCGCAAGGACGTGAACCCTGACGAAGCCGTGGCCGTGGGTGCTGCGATCCAGGGCCAGGTCTTGTCGGGTGACCGCAAGGACGTGCTGCTGCTGGACGTGACCCCCTTGTCTTTGGGCATCGAGACCCTGGGTGGTGTCATGACCAAGATGATCACCAAGAACACCACGATCCCGACCAAGTTCGCACAGACCTTCTCGACCGCTGACGACAACCAGCCAGCCGTCACGATCAAGGTGTTCCAGGGTGAGCGCGAGATTGCAAACGGCAACAAGCTGCTGGGTGAATTCAACCTTGAAGGCATCCCGCCAGCTGCCCGTGGTACGCCCCAGATCGAAGTGTCCTTTGACATCGACGCCAACGGCATCTTGCACGTGGGCGCCAAAGACAAAGGCACCGGCAAGGAAAACAAGATCACCATCAAGGCCAACTCGGGTCTGTCCGAGGCCGAGATCCAGCAAATGGTGAAAGACGCCGAGCTGAACGCCGCCGAAGACAAGAAAAAGCTCGAACTGGTGCAGGCCCGTAACTCGGGTGAAGCCGCCGTACACAGTGTCAAGAAGAGCTTGACCGAGCACGGCGACAAGATCGAAGCGGCTGAAAAAGAAGCCATCGAAGCGGCAGCCAAAGAGCTGGAAGAAGCCCTCAAAGGCGACGACAAGGACGCCATCGAAGCCAAGACCGAAGCCCTGATGACGGCCAGCCAGAAGCTGGGCGAAAAGGTCTACGCCGACATGCAGGCACAGCAAGCTGCCGCCGCGGCCGGGGGTGGCGAAGCCGCCAAACCCCAAGACGACAACGTCGTGGACGCTGAAGTCAAGGAAGTCAAAAAGGGCTGATGTCCACCGCTCTGCGGCCTGAGCGGCCGCAGCCCCGCCGCGCAAGCTGGTTCAGTCGCCTGAATCACCTTCGCGGCGTTCTTGTTCTAACGGTTTGATTCCCCATGGCCAAACGAGATTTTTACGAAGTGCTGGGCGTTGCCAAAAACGCCTCGGACGAAGACATCAAAAAGGCATATCGCAAACTGGCGATGAAGTACCACCCTGACCGCAATCAGGGCGACGCAGCCAAAGAAGCCGAAGCCAAATTCAAGGAGGTCAAAGAGGCCTACGAGATGCTGTCGGACAGCAGCAAACGCTCGGCCTATGACCAATATGGACATGCAGGCGTCGACCCCAACATGCGTGGCGGCCCCGGTGGCGGCGAGGGCTTTGGCGGTTTTGGTGAAGCTTTCGGCGACATCTTTGGTGACATCTTTGGCGGCCAGGGCCGCGGAGGACGCGGCGGTGGTCGCCAGGTCTTCCGGGGTGCCGACTTGAGCTATGCGATGGAAATCACGCTCGAAGAAGCGGCCAACGGCAAAGATTCCCAGCTGCGCATCCCTGGTTGGGACGAGTGCGACACCTGCAACGGCACGGGTGCCAAGCCCGGCACCAGCGCCAAAACCTGCTCGACCTGCCATGGCCAGGGCCAGGTGCAGATGCGCCAAGGCTTTTTCAGTGTGCAACAGACCTGCCCCACTTGCCGTGGGTCCGGCAAGATCATCCCCGACCCCTGTGGCACTTGCCACGGCCAAGGCAAGCTCAAAAAGCAAAAAACACTGGAAGTCAAAATTCCGGCCGGCATCGACGACGGCATGCGCATTCGCAGTGCTGGCAACGGCGAGCCGGGCACCAACGGTGGGCCTCCTGGCGATTTGTTCATCGAAATCCGGCTCAAAAAGCACGACATCTTTGAGCGCGATGGCGACGATCTGCATTGTGCAGTGCCGATCAGCTTCTCCAAAGCGGCACTGGGCGGAGAGATCGAAGTGCCCACGCTGGGCGGCAAAGCGGCCATCGACATCCCCGAAGGCACCCAGACCGGCAAGCAGTTCCGACTGCGCGGCAAGGGCATCAAGGGCGTGCGCGGCAGTTATCCGGGCGATCTGTACTGCCACATCACGGTCGAGACGCCAGTCAAGCTGACCGAACACCAGAAAAAGTTGCTCAAGGAATTTGAAGAATCCCTGAGCAAAGGTGGCGGCAAGCACCAACCGAGTGGCGAGACCTGGACCGACAAGCTCAAGGGCTTCTTCGGCGGCTAAAGTTTCGGTAGGTCGGCGGCTTTAACCCCGACATGATCGCGAACCTGCACCGGCCATGTCGGACCTGAAGGTCCGACCTGCGAAAGCCTCCCACAGGGCATTCTGCAAAGTCGCCCATCACAGAAGGCTGTTTGACGCAAGTCAAACAGCCTTTTTGTTTTGAGGTCAGCATGCAAGCATGAGCGCCACCATCACCTTCCTCGGCGGAGCCGACACCGTCACCGGCTCCAAATACCTGATCGAACACCAGGGTCAGCGGTTGCTGGTCGATTGCGGTTTGTTTCAGGGCTACAAGCAATTGCGCCTGCGCAACTGGGGGGCCATGCCAGTGATGGCCAACCAGATCAATGCGGTGGTGCTGACCCACGCGCACCTGGACCACAGCGGCTACCTGCCTTTGCTGGTCAAGAATGGCTTTCGGGGTCAGGTGCATGCCACATCGGGCACCTGTGATCTGGCCCGCATCCTGTTGCCCGACAGCGGTCACATTCAGGAAGAAGATGCCTTTTTTGCCAACCGGCATGGTTTTTCCAAACACGCGCCTGCCTTGCCGCTCTACACCAAGCAAGAGGCCATCGATTCACTCAAACAGCTGCATGCAGAACGGCAAGGTCAGTGGTTTGAACCTATTCACGGCTGGAAGGCACGCTTTCAGCCTGCTGGGCACATTCTCGGGGCGGCCAGTCTGTTGCTGGATGTTGCGGGGCGGCGGATTTTGTTTTCGGGAGACCTCGGCCGCCCGGACGATCCGCTGATGAACCCGCCCGAGCCACCGCCACAGGCCGACACGGTGCTGATCGAGTCGACCTATGGCGACCGGCAACACCCCACCCACAAACTGTTTGCCGAACTCGGTCCGCTGCTGCATAAACTGGCGGCACGGGGAGGTGTCGCGGTGGTGCCGGTCTTTGCCGTGGGCCGAGCCCAGGCGGTGCTGCACACCATCGCGCAGCTCAAGGCCGCCGGTGAAATCCCCAGAAGTTTGCCAATTTTTCTGGACAGCCCCATGGCCATCCACACCACAGCGCTGTTTGAACGCCACCCCGGCGAGCACCGGCTGAATGAACTGGAAGTCCACCAGATGGATCGGGTAGCCACCCTGCTGGAGACGCCCGAGCAATCCAAATCACTGGCCAAACGGCACGGTCCCATGGTCATTTTGGCGGCCAGCGGCATGGCCACCGGCGGTCGTGTGCTGCACCATCTGGCGCAATATGCGGGCGATCACCGCAACATGATCATCCTGACCGGCTACCAGGCACCCGGCACACGCGGGGCCCAGTTGGCCAGCGGCCGCACCACCATCCGCATCCATGCTCAGGATGTGAATGTGCGGGCCGAAGTGGTGCAAATCGAATCGGCCTCGGCCCATGCCGATGCCAATCAATTGCTCAGTTGGCTGCACAAAATGCCCAGCGCGCCGGGACAGGTTTATGTGGTGCATGGCGAACGAGAGGCATCCGACATGCTGCGCCAGCGCATTGAGCACGAGATCAAATGGCGCGCCCTGGTACCCGAGCAGGGCTCGGTGTGGCCTTTGTGAGCGCTTGGGTTCGGTGGCTGTCGCTGCGCAGTTGCAGTCTCGATGTCCGCTGACTTGGGAAGGCCCCATCGCGGCGGGGGCGCCGCTCCCACAGGGGTCTTGATGCCCACACCTACTGCTTTTGTGGGAGCCCCGCCCTCGGGGCGATGACTCGCACACACTTGGACGCAGACAAGTCTGTCCGCAGAGCCCCTTGCAGCGCCCAGTTACAGAAACCGGTCGAGCAGTTTGCGCGAGTGTTTGTCCATGGCCGCCAGGTCGCGGATCATGTACTGCACGCCATCGGCGTCATTGATGAGCAGCACGGTGCCGGTCAGGCGACGGATGTCTTCCTCGCCTTTGAGCAAAAACTGCGTCTGACCACGGTTGGTGGACACGGTCCAGGTGCTGGGGGTGGCAAAACTGCTGACCCGCTGAAGTTGCAGGATTTCGGGCAAAAATTCGCGCTCGTTGAGCGCTTCGAGTGCCTGCGCACGCACCGAGGACGGCAATTCGGCCAGCCGGTTGATCCAGACCAGCTCGTGCCCGTCCGCATCCATCACGGCCGCACCGCCATCGGCATCGGACACCGGATACGCCCGCACCACCGTCACCGGGGCATGACGCTGGCCATCGGCCATGTGCAGTTCCCAGCGGCCAAAGGCATCGCGTTGCAATTCAAATGGGCTCATGCGCTCACCTTTTGTTCTGTGGCTTCACCGCTGCCACCCAACACCGCTTCGGCTTCGGCCTGACGCTGCTGAGCTTCGTACAGGCGCCAATAAGCCCCTTGTACCTCGATCAGCGCGTCATGCGTGCCCTCTTCCACCACCACGCCTTTGTCCATCACAACCAAGCGATCGGCCTTGCGCAGAGTGGACAGGCGGTGCGCAATGGCAATCGTCGTGCGCCCACGCACCAGGTTGTCCAGCGCCCGCTGGATTTCCTTTTCGGTTTCGGTGTCCACCGCCGAAGTGGCTTCGTCCAGAATCAGGATGCGGGGGTTGATCAGCAGGGCGCGGGCAATCGAAATGCGCTGGCGCTCACCGCCCGACAGACCCTGGCCGCGTTCGCCGACCAAAGAGTCATAACCTTGAGGCATCCGCAAGATGAATTCGTGGGCATGGGCCGCCCGGGCCGCAGCCACGATCTCTTCGCGTGTGGCATCGGGTTTACCGTAAGAGATGTTGTCGGCAATCGTGCCAAAGAACAAAAACGGCTCTTGCAGTACCAGCCCGATCTGGCGACGGTAGTCGCTGATGCGCAGCTGCCGCACATCGATGCCGTCCAGTTCAATGGCACCATCGCTCAGGTCATAAAAGCGGCAGATCAGGTTGACCAGGGTGCTCTTGCCCGAGCCGCTGTGGCCCACCAGGCCGATCATCTGACCGGGCTGGATGTCCAGATTGAGCTGGCGCACCACCGCCCGGTTGCCGTAGCGAAAACCTGCATCACGGATGGTGATGCGACCTGTCACCTGGGCTGGCAAAGCCACGGGGTTGACCGGCTCAGGCACACTGGAGACGTGGTCCAGGATGTCAAAAATGCGCTTGGCACCCGCAGCGGCCTTTTGCGTGTTGGACACGATGCGGCTCATGGAATCGAGGCGGCTGTAAAAACGCCCGATGTAGGCCAGAAATGCAGTAAGCACCCCCACAGTGATCTGGTCATCGGACACCAGCCAGATGCCAAAACCCCAGACCACCAGCAGACCAATTTCGGTCATCAGGGTGACGGTGGGCGAAAACAGTGACCAGACGCGGTTGAGACGGTCATTGACCTGCAGGTTGTGGCGGTTGGCGTCCTTGAAGCGCTGGGCTTCGCGATCTTCCTGAGCAAATGCCTTCACTACCCGGATGCCCGGGATGGTGTCGGCCAGCACATTGGTCACTTCGGCCCAGACACGGTCGATCTTCTCGAAACCGGTGCGCAGCTTTTCGCGCACCACATGGATCAGCCAACCGATGAAGGGCAGTGGCAACAAGGTCACCAGCGCCAGGGTGGGGTTGATGGTGAACAAAATGACCGCGGTCATCAGGATCATCAGGATGTCGGTGGCGAAGTCCAGCAGGTGCAGCGACAGGAAGACGTTGATGCGGTCGGTCTCGTTGCCGATGCGCGCAATCAAGTCTCCCGTGCGGCGCCCACCAAAGTACTCCAGGGACAGCTTGAGCAGGTGTTCATAGGTGGTGGTGCGCAAGTCGGCCCCGATGCGCTCGGACACCAGCGCCAGGATGTAGGTTTTGGCCCAACCCAGGCTCCAGGCCAGCAAAGCTGCGCCCAGCAAACCCATCAAATAAAGCGACACTTGCGCAGGGTCAATGTCCTTGCCGTTCTGGTAAGGAATCAGGATCTCGTCCATCAGCGGCATGGTCAGGTAAGGCGGCACCAACGTGGCCGCGGTTGAGGCCAGTGTCAGCGCAAACCCGGCCAGCAGTGACCGTTTGTAGGGTTTGGCAAAGCGCCACAGCTTGAACAATGTCCACGTCGAGGGAGGTGTCAGGTCTTCGCGGCCGCAACTGGGGCAATCATCCTCGTCATCGCGCATCACGGTCTGGCACACAGGACACACCGAACCAGACAGCGCAGTTTGCAAAGGCTTGCCTGTGCCAGAAAGCTGGGCAATCTGGTTTTCAAACTGGCTGACCCAACGCGCTGCGGCCGATTGCAGGCCCAGGGTAAACCGCCAGACCGCCAGACGACCTGCCGAGGTGGCCAATTCGAGCGTGCCCACACCCGCGTGGTCGCTGAGTTTCAAGGTCATATCGGGCTGCAAGGCCCAGCTGTGCCAACTTTTTTCTTCGCCCGAAGGTGATAAAACCCGCCGATCGGTCAAAATAATGACATTTTTAGCGAACTGCAGTTCACCATCGAGGTCAACCTCCAGCCACGCTGAAGCGTTTTCATCAGGTTGAAGGCGTGAAGAAACCTCGGCTTGCCAAGCGTTCGGAACCACCGTACGGGGCAAAACTGAGGAAGGTGTTGGAGTCATGAAGGATGAACCGCTAGTAACCCGATTGGCCCTTGGGCCCGCCGAGACAAAAAACAACCATTGATGTGGCCAACGACCGCAATCCAACTGCCCATGTATTTTTTGAATTCTGAGCTTCTTGCCTGCGCCACCATCGGCCGGTCATTGTATCGCTGCCCCCCCAAGCCATGAGCGCCAAAAACATCCAATTCCTGCGCATCACCTACCTGCGCGGTCCCAACATCTGGACTTACCGTCCCGTCATCGAAGCCCTGATCGACATCGGCGAGCTTGAAGACTACCCCTCCAACCTGCTGCCCGGTTTCAATGACCGACTCAAGGCCTGGTTGCCTCAAATGATTGAGCACTATTGCACGCCCGGCGTGCGGGGTGGTTTCTTTCAGCGGCTGGACACAGGCACTTGGGCGGGTCATATCCTTGAGCACGTCAGCCTGGAGCTGCAAACCCGCGCGGGCATGTCCATGGGTTTTGGCAAGGCGCGCGAGGCCGGACCCCGTGGTGTGTACAAAGTGGTCATCCGCACCGACCACGAAGACGTCGGTCGCACCTCCCTCGAAATGGCACGCGAACTGATCTTGGCGGCCATCCATGACACGCCTTACGACGTGGCCGGGGCGATTGCCCGCCTGACCGACATGGTCGATGAGCTCTATGTCGGCCCGAGCACCGCCAGCATCGTCGAAGCGGCCTATGAGCGCCGCGTGCCTTTCATTCGCCTGAACGCGGGCAACCTGGTCCAGTTGGGCCATGGTGTGAATCAGCGCCGCATCTGGACGGCCGAAACCGACCGCACCAGCGCGATTGCGGAGGGCATCTCCAAAGACAAGGACCTGACCAAAAACCTGCTGGCCATGTGCGGTGTGCCTGTGCCTGAAGGGCAAGTGGTCGACAGTCCTGCTGCGGCCTGGGCTGCGGCGCAAGACATCGGCCTGCCCGTGTGCGTCAAACCCAGCGACGGTAACCGCGCCCGCGGCGTCTCCCTGGACCTGCATACCCAGGCCGACGTGGAAGCGGCCTACGCGATTGCCCTGGAACAAGGCAGCGAAGTCATCGTGGAGCGCTTTGTGCGAGGTGCTGAGCACCGCTTGCTGGTGGTAGGCGACCGCCTCGTGGCCGCCAGCCGCGGTGAAACCGCCAGCGTGACCGGTGACGGTCAGCGCACCGTGCGTGAACTGGTGGCCGAACAGATCAACGCCGATCCTCGCCGGGGCAGTGATGGTAGCCTGCCACTGGAGCTGGTCCGCCTGCGCGACAACAGCCCTGAAGTACTCGAGCTGGCCCGTCAGGGCTTGACACCCGACAGCGTGCCGCAAGCCGGTCGCTCTGTGCTGGTCAAACGCACCGGCAACATGACCACCGACGTCACCGACGAAGTTCACCCCGATGTGGCCGCGCAAGCCGTGCTGGCGGCCCGAATGGTGGGCCTGGACATTGCCGGGGTCGACGTGGTCACCCCCGACATCCGCCAGCCTCTGGGCCAGCAAGGCGTGGTGGTGGAAGTCAACGCCGGCCCCAGCTTACTGATGCACCTGAACCCGGCCGAGGGACAGGCTCGCCCGGTGGGCCGTGCGATTGCGGACCACCTGATCGCGCCCACTGAGACTGGCCGCATCCCTGTGATTGGCCTGATGGGCGATGGCGACACCACGCGCAGCGCCAAACTGATCGCCTGGCTTTTGCACCTGAACGGGCTGTACACCGGTCTGGCTTGTGCCGACGGCCTGTACATGCACCAGCGCCGCCTGCCCACACAAAAAGCGATGGACTATGACCAGGCCGAGCGCCTGCTGGTCAACCGTTCCGTACAAGCGGCCGTGTTTGAAAGCGATGCACGCCGTCTGCTCACTCAGGGCCTGCCCTATGACCGCTGCCAAGTGGGGATCGTCACCCGCATGCCCAAGGCCGGTCCGCTGGAAGACCTGTACCCTGGCCCTGACGAAAAAATGCCCAGTTACATCCGCACCCAGATCGACTTGGTGTTGCCGCATGGCCATGCCGTGCTGAACGCGGCCGATGAGGCCGTGGCCGATTTGGCGCAATACAGCGATGGTGGCGTGATTTTTTATGCGGAAGACGAAACCAATGCCCGGCTGAGCGCCCACCGCGCCGAAGGCGGACAGGTCGGATTCTGGCGCGACGGTCAGCTGATCCTGGCCCATGGCAACAAAGAACAAGCTGTGCTGTCCATCCAGCGCCCTGCCGTGGCCCGCCTGCTGAAAACCGACACCTTGAGCCAAAACGACATGCTGGTGGCCGCCTGCGCCGCCTGGGCGCTGGACGTGAGCCCCGACCTGATCCGGGCTGGCGTCAAAAGCTACGGACAAACCGCCGCCGTGTGACGCGGCCTGACCAGAACAACAGGAACCCCTCTTCATGGAAGTGTCCCGAATTCGCGCCCTGCGCGGCCCCAACTTGTGGAGCCGCCACACGGCCATCGAAGCCATCATCACCTGCCCGGACAACGAGCAAGGGCTGAACCCGCAGCACCCCATCGAGCAGCAACTGCGCCGCATCTTCCCTGAAGTCGGCCCGTTTGACGGCCAGCGCCCCGGTCAACCTGTGGCCATGGCACATGCCCTGGAAAAAGTCACGCTGGGTCTACAAATCCAGGCAGGCTGCCCGGTCTCATTCAGCCGCACCACCCCCACACAAGAGCCTGGGGTGTACCAGGTTGTGGTGCAGTACACCGAAGAAGCCGTGGGCCGTCTGGCACTCGATCTGGCCGAAAAACTCTGCCGCGCTGCCATCGTCGGCGTGGGTTTTGACCTCGAAGCCGCCATTGCCCAGTTGCATGAACTCGACGAAGACGTGCGACTGGGGCCATCGACCGGCTCCATTGTGGACGCCGCCGTGGCTCGGGGCATTCCGATACGCCGCCTGACCGATGGCAGTTTGGTTCAATTTGGCTGGGGGGCTAAGCAGCGCCGTATCCAGGCGGCCGAAATCGACACCACCAGCGCCATTGCCGAATCGATTGCCCAGGACAAAGACCTGACCAAGAGCCTGCTGCATGCCGCAGGCGTGCCTGTGCCCATGGGACGCCCGGTGAACACCCTGGCTGAAGCCTGGGAAGTCGCACAGGATGTGGGTCTGCCCGTGGTCCTCAAGCCGCAAGACGGCAACCAGGGCAAAGGCGTGTCGGTCAACATCACCGACCGGGATGCCTTTGACAAGGCCTATGCCACCGCTGAACGCTACGGCAAGGTGATGGTCGAAAAATTCCTGCCCGGCCACGATTACCGGCTGCTGGTGGTGGGCAACAAATTGGTGGCTGCATCGCGCCGCGAGCCCCCGCTGGTGGTGGGCGACGGCAAACACACCGTGCGCCAGCTGGTGGACCTGGTCAACGCTGACCCGCGTCGCGGCACAGGCCATTCCACCTCGCTCACCAAAATCCGGTTCGATGACATCGCCATTGGCCGCCTGCACGAGCAAAACCTCGAGCCCGAATCGGTGCCCGAAAAAGGCCGCCGCGTCATTTTGCGCAACAACGCCAATTTGTCTACCGGCGGTTCGGCCACCGACGTGACCGATGACGTGCACCCTGAAGTGGCTGCCCGCGTGATCGAAGCGGCCCAGATGGTCGGCTTGGACATTTGCGGCGTCGATGTGGTGTGCGAATCGGTCATGCGTCCGCTCGAAGAGCAAAACGGCGGCATCGTCGAAGTCAACGCCGCCCCCGGCCTGCGCATGCACATCAGCCCCTCGTTTGGCAAGGGCCGCGATGTGGGCAATGCCGTGATCGACCACATGTACCCCGATGGCGACACCGGACGCGTGCCCGTGATTGCCGTCACCGGCACCAACGGCAAAACCACCACCGTGCGCCTGACCGCTCACCTGCTCAAGGCGCAAGGCCTGCGCGTGGGCATGACCAACACCGATGGTGTGTATGTCAACGGCCGCCAGACCGACTCGGGCGACTGCAGCGGCCCCCGCAGCGCCCGCAACGTGCTGATGCACCCTGAAGTCGACGCTGCCGTGTTTGAAACCGCCCGTGGCGGCCTGTTGCGCGAAGGCCTGGCGTTTGACCGCTGCAAGGTGGCCATCGTCACCAACATGGGCGCTGGCGACCACCTGGGCCTGAACTACATCACCACGCTCGAAGACCTGTCGGTACTCAAGCGCGTGATTGTGCTCAACGTCGAGCAAAGTGGCATGGCGGTGCTCAACGCGGCCGACCCGGCCGTGGTGTCCATGGCCCACCACTGCCCCGGCGATGTGACGTTTTTTGCCCTGGATGGCAACCAGCCCGTGCTGGCCGCTCATCGGGCCAAAGGCAAGCGTGTGGTCTATACCGAAGACAACGCCATCGTCGCTCAAAAGGGCAAACAGATTTTCCGCATCCCACTGGCCAATGTGCCGCTGACGCGCCAAGGCCAGATTGGCTTCCAGACCGAAAACGTGATGGCTGCTGTGGCCGCAGCCTGGGCGGTCGACGTGTCCTGGGATGCCATCGCACAAGGCCTGTCCACTTTCATCAGCGACATTCAGGGGGTGCCCGGACGCTTCAATGTGTTCGACTACCGCGGTGCCACCCTGATCGCCGACTATGGCCACAACCCCGACGCCATCCAGGCACTGGTGCAGGCCGTGGACAACATGCCCGCCCAAAAACGCGTTGTCGTCATCAGTGGTGCCGGTGACCGCCGCGACCAGGACATCCGGGACCAGACCCAGATTCTGGGTGCGGCCTTTGACGATGTGCTGCTGTATCAGGACGCCTGCCAGCGCGGCCGCGCCGATGGCGAAGTGTTGCAATTGCTGCGTGAGGGCCTGCAAGGTGCCGCACGCACCAGCCACGTCGAAGACATTCAAGGCGAATTCAACGCCATCGACAAAGCCCTGGCCCGCCTGTCCCCAGGCGACCTGTGCCTGATCCTGATCGACCAGGTCGAAGAGGCGCTGGCTTACATCACGGAAAAAGTCAGGGCCACCTGACCCTTGGGGCCGCCCGCTGCTCAGGCAGCGGGTGCGCCCAGTGCCTGGCCCATGCCGATGGCCAGCGCCACGCTGAGCATGAAAATCCCCGCCCAACTGCCCCAGCGCAACACGCCACGCGGCTGATCCTCCGTGAGGCGGTACATCCCTGCCCCGACCCACACCGCCAACACCAGCGCCAACAGCATACCCAGGGCATTGGCCCACAATTCATCGGGCCAGAGGGTGGTCACCACAGCACTCACCAACAGACTCACCGCATAGTGAATCAAAAACACCGAATATGACACGGTCGACAGCTTGTGCACGCCCCAGCGAACCGCCCGCGAGACGCCTTCGGCGGTGAACCAGCGCTCGGGTGCCGCCGCCAACAACAAAGCGCAGCCCCATGCAGTGGCAATGCGCCAGCGTGGATCGACCCACAAAGCCAACAAGCCCAAAGCCCAAAGCACGGCCCAGCCTTTGAGCACAATGCGGCTTTGCCGCGCCCTGTGCGCCAGCAAGCCCAAGCCATAAGCCCCAAAGAAATAGACGCCGTAATGGTCCAGATCGGTGTTGAGGTTCCAGCGCACCAAGGACACCACGGTCAGCCCCAGCCAGATCTGCCAATGCAACGCACTGGCGCGCAACCCCGGGTGGCGACGCACCAGGACACTGATGATCAGCAAAGTCAGCAAGGTGATCAGGTACAACTGAAAATCAATGGCCACATACCAAATACCGGCCGAAAGAGACTCCATGTCCAGCACCTGCTGAAGCAAGAAAACATGGGCCAGCGCCACATCCCATGAGGGGGTGGCTGACAAACTTGGGAAATCAAACACTGGACGCAGCGCCTCGGTCACCAGCACGGTCACGGTCAGCGCGGCCAGCAAGGGGATGGACAAGCGCGCATAACGCCGCCATGCGAGCTTGAGGGCTTGGGGCCAAGCCAGCAAGGTCTGACTGCTCAAACTGGCCGCCGTGAGAAAACCCGAGCACACCAAAAACGCCTGAACCGCCAGGCGGCCATATTCGCGCCACCCGTCAATGAACAGGGGCCAGCTCTCGAACACCACGTCCGACATGGGCCCATAAAAGGCCAGGTGGTGCATCACGATCAGCAAACAGCCTGCGGCCTTGACCGCATCGGGCAAAAAAGAGCGCCCCTCAGGGCGCTGCTCGGTGATCAAAGGTGCGGAATTCAGCGCAGTGTCCAATCTTTCAAAGCGCCAGTCGGGCGCGGGCAACCGCGTATTCTCGCCGAAGCTGCGCCACCCGATCGGCCGTGCTCACCACCGAAGTGATGGCACCGATGCCCTGACCGCAGCCCCAGATGTCTTTCCAGGCTTTTTTGGCGTCCCCGCCAAAGTTCATCTTGCTGGGGTCGGACTCGGGCAGGTTGTCCGGGTCCAGGCCAGCGGCACGGATTGAAGGGGCCAGGTAGTTGCCATGCACACCCGTGAACAAGTTGCTGTAGACGATATCGTCCGAATTGCTGTCCACAATCGCTTGTTTGTAGCCATCGACTGCACGCGCTTCATGGGTGGCAATGAAGGCCGAGCCAATGTAGGCGAAATCTGCGCCCATGGCCTGCGCGGCCAAAATGGCATCGCCCGTGGCGATCGAACCAGACAGGGCCACCGGACCATCAAACCACTGGCGGATTTCCTGAATCAATGCAAACGGGCTTTTCACGCCTGCATGGCCCCCAGCCCCGGCGGCCACAGCGATCAGGCCGTCAGCGCCCTTTTCGATGGCTTTTCGGGCAAATTTGTTGTTGATGATGTCGTGCAGCACCACACCACCATAGCTGTGTGCGGCCTGGTTGATGTCTTCGCGTGCGCCCAGCGAGGTGATGATGATCGGCACCTTGTACTTCACGCACAGGGCCATGTCGTGCTCCAGGCGGTCGTTGCTTTTGTGCACGATCTGGTTGATCGCAAAGGGCGCAGCGGGCTTGTCGGGGTTGGCGGCGTTGTAGGCGGCCAGCGTCTCGGTGATTTCAATCAGCCACTCTTCAAGCTGCTCGGCGGGTCGGGCATTCAATGCGGGCATGGAGCCCACAATGCCGGCTTTGCACTGCTCGATCACCAGCTTGGGATTGCTGATGATGAACAAGGGAGAAGCGATCGCGGGAAAAGGCAGATTCGCCAGAACGGGGGGCAACTTGGACATGGGGTCTCCTGGAAACAAGGCTTCGATTGTCTGGAGTCGGTGCCGAAATGGGTGTCGGTCTGGGGACACCGGGGCGCAGCCCGGTGCCCGACCAGCCACCCGCTCCGGCGGGCGGCTTTTCAGGGTTCAGATCAGAACGCGTCCAGGGGCAAGGCCGTCACGCTGGCCGCGCCTTCGACGATGCTGTCGCGCACGCCGGGGGCTTTGGACAGGATGTGGTCGGCATAAAAACGCGCCGTGGTGATCTTGGCGGCCATGAAGGCGGCGTCCTGAGCCTGCGCCTCGGGGCTCAGGGCCACCAGCAAAGCGCGGCCCAGCTGCCAGCCCGCCATCAGGTTGCCCGCCAGCATGAGGTAAGGCACGCTGCCCGCAAACACGTCATTGGGGTGGGCCTTGGTATTGCCGGCCACGAAATCCACCACATCAACAAAGGCTTCACGGGCCGCTTTCAGACGGCGCGCCACGGCCTGGGCATCAGCGTTGCCCGATGCAGCGAGTTCGCTTTCTGTCTGTGCGACCTGGCCAGCCAGGGCCTTGGCAGTCTGGCCGCCGTCACGGGCGGTTTTGCGGCCCACCAGATCGTTGGCCTGAATCGCGGTCGTGCCTTCATAGATCGTCAGGATCTTGGCATCGCGGTAGTACTGGGCGGCACCGGTTTCCTCGATGAAGCCCATGCCGCCGTGCACCTGCACGCCCAGGCTGGTGACTTCCAGGCTCATCTCGGTGCTGTAACCCTTGACCAGGGGCACCATGAACTCGTAGAAAGCCGCGTTTTGCTTGCGCACTTCGGCATCCGGGTGGTGGTGCGAGGCGTCATAGGCCGCCGCAGCGGTGGACGCCATGGCGCGGCAACCTTCGGTGTAAGCGCGCATGGTCATGAGCATGCGACGCACATCGGGGTGGTGAATGATGGGCCCCGAAGTGGGCAGGCTGCCGTCCACGGGGCGGCTTTGCACACGGTCACGGGCATATTGCACGGCCTTTTGGTAAGCACGTTCGGCGATCGAGATGCCCTGCACACCCACCGCATAGCGGGCAGCGTTCATCATGATGAACATGTACTCGAGGCCACGGTTTTCCTGCCCCACCAGATAACCCACAGCACCACCATGGTCACCAAACTGCAAGACCGCCGTTGGGCTGGCCTTGATACCCATCTTGTGCTCGATGCTCACACAGTGCACATCGTTGCGCTCACCGAGCGAGCCATCGGCCTTGACCAGGAATTTGGGCACCACAAACAAGCTGATGCCTTTGACGCCTTCGGGCGCACCCTGCACGCGGGCCAACACCAGGTGGACGATGTTGTCGGCCATGTCGTGCTCACCATAGGTGATGAAAATCTTGGTGCCAAACACCTTGAAGGTGCCATCGGGCTGAGGCTCGGCGCGGGTACGCACGGCGGCCAGGTCCGAACCGGCCTGGGGCTCGGTCAGGTTCATGGTGCCGGTCCACTCACCAGAGATCAGCTTTTCAAGGTAGGTGGCTTTGAGTTCGTCCGAGCCCGCAGTCAACAGGGCTTCAATCGCGCCATCGGTGAGCATGGGGCACAGGGCAAAGCTCATGTTGGCCGAATTAAGCATTTCGCCGCAGGCTGCACCGATGGTTTTGGGCAGGCCCTGGCCGCCAAAATCGGCCGGGTGTTGCAGGCTTTGCCAGCCGCCTTCGGTGAATTGTTTGTAGGCTTCCTTGAAGCCCGGGGTGGTGGTCACGCCGCTGCCGTTGTGAAACGAGGGGTTCTTGTCACCTTCCCAGTTGAGGGGCGCGATCACATCGCGGTTGAGCTTGCCGCACTCCTCCAGCACGGCTTGTGCGGTTTCCAGACCCGCGTCTTCAAAGCCGGGAATTTGCGCAATCTGGTCGATGCGGGCCAGGTGCTCGATGTTGAACAGCATGTCCTTGAGGGGTGCGGTGTAGCTCATGAAAGTCTCCAGTAAGGGATGAATCGGGTACAAAAAAGGCCTCGACAGAGGCCTTTTTTGCGGTCTTC
>Ga0228701_1000999_pt1 | contig 20528 bp, 19 predicted proteins | sample McNCre117_Aug_MG_2_FD_178017 | JGI IMG/M metagenome (GOLD analysis project Ga0228701, IMG submission 178017) | Freshwater microbial communities from McNutts Creek, Athens, Georgia, United States - 11-17_Aug_MG | ecosystem: Environmental > Aquatic > Freshwater > Creek | place: USA: Georgia...
ACCAGGCCGTCAACACGCTTATAGGTCTTCTTGATGTAGGCGGCCAGACCGGTCCACTCGGCTTCGTTCGAGATGTCGAGCTGAGCGTAAACCAGGGTTCCGGGCAGAGCATCGCCGGCTTTGGCCAGCGGTGCCGGGCAGGTCTCGGCGAGGTCAGTTGCAATGACGGTTGAGCCGCTGGCGAGCAACGCCACTGCCTCGGCAAAGCCTTGGCCGCGGCCCGCGCCGGTGATGACAATGATCTTGCCCTCAAGGCCAGGCAGAGCAATCGGAGCCTTCTTGGAAGCCATTTAAACCACCGGTGTCTTTCGGTCGTGGAATTCGATGAGGTTGCCCTCGGGGTCGCGCACCCAGGCAAAGCGCACGCCCGGCTCGGGCGACTCTTGCGGAGCCATCGCGCTTTCGGCGCCGGCCGCTACGAGCTGCTCATAGAGTGCGTCAACATCGTCAACGCGCAAGCAGATGTGTCCGTAGCCACGCGTTAGTGCCGCTACGGCGGGGTTGGGTGCGTCCATGCCCGCGTGGTTATTGGGGCGGTGCACGAGCTCAATCGCGATGCCGTTGCCGTCAATCAAGAAAATGCCGGTCATCTCAATCGGCGGCACAGTGAACGGGTGCGTGCGACGAAGGCCCAGCGCTTTCTCGTACCAAGCGGCCTGCGCCTCGAGGTCGCCCACATTGAGGCCAACGTGATCGAAATGCATCATGATTCCTTAAGCACTCCAGGCGGGCCTAGTCGTGCGGGCCGTCCTTCATAACGTGCGAACCTTCGGGAAGAACATCCAGCAGGTCGGGGGTGAACTTGCCATCGACCAGGATGAAGGCCACGCGGCACACCTTGTCGCTGCGGTTCGCCCACGCATGGTCGGTTCCGCGCTGCACAACAACATCCCCGGCTTTCAGCAGTACCTCGCTGTCGTCGAGAACAAGATAAATCTCGCCCTCGAGCACAATGCCGTAGTCGATCGATTCAGTGCGGTGAATCGGTGACTGGTTTCCGAGCTCATTGATGAAGCCGGGGAAGAATTCATTGATGCGAATCTTGGTGCCGTTGACGGGCGGTGGGACTCGCAGGGTGCGCTCAGTGGGCTCGTTCGGCTCGACGCGCGAAACGGGAGCGGGAGCGCCTTCGGTGTTCCAAATCTCGTAGAAACCAACGCCGTCTTGGGGCATGACGCGGTGCACGGGAACGATGCCGTCAGAAAGGACGACAGAAACGCCGTTCTCGTCGTGCCCAGTTACGACACGACGAGGAACGTTGCCTTCAGGAAGGTTTTCGGTCATTTAGAACGCCGGGTTATCTGCGAGCGCCTTGAGCGACGAAGCCATCAGCGCGCCCGGGTCTGCACCAGGGGTGTCGGGGTGAATCTCCCAGTCAACGAGCTGCAGCGAAGCGTCAACGACGATCTTGAGGCGTGCCTTGCGAGCCTCGGTGTAGTCGGTGAGCAGCTTCTCCATGTCGCCGTCCTTGGTGACGTACTGAGCCAGAACGTAGGCGTCTTCAGAGCACTGAGCCGCACCCTGGGCGATGAGCGGCGGGCATGCGTGAACGGCGTCACCGATGGCGATGAGGCGACCGTCGTGCCACGGCTCGTCGTCAATGAACAGCCACTCAATGGGGGTGAAGTTCATGTAGTCGTCTTCTTGGATGTTCTCGCGAATGAAATCGAAGTCACCGTGGTAGCTCGCCAGCAGACGCTTCATCTCCTGTGCATTCGTCAGACCGTTGTCGGGGCGAACCGGGTCGGTCAGCACGAAGCAGTAGCAGAGGTCTTCGGAGATTGGCGTGTAGCCAGCCTTGTACTCGTCTCCGCCGTAAGCCATGCCCGAGCAGTCCATCTCGGGGGAGCGCTTGGTGACGACGCGCCAGATACCAAGGCCTGACTGCTTCTTGTCGTGCTTGCTGCCGAGCATCTTGCGAGTCGGCGACTTGATGCCGTCAGCCGCGATGACCAGGTCAAAGTTGTGTACGGAGCCGTCGTTGTAGGTGACGTCGATCGAGTCACCCTTGTTTTCGTAGGCTTCCATGGTCGTCCCGAGGTGAATTTCGATGCCCAACGACTTGAACTTGTTGACCAGAACATCCTGCAGGTCGCTACGCAGTGCGCCCATGGTCGAGGGCAGGTCGTCGCCACCGGTGTGGGCGATTGGAATCTCTGCGATGGGGCTGCCATCGGCGTTGAAGAGGCGCATGTTGTTGAACGTGTGGCCCTTGGCTGCGATTTCGTCGTAAGCACCAATGGCGCGGAACACCTTGAGCAGGTTTCCCTGCACGGTGATACCGTGACCGACACCGTGCCACTGCGGTGAAATCTCAAGCATCGTGACCTTGACGCCTTGCTGGGCAAGGGCAATAGCGGCGACGGTTCCCGTAATTCCTCCACCGACGACGAGTACGTTCTTGACAGTCATGTTGACCAATCTCCTCTTCACGCAACTTTGCGTATGAGTCACACGCTATATGCGGTGCAGGTCGGTTCGACAGGGGGTGAGCCTGATAACAACTATCGGCTAATTGGTTTCTGAAACCAGAATGTCCCGCAGCCACTGGTGCGCAGCATCGGTTTCGTGACTGCTGTGCCAGTAAAGGTTTTCGCGAATCTCTACTCGACCGAACGGGGCCTCAACAATACGGATGCCCGTCATGGGCGCCATCCGTGTGGCCAGGCGGCGTGGGAGCACGCCCACCAGGTCGGTATCCATGACGACAGCGGCGAGTGGCAGGAAGCTTGAGGTGGTCACGTGCGCGTTGCGCGAGAAGCCGAGTTCGCGCATCCGTCGCTCGGCGGGTGTGAGGTGCGCCTGGCCGAAATTGCTCACCGCCTGGGGGAGTTCGGTGAACGCATCCCAGGTGAGTTCACCGTTGACAACGGCCGCGTTTTTCGGGTCCACCACGCACACGTAGTCGTCAACAAAGAGTTCGGCGTGCTCCCCGTCGATACCGGCACCCGGCACGAAGGCAATGAAATCGTGACTGAGCATGTCGTGCGCGCTGTCGGTGGGGTGAATTGGCAGTGGGTGCAAATTGATACGGATGTTCGGAGCGAGGCCCAACGCTTTGTCGATGGCTGGCGTGAGCTCGATAGCTGCGTAGTCAGAGGCCATGATCGAATATTCGCGCGTGCTGGTGGCCGGGTCGAACGGGCCGCCGCTGCCGAGCGCCTGCTCGATGAGCGGAATCGTGCGCTGCACCTGGGGCAGAATCTGCCGGGCCAGGGGAGTGAGCTGGTAGTCGCGCCCCACGCGCACGAGAAGCTCGTCGTTGAACTGCGTGCGCAGCCTGGCCAACGCCGAGCTCATCGAGGATTGCCCCATGTTGATGCGCTCGCCGGCACGCGAAACATTCTCTTCTTCAAGCAGCGCTCGCAGCGCGATGAGCAGGTTGAGGTCTTTGCCGGTGTGCGACATATGACCTCCTTGTGCTTGTCGATGCGTGCGAACACCACTCTAGCCAGCTCCATCAGAGCGCGAGACATGTCAGTCTGGGATACGTGATGTCGAAGCAGCATGCCGTGTTGACCCCGTGGGTCATTGCAGCACTTGGCGTTATTGGCATGCTCGGTCCGTTTGGTACCGACACCTATACGCCCGCGTTGCCGTCGATGTCGCGCGACCTGAACGTGAGCATGCCGCTGGTGCAACTCACGCTGGCCGCTTTCACCATCGGCATGGCCGTGGGGCAGTTTGTCGCTGGGTCACTGTCTGATCGCATCGGGCGACGGGCGATTCTTCTTGGCGGAGGCACGCTGGTAGCACTTGCCGCGCTCGCCGCTGCCTTCGCGCCGAATGTGTACATGTTGATTGTGCTGTGTGCGGTGATGGGGCTCGCATCCGCGGGAGGTATCACCGGAGGGCGCGCAGTCGTTGCCGATCTGGTTGACGGTGTCGGCGCGACGCGTCCGTTCACGATTCTTGGCATGGTGGTGAGCCTCGGCCCGATTCTGGGGCCGATCGGCGGTGCGTTGGTGCTGTCTGTCTTTGGCAACTGGCGTGCGATTTTTGTTGCGCTCGCCGTATTCGCGGTCATCGGCACGATTGGCGTACTGGTGCTCGTGCCCGAGTCGTTGCCTCATGAAAAGCGCCACCGCGGCGGGCTGCTGGCAGTTTTTGCCAACGCAGGCAAGATTCTCGGCAATCGTCAGTACATCTCGCACGCTTTGGTGCTGTGGCTGACCTTCGGCATCATGTTTGCGTACATCTCGACCTCGAGCTTCATCGTGCAAGAAAACCTCGGTCTCACGCCGGGTGCCTACGCCACGAGTTTTGCCGTCAACGGCATTGGCGTGGTGGTGACCAGTTTCATCACGGCGCGCTTGGCCGGTCGCGTTGACCCGAAGCGCCTCCTTCTCATCGGTGTCATTGGCCAGTGCGTCGCGGTTGTCGGTCTCGTGCTGATCTGGGCCACCCAATTCGTGCAGTCGATGCCGATCTTTATCTGCCTGTTTGTTCTGGTTGTGTCGATGGGATTCGTCTACGGCCCGGTTACCGCACTCGCGATGGTGCAGGTGCGGTTCGCGGCAGGAACGGCCGTGGCGCTGCTGGGGAGCATCCAATTCGCTTCGGCAGCCATCTCGGCGTCAATCGTGGGCGTAGTGAGCCAGAACGCGTTCACGGCGCTCGTGGTCGTGGCCTCGTGCGCAGAGGTGCTGGTGCTTGCCACCGTTATCGCGGGCGCAGTCATCGCGCGACGAAACCCACAACCAGTGTCGCGATAGTAGCTATCCCGTGACACCTATAGCGACGCACCCCAGCGCCCCGTAGTCTCGGGATGAGAGATTCCCTGCGCATCTTCGCGCGAACAATCAAGGAGTTCAACGATGACCGTCCGCCAGCTTTCCCACTTGCGTTACATCGCTCTGGCCGTGCCCGATCTCGACACCGAGCTGGAATTTTTCTCCAAGCACTGGGGTCTCTCGGTCGCTCACCGCGACGGTGACACCGTCTACCTCTCGGCTGAGGGTTCGCCCGAGCCGTTCTCGGTTCGTCTGCGCAAGGGCGAGAAGCGCATCGACCTCGCTGGTTTTGGTGCGCACAGCCGCGCCGATGTTGACGCTCTCTACGAAAAGCTCAAGGCAAACGGCGTGAAGTTCGTTCACGAGCCCAAGGAGCTCACCGGCTTCGGTGGCGGATACGGCATGCGCTTCTTCGACGGCGACGGACGCACCCTCGAGGTTTCGGCAGACGTCAAGCTCAAGAACAGCCGCCCGATCAACGAGCGCGAGCCGATTCCGGTCAAGCTTTCACACATCGTGTTCAACACCACCAACCTCGACTTCTCGGTCGACTGGTACATCGAGAACCTCGACTTCGCTATCAGCGACACCCTGGCTCACCCCGAGATGGGCCCGATCATGCACTTCCTGCGTTGCAACCCAGCACACCACTCGCTGGCCATCGCAAGCGGTCCGCACGCTTCGCTGCACCACATGTCCTTCGAGATGCGCGGTGTTGAAGAGTGGATGCGCGGCTGCGGCAAGATCCTTCGCTCGGGTACCCGCATGGTCTGGGGCCCTGGCCGCCACAACGCTGGTGACAACACCTTCGCCTACTTCTTGAGCCCGGCTCGCAACACGGTGGAGTACACCACCGAGCTGGCGACCATCGAAGACGAAGACGCCTGGCACCCCAGCGTGCTCGACGTAACTCAGGTCACCACGCAAGACCAGTGGGGCACGGCAAACGAGTTCACCGAGCTCATCGCTCGCGAGTCGTTCAACGATGTTGACGAGGGGCTCTTCGTCGCTCCTCCGGTTTAACTCGCGACAGAAGCTAAGGAACAGTCTTATGGGTCGTCTCGCTGGAAAAGTAGCGCTCATCACCGGTATCGGTGGGGGAATGGGGCGCGAAGCAGCGCTGCGTTTTGCCGCTGAGGGTGCCAAAATCGTCGGTTGCGACCTGCACCCCGAGGGCGCTGAAGAAACCGTGGCTTTAGTCAAGGCCGCTGGCGGAGAAATCACCAACTTCTCGCCGGTGAACCTGGCTGACTCGGCTGATTCGAAGAAGTGGATCGACGCGGCCGCCGAAGTTTATGGCGGCATCGACATCCTCTACAACAACGCTTCGCACCCCAAGTTCGGCCCGGTAGACGAGCTCTCGGTTGAAGACTGGGACTACGTCATGGACAACGAGCTCAACCTCGTTTTCTACGCGTGCAAGTGGGCTTGGCCACACCTCAAGAAGACCCAGGGCGTCATTGTGAACGTGGGTTCGATTGCGGGAACGCGCGGTGTCGAATTCATGCCGCAGAACGCGCACGGAACGGCCAAGGCCGGTGTCATCAACCTCACCCAGCAGCTCGCTGTCGAAGGTGGCAAGCACAAGATTCGCGTGGTCTGCGTGAGCCCCGGCTTCACGGTCACCCCGTCGACCGCATGGTTGGTCGAGGGCGGCCCGCAGCCGTTCAAAGACAACATCGCGCGCATCCCGCTGCAGCGTGTTGGGCAGCCGGAAGACATTGTTAACGCGGCACTATTTTTGGCGTCGGATGAGGCGTCGTGGATCACCGGGGTCAACCTGGTTGTTGATGGAGGAGGGTCGGTTCTCGGATGAGCGACTTCACAGGAAAATTCTTCGTACCCAGTGACGAAAACTTCGTCGAGGAGGCGTTCTCGCGCGCGTTCAACAAGCGTCGCCCGACCGACCGCCTACCCAGCGCCGTGCTGCGCGCTGCCGACGTCGATGACGTCATCGCGGGCGTCAAGTGGGCCAAGGCCAACAACCTTGCTGTAACCGTGCGTTCGGGTGGGCACTCGTGGGCTGCCTGGTCGATTCAGAACGACACCTTGCTCATCGACCTCGAGCACCTGCACAACGCGGGCTACGACGAAGAGACTGGTATCGCGTGGGCAGAGCCCGCGATTCAGGGCGGAAACGTTCTTGACCCGTTCCTTGCTGAGCGTGGTCGCTTCTTCAACGGCGGTCACTGCCCGCCCGTTGGTGTGGGTGGCTTCCTGCTACAGGGCGGTCAGGGCTGGTGCCAGCGCGGCTGGGGCTGGGCTGCCGAGTCGGTCGTCGGCGTCGATGTCGTGACCGCTGAAGGTGAACTCGTGCACGCCGATGCCAACGAGAACAGCGACCTGTACTGGGCTGCTCGTGGCGCTGGCCCGTCGTTCCCCGGCATTGTGGTCAAGTTCTACCTCAAGACCCGCCCGCGCTTCGGTTACGTCGGTCACAACGTGCAGATCTACGACATGGCCGACTTCTCCGAGGTCATGGAGTGGATGTACCACGCAGACAAGAACCTCATCGGCCCCGATGTCGAGATTGTGTGTGTGAGCTTGACCCCGCCGAGCATGAACGGTGAGCCGCGCAAGCGTGTTCTGGCCGTGACCGGTTTAGCTCTGGTTGATTCCAAAGAGGCAGCCGACGAAGCTCTGGCTCCGTTCCAGCAGTGCCCGGCTATCGATCGTGCACTCGTCAACGAGCCGAACGAGGCTACTTCGCTCGCCGAGCGTCGCGAGGACCAGATTCGCATGAACCCCGAAGACCACCGCTGGTACACCGACAACATCTGGGTTGACGGTGACCCGAAAGAGGTCGTCGAGCGCATCCGCCCGCTGTTTGCTGACATTCCCGAAGAAGAGCCCGAGGCATTCGCTATTTGGTTCGGAAACGGACTGATGCGTCCGCTGCCCGACATGGCTTTAGATATGCAAACTCCGGCATATGTCGCTTCGTACTTCGTCTACAACGACGCCGCCAACGATGTGCGCAACCGCGAGTACCTCAACGGCGCAATGGCCTACGCCCAGCCGGTCACCACTGGTCAGTACCTCGGTGACAGCGACTTCACGAACCGTCAGCTCAAGTTCATGAGCGACAAGAACTTTGAGAAGCTCCAGGGCATCATTGCTAATTGGGATGCTGACGGACGCTTCGTTCGTTACCTGGCCAAAGATCCCGCCAACATCAACAAGAACCACTGGCAACTGTAGGGGAGCACCCATGCGCATTCATCTTGGCGCCAACTATCAGGGCTATCGACTCGCACGCGAGCTCGAGGCAGAGCTGCTGAAAGCCGGGCACGAGGTGGTGTGGCAGGCCGCACCCGAGTTCGACGACAACGACGACTACCCGGTTTACAGCATTCGCGTGGGCCAGGCCGTGGTTGAAGACGAAGATGCCGGCATCACCGCTCGTGGCGTCATGATCGGTGGCAAGGGCGCTGCCGAGGCGATTGCAACCAATAAGGTCAATGGTTCCCGCGCGGTACACACCGACCGTCTCGACGTGGTGGTGGATGCGCGCGCGCACGCCGACGCGAACATCCTGGTGCTCGGCGCCGACCTGGTCGATCTCGCTCAGGCCAGCGCGCTCACTCAGGCGCTCGTCGAGCAGCCGTTCCTGACCTTGCTCGACGATGCACGCCGTGTGGTCAACACGGCCGAGTTTGAGAACTCGGGAACCATCGAAGGCTGGATGATTGAGTACACCTCGGGTTCATCTGGCCCGACCCCTCGAGAGAAGTAGTAGTTATGCCTCGCGCACTCGTTTACAACAGCCAAGGCGGCCCCGAAGTTTTGGAACTGGTCGAGGTCGACTCGGTCTTTCCGCAGGTGGGCCAGGTTTCGGTCGATATCAAAGCAGCGGGACTTAACCCGTTCGACTTCAAGCTGCGTTCGGGCATCATTCCCATGCCGGTCGAATTTCCCAAGGTAATCGGTTCAGATTTCGCCGGTGTTGTTACCGGTGTGAGCGCCAATGCTTCGTATGCCGACGGGCGCCCGATTCACATCGGTGACGAGGTTCTTGGCTGGATCGACACGGGTTCGATGCGCGACCAGTCGGTTGTTCCAATCACCAACATTGCTCGGAAGCCAGCCGACTTGGGTTGGGAACTGGCTGGTTCACTGACCACTGCAGCCCTGACTGCCAAAGCCAGCATCGACCTCATGCAGCCCCAGCGCGGCGACACCGTGGTGGTGAGTGCCGCGGCTGGCGCAGTGGGCTTGGTTTACTCACAGCTCGCGCTCAAAGCTGGAGCGCGCGTGATTGGTACGGCGTCGGCCGGCAATCACGAGTACCTGCGTGCCCTCGGCGTTGAGCCGGTGAATTACGGCGCTGGCTTAGTCGAGCGCATCCAGGCCCTGGCCACCAACGGTGTCACGTTTGCCCAAGACAATTGGGGTCGTGAGTTCATCGACGACATGCTCGAACTGGGGCTCCCACCCGAAAAAATTTGCACCATTGTCGACCACAAAGCCACTGCCGAGTTGGGTTTGTCAAACCCCGGTCGCTACGAGCGCAGCGCGGCGACGCTCGAGCAGCTTGCCCAGGATTTCGCGACGATGGACTTGGTTCTGCCGATCGAGCGCGCCTTTGCGTTGACTGATTTTCGTGAGGCTTTTGAACTTCTCGAGTCGCGACACCTGCGCGGCAAGGTTGTTCTGATTCCCTAAGTTTTCTTGCGGGCGGGGGCCCGCATCCAACCCGAAAAGCACGAAGGAGTGCGCCCATGGCACCTAAAAATCTCACCCAGGCGATTGCCGAGTTTCAGCGCATCGTGGGCGCAGAGAATGTGATTGTGGACGATGCGCTGACCCTCGAGTTCAGCGACCCGTTTGCCACCATCGCCGATCGCGACGCGCTCAAGGCTCCGGCTGTGGTTCAGCCCATCTCGGTCGACGAGATTCAAGAAATTCTGCGCGTTGCTAACGAGCTCGAGCAGCCGGTCTGGTTCAACTCGCAAGGTCGCAACAACGGATACGGCGGCTCGGCAACGCGCACGCCGGGCACGGTTGTGGTCAACCTGCGTCGCATGAAGAAGATTGAGGTCAACGTCGAACAGGGTTATGCCGTGGTTGAGCCGGGCGTGAACTTCTTCGAACTGCACGACGCTGTCAAAGAAGCTTCCAACGGTGCTTTCTGGATGGATCCGCCGGACCTGGGTTGGGGGTCGGTTCTCGGAAACGCCCTGGAGTACGGTCTGGGCTACACCCCCTACGGCGACCACGGCAAGAACCTGCGTGGCCTCGAGGTCGTCTTGCCCACGGGTGATCTCGTGCGCACCGGATTCGGTGCCATGCCCGGAAACAACACCTGGCACCTCGCCAATCACGGCTACGGGCCTTCGATTGAGGGGCTGTTCTTTCAGTCGAACCTTGGGGTCGTGACCAAGGGTGGGGTTTGGCTGATGCCAGCTCCGCAGGTCTACGCCCCGCTGTGGATTCGCATTTTTGACGATGCCAAGTTCGAGGCACTCATTGACACCCTGCGCCCGTTCATGCAAGACCGCACCATCACCAACTTGCCCGTGGTGTGGAACGCTCTCGCGCGCCTAGGCCTGTACAAGGGCCGTGACGAACTGTACGACCAGCCCGGTGTCATCCCTGACGAGGTGGTGTGGGAGCTCGGCAAGTCTGAGGGAATTGGCGCGTGGAACATCCGTTGTGCCCTCTACGGCACTGAAGCGGTGGTTGACGACGGTATCGCGCGCATCACCGCCGCGTTCGAGGCAATCGGTGCGGTCGTAGAAGCGCAGAAGTTCGATGGCCCGCCGCCCAAGTCCGAAGAGCAGTCGATTACGGTGCAGGCAGGTATGCCTAGCCTCGACCTGGTCGATTCAATCAGCTTTGATGGTGGCTCCACTGGAGGACACCTTTCGCTCGGTCCGGTCGCGCCGCTGGCTGGCAAGGATGCCCGTGCGCTGAGTGACCTCATGAAGAAGGCGTATCACCGCCGCGGGTACGACTACACCTCGGGAATGATCGTCAACGAGCGCACGATTCTCGCGGTGTCGCTGATGTTCTACGACACCGCCGACGAAGAGCGCGTGCGCGGGGGACACGAGTGCCTCGCTGAGCTCATCGACGATGCCGGCAAGTTGGGCTTCGCGGAGTACCGTTCGCACCTGAACTTCATGGATCAGATCGCTGACCAGATGAGTTTCAACGATGGAGCGCTGTACAAGCTGCTCACACAGCTCAAAGACACGCTCGACCCAAACGGCATTCTGTCGGCGGGCAAGCAAGGTATTTGGCCGAAGGGAAAGCGCCTCTCATGAATCGACTTCACGGCAAAGTAGCCATCATCACGGGTGCCAGCTCGGGCATTGGTAAGGCCACGGCGGAACTCTTCGCTGAAGAAGGAGCCAAGATTGTCGCTGTCGGACGCAATGAAGAGCGTCTGGCGGGTCTCGCCGATGAGCTCGGCGCGCTCACCCAGGTGATTACGGTCACCGCCGAAGCCATGAACCGCGACGACACGCGAAATGTTTTCGCTGCTGCTATCGAAGCATTCGGTCAGGTCGACATTCTCGTGAACAACGCCGGGATCGCCGATAAGCACCGCCCCGCGCTTCGCACGAGCGACGAGTTCTGGGACGAAGTCATCAGCATCGACCTCACCAGCGTGTTCCACTACTGCAAAGAGGCGCTGGAGATCATGACCAAGCAGGGTCACGGTGCGATTGTGAACGTGTCATCCATCGGTGGCGTCTACGCCAACTCGGGCGTGGCTTACTCGACTGCCAAGGCCGGCGAGATCGCGATGACGCGCAACATCGCTCTGCAGTACGCGGGTACGAACATCCGCTGTAATGCCATCGCGCCGGGGCCGACCCCGACCGATCTCAATACCCCCGAAATGATCGCCACCTTCGACCAGGAATTCATGGAAATCTGCGGTCGCCACACTGACATGAGCGTCGGTTTCTCGGAAGCGCGTGACCAGGCCAACGCGATTTTGTTCTTGGCGAGCGATGAGTCACGCTGCATCACCGGCCAGACCATCGTGGTTGACCGAGGTATGTGCCTTTAACTCTCGCGCGGACGCGATAAGACCTATCCAAACCCGCGATAGTGCTTCGCAGGTAAATCCACCTAAATTGAAAACAATGCTCGAATTGGGCGAATGAAAGGACGAGCCACCATGGCTTTTGTTTGTGCAGCGACCTGGGTCGCAAAAGAGGGCGAAGCCCACACCGTAGCTGAGGCGCTCAAGCACCTCTCGCCCGCCTCGCGCACCGAAGAGGGCAACATCTACTACCAGGCCTACCAGAGCGCTGAAGAGCCCAACACCTTCCGCATCTTCGAGGTCTACAAAGACGAGGCAGCTTTCAAGCAACACGCTGAGTACGACCACTTCAAGGAGTGGGCTCTGGGTATGGCGATTCCTGCTCTCGAAGTTCGTAACCGCGACTTCTACGAGACTCTCGACTTCTAAGAACTGCCAAGGGGCAACTCATGCGTATCGGTCGCTATCTCGACAAGGGTTCTGAGCACATCGGCGTTGTGCACCACGATCGTGTTCACAAAGTGGACACGCGTCTCGACGTGCTTGAAATTCTGAACCTTCCGCAGGACGAGCAGGATGCGCTGTCTGCCTCGGCAGGCCGTCGTCACCGCTTCCCGCTGGAAGAAGCGCATTGGTTGCCCCCAGTTCAGCCCCGCGCGATGCGTGACTTCCTCGGTTTCGAGGCGCACATCGCCGGCATGAAAAAGTCTTTCGACGGCGACGGAACTGTGCCCGAGGCCTGGTATGAGGCTCCTGGCTTCTTGTTCATGAACCCGTGGTCGCTTTACGGCGCGACCGACGAGATTCCGATGCCTCCGCTGACGAAGCGACTCGACTTTGAACTCGAAGCATGCGTAATCGTCAAGAAGATGGCGCGCAATGTCACGGCCGAACAGGCACCCGATTACATCGCCGGATACGCCATCTTTAATGACTGGTCCGCTCGTGACATTCAAGGTCGCGAAATGCAGGTTGGTCTCGGCCCGAACAAGGGCAAGGACTTCGCCAACACGATGGGCCCGTACATCACGACTCCTGACGAGTTGGAGCAGTACCGCGAGGGTGACCGACTCGACCTCGAGATGATCGTCACGGTTAACGGCGTGGAATACGGTCGTGACTCGCTCAAGAACCTGTCCTGGTCATTCGAGGAGATGCTCGCGCACGCCAGTCGCGGCGCTATCGTCGGTCCGGGAGATGTCTTGGCAACGGGTACAGCAAGCATGGGTGCGATGAGCGAGCACTGGAGTCGCTCGAAGCAATACGAAACTCCCGCACCGCTGCAGGTTGGCGATGTTGTTGAGATGAGCATCGAGGGTCTCGGCAGGATTCGTAACACGGTCGGTCCGAACGACTCACCGAACCCTGAGTACCGCGTGCCCGCCGCTCGCCGTACATACAGCGAGGACCGCCTGTAGGTTTTAGTTATGACCGACCTGCGCAAGGTTGACGTCAACCTCTTGGTAGTGCTTGACGCCATTCTGACCGAGCGAAACCTGACTCGTGCAGGCGACGCGCTCGGCATGACTCAACCCGCCGTCAGTGGCGCATTGGCACGCTTGAGGCAGCAGTTTGATGACCCGATTTTGGTTCGTCAGGGCCGCACGTTTGAGCTCACCGAAAAGGGGGAAGAACTCGTTCCCGTGGTGGCGGATGCGATGACCGAGGTGTCACGACTGCTTGATCTTTCTCCGGTCTTCGAGGCTGAAACCAGCACGCGCACCTTCATGATTTCGGGCAGTGACTACGTGCTCTCACAAATGACGCCGGTGCTGCTTCGACTACTCAAGGCCAAAGCTCCCAACGTTCACATTGAATTCGACTACCTGCCGGTGAGCGCCGTTGCAAGCGTGGACGACCTGCTGCGCCGCGACGTACTCATCGCTGGCGCGGGTACTGGTTTGCCCGGCAAAAAGCACTCTCTGTTCAGCGATACCTTCGTGTGCATCGCCGATCAGGCGAACCCCAACTTGGTCGACGATGCATTCACATTGGATGACCTCGCTGAGCTTCGTCACGTGCGTTCTGGGTTCGTTGAGAGTGTTTCCACGTTGGTTGACGAAATGCTGGTGAACGCGGGCGTGAGTGCCAAGGTTGCGGTTAACGTGTTGGGGTTCTTGCCTGTTCCGCACGTTGTTGCCGGCACGAACATGATTGGTTTCGTACCGGAGCGTCTGGCTCTTCAGACGCGCGAAGCCCTCGGGCTGGTCATTGCCGAAACGCCCGTCAAGGGTGCCACGCTGGTCGAGGCCGCGTACTGGCATCCATCAAAAACAACTGACCCGGCGATTGCCTGGCTGGTGGCGCTCTTGCGAGAGGCCGCCGAACTTCTTGAATTTGGAGCAGAAGAGTAAGTGACCACAACCCTCATTCCTTCGGAAATTTCTCGTTCGTGGTTGCTGGTGAATGCGGCCCGGCCTGAGCTCTTCGATGACGCCGCTCTCACGGGTGCTGACGATGTGATTCTCGACCTCGAAGATGCTGTCGACCCTGCCAAGAAGGGCGAGGCGCGTGACAATGTGCTGCGCTGGTTGGAGGCTGGCAACGCCGCGTGGGTGCGTATCAACGAGCGTCCCAGCTCGTTTTGGGCCGACGACGTGGCTGCCTTGACCGGATGCGCGAACCTTAAGGGCATCATGCTTGCCAAGGTGGAAGACGCTACACACGTGGCTGACACCTCTGACGCGCTGGGCGACGATGTGCGCGTGATTGCGCTGATCGAATCCGCGCTCGGTATCGAAGAAGCTCGCGCCATCGCGTGCGCCAAGGGCGCTTTCCGCTTGGCCTTCGGAAGTGGCGACTACCGCAAAGATACCGGCACCGCAGCTGATGACCTGGCCATGGCCTATCCGCGCTCGCGCCTCGTTGTCGCGAGCCGCATCGGCAACCTGCCCGGCCCGATAGATGGGCCCACGATCAGTTCGAGCCACAGTGTGATTCGCGAGAAGACCGAGGTCGCCGTGGCGCTCGGTATGACCGGCAAGCTCGTGATCGATCAAGACAAGATCACAGTCATCAACGAAGCGATTTCACCGACGCGTTCTGACATCGACTGGGCTCTCGCATTTCTTGCCGACTTTGAATCGCGCGGTCGTGTGGTGCGCGATGGAAGCGATTTGCCCCGCTTGGGTCGTGCTGAGAAGATCGTGAAACTCGCGAGCGCGCTCGGCCTCGTATAGAGTCAGAGGCGAAGGCCCGTTCCACTAGATGGAATGCACGTTGTGGCCTCGTTCGAAGGACAAGACAACCCCCAAATGAGTCCCGCACGTTCAACTTCCGGCGCTCCCATTTCTTCAATCGGTCGTGGCATTGCGGTGCTGGGGTGTTTCACCGCTCGCAACCGTTCGCTGACTCTCTCGGAACTTTCGGCCAAGTCGAAGCTCCCCATGTCGAGCACGCACCGTGTGGTCGCAGAGCTCGTTGCCGGTGGATTCCTGGTGCGCGGTCACGATAAGCGTTACCGCATCGGCACGCGCCTCTGGTCTATTGCTCAGCTTGCTCCAGTGAGTGAGCAACTGCGTGAGCGTGCTCTGCCCACACTGGCTCGTCTCTACGAAGAGACAGGGGAGAACGTCACCCTCGCCGTGTTGGACCGCGGTCAGGCCCTGTATGTCGACCGTCTGGTCGGTGAACGCAGTGTTCCCATCGTGAGTCGCTCTGGTGGTCACCTTCCGCTGCACACCACGGGTGTGGGCAAAGTCTTGCTGGCGTACCAATCACAAGAAGCCATCGCCAAGTATCTCACTCAGCCGCTTCAGCGCCCCACACCGCACTCGATTGCCGACCCGGCCAAGCTCGAACAAGAGCTGATTGAAATCCGCCAGCAGGGCTACTCGGTTGCGCGCCAAGAGATGACGATGGGTAGCGGATCCGTTGCTGTTCCGATTCTGCGCAATAACCGTGCGATTGCCGCGGTGGGTATCGTTTCTCACCTGAATCGCCTCGAGGTGTCGCGACTCGTCGCCATTCTGCAGCAGGCCGCCAACACCATTGCGCACGAACTCGAAGACCACCACTAGCCACCCGTTTGAGGAGTCACCATGACTGTTCCAGTTCTCGTTGCCACTTCTGAAGTTCCGGTCGATCAGCTCGCCGCGCGTAAGGATGTGCTCGTGCTTGGCCCGTCACTCGGTACCACCGCCCAGACTTGGGACGGCGCACTTGCCGAACTCTTGCAGCAGCACGCCGTCGTCCGCTTCGACCTGCCTGGTCACGGCAAGTCACCGGTGGCTACCGCGAGTTTTACGCTGGCCGAACTCGCCGAGGGTGTTGTCAACATGATGGATGCCCTGGGCGTCAAGACCTTCGACTACGCGGGTGTCTCGGTCTCGGGTGCCCTGTCCCTCGAACTGGCGCTGCGCTTTCCTGAGCGCGTCACGCACATCATCCCCATCTGCACCGGCGCGAAGCTGGGCGAGGCCGACGTCTGGAACGAGCGCGCCGAGGTGGTTCGTCGTGAAGGCACCGTGGTCATGGTCGCCGTGCAAGAGGAGCGTTGGTTCTCACCCGATTTTCGTGAGGACGAGCGCGAAGCCGTACAGACAGTTTTAGATCAGATTGCAGCCGCCGACGATGACTCATACGGCTACCTGTGCGAGGCTATCGGCCAGTTCGACGCTCGAGGGTTCCTCGCCGACATCACGGTTCCCACCATGGTTATTTCTGGCGAGCTCGACCCGGCAACTCCGCCGGCTGCGGGCGCTGCCATCGCGAACGGCATTCCCGGCGCAACGCAGCAGATTGTGCCCGGTGCGTTCCACCAGGCAGTGGTCGAGCATCCGTTGGTTGTTGCCCGCATGATCAACGCGTTTCTGGCCTAAATCGCGCGCCATTTTCACCCCTCGAGCAGCGCAAAACTCCGCGGCTAAACCGATAGCCTAGAGGCACTCGCGCGCACGAAATAAGGACCCGACTTGTATCTGAAAAGCCTCACCCTTAAGGGCTTCAAGTCGTTCGCCAATCCCACGACTTTTGCGTTCGAACCTGGCGTTACCTGTGTGGTCGGCCCCAACGGTTCGGGCAAGTCGAACGTGGTCGATGGACTTGCTTGGGTGATGGGTGAGCAGGGTGCCAAAACCCTGCGCGGCGGCAAGATGGAAGACGTCATTTTTGCCGGTACTTCAACGCGTGGCCCATTGGGGCGCGCCGAAGTTCAGCTCACCATCGACAACAGTGATGGCGCCCTGCCAATCGACTATTCCGAAGTGACGATTTCGCGCACGCTGTTCCGCAATGGGCAGAGTGAGTACGCCATCAATGGCGAGCAGTGTCGTTTGCTCGATGTTCAAGAGTTGCTCAGTGACTCAGGTCTCGGTCGCGAAATGCACGTCATTGTGGGTCAGGGGCGACTCGACAACGTGCTGCAGGCCACTCCCGAAGATCGTCGCGGCTTCATCGAAGAGGCTGCTGGAATTCTCAAGCACCGTCGCCGCAAAGAGAAGACGGTTCGCAAGCTCGACGCCATGGAAGCAAACCTCACGCGCCTGAGCGACCTCGCCGGCGAGGTGCGTCGCCAGCTCAAGCCGCTTGGTGCTCAGGCCCAGATCGCGCGCGAGGCGCAGTCGATTCAGGCAGATGTGCGTGACGCGCGTGCGCGCATCCTGGCTGATGACGTGGTCACCCTGCGTGCCACGCTCGACGCTCACAACAAGACTGAGGCCGAGCGCCACACCGAGCGCATTGTCATTCAGGAGCAGCTCGAGCGCACCACGCTTCGCATTCGTCACCTCGAGGCGGATCAATCGGCGGCCGACGTAGAGGCAGCTCGCGCCACTGTATTCGCCCTCGAGTCGGTGCAAGAACGTCTGCGTGGTCTGTTCACCCTGGCGAACCAGCGTCTTGCGCTGCTTGGCAACGACGGCGAAATGACCCCGCTTGCCTCGGGAGTTTCGCAGGCGATGATCGAAGCCGGCGAGGCCGAGGTTCTTGTTCTGCGCCAGGCCGTTGTTACCGCTGAAACCGCTTGGCAACAGGCCCAAGCTTTGACCGTGGATGCTCGAGCACAACTCGACGCCATCGACGAGCAGATTGCCGCCCAGAGTGCGTTGGTCTCGCAGTTCGATCTCGAAATCGCTGCCGTGCGCGGTAAGGCTGAGTCGACGGCGTCGACACTGGCTGCGGTGACCGGCGAACGCGAGCGTCAGCAGGCCGCTCTCGATGCTGCTATCGAGCGTCGCGATGCTGCCGAAGTTACACTCGCGCAGGTCGAGGCCGATGCTGGCTCGACCCAGGCCGACCAGAGTGGCCTCAACGATGCTTATGAAACCGCTCAGCAGGCAGTGCAATCGGCCGAAGCTCGTATGGAGCAGCTGCGCGACGAACTTCACGCTCTCGAGCGTGAGCGCGATGCCCTGCAGGCGCGCACCGGTGCGCTGTCGCTCGCGCTCGACCAAAAAGACGGCTCGGCCGCTCTCGTTGCCGCCAAGCTCGCCGGTGTTCGAGGTCTTGTTGCTGAGCACGTCAGCGTTGATGCTGGCTTCGAGGCGGCCATTGCTGCCGCACTCGGTTCGCTCGCCGATGCGGTACTCGCCGAGAACATGGACGACGCTGTTTCCGCCCTCGCCAACGCGCACAGCGGTGACTTGGGTCGAGTAGAGATTGTGGTCGCGGATGCCCGCGGGCGCGCATCCGAACTGCCTGGAGCTGGGGGAGTTGTCGCTGCGACGAGTGTGGTGAAGGCTCCCGACGGTTTGCTCGCAGTTCTCGCCGACACCGTCATCGCCAACGACATTCAGGCCGCCCAGGCTGCCTGGAAGTCGACCTACTCCAAGCTCGACCGCGATGTCACGGTGATTACCAAGAACGGTGACGTGCTCACCCGTTATGTGCTGCGCGGCGGTAGCGGAGCTAAGCAGAGCCGCATCGAGCTGGTCGCCGATCGCGATGCTGCGCAGGCCAGACTCGATGAAGTTGTCTCGCTGTCGGACAAGGCACGATTTGCCCTGGCCGATCAGCGCGCCGAGGCGGAAGTCGCAAAGGAGCGCTCGACAAAAGCGCTCTCTGCACTGCGTGAGTTTGATGCTCAGCTCGCCGCGCGATCCGAGGCTCACAACCGTGCGCGCGTTCAGTCAGAGGCCGCCATTGCCGAGTGCGATCGTTTGCAGGCCAGCCTGGTCGAAACAGCTGAGAAGGCTGCCCACGCGTTGACGGATGCGAACGCTGCCGCTGCCGAGCTGGTCGCTCTCGAGGGGCGCGAACGTCCGGTTCTTGATGTTTCCTTGCGCGACGCGCTATTCGCTGGATTGGAATCGACCCGTGAGGCTGAGGTGCAGGCGCGTCTTGATCTCGAGACCGCGCGCGAGCGTGTTCGCGGTGAAGAACTGCGTGTTGATGGTCTGCGCCAGCAGCTCGATGCCGACCGCGCCGCCGCCGAAGAAGCTGCTCGCCGCATTGTGATTCGCCGCCGCCAGATGGAGAAGGCACAAGCGGTTGCCAATGATATTCCTCCGGTTCTCTCATCCGCCGACAAATCGGTCGCTGAAGCTCGAGTAGTTCTCGCGCAGCGTGAGGCCGACCGCCAGGCTGCCAATGCCGAGCTCGCCAACATGCGTCGTGACGAGGCCTCGCTGCGCGAGCGCCTGCACGGCATCACCGAGAACGTGCACGGGCTCGAATTGCAGATTTACGAAAAGAAACTTCAGCTGTCGACTCTGCTCGAACGCGCCGGCAACGAGCTTGGCCTGGTTGAAGAAGTTCTCACAGCTGAGTACGGCCCCGAGGTCGAGATCACGTCGGTGGATGACGCAGGCAATGAGACGAGCATCCCGTTCGTTCGTGCCGAGCAACAGGCCCGCCTCGACAAGGCCGAGCGGAAGCTCAACCAACTAGGTCGCGTCAACCCCTTGGCCCTGGAAGAATTCGCTGCCCTCGAGCAGCGTCACAACTTCTTGACCGAACAGCTCACCGACCTGCAGAACACCAAGAAAGACTTGCTCTCAATCATCGAAGACGTGGATGCGACCATGCAGTCGGTCTTCGAATCGGCCTTTGAAGACACCAAGGCAGCTTTCGAGAAGGTGTTGCCGGTGCTGTTCCCGGGCGGTTCAGGCCACATTGCACTCACCAATCCCGACGACCTGCTGACCACCGGTATTGAGGTTTCGGTGAAGCCCGCGGGTAAGAAGATTGAGCGTCTCTCGCTACTCTCGGGTGGTGAGCGTTCACTGGCTGCCGTGTGTCTGCTCATCGCTATCTTCAAGGCGCGCCCTTCGCCCTTCTACATCATGGACGAGGTCGAGGCAGCCCTCGACGATGCCAACCTCGGTCGTCTGCTCACGATTTTCGAAGACCTGCGCAACACTTCGCAGCTCATCGTCATCACGCACCAGAAGCGCACCATGGAGATTGCGGATGCGCTCTACGGTGTTTCGATGCGCCAGGACGGTGTCTCGGCTGTAGTCGGTCAGCGCGTTGCCACCGAAGAAAAAGTGGAAGCATCGGCCTAAGCCATGGCAGAGAAGAAAAAGTGGGGCCTTGGCGCCAAGCTGAAAAGCCTGTTCGGCGGGGGATCCGCTGACGAATCGGTTGAAGATCTCGAAAATCTGATTGCGGCTCCGGCACGCGCGGTCATCGATGAAGCTCCGGTTGTCGAACCGGAACCAGTTGTCGAACCTGCACCGGTGGTTGAGCCCGAGCCGGTCGTCGAACCGGAGCCGGTGGTTGAGCCCGAACCGGTCGTTGAGCCGGAGCCGGTCGTCGAACCCGAGCCGGTGGTTGAGCCCGACCCGGTGGTTGAACTTGTCGAAACCACTCCCGAGCCCGCACCTGCTCCCGTCTCAGCCCCAGCTGCAGCGCCC
>Ga0228701_1001001_pt1 | contig 20516 bp, 17 predicted proteins | sample McNCre117_Aug_MG_2_FD_178017 | JGI IMG/M metagenome (GOLD analysis project Ga0228701, IMG submission 178017) | Freshwater microbial communities from McNutts Creek, Athens, Georgia, United States - 11-17_Aug_MG | ecosystem: Environmental > Aquatic > Freshwater > Creek | place: USA: Georgia...
CGCGATGGCAAGACGCACCGCATGTCGTTCCGTCGCGGTGAACCGGGCTTGTTCGACGACAGCAAGGGCATTTCGCCAAGCAATCCGTTCAAGCCATTCGAGTCGTCGTCGGCACTGCAGGTGGTCGGCAAGGTCGCCAAGGGCGTTTCGGGTTCTCGTGTGCGATATTGGGCCGACCCTCAGATCTTTATCAAGGATGCGGCCTTTAACGACGACGAACTGCTTAACCGAGCACGTCAGACGGCTTTCTTGGTGCCTGGACTGGGTCTTGAAATCTCGGATGAACGCACACCGGAGCGCCGCCAGCACAAGTTCAAGTTCGACGGCGGCATCACCGAATTCGCCGACTTCCTTGCTCCAGACAATCGCCTGACCGACACCTGGCGCCTGACCGGCGAGGGCAAGTTCACCGAAACCGTGCCTGTGCTAGACGAAAGCGGCAACATGGTCTCGCGAGAGGTCGAGCGCAACTGCGTCGTCGACATCGCTGCTCGTTGGGGAACGGGCTATGAAACCACCGTAAAAACCTTTGTCAACATCATCGCGACGCCGAAGGGCGGAACCCACCTGGCTGGCTTCGAGGCAGCCCTCTTGAAGGTGCTTCGCACCCAGATCGAAACCAACGCCCGCAAACTTAAGGCGGGCAGCGACAAGGTCGAAAAAGAGGACGTCCTTGCGGGCCTGACGGCCGTCGTCACCGTCCGTCTGGCCGAGCCACAGTTTGAGGGCCAGACCAAAGAGGTTCTCGGCACTCCAGCTGTGCGCAACATCGTCAACAACGTGGTGACCAAGAGTCTCGGCGAGCGATTCACGAGCGCCAAGCGCGACGACAAGACACAGGCGACGCAGTTGCTCGAAAAGGTTGTTGCCGAAATGAAGTCGCGCATATCTGCGCGCACTCACAAAGAGACCCAACGACGCAAGAACGCGCTCGAGAGTTCATCGTTGCCAACCAAGCTTGTCGATTGCCGCACTCAAGAGACCGAGGGTTCCGAACTCTTCATCGTCGAGGGCGACTCGGCATTGGGCACGGCAAAGTTGGCTCGCGACAGCGAATTCCAGGCACTGTTGCCAATTCGCGGCAAGATCCTGAATGTGCAGAAGGCGTCGGTCAGCGACATGCTTTCGAACGCCGAGTGCGCATCGATCATTCAGGTGATTGGCGCTGGCAGTGGTCGCTCGTTCGATCTCGATGCCGCGCGATACGGCAAGGTGATCCTCATGAGCGACGCCGATGTAGACGGCGCGCACATCCGCACTCTGTTGCTAACGCTGTTCTTTAGGTACATGCGCCCGCTCGTCGAGGCCGGCCGCGTCTATGCTGCCGTGCCGCCGCTGCACCGCGTAGAGGTCATCAACCCTGGCACCAAGAAGAACGACGTGCTTTACACCTATTCGCAGGCAGAGCTCGAGCAGGTTCTGAGTCGTCTTGCCGCCAGCGGCAAGCGCTACAAGGAGCCGATTCAGCGATACAAGGGCCTTGGCGAAATGGATGCCGATCAGCTGGCCGAAACCACCATGCAGCGTGAAATGCGCACCCTGCGCCGCGTACGCGTCGAGGATGGCGCTGCCGCCGACATGGTGTTTGAACTGCTGATGGGCAACGACGTTGCGCCGCGCCGTGACTTCATCATCGATTCGGCTGACAGCTTCGAACGCGAGCGAATCGACGCCTAATCAGTCGCGCTTTGCGACTCCCACGTTTGCAATGACCTGGGCCATTGGCGCGCCGCTCGCGTCGCGCTTCATGGGCTCAGTCGGCAATTGCGCCGGTTTTCCGTCGATGTTCGCGGCCAGAGGTTCTGCCTCACCAACCCAGCCAAAGAAGAGCTGATCCTCGCCTCGCACGAAGCGCTGGGCACGAACACCGCCGGTTGCGCGCCCCTTGCCAGGGAACTCGGTCAGCAGCGAGAGTTTGGCGCTACCCGGGTCGGTGCCAGCTAGTGACGCTGAGCTGTTGGCTGCCGTCAGTACGACCGCGTCTTCGACTGAGTCGACCGCACCAAAGAAAATCGCCTTGGCTCCGTCGCCCAGGTTGATGCCGGCCATTCCGCCAGCTGGGCGACCTTGTGGTCGAACGTTCGAGGCGGCAAAGTGCAAGAGCTGCGCGTCGCTGGCGATGAACACCAACTCTGTGGCATCGGTCGCGATTGCCGCGCCAACGACCTCGTCGCCATCCTTTAGCGAAATGAGCTCGAATTCGTCTTTGACCGGGTACTCGGCCACGACGCGCTTGACCACGCCTTGAGCAGTACCCAGCGCCAGCGAGATGTCGTCACGCGCCTCGATCACAGTCAGTAGGCGTTCACCCGCGGCAAGGCCCAAGAACGCGTCGGCAGGCACAAATGCATCGGTGGCCTGCAGGCTTTCGGCAGGCGGAACATCGGCCGCATGGATGCGCAGCGCGCGACCCCGACTGGTCACGAAGAGCAGGTCGGTGCGCGTGGTGGTGGCAATCTGAACCAAGAGTGCGTCGTGCTTGCTGCGCTTGCTGGTTGTCGTGCCAGGGTTTTCTGGCAGTCGTGCGATGCGACCGGTCGCAGTCAAGGCAAAAAAGCAAGGACCGTCAGCCAGTTCGGCATCGACCGAGACCGCCTTTGCGGCCGACAGTGGCTTGATCTCCTCGGTTTCTGACATGAGGATGGTTCGACGGTCGTCGCCGTACTTTTCGGCAACCTCGGCCAACTCGGCTGAAACCAGGTCGCGCAAGGCCAGCTCCGAACCCAAAATTCGCTCGAGTTCTGCGATTTCGGTTAGCAACTGATCGCGCTCTGCCTCAAGCTCGATGCGACTGAATTTAGTTAGGCGGCGAAGGCGCAATTCGAGGATGTACTCGGCCTGGATCTCGCTCAGGTGGAACGCATCCTGAAGTTTGCGACGAGCCTCATCTACCTCATCGCTCTCGCGAATCAGGCGAATTACCTTGTCGATGTCGACGATGGCAACCAGAAGCCCCTCGACCAGCTGCAGACGCGCCTGGCGCTTTCCAAGTCGGTTCGCGCTGCGACGACGGGTAACCACGACTCGGTGGGCGAGGTATACCCCGAGCAAATCGCGAAGCCCAAGTGTTGCCGGTCGACCGTTCACGAGCGCGACGTTGTTGATACCGAAAGAATCCTCTAGCGGCGTGAAGCGGAACAACAGATCCAAAACCACCTGAGGATCAAAGCCGGTCTTCAGGCCGATCACGAGCTTCAGGCCATTTGCGCGGTCGGTCAGGTCGGTAACGTCAGAGATGCCCTGGAGCTTCTTGTTGTTGACGCCATCCTTGATCTTCTCGATGACCTTCTCTGGGCCGACTAGGTAAGGCAGTTCACTGATCACGATGCCAAGCTTGCGCGGGCTGACGCTCTCGATCGAATACTTGGCGCGGGTCTTGAACACGCCGCGACCGCTTGCGTATGCGTCGCGAACGCCCTCGAGTCCCACAATCGTTCCGCCAGTTGGCAGGTCTGGGCCTGGCACATACTGCATTAGGTCTTCGAGGGTTGCCTCCGGGTGGCCCAACAGATAACGGGCCGCGGCGACCACCTCGCGCAGGTTGTGTGGCGGCATATTCGTAGCCATGCCGACCGCGATTCCGCTCGCGCCATTCACCAATAGGTTAGGGAACGCTGCAGGGAGTACCTCTGGCTCGGTCAACTGGGCGTCGTAGTTTGGCTTGAAATCCACGACATCTTCATCGAGGCCGTCGTTCATGACCATCGCGGCCTGGCTTAGGCGCGCCTCGGTGTAGCGAGCTGCAGCTGGGCCGTCGTCGAGCGAGCCGAAGTTGCCGTGGCCATCGATCAGCGGCATTCGGAGGCTGAACGGCTGTGCCATGCGCACGAGTGCGTCATAGATGGCGCCGTCTCCGTGTGGGTGCAGCTTTCCCATGACCTCGCCGGTCACACGGGCTGACTTGACGTGGCCACGGTCTGGTCGCAGCCCCATTTCGCCCATCTGAAAAACGATGCGACGGTGAACCGGTTTCAGGCCATCGCGAGCATCCGGCAGTGCGCGGGCATAGATTACCGAGTACGAATATTCAAGAAACGACTCTTGCATCTCGCGCGACAAATCGATGTCGACGATGCGCTCTGGAATATTTGCTGAACCGGTCATTTATCTCGTGAATAGCGTCTGCGTGGCAGACTGGTCTGGATGCCTACGATGCTACCCGCCGCTCCCAAAACTCTGGGGAGGCTATCCGATGTCTTTTCATCGGCCGCCTCTGCCGTAGCCGGCCTAGAAAATCCACTAGGGCTAGCCAGAGTCGATTCGGCAGTGGTCGTACTCGTAGACGGGCTCGGTTTTGCGAACGTACGCGATGCCGCCGGGCACGCGCGCTGGCTGTGGCCGATAATGCAGGCTTCGAAGCCCGTGAACACGGTTTTTCCGAGCACGACCGCGGCGGCCCTGACCTCGTTCGCAACCGGTCGCACACCTGCCGAACATGGACTAGTCGGCTACCGGGTGTTCGATCGCGCTGTTGGATCGGGTCAGAACCTGCTTTCAGGCTGGACAAACTGGGACTCGGCCACGGGATGGCGCGAAGGCCCAACGATTTCTGACGCGCTGCCGAGCGGAGTCACGGCGCACTTCGTTGGCGCAGGTGCATACGCACGGTCGGGGTTCACCAACGTCATAATGCCTGGCGCCGATTACGTTCCGGCTGCAACAATCGCCGACCGGTTTCGTGCCGCCCGCGAGCTAGCGGCAACACCGGGAAACCTGATTTATCTGTATGTGCCCGAGCTCGATCAGGTCGCGCATGCACATGGTGTTCGGTCGCTGGATTGGTTGGGCAAACTTGAGGCACTCGAGGCCGAACTGCGCGACTTTGTCGGCAAACTATCTGGGGGAGTCGGGGTTATCTTGACGGCAGACCACGGCGTGGTCGACGTCGAGCAACGCAATCACTTGCACCTCGATCAGCTCGAGCTTCCCGCAATCAAGTACGTTGGCGGCGACACTCGCTGCGCATACATCTATCTGGACGATTCGGCCACAGCCGAGAACGCCTCAAGCGCGATCGATGAAGCCTGGGGCGACTCGGTCTTAGTTGCCGACCAAGCCGCATTGCGAACCGCCGGTTGGATCAAGGGCGATTCGGCGGCTGCGGCGCGTCGCTGGCCCGATGTTTTTGTGATGGCCAAGAAGAGCGTTGCAATCTATCACCGCGAGTTTTCGGCGCCCAAGAGTTATGCCATGGTGGGCCACCACGGATCGATTTCAAGCGAAGAGTTGCAGATTCCGATTACGCGATTCGGGCGCTGGGCCTAGTCGTCGGTTTTAGTTCCGAACACGATTTCATCCCACGACGGAATACCAGCGCGACCGCGCTTCACGTCGTTCGCCTTCTCTTCGGCAATGATCTCGACTTGCTCGGTCGATGGTGCTTCGTCGACAGTGTCTTCTGGCTCGCTAGCGGGCAACTGCGATGCCTCCGCCTCGACCAGCGGTTCGTCATTGATGATTCGAATCGACGACGTTACCGGTTCTGGTTCGGCCATTGGAATCAGAGGTCGGGCAGCGCCGGTTACCTTGTGCGGCAGCTCGTCAGGGGTCGATGCGTCGCGTTCCATGCGCTTTTTGCGGAGCTGGTCCAACAGGTCGACGGCATCGCTGGCCGCTGGTGCGACAGTCTGTCCGGGCTCCTGTGCGGCCGCGGCAGGCTTGGCAACCTCGTCGACTGGGCTGGCCTTGGCGATGGCCTCCTTGATCGTCGAACGAGCCGGTACGTCGATAACTTCGGTAGCGTTCTGCGACTGGGCAGCCGCCGAAGGGTGCTTTGCCTGACCATCGCTGGTCACGGGTCGAAGCCGGGGGATTGGTCCGGCATTTAGTGCCTCGGCGCTCGAAAGGGTTAGCGCCGAATCGTTCTCGGGGGTCAGCGTTAGACGGCGTGGGTCAAAGCTCCACGATGCGTGCCCCGGACCACCCGGCAACTCGAACTTCACTGTGATGAGCCAGGTGTGCTGGTCAAGGCGCTTGCTGTGCCAGGTGATTTCGGTTGCATCACTTGAATCCAGGCGACGAGCAATCAGGTCACCGAAATCGATTTGCGTTACATCTGAAAATCGGTCGCCCTCGAGACTGATGCGCACCTGCCGTGCACTAATGACGGCATGCGCTAGCTCGTCAAGCACTGGCTGGGCAAACTTGGCAACGTATGCCTCATCGGCGTCGTGCTGCTCAACCAGCTGGGCGATGGTCGCGCCCTCGCGAATCGCCTCCTGGATTGCGCGCGGTGAAACACCGGTATTGACCGACTTTGGGGCACCAGAGCGTCGCAGCTCGGCACGCAGGACGTCGTCGATTACCAGCGAGTGCGTGACGCCCTCGGCGTCGGCAAGCAACAGGGTTTCACCATCTACTCGTACGAATTGCAATTCAGACATTGCGACCTCCTGCCAAGAAGTCTGCCGCCCTAGGAAGCGTTCTTAGGTCATTGCTCGCGGTGTGCCGAAAAACTTGGAACAAATTTCGGCGCGTCATGTTGGCGTTTCTTTGACTGGTGTAAGAAACTAGGCGCGCTCGATGCGATTACGAAAGGCGAGCTGAATGGCAACCGATTACGATGCCCCTCGTAAAAATGACGACGAGGCAGAGTCACTTGACGCGATCAAGGACCGCATGCCCGACAAGATGTCGGGTGTCGTCGACATGGAAGACACCGATGGCGCCGAAGGCTTTGCCATTCAGGATGTCGTAGCCGAAGACCTAGACGTCGTGGTGTTGCCACCACAGGACGACGAGTTCACCTGTTCGGAATGCTTCATTGTGAAGCACCACAGCATGCTGTCGAGCCAAAAAGGCAAGTACGGCAAGCTCTGCACCGAGTGCGCCGAAGGCTAATTAGCCGTTTAGTGCTGCGGTCAGGCGCTCCTGGCTGCGGCTCGAAAAAAGCCAATACGGCGTAGGGTCGCTAGCGCTGACCACAGGCACGCGCACCAGAGTTTGATTCGTGCCACGAAACAAAACAAAAGCCTTCGGGTCTAAATCAGGGCCGCGAGCCAGGCGTGCCGGCGTGCCGGCCAGCGCCACAGCGGTGCCAAGTTCCGACCTTGGGATGGCGACGTCGCCGACCGAGAGGAATTCTGCGGTAACAACAATGCTCGGAGCCTTGGCAAATGCAAAGGCATAGGCAACCAACTCGAGAACCAGCCCGATCCAGCCGCCGAGGTTCACATCCCAAGGAAACACAGTCAGCCAGATGGTCGGCCAAATCAAAGCGATGGCAATGATTGTGTTGATCGATGGGCGCAAATATTCGCGATAAATGACGGGGGCGCTTGCTGAGGTGTTCATCGGTTCTAGATTACGCTCGTCGTGATGAACACGGTACCTGTCCTAATCAAAGCCGAACCAGGCTTCATTCCCGCCTATGCCAAGGCTGGCGACGCCGGAGCAGATTTGCGTTGCACCAAAGACGCGGTCATTCCTGCCGGGCAGCGCATGCTGCTGCCTACCGGTGTCTCGATTGCATTGCCCGATGGCTACGTGGGTCTCGTGCACCCTCGTTCGGGTCTTGCCGCCAAGCACGGTATCACGGTGTTGAACGCACCCGGCACAGTTGATTCGGGTTACCGAGGAGAGATTCTCGTTACCCTCTTGAACACATCGGACACGCCGTTCGAGATCACTCGCGGCGACCGCATCGCCCAACTCGTTATTCAGCAGTATGAGACCGCCAAATTCATCGAGGTCGAGGAGTTGCCTGGCACTGAGCGCGGCGACACCGGCTTCGGATCATCTGGAAAGAACTAAGGCCATGAACGCAATCCTGAAGTCGGCGCCTGCCGACCGCGCCACCGCGGGCCCACTCGACTCGACCGAAGTTCGCCACGACGGTCAGTATCTCGACCTCGGCTCGATTCGTGTACCGGCCATCGACAACGTGGGCGTCAAGCTCGAGGTCGAGGAAGCAACCGGCAAACCGATCGCTGTGACGCTCGAGACCGGCAGCTGGAGCATTCAGCTGCAGGCCTTTGCTGCGCCACGCTCTGAGGGCGTCTGGACCGAGGTCAAGGGCCAGCTCGCCGAGTCGATCAACAGCCAGGGCGGCCAAACCGAGGAGCGCGTTGGTTCGCTTGGGCCTGAGCTGATTGCCAAATTGCCAGTCGCAAATGAGGCCGGGGCCGTGGTCGGCACCAGATTGGCTCGATTCGTTGGCGTCGACGGACCACGCTGGTTCTTGCGCGGTGTCATTTCAGGTGCTGCACTCACCGATCCAAAGGCCGCGGCCGACGCGGATGACCTATTCCGCGCCGTTGTCGTGCACCGCAGCGAGGTGCCCATGCCACCGAAGGACCTGCTGCCGATTCAGATTCCTGGCCAGGCACCTCAGGTGACCAGCCTGTAATGCCCGAAAAACCAGCTGACCGCGCGGCGGTGGCCCGTGCCTTGGGCATCCGCCTCGATGAAGACGGCAAACCCGTAGTCGATTCAAAGTCGTTGCTCGAGAGCGTCGGCGGCCGCATGGGCATCGTCGAATCTTCGTTGCCAAGCTTTCTGTTCTTGGTTGCCTGGTTGATCACCAAGAACCCGTTCGTTTCGGTGACTATCGCGATTTTGCCGGTAGCCGGTTTCGGTATCGTCCGACTGGCCAAGCGTCAGCCCCTGATGCAGGTTCTAGTCGGTGCGGCAGTTGCAGGATTCTCGGCTTGGATGGCTTTCCGTCCCGGTGGCCAAACTCGCGACTACTTTTTGTCGGGCTTGATCACCAACATTGCCTATCTGATCCCGCTCGGCGTCTCGGTCCTGCTCCGCTGGCCACTCGTAGGTGTTCTGCTTGGCTTCATCCTCGGCGAGGGCACATCCTGGCGCAAAGACAAGCGCGAACTCGCGCTCTTCTCGGCCGCCACGCTCGTGCTCTGCGCGGTCTTTGTGGTTCGACTGGCTTTCGAACTGCCGTTGTATGCGACAAACAGTCTCGAGGCTCTCGCAACCGTGAAGTTGGTTCTCGGTCTGCCGCTGTATGCGTTAGGCCTTTGGACCGCGTGGCTACTGGTGCGCAAGGTCATGCACCGGCGTGCCAACTGATAGATTTGACCACTAGCAACGCAGCTATTTAGTTAGGAGCGGACAAGCATGTCCAAGGTGAACAGTTTCGGCGCATCAGACGTCCTCAAGGTTGGCGACAAGAGCTACCGAATCTTCAAGTTGAACTCGGTCGACTCGAAGACCCTGCCATACAGCCTCAAGATCCTTCTTGAGAACCTCCTGCGCACCGAAGACGGGGCCAACGTAACTGCTGCTCAGATTCAGGCTCTTGCCGACTGGAGCGCATCGGCCGAGCCAGACACCGAGATTCAGTTCACTCCAGCCCGCGTGATCATGCAGGACTTCACCGGTGTTCCTTGTGTCGTTGACCTGGCAACTATGCGCGAGGCCGTTCAGGCTCTCGGTGGCGACCCTAAGCGCATCAACCCGCTGGCGCCTGCCGAGCTGGTCATTGACCACTCGGTTCAGATCGATGTTGCCGGAACCCCAGATGCCTTTGAGCGTAACGTCGAGCTCGAATACCAGCGCAACGGCGAGCGCTACCAGTTCCTTCGCTGGGGTCAGACCGCCTTCGAGGAGTTCAAGGTGGTTCCTCCTGGCACCGGTATCGTGCACCAGGTAAACATCGAGTACCTGGCCCGTGTCGTGATGGCACGCGAGGTCGATGGCGAGCTGCAGGCATACCCAGACAGCTGCGTCGGCACCGACTCACACACGACCATGGTCAACGGTCTCGGTGTGCTCGGTTGGGGCGTTGGCGGCATTGAGGCCGAGGCTGCAATGCTCGGCCAGCCAGTTTCGATGCTGATTCCTAAGGTGGTTGGCTTTAAGCTCACCGGCGCCATCCAGACCGGTGTAACCGCAACCGACGTGGTTTTGACCATCACCGAAATGCTGCGCAAGCACGGTGTTGTCGGCAAGTTCGTCGAGTTCTACGGCGCGGGCGTCAGCTCGGTGCCGCTAGCTAACCGCGCCACCATCGGCAACATGTCGCCAGAATTCGGTTCGACCGTTGCTATCTTCCCGATTGACTCGGTGACCATTGACTACCTGCGAACCACCGGCCGCAGCCAGGAGCAGCTCGACCTCGTCGAGGCTTACTGCAAGGCGCAGGGTCTATGGCACGACCCTTCAATCGAGCCGCGCTACAGCGAATACCTAGAGCTCGACCTGGCCACCGTTGTTCCTTCGATCGCCGGTCCAAAGCGTCCTCAGGACCGCATCGTGCTTAGCGAGGCCAAGTCATCGTTCGAGAAGACCCTGCCTAGCTACGCTCCAGAGGCAAGCAAGCCGACTCAGGTTTCGGGCCACGACTTCGCGATTGACCACGGTCACGTGACTATCGCGTCGATCACCTCGTGCACCAACACCTCGAACCCATCGGTCATGCTTGCTGCAGGTCTGGTGGCTCGCAAGGCCGTCGCCAAGGGCCTCAAGGCAAAGCCTTGGGTCAAGACCTCGCTCGCGCCTGGTTCAAAGGTCGTTACCGAGTACTACGACAAGGCCGGACTCACCGGCGACCTCGACGCACTCGGCTTCAACTTGGTTGGTTACGGATGCGCAACCTGTATCGGCAACTCGGGCCCTCTGGCCGACGAGATCAGCGAGGCCATTAACAACAACGACCTCGCGGTGACGGCGGTGCTTTCGGGCAACCGTAACTTTGAGGGTCGCATTAGCCCTGACGTCAAGATGAACTACCTGGCATCGCCTCCGCTCGTCATCGCGTATGCGCTTGCCGGCACCATGGACTTCGACTTTGAGAACGACGCACTCGGTCAAGACACCGAAGGCAACGACGTGTTCTTGCGCGACATCTGGCCGACCGCCGAAGAGGTTCAGTCGACCATCGATAGCTCGATCAACAGCGACATGTTCAAGAGCCAGTACGCCTCTGTTTTCGACGGCGACAACCGCTGGCGCTCACTGCCAACCCCTGTCGGCGCCACCTTCGAGTGGGACGACGCGTCGACCTACGTTCGCAAGGCGCCATACTTCGACGGCATGAAGCAGCAGCCAGACCCAGTAACCGACGTGGTTGGTGCTCGCGTGCTGGCCAAGCTGGGCGACTCGGTCACCACCGACCACATCAGCCCTGCGGGTTCGATCAAGGCAGACTCGCCAGCTGGCAAGTACCTGACCGAGCACGGTGTTTCGCGAGTCGACTTCAACAGCTACGGCTCGCGCCGAGGCAACCACGAGATCATGATCCGTGGAACCTTTGCCAACATTCGTCTAAAGAACCAGCTGCTGGATGGCGTCGAAGGTGGTTTCACCCGCGACTTCACTCAGGCCGATGGCCCGCAGGCGTTTATCTATGACGCATCGGTCAACTACCAGGCTGCCGGAACCCCACTGGTGATCTTTGGTGGCAAGGAATACGGCTCGGGCTCATCGCGTGACTGGGCGGCCAAGGGCACTCGTTTGCTCGGTGTTTCGGCAGTCATCGCCGAATCGTTCGAGCGCATCCACCGTTCAAACCTGATTGGTATGGGTGTGCTGCCGCTGCAGTTCCCGGCTGGTCAGAACGCGGATTCGCTCGGTCTCGATGGCACCGAAGAGATCTCGATCTCGGGCGTCGTCGAATTGAATGCCGGCAACACCCCAAAGACCGTGCGCGTGGTGGCCAAGCCAACCTCGCACTCGGCCGAGGGCAAGCCAGTGGTTGAGTTCGACGCGGTCGTCCGTATCGACACCCCGGGAGAGGCCGACTACTACCGCAACGGCGGAATTCTGCAGTATGTCCTCCGCAGCCTGGTCGCCTAAGGGAACAGACTGCAGTCCTTCGGGATTGTTCTAACTATGAGTATTCTCGGCAGCATTGCCTCGCCACGTGACCTCGACAAACTGTCGCAGGCTCAACTCGGCGAACTTGCTGCCGAGATTCGCTCATATTTGGTCAACGCCGTTGCCAAGACCGGCGGGCATCTAGGGCCTAACCTTGGCGTCGTCGAGGTTACGCTGGCCATTCACCGCGTCTTCGAGTCGCCGATCGATTCGATTGTGTTTGACACCGGTCATCAGTCATACGTGCATAAGCTGCTCACCGGTCGTGCAGACCTGAGCACGCTGCGCCAGCTCGGGGGAGTCGCGGGGTATCCGCAGCGAGCCGAGTCGGAACACGACATCGTCGAGAGTTCGCACGCCTCAAGTTCGCTTTCGTGGGCCGACGGCATCGCCAAGGCATACCGCCTGACAGGGCAGGGCAATCGCCACACGGTGGCTGTGCTCGGCGACGGCGCACTCACGGGCGGCATGACCTGGGAGGCCCTGAACAACATCACCGACGACAACAACCGTCGTCTCGTGATCGTGGTGAACGACAATGGGCGTTCATATGCGCCCACCATCGGCGGGTTCGCGAAGTACTTGAACAACATCCGTACGGTGCCGACCTATCGTCGTCTTTACCGGTCGTCCGAGCGGTTCTTCAACGCCTTCGGCAGCCTTGGTCGCCTTTTTTATCGTGCGGCCCGATCTGCCGGCAAGGGCATTTTCGGTTCAGTCGTGCCTCAGGGCATGTTCCCTAATCTCGACATGAAATACATCGGACCAATCGACGGCCACGACCTCGTGGCGGTTGAAACTGCGTTGCGCCAGGCGAAGAACTACGGGCAACCGGTTCTGGTGCATGTCATCACGCAAAAGGGCAAGGGCTTTGACCCTGCGATGCTTCACGAAGACGACCAATTCCATGCCGTCGGGCAAATCGACCCGACCACGGGCGAGTCGCTCGAGGCGGCCTCTGGGCCATCATGGACCGGCATTTTCGCCGAAGAGATTGCGAAGCTAGCCGACGCCAACCCGCGCTTGGTCGGCATCACGGCGGCAATGCAAAAGCCTGTCGGCCTGCATCGGTTTGCCGAGCGACACCCAAATCGAGTCTTTGATGTTGGAATCGCCGAACAGCACGCCGTGGCTAGTGCCGCCGGCATGGCCTTCGGTGGCCTGCACCCAGTGGTAGCCGTCTATGCGACCTTCATGAATCGCGCCTTTGATCAGGTGCTCATGGATGTCGCGCTGCACAACGCCGGTGTCACGTTCGTGCTCGACCGAGCCGGCGTCACTGGCCCAGATGGCGCCTCGCACCACGGCATGTGGGATTTGGCTATTTTTCAGGTGGTGCCTGGCATTGAAATTGCCGCGCCGCGCGATGCGACTCGCCTTCGCGAGGTGTTGAGCGAGGCGGTGACCGTCGAAGACCGACCAACCATGATTCGGTTCGGCAAGGGGTCGGCCAGCGCATCCATCGACGCAATTCGTCGCAGCGAAGATGGCGTCGATGTTCTGTGCGAGTACGGCCAGGATGTCCTGATTCTTGGCGTCGGTGCCATGGCGGCGACCGCCCTTCAGGTGGCCTCGCTGCTTGAGGCCCGTGGCATTCGCTGCACCGTGATTGATCCGCGTTGGGTTGTTCCGGTTCGCAAGAGTGTTTTGCAGTTGGCAAGCGAACACCGACTAATGGTCACTATCGAGGATGGCGTTGTCGTTGGTGGCATCGGCACTCGAGTGCGCCAAGATCTGCGTGATGCCCAAATCGATACCGCATTGACCGAACTTGGCCTACCAGACGAGTTCCTTGAGCATGCGACCCGCGATCAAATCCTGGAGCGAGTCGGGCTAACGGCCGAGGCCATCGCTCAGCGAATCGAGGCGCAGGTCAACGGGCAGCGCATCCCGCACGCACGCGACGCAGGCTAATCAGGCAGCGTCGCCGAGGCCAAAACCGAGCCAAGGCTTGGGCCAGTGGACTCCGAGCCGGCAAGCAGGGCAATCTGCCAGTCTCTGGCACCCAGCTCACGAAGGAACGGCTCGATCGCATCGGTTCCGATTTCGTCAAAGCTAAAGCACAGTTGTCGCAAGAAATCCGGAGTTAGCAGATTCTCGACCGGCATTTGCATGCGCTCGGCAATCTTGGCCATGTGTTCACGCGCCAATTTCAGGCGTTCGGCGGCAAGCGGCCACTTGCTCGACCAAAGTCTGTGGTTCGGAATGCCCGTGTGTGGCAGTTTTAGGGGTGGCAGATCGTTGGTATTGGTGCCCGCCTGAATGGCCGCCCACCAGGTGTCGATGTATGTTCGCGAGGCACGCCCATGGAACCCCCGATCGCCGATGAGTTCACTCTTCGAACGGTACGTCGATTTGGCCGCAACGCTGATTGAGGCATCCGGAATCAGTCGACCAGGCGCAACATCCAGTTTCTGAGCCAGCGCCTCGCGGGCGTTCCAGAGTTCGCGCATAATCGCTAGGCCACGCTGATTCTTGATGTCATGTGCACCAGTCGTTCCACGCCAGCGGTCTTGCTTCTTCTCTTTGGGTCTGAAGCGAACCAAGTGCGCGAATTCCTGCTGGGCAATCTCGAGTTTGCCGTTTGCCTGCAGGTGGGCAATTAGTCGGTCCGCAAGATCGGGCAGCACATCTACGTCGAGCGCGGCATAAACCAGCCAGTCCTGATTCAGCGGCCTAGTGCTCCAATCGACTGCCGAATGTTCCTTAGCCAGCTTCAGACCAAGGTAGTGCTCGACGACTGCGCCGAGACCCACACGGGGCAAGCCGACGAGTCGTGACCCGAGCTCAGTGTCGATAAGCGCCGGGGGTTCAAGGCCTAACTCGTTCAAGCACGGCAGGTCTTGGGTGCTGGCATGCAAGATCCATGTGTGCTTGGTCATGAAGTCGCGCAGCTCGGCCTTGGCGGCGTCTTCTTGCAGCGCTGCCTGTGGATCGATGAGGGCCACTAGAGACCCACGGCGGTGCAATTGAATTAGGTACGCCGCTTGGCTGTATCGAAATCCGCTTGCGCGCTCGGCGTCTACAGCTAGCGGGCCTGAGCCCTTGGCGTCCAGCTCGGCGACGACCGAGCGAAGAAGTTCTAGCGAATCGACATAAACCACTGGGTTGCGAGCGGAATTCAGGGGAGTAGCCGGTTTCGCCTCAGAGGCTGACTCGGGGGTCGAAGCGGTGGCGTGCGTTGTCTCGGGAGCCGACATTTAGATGCTCGAGACGCCTTCTGGCAACGGCGAGAAACCGCTCAATACACAAATCAGGTCTTGCCACGCGGCTAGATGTGGGGCAAGGTCGCCGCCCATGGGCGACCACGACGCGCGCATCTCGAGCTCGGCATGCGCATCCTGATGCGCCAGGGCCCCATAGCCGGTCGACAGGATTCGCGTTGAAGTGCCTGCCTCGGCCGTGTAGTCGGCGTGGCGAGTTCGCAGCGCTGTCGTTAGCCAATCCCAGAGCAAGTCTGCACTCGCGGGCTCTTGGCCGATGTGGCTTTCGAGTGGGGATTTCGCAAAGCAGACAACGCGAAAACGCCCTGCCCAGTTCTCTTGCGGTTCGTCGTCCCAAAGAAACACGATTCGGCCAACGCCGGCGTCACCTGCGCCCGGCCCTGCATTCTCTACGTGCGCGGCGAATGCGATTGCGTGGCGGGCAAGGCTCGCTGGCGCCGGAATCTGCTCAACATGTAGCTCGGGTCTAACCGTCACAGAGTGCAGGCTTCTGACGGCAAGCGCGAATTCAGGCGCAACCGGACCCTCGAGAATTACTTCAAACATTGCTCTCGAGCCTATGCGCCAAAGCAATTTGCGTCGGGCTGCCACGCCGCACAGGGGCGCAGTGGGGGTTTATGCGGTCTCGAGGCGAAGGTATGCGTTCGAGCCTTCGATGACGATCTGTCGCATGGCAAGCAGGCCACACTCGAGTATCTGGGCCAGCTCACGCACGCGTGCAGCGCAGAGTCTTTGGATATCCTCGGCTTCGAGCGTTGTCGGCAGGCCCGTTACCGTGAGCAAGATTTGCCAGTCTCGCCGCGATTGCAGCAGCGCCCTTGCCAGGGTGGGTCCCGACTCGAGCAAAACATGCTGCCTCGCCGCCATTGCGGCGCCTGACTGCTCCTCATTGAGACGCAATAATGCGCCCGGCAGCAACTCGTCATCCGTTAGTTCGGTGTGTGTGTCGCCTGCGCTTCGGTCGATAATCAGAATCGGAGCGAAGCGCGAAGGCCTGTAGCGCTCGACATCGGCGGTGCGTGCGCTCGTGACGATTAGGTCGGCCTGTGATCTGGCCGCCAATAGGAATTTGCGGTCGGCTGGGTTAGTGACGCTATCGCTTGTGCCTCGCCAGGCATCATCGATGGCGCCCTGGGCCGAAACGACCTGAATCCAGGTGATGCCGGCTTTCAGCTCGAACAACCGCGCTAGCCGTTCGCGTTCGCCGGCCGATTCACCCGCCGTCATCAGGCCTTTTCGGCGACCTGGCGCTTGATGCGGCGGAGCATGCCGGTCATGCCACGAAGGCGAAGAGCCGAGACGGCCTCGCGAAGGCCGAGCTTGCTAGGAAAGTCGTCGTCGAAGGCGAGGACCTCGGCCACGGGTCTTGCGTCGAGCATCGAATGCAAGATGCTTGCGAAGCCGCGTGTGGTCGGCGCCTCTGGCGGGGCCGTCAGAAACAGGTGAACGACTCCCTCGACAACCTCAACAAAGAGGTACACGGGGCTCTGGCACTCTTCTACACGTTCCAAAAGGTCTGGGTGGTCGGCGTATCGTGCCGGAAGAGCGGGCAGGTTCTCTGAAAACTCGAGCAAAAGTTGCAGGCGATCCTTGATTGGGATCGCGTTGAAATCCTCGGCTAGTTCGAGTGCATCTTGCATTAGTTACGCAGCTTTAGGCGCCGAGCCAGGCTCAGTTCCGCGCACGATCGGCACGCCAACCAGGCTGCCCCACTCGGTCCAGCTGCCGTCATAGTTGCGCACGTTCTTGAAACCAAGCAGGTAGGTGAGCACAAACCAGGTGTGGCTCGAGCGCTCACCAATGCGGCAGTATGCCACCACGTTGTCGTCGGGCTTTAGGCCAGCCTCGTCGAGGTAAATCGCCTCGAGCTCGGCGCGGTTTCGGAACACACCATTCTCGCCGGCGGCTCGTGCCCATGGCACCGAGACTGCTGAGGGGATGTGCCCAGCGCGTAGCGCGCCCTCTTCTGGATACGCAGGCATGTGAGTGCGCTCGCCCGAGTATTCCTCAGGTGAACGCACGTCGACGAGTGGTTGGCCGAGGTGGGCAATCACGTCGTCGCGATACGCGCGCAGGGTCTTGTCGTCGCGTTCGATCACCGGATAGTCGACAGCCACAACAGGGGTCTCGTCTCGAGTGAAGGGGCGTCCCTCGGCGATCCAGTTGTCGCGACCACCGTCGAGCAGGCGCACGTCTGCGTGGCCGAACAACTTGAAGACCCAGAGTGCGTATGCCGACCACCAGTTCGACTTATCGCCATAGATCACAACGGTGGTGTCGCGTGAAATTCCCTTTGCGCCGAGCAACTTGGCGAAGTCTTCGCCGTCGAGATAATCGCGCATGACTGGCTGGTTCAGCTCGGTGTGCCAGTCGATCATGACCGAGCCAGGAATGTGGCCGGTCGAATAAAGAAGAACGTCTTCGTCGCTTTCAACCACGACGAGACCAGGAGTGCCCAGGTGCTCCTCGAGCCACTGTGCCGAGACGAGCATCTGAGGGTTCGCATACTCGGCGAATTTGGCGTTGTCATCGAAAGGGACAGACATGATGCTCCTGTTGTTTAGTTGCCTAGGATTACTAAGACAAGGTTAAAGGCAGTGGGGTTTCCGCGCCAGCGAAAGGTAACAATTGGCAACGAGTCGGCCCATTAGGTCTTTGGCAAGCACGATTCCGAACGTGACGACCGAGCAGTTGCTGTCGCACCTCGTGCCACCCCGCGAGTTCCAGAAGGCCCGTTTTGAAAATTACTTGCCAGACCAGCGCTTTCAAAGTCAGGCAGACGCGGTCGCGGCCGGCCGTGCGTTCCTTGGAATCAAGTCCAGCTTGGGATTGAAGGGGCTGTTCGCCAAGCGCGAGGAGCAAAAGGCGGGTATTTACCTCGATGGCGGCTTCGGTGTTGGCAAGACCCATCTGCTTGCATCGATTTGGCATGCCGCGCACGGGCGAAAGGCATTCGGCAGCTTTCTTGCCTACACGGGCTTGATTGGCGTCTTGGGCTTTGCCAATGCGGTCACCGAATTCTCAAAGTATGACCTGATCTGCATCGACGAGTTCGAGCTCGATGATCCAGGCGACACCATGATGATGTCGCGACTGCTTACCGAACTCGACGCAAAAGGCGTCAGGTTCGCGACCACGTCGAACACGCCACCGAATGCGCTGGGCCAGGGTCGTTTCGCGGCATCCGACTTCGCCCGCGAAATCTCGGCTATGGCCAACAAGTTTCAAATGGTGAGTGTCGACGGTGAGGATTACCGTCATCGTCCGACCGACGCGCATGTAGCCAGCCACTCTGACGAATACTTGGGGCAGTGGCTAGCCGAAACCCCTGCCGGCGAGACTGCATACGAGGACTCATTCGATCCGCTGCTGCAGCACCTCGCTACGGTTCATCAGAGCAAGTATGCGAACCTGGTCGAGAACGTCGATCGCCTAGCCATTCACAGTGTGCGCCAGCTGACCGATCAAGTTGAAGCCTTGCGTTTTGTTGCCCTGGTTGACCGACTCTATGAACGGCAAACCGTTATCCGCGCCTCTGGAGTGGCGCTAACCGACTGTTTCTCGAGTGACATGCTCGCTGGCGGTTACCGCAAGAAATATCTGCGTGCCGTGAGTCGCCTGGGTGCGATGAGCCAGTAGCACTTTTTACAAACACGAAACATTTCGGGTTCAGTCCCGAAACTTTCCTCTCCGAAAATTTATGCGTGGCTGGAACTGCCGGCCCTATTTGTTTTCTTAGAGAGAGGTAAACAAATGTTTGATCAAGGCAACACCGCCTTCGTGCTAATCTCGGCGGCCCTGGTGCTGTTGATGACCCCGGGCCTGGCGTTTTTCTATGGCGGCATGGTCAAGGCCAAAAGTGTCGTAAGCATGATGATGCTGAGCTTCGGTTCGCTCGGCCTGATTGCTGTTCTATGGGTGATTTATGGCTACGCCATCGCGTTTGCCAATGGTGGCACTCCTGGCTTCGTCGGCATCGATGGAGTGTTCGGTATCGACCTAAACGCCATCGGGCTTCACGAGCAGGTTCAGTCGTCACTCGACGCAACCACTAAGGCGGGCTTCCCGCAGCTCGCATTTGTTTCGTTCCAGGCAACATTCGCCATCATCACCGTTGCCCTGATCTCGGGAGCGATTGCCGACCGAGCCAAGTTTGGTGCCTGGATGGTGTTTGCCGGTCTGTGGGCCACGCTCGTCTATTTCCCGGTTGCCAACTGGGTCTTCAACTTCACGCTCGCCGACGGCAAGGTCGTCGATGGCGGTTGGATCGTTCACGACCTTGGCGTGATCGACTTCGCGGGTGGCACCGCTGTGCACATCAACGCGGGCGCTGCCGGCCTTGCTCTGGCGCTGATTCTTGGCAAGCGCTTCGGTTTCTCGAAGGGCATTGCGCAGCCTCACAACGTGCCGCTGACGCTGCTGGGTGTCGCGCTGCTGTGGTTCGGTTGGTTCGGCTTCAACGCCGGCTCAGAGTTGGCTGCCGACGGCCTTGCCTCGCTCGCCTTCATCAACACGATTGCGGCACCTGCAGCGGCAATGCTCGGCTGGATCTCGATCGAAAAGTTCAAGCACGGCAAGGCAACGTCGATCGGTGCCGGCTCTGGCGCAATCGCGGGCCTCGTCGCAATCACCCCGGCCTGTGCCTCGCTCGACCCAATTTGGGCTTTGGTTCTTGGCCTGGTTGCCGGCGCTCTCTGCGCGTTGGCCATCGACCTCAAGTATTCGCTTGGTTTCGATGACTCGCTCGACGTCGTCGGCATCCACCTGGTTGGCGGCATCGTCGGAACCCTTTGGATCGGCATTTTCGGCAACGGCGTTGGTGCAGCATTCGGCTATGGCTTCCACCAGCTCGGTGCTCAGGCACTCGGGGCCGCGGCAGTGCTGGTCTACAGCTTCGTTATGGCTCTGGTGATCGGCTTCATCGTCGAGAAGACTCTGGGCTTCCGTGTGCGTGCCGAAGACGAGATTGCCGGCATCGACACCGTCGTACACGGTGAAGAGGCATATGCGTTCGGCTCAGACCGAGGCTAGCTACAAAGAAGTAGCGGGCTGGGAGGAACCCAAGTGGTTCCTCCCATTCCGCACGTTTAGAAAGCAGACCAATAAGTGAATGACAACCAGACGATGTTTCTGATCATCTGCTCGGCCATGGTGCTCTTTATGACTCCGGGCCTTGCCTTCTTTTATGGCGGTCTGGTTCGTGCCTCGAGCGTCGTGTCGATGATGATGATGAGCTTCGGCTCGCTCGCCTTGGTCGGCACCATGTGGATGGTGTTTGGCTATGCAATTTCGTTCGCCAACGCCAGCGACTCGAGCTTCGTCGGGATCGACGGCGTTTTTGGCATCAACCTCGACGACCTGTTCCTCAATAGCCACGCGCATGCGGCCATTGCCCACAACGACGGAGCTGGTTTGGCCTTCGCAGGCTTCCAGGGCACCTTCGCAATCATCACGGTGGCTTTGATCTCGGGTGCAATTGCCGACCGCGTGAAGTTCGGTGCATGGATGATCTTTGCG
>Ga0228701_1001002_pt1 | contig 20506 bp, 14 predicted proteins | sample McNCre117_Aug_MG_2_FD_178017 | JGI IMG/M metagenome (GOLD analysis project Ga0228701, IMG submission 178017) | Freshwater microbial communities from McNutts Creek, Athens, Georgia, United States - 11-17_Aug_MG | ecosystem: Environmental > Aquatic > Freshwater > Creek | place: USA: Georgia...
CTAGATTCTTTTGCAAAAGGAATGTGGATATCCTTGAAATCATTTTCTTGTTTCCCACAAATACGATTTGGGTTGTTTTTGCAAGTAATTTTCCAAAACTAATCCAAAAGGCATGACCCTGCCTCGTACTGAATTTTATAAAAAAACAAAAATGAACAAAGTTCTTGAACTAACAGACAACGAATTAATTCAACAATTCCAAGAAGGGAATACCCGCGCTTTTGACGCTTTATTAGACCGTCATCAGGAAAGAATCTACAACACCATTTTATTTATGGTTAAAGACAGTTATTTAGCGGAGGATTTAATCCAAGAAATCTTTATCAAGATTATTGATAATTTACAACAAAAGAAATACAATGAGGAAGGCAAGTTTTTGCCTTGGGCTTTACGTATTGCACATAATTTTTGTGTTGATCATTTTAGAAAAGTAAAACGCACTCCTACTATCAAAACCAGCGATGACCAGGATTTGTTTGAAGTAATCAATCATTCAGATCATTCAGCTGATTATAAAATGACGCGTAAACAAACACATCAAAATATTCAACAATTAGTTGATTTATTACCAGAAGAACAAAGAGAAATTATTGTTTTAAGACATTATGCAAATCTTAGCTTTAAGGAAATTGCAATCATGACTAATTGTTCTATCAATACTGCACTTGGTAGAATGCGTTATGGCTTAATCAATTTAAGAAAGATGATGAATGAGCGTGGTATGAGTATGTAGATTTGCTCCCCCAACAAAAAAGGTCCCAAAATATAATGGGACCTTTTTTTTTCTTTATTATTTCATAGCTTGCTCATAGCTACATTGCAGCCAAGCAAGATATTTTTGAATATCGGGTGTATAGCCCACAGGGTGGGATGCTATTTTTTGTGAAGGACTCAGCACCACATATAATGGTTGTGTAACTTGTTTGAAGTTTTCAGATTGGAATGTAGCCCATAAATCTCCCGCTGTATTAATCTCCTTAGTTTGCCCATTAGCATTGGTATAGATAAATCTTTTTTCTGCTGGCAATAAGGCGCGGTCGTCTACATATAATGAGACAAGAATAAAATGAGATTGAATATAACTAGCCACAGAGGGATCTGTCCATACATTTTCTTCCATCTTTCTGCAATTCACACAGGCCCATCCAGTAAAATCAATTAACAAAGGCTTCTGTGCTGCTTCTGCCATTGCCAATGCTTTTTCATAATCATTCACTACAGCAGGATGCACCCCTTGCTTTTGTCCCTGTTCATTAGTTAATAGACTATAACTTGTGGGAGGAGGAAAACCACTCAATAATTGTAAAGATGGTTTTTGCGAAGGCAGGATTCCTGAAGCCACATAAATGGCAAATACAAGACTCAATACCCCTAATAGTTTTCTAAAATTAGCAATAGGCGCCCCCTTGGTATCGTGCGGCAATCTAAGCCATCCCCATAAATAGGCAGTTAATCCTAAGCTTATCACCACCCATACTCCTAAAAATATTTCTCTTTTTAATAAACCCCAATGTTGCACTAAATCGGCGTTAGATAAGAATTTAAAAGCCAATGCTAATTCAACGAAAGCTAATATCTTTTTCACCGTATCTAACCAACCGCCTGATTTGGGTAAACTTTGTAGCCAACCTGGAAAAATGGCAAATAAACTAAATGGTAATGCTAATGCTACACCAAAGCCAGCCATCCCCTGCGTTAAAGCCCAAGCACCGCCTTGAAGAGAACCCACTAATAATGTCCCCAAGATAGGTCCAGTACATGAAAAGGAAACGATGGCCAAAGTAATGGCCATAAAAAAGATACCTCCCAAACTACCTAGTCCACTTTTAGAGTCGGCTTTATTAGCAATACCACTTGGTAAACTTATTTCAAAAAAACCAAAAAATGAAATGGAGAAAAAGATAAAGATGATAAAGAATATAATATTTAATGTGGCATTCGTAGAGATGCTATTAAAAATTTCAGGTTGTACATTGCCCACAATATGGAATGGCAAACTAGCAATCAGATATATCAATATAATACTAAGCCCATATGTAATACCATTTCTAATACCTTCTTTTTTTGTTTTTGATCTTTTGGTGAAAAAAGATACTGTAACAGGAATCATTGGAAAAACGCAGGGCGTAATTAAGGCGATAAGGCCACCCAAAAATCCTAAGAAAAATACTGACCAAGCACTACTTGATGTAGTAGAAGCAGTTGTTTCACCGCAAGCTCCCGCAGGCACGTTGGTGGCACTTGCAGGTAAATTCATTTGAAAGCTAAGTGCTTTTTTTCCATTTGCTAATGCAGCACTAAAAGGAATTTCAAGTGCATAAAACTCCTCTCCTTTTGCTACATTAACTATAATTTTTCCTCTTAGGCTATCTGGTTGAAATCCTGAAAATTCAATATTTTGTGTTAACACTAAATCTGATTCAAAAATGGTCGCCTTCTTAAATAAAGGATCTTTTTTCTCTACAGGCTGTATACTAAACAAAGGGCTACCATTTGTTTTGGCCGTTTCAATACCTAGTGTAAACGAAGGCGCATTCATACCATCAGGATTATTTGCGTATATATGCCAGCCTTTGGTTAAGCGCAATTGCGCTTTTAAAGTATAGGTAGAATCATTCAGTACCAATGCTTGCGTAGTAGCTGTGATGATATTATCCGATTGAGCATACAGTTTTTCATTACCATTAGATAATAAAAACAGTATGAAAAAAGCGACTATTTTTTTCAAGGAATTTATTTTTAAGTACTCAACTATTGTAACGCCACTTCAAACTCTTGTTTTGAAGGTGGTAAACATTTTTCATCGTTGCAAACCATGAATTCAACCACTCCAGCTATTTTGGTTTTACTAGCTACTTTTAAGTTTACTAATTGCTTGAATTTTACCGCACCTGCAAAAGTGGCAATCACGGCGCCAAAATTTTTATCAAATTTCTTTTCTAGTTTACCTTCTTCCTTGGTTTTGCCATTTAATTGCACCAAAGGATTGGTCTTAAATTGAAATGAAGTGGGCACTGGACCTCCTTTTACAAACTGCGAATAAATATGCCAAGGAGCATCTATGGTAGCTGTAGCTATTATTTCGTATTGCTTATCAGATTTTTTAACTGCTTCAAAATTCCATTTTACTGGTTGTAATTTTTGAGCAAATGAAGCACTCATGATCATTAAAGTCAAAGAAAAAATAAATAGCTTTTTCATAAAATGGAATTTAGTATTATTTAGTCAATCCTAAAATTTCAAACACTTTCTTGCCGTCGATATTGTTTAATGCCGAAGAAGTAGCTCTTTCTGGATGTGGCATCATGCCAAATACATTTCTCTTATCATTACAAATACCAGCAATGTCATTGATGGCACCATTAGGATTCGCTGTGCCACCTACCTTACCCGTTTCGTCGCAATATCTGAATAACACTTGATTGTTGCTTTCTAAATGCGCTAAAGTTGCTGCATCTGCAAAATAGCGGCCTTCTCCATGTGCAATAGGTATTTGTAACGCATTGCTATCTGAATTTTTGATGTATACATTTTTGCAAATAAATTGCTGATTGGCATTTTGTAATAAAGCCCCAGGCAATAAACCACTCTCACATAAAATTTGGAAACCATTACATACGCCCAAAACCTTACCCCCTTTATTGGCAAATTCAATAACTGATTGCATCATGGGACTAAATTTTGCAATAGCTCCACAACGTAAATAATCACCATAAGAGAATCCTCCTGGTAACACGATGCAGTCCTCTGTTGTGAAATGTGATAAATCACTGTCTTTATGCCAAAGCATTTCAACTGGATGTCCTAAATCTTGTGACAAGGAATCTTGCATATCTCTATCGCAATTTGAACCAGGGAATACTACAACGCCAAATTTCATAGTGTATATATTAACAATATTTGAATAGGTTTAAGAGGCCCAAAGTTACCCAATTTTGGCTGTACCTTTCGTTAAAATTCTTCACTTATGCCCAGTGGTTATACACAATAACCGCTATAGAGGACCAAAATAAGATATTGGGTACCAATAAACGTTTAGGAGAAGCATACCCAAAACTTATAAAACAAACCAAGGGTGTAATCACGATAGCTGATGCATACAAAGCTTGCGTAGAGAAAATAATGGGTTGAAAGAAAGTCAATATTAATACCAACAATAATACCCCCCAATATTTACGCACTTGGATAATAAATCTAGATTGTTGTTGTTGCCAATAATAAATACCCACAATTAATTGTATCCCTAGCACAATCAGGGCTAAGATGGTATTCAAATCTGGTCTTACCAAGGGGTTCTTCCAATCCAATCTGGGTAAAAAATGCCTCATTTCTGTAGCATTATGCATCATGAATACATAAGCAAAAACAAAATAAAAAGGCAGCGTAATACCCATGCTTAGCACCAACCATTCCGTCAATTTAAAAGGACGAATAATGGTAAGTGCAAACAAGACCACCGGAATCAATATAGCAATAGGTTCGTATAACAAAATGGCCCCCCCTACAATCAAGCCTATATTAAATTCAATGGTTTGAGGCTGGTTTTGGTCATATAATCTTAATAGCTTTACTAAAATCCAGATCACTAAGGAGTTGGCCACTAGGCCCGAACTTATCACGTCCCAGTATGGAAACAAAGCAGTTAAAATGATATATGTAAACGCAGGCAGATAGCTAATTTGTTGGAACATTTTTAATTGACTCAACAATATATTCAATCTTAATGCTTGACTGATAATGATAATTTGAAACAAAATTACCAATGTTAGTGGCGGTAAAGGTTTGATATAATTTATTAAGATATACGATAGCAAACCATCTGATTCATTGGCAATGACCAAGGGCGGATGCATCCAAATATGAAAATGCAAAAGCAAGCTAAGTACTACAATGAAAAAGATATTGATATCTGACCTATCTCTGAATAAAAATACCACGCGCTACTTTATTTGAACTTTAGCAAAACCTATTTTGTTATTATATTGATAAGGCACAATACAAGTTTTATCACCCACTTGCTTCAAACCTCTGGGCATCCAATCTAATCCTTTTTCTTGTAACTGAATAGCCTCTTCTTTATTCACTTCCCCATGAGCCGTTAAACTATGTACCACAAATTGTCTTTGTCTTTTGTGTTTTTCATAATACAAAATAGCAAGGCTGCCATCTGCATTTTCAAAACTACCATAGCCAATGAATTGATCCACATTGATATCAGACTGTGATTTATCGATTGTTTTTACCCATTGTAAATTACCCTTCACATCAAAAGACATCAAGGCTATTTGATTGGCATTATAAGTCACTGTTGGATACCCAAAGCCTGCATAAGGATTCATAAATGGATTGCCCCAACCAAAGCCCAAACCCCAGCCGAAACCAGTATAACCACCCCAACCAAATCTAGTCCAAGGATAAAAACCAAAAGGTCGATTCCAATAATTAAACATATAAGGATTGTAAAATGGTCCTCCCCAATAATAATCCCATCTTGAAAAAGCAGATCTATTGGAATAGGTTTCTGCTGATTCTGTCAATAAAACATAACTACCATCAGCCTGTGTACTTACTTTATCTAAATAATAATTATCAAATGCAGGTTTTAGATTTCTTTTATTCGTCACCATTGCTCTAGTGGCATCAGTAAATCTATTAGCGCTTGACAACAACACTTCCTTATTTTGGATACCCCATATAAACGTGAACAAGCCTTCAATATGGCCTTTCTTAGTACTTGCGTAAAAAGAATTCAATAGTACAGTACCTTTTGCATTGTCAATTTTTAAACGAATATCATCTAACAATAATTGATTATTTACCACAGGCGATTCTACCACTTCTTTGCCATTGGCAGCCATATAAATTAAACTTACTGCAGGTGCTGCACCCTCTTGTGTTGTATTACGCAGACAAAATAAATTGCCTTGATTGTCTAATGCGAAATCAGATAAGCTACTTCTTTTATTCGCTGCACTAATACTAATGGTTGCTTCATTGGCGTTGTCAAAATTGGCATCATATGAAGTTGTCTTTACTTTAATAGCAGCAGGAAAACTCGTATTCACACTAAAGACTAAGTTTTTTTGTCCGTCTTCACTTTGTAATACATTGAATATTTTTGTTTTGGAACCTGGGCGGATATTTTGTGCCGTATCCAACACTTCTGGATTACCATCTACTACACCATTTGCATTCAAACTAGCTAAAGCAAAATAAGTAGTAGTGTTCTTTTGAAATTGATATAAAGCAAAAACCTTATTCCCTTTGTTAATAAACTCTAATGACTGAACTGTTGCTGGTAAAAAGGATAAATCATTTTGTTTTACCAATTGCATTTTTTCATTGTACTGTGCAATAGTAGACAAAGACCCATTTTTTTTATAAATCCAATAATGGTCTGCTACCTTACCCAATATTTCATATTGCATCCCTTCTTTATCCGTTTTCTCAATACCAGATAAAGTATATCCTTGACTGTACCCCACTTGTAAGGCAGCCAACAAACAAATCATTACACTTAAAAACGATTTTTGCATACGATTCAATTTATACATCCAAATTTAGCACAATAACTGCCTAAAACCGAAACTGATACGAAAATTAACGTAGCTTTAAAATAACCTTAAGCCTCTGTTAAGTTTACCCCTTTTTTAGTAATCTCTAAATCGTACATACCCCCCTCTTTTAAGGCAAAATTTTCCAAACTATGGCTCACCGGAAAACCATAACAAGTAGGGAAACTATACTCAGAAAGGTGAGACTTGATGATCTCATACGCAGTGGCTCCAAATACCTTGGGATCATCGCGCATATCACTAAAACCACCCACTATTAAACCAGCAAGGTTTTCAAAAACGCCAGCTCGCTTCATCTGAATCACCATTCGATCTAAGTTGTAGTGGTATTCTCCAATATCTTCTAAAAACAAAATTTTACCCTTTGTATTAAAGGCAATGCTAGAGCCAATCATGTGTGCAATTAAACAAAGATTACCCCCCACCAAGCGGCCATGCGCTTTTCCGTATTTATTAAAAGAATGTGCTGGAGCTATGTACTCCACTGCCTTGCCTTCTAAGAGAGATTTAATGGATTGGGTAAAAATTGCTCCTTCTTCTCCTTTGCTAAAAGCGGCCGACATAGGACCATGAATGCTCATTACTTTTTGCTTTTGCAAAGCAGCATGCAAGATGGTAATATCACTAAACCCAATCACCCATTTAGGATGTTTTAAAAAAGCTGTAAAATCAAGTTGATCAATGATTCTAGTTACTCCATAGCCACCTCTGCCACAAATTATGGCTTTGATTTTTGGATTATCTAACATTTTTTGCAAGTCCTTTGTCCTTTGTGCATCTGTACCTGCAAAACTGTGAAATTGGGCGCCCACGGTTCGACCTACCTGCACCTGATACCCCCAAGCTTCAAGGGTTTTAACGCAATCCTTTATTTTACCAGCTGGTAAAGTGCCTGCAGGGCATACCATTCCAATAAGGTCGCCTTGCTTTAGATGTGGAGGTTGAATCATACCGCAATATTAAGTACTTTTGCAACAATGAACACGCCAAAAAGATATTTGATTACGGCTGCCTTACCCTATGCCAATGGTTTAAAACATATTGGACATTTGGCAGGGGCTTATTTACCAGCCGATATATATGTGCGTTATTTGAAAGCACAAAAAAGAGATGTAGTATTTGTATGTGGTAGCGATGAACATGGAACCGCTATTCCCATCCAAGCGACTAAAGAGGGTACGACTGCTCAAGCCATTATTGACAAGTACCACCCCATCATTGAACAAAATTTCAAGGACCTAGGTATTGCTTTTGATATTTATCATCGCACTAGCGCTCCTTTGCATCATGAAACTGCTGCCGAATTTTTCAAAAATTTGGAGGCAAAAGGAGACTTGGAAACCAAATCTAGCGAGCAATATTTTGATGAAGCTGCTAATACTTTTTTAGCAGACAGATATATTAAAGGTACTTGTCCTAGTTGTGGCAATAAGGAAGCATATGGTGACCAATGTGAAAAATGTGGTAAGACTTTAAGCCCTGAAGAGCTTATTCATCCTGTGAGTACATTAAGCGGACAAGCTCCTATAAAAAAAGAAACCACACATTGGTATTTGCCTTTAAACAGACATGAAGATTTTTTACGTGATTGGATATTAAAAGAACACGCAAATGATTGGAGGCCTGCTGTAGTAGGACAATGTAAAAGCTGGATTGAAGGTGGCCTTCAACCTAGAGCCGTTACAAGAGATTTGGATTGGGGTATTAAAGTGCCCGTTAAAGGTGGAGAAGGAAAGGTTTTATATGTATGGTTTGATGCGCCGATTGGTTATATCAGTGCCACCAAACAATGGGCCTTAGACAATAACAAAGATTGGTCTCCTTATTGGAATGACAAAGAAACCAAGTTGGTTCATTTTATTGGCAAGGACAATATTGTTTTTCACTGTATTATTTTTCCAGTGATGTTGCAATTGAATGGTCATATTCTTCCAGAAAATGTACCTGCCAATGAGTTCATGAACTTAGAAGGGGACAAGATGAGTACTTCAAAAGGTTGGAGTATTGAGATGGATGATTATATCAAAAAATGGATCAAGAAAGAAAATGGAGGCGAGGCTTTGGCTGATTGTCTTCGTTTTTACTTAACTTCTATTGCACCAGAATCAAAAGATAGTGAGTTTACCTGGAAAGGTTTTCAAGATGCAGTGAATGGTGAATTGGTAAGTATTTTTGCCAATTTTGTAAATAGAACTTGGGTATTGATGCACAAACTTTGTAATGGGAAAGTGCCTCCTATTCATACTGAATTATTGGATGAAGAAGACCGTTCTATTTTACAAGCCGTGATCGACACCAAGACAAAAGTAACAGAACTATTAGAACAATATAAATTTAGAGAGGCGCAATTTGAAGTGGTTAACTTAGCAAGATTGGGCAACCAATATATGCAAAAGAAAGAACCTTGGATTCTTGCTAAAAATATAAGTACTGATCCTACTGCGCAAGCAAAGATTGATAATTGCATGCATGGCTGTTTACAGCTCACTGCTAATTTAGCCATCTTAATAGCCCCTTTCTTGCCTTTCACCTCACAAAAAATGTGTCACTTAATGAAAGTGGTAGACAAGATGTTGGAGTGGGAAAATGCAGGAAAATTTGATTTACTAAAAGTAGGTTATACTTTAAGAGCCCCTGAATTATTATTTAGAAAAATTGAAGATGAAGAAATTGCAGCTGAGTTAGCGCAATTAAAAGCCAATTCAGAAGCGAAAAAAACAAATATGGAAAACACAGCTGCTAGCATTGTAACAGAAGAAGAAAAAGCATTGAAGCCAGAAATTGTATTTGATGATTTTGGAAAAATAGATTTGCGTGTGGGCACCATTATAGAAGCTAAGAAAGTAGAGAAAGCAGATAAATTATTAGAACTTTTAGTAGACCTTGGATTTGAGAAAAGAACAATTCTATCTGGCATCGCCATGCATTTTAATCCAGAAGAGATTGTCGGTAAACAAGTAACCATTGTTGCTAATTTAGCACCGAGAAAAATGCGTGGTATCGAAAGCAAGGGTATGATATTAATGGCCGAAGACGCATCCGGAAAATTATACTTTGTAAGCCCAAGCGAAGCGATCGCAGCAGGCAGCAGCATTGCATAATCCTCCATGTAAAGTGTAACACTTAAAGGAACTAAACAACATAAAAAAGGCTAAGAAATGCTTAGCCTTTTTTATTTATAAATTAGATTATATACTATTTCGAGCGAACATTCGAGCTTGCGAGCTGAGAGTGAGAGATAGTATATAATCTAATTACTAATTAAAACGAGATACATTCTTTTAATTCTTTCTCAGTGTAAGCAAAGCCATGATGTTTTAACACATCATCTGGTACACCATTCCACTGATTAGGGGTATTACCCATGTAGCCTAAATCTTTCACACCCATTTCTGAAGTATAAAAACCAGTAGTCACAAGGTCTCTCATTTTATTAAAGAAACTTACGCCTTGTGCATGTTCTGGTTTCGCTTTCTTTGGATAAGCGATTTCATCAACAATGCCAATTTGTTGCTCTTTGCTACAGCTCACAAATGACTTGCCGTGTTTATTGAAACTATGGACATCCAACCATCTTAATCCACCTCTTACAGGGATTTGATGCTCTGGCATATCTTTTACTATAAATTCAATAAATTCAGGCACTTTCGCTTCTGAAGCCGATCCACTTACTGCATCTTTAGGCATAATGATATCTCCTAATACAGTAATGGTAGCCATTTCATGTTCGTCAAAGAATTTAGGTTCTGCATTCACTTTCACTAAATAATCCTTCTCCTCTTGCATGCGATCGTCCATATTCACTTCTGCCACAGTGGTTTTGGTGTTTTTACAAGCTTCGATAACAACGCTTGCAGAAACTGTACCTAGCACGATGGCTTTAATGGAATTCCTTCTGTCCATAATAGTTTAATTTAAGTTAGTTATTATTAAAGATTATAAATTTTGTTTTTGGAGTTGATCTAAGATGTACTCTGAAGTACGCATTGATAAAGCAAGAATAGTCCAAGTGATATTTTTATCTGCCTGAGAAGTAAACACAGAGCCATCTACACAGAATAAATTTTTACAATCATGTGCTTGTCCCCATGCATTTAAGGCAGATGTTTTCTTATCTGAACCCATACGTACTGTACCTGCTTCATGAATAATGTTTCCTGGATTAGACAAGCCATAGTTATTGCTTGCATCATCAGAATCACCCCATGTAATCACCGCACCCATTTCATGCATGATTTCACGGAAAGTTTCTTTCATGTGTTTAGCTTGTTTAATTTCGTATTCAGAATTCTTACAATCGAATTTCAAAACAGGGATACCATATTTATCCACCACATCTGGATCAATCTTACAATGGTTTTCAAAACGAGGAACAGCTTCACCACGTCCGCCCATACCTACACTTGCACCATAGAAGAATCTAACGTCTTCTTTTAATGAAGCACCATAACCACCTTCTTCTTTGGTCTTTCCATTCACTTGAAACTTACCATTTAAGCCTTGCATACCCATACCAAAACCATAACTAGGTTGGCTCATGCCACCCCAATATTCAATATGGTATCCACGTGGGAAATCTAATTTCTTATTGTCCAACCACCAAGGGGTATACACGTGCATACCACCTACACCGTCTTCATTGTAACGCTTACGACCCATCAAATTAGGAATCACGCCACCCAATGCAGCACCTGTAGAATCATGTAAATAATGACCTACTACACCACTGCTATTCGCTAAACCATTGGGGTGCTTTTGAGATTTTGAATTCAACAACAAACGTGCAGTCTCACAAGTACTCGCACCTAAGATCACTACTTTTGCATGAATTTGATATTCTTGCTTATCTGATTTATTTACGTAAGAAATACCTTTTGCTTTTCCTTCGTTGTCTGTTAACACCTCACGTGCCATCGCTCCTGTAATCAAATCTACATTACCAGTTAATACAGCCGGTTTTACTAAAACAGATGAGGAAGAAAAATCGCCGTACACTTTACAAGAACGATTACATTGACCACAATAAAAACAAGCACCACGATCGTCATTAATTTTTTTCGTTAAAATTGATAAACGAGAAGGAATCACAGGAATATTGATACCTGTTGCTGCTTTCTTAAACATCAATTCATGTAAACGTGGTTTAGGAGGAGGCAAGAATATACCATCAGGATCATTCTCTAGCCCTTCATTGGTTCCGTATACACCAATCAATCGATCAATTTTATCATAGTAAGGCTTCACGTCTTCGTAGCCAATTGGCCAGTCATCGCCTAAGCCATCAATACTTCTTCTTTTAAAATCTTTAGGTCCAAAACGTAATGAGATACGTCCCCAGTGATTGGTACGACCACCTACCATTCTTGCTCTCCACCAATCAAAATGATCTGACCCTTTTGTTTGTGTATACGGTTCGCCATCAATTTCCCAGCCCCAGAAGCAACCATCAAATTCACCAAATGGGCGATATTTTGAACTTGCTCCACGACGTGGTGAATCCCATGGGTTTTTTAATTGTGCAGAATGTTTTGCTGGATCAAAGTCAGGGCCTGCTTCTAACAGACATACTTTTAAACCCGCTTTTGCTAATACATAAGCAGCCATACCTCCGCCGGCTCCAGAACCTACAATAACGGCGTCGTAATTTTTGGGTGCTACCTTAATTTGAAAATCTGACATATGCAATCGTTTACGTTGGATGATTTTGAAGATTGAATTTAGTGAAAATATTGATTCAAAAAAACAAAAGGGCCGCTCAAATTATGAGCGGCCCTGGATTATATAGGGTACGGAAAACTTAACTTAAAAAAAATCAAACCCGCCCGTTTATGGGGTGGGTTTGAAAAATCATTAGAGGGTAATTTTAAGGCCCTAGCTTTCAAAAAAGGGCCTTAAAATTTAACTACAGCCCATGCTAGTTCCGCAGTTCAAACACTTATAACAAGTACCGCTACGGATGGTGATATGTCCACAAGTGCTACATGCTGGCGCATCGCTTTGCATGCTTTTAGCAGCTGCAGTTACATTATCCATAGCACCTGTTTCATTTACAGCAGCAGCTACATTTGCTTTAGCAGCGGGTGCTGGTGTAGCAGCAGGCGCTGTAACGCGAATGCTACTTAATTCAGGCTTTCCCACAAGGGTGATATCTCCCTCCTCTCCTAAGTTTTCAACTGTAGGTTTGTCTAATACATGTACTAAATCGGTTCTGCCTAAATATTCATAAGCTAATGAACGGAAGATAAAGTCCACGATAGAAGTGGTTGTTTTAATATTTGGATGATCCACCATACCTGCTGGCTCAAACTTAGTAAATACAAATTTGTCTACGAACTCTTCTAAAGGCACACCATATTGTAAACCTACAGAAATAGAGATAGCAAAACAGTTCATCAAACTACGTAAAGTAGATCCTTCTTTTGCTAAGTCAATGAATAATTCACCAACTGTACCATCATTATACTCTCCAGTTCTCATGAATAATACTTGACCGCCGATTCTGGCTTTTTGAGTAAAACCACGACGCTTAGCTGGTAAAGATTTACGTTCTACGATACGAGATAATTGACGCTTAAACTTAGTATCAGTAGAAGTGTGCATTCTTTTTTGCACTTCTTCTAATAATTCATCTACAGTTAAATTGCCTAAATCTACCATTTGTGATCCTGTAGTCTCTGTAGCAGTTTCAGCTTCTGCTTCTGCACCATCAGTTTTCTTTTTCTTATCAGATTTAGTACTTAATGGTTGGCTTAATTTAGATCCATCACGATATAAGGCATTCGCTTTCAAACCTAATTCCCAACTCATTAAATAACAATCAGCAATTTCTTCTACAGTTGCTTCGTTTGGCAAGTTGATTGTTTTTGAAATCGCACCAGACAAGAATGGCTGACATGCTGCCATCATTCTAATATGACCATGCGCATGAATATATCTTACTCCTTTTTTACCATTTTTATTTGCACAATCAAATACTGATAAATGTTCTTCCTTCAATCCTGGAGCACCTTCTACAGTCATTGTACCGCAAACCCAATCATTAGCTTGATCAATTTGCTCATCAGTAAAGCCTAACTCTTCTAATAAATTGAAACTCCAGTCTGCAAATTGCGCTTCAGTGAAGCCTAATCTTGTTAAACATGCATCACCTAAAGTGAAACGATTAAAGATAAAGCCAATTTCAAATGCAGATTTTGCTGCGTTGTTTAATTTATCTACTTCTTCTTGTGTAAATCCTTTTGCTAATAAAGAAGCATTGTTGATATGTGGCGCTTTTTCAAAGCTTGCATGTCCCACAGCATAGTTCACAATTGCATCATTTTGTGCTTGTGTATACCCTAAGTTCTTTAAAGCCTGAGGTACAGATTGGTTGATGATTTTAAAATAACCACCACCAGATAATTTTTTAAACTTCACTAATGCAAAGTCTGGCTCTACTCCAGTAGTGTCACAGTCCATTACTAACCCGATTGTTCCAGTAGGAGCGATTACTGTAGTTTGCGCATTTCTGTAACCATATTTTTCACCCAATTGCACTGCCTCATCCCAAGCCTTTGTAGCGGCTTTTAATAAATAATCAGGAGTGAATTGTGCCTTGATACCTTGAGGTTTGATTTCCAATCCAACATAAGCGCCTTCTGCGTCATAAGCAGCTGCACGGTGATTACGCATTACACGTAACATGTCTTCCTTGTTTTCTTCGTACTTATCAAAAGCACCTAAGAAAGCAGCCATCTCTGCAGATGTTTTATACGCTACACCCGTCATGATCGCTGTGATAGCACCGGCGATACCCCTTGCTTCTTCGCTATCATAAGGAATACCACTTACCATCAACATAGAACCCAAGTTAGCAAAACCTAAACCTGTAGTTCTGTAATCATAAGATAATTGAGCCACTTCTCTAGAAGGGAACTGCGCCATTAAAATAGATACTTCTAATACAGTCTGCCATAATCTTGTAGTATATTCAAATCCTTCAACATCAAATGAGTTATCAGCTTCGTTAAAGAATTTTCTTAAGTTCACGGAAGCCAAGTTACATGCTGTGTTGTCTAAGAACATGTATTCTGAACATGGATTAGATGCATTGATACGACCTCCTTTTGGACAAGTATGCCATTCGTTAATAGTGGTATCATATTGCGTACCAGGATCAGCACAACGCCAAGCAGCATTCGCGATTTGCTCCCATACTTCTCTTGCAGGCACTGACTTCATCACACGACCATCGGTACGTGCTTTTAAATCCCAGTTGCCATCTTCTGATAAGGCTTTGAAGAAGCTATTAGGAATACGCACTGAGTTGTTAGAATTTTGACCAGATACAGTTGCATAGGCTTCGCCTTCATATCCATTATCATATCCTGCAGCTACTAATGCAGCCACTTTATCTTCTTCTTGTACTTTCCAATTAATGAAATCTAAAATTTCTGGATGGTCTAAATCCAAACACACCATCTTAGCCGCACGACGAGTCGTACCACCAGACTTGATCGCACCTGCAGCGCGGTCACCAATTTTCAAGAAACTCATTAAACCACTTGAAGAACCACCACCGCTTAATTTTTCATTAGCACCACGGATTTGAGAAAAGTTAGTACCCACTCCTGAACCATATTTGAAAATTCTAGCTTCTCTTGTCCATAAATCCATGATACCACCCTCATTTACCAAATCATCACTCACACTCAAAATAAAACAGGCATGAGGTTGAGGACGCTCATAAGCACTTGTTGATTTTTTTAATTGACCATCTTTAGGATCTACATAATAGTGACCTTGTGCACCACCTGTAATACCATAGCTTTCATGTAAACCAGTATTGAACCATTGTGGCGAGTTAGGCACACATGCTTGGTTTAAAATACTATATACTAATTCTTCATAAAATACTTGTGCATCTTCTTTAGTAGCAAAATAACCATAACGCTCACCCCATACTCTCCAACAATTAGCCATACGATGTGCTACTTGTTTTACAGAAGTTTCTCTACCTAAAGATCCATCCGCTTGAGGTACACCTGCTTTTCTAAAATATTTTTGAGCTAAGATATCTGTGGCAATCTGGCTCCATTGTTTTGGAACTTCCACATTGGTCATTTCAAAAACTTTCTCACCATTAGGATTTTTGATTACGCTGTCTCTGTAGTCGTACTCAAATTGATCATAAGGAGAGACATTGTCTTTCGTAAAGCGGCGCTTAAACTGTAAGCCTTTTTTTGTTTTAGGGTTAGCCATGGTTCTATTCTATTTTTAGAGTGTGTTCTTATATCATTCCTATCGGTTTCAAAAACCTTGATGGGTAGACGAAAATAATCTTCTGTTCAATTACAATCCTTGTAGAAATATCAACAGCTGTGGATAAGGATTTTATATTATATCAAAGTGTACGTCCACATTGAATTGCGTGAATTATCCCCAATCGATGTTAGTTTCTGCGAAAAAAAATCCGCTCATTATAATATTTTTTTGTAATAAAAGGGGGGATCGACTAGAGATACCGTTAAAATTAATATTTTTGAACCAAATTAGAAAACAGGCCCCCGCAAATCATTTCAATGAAGCAGAAAATATACGACAAGGTAAGTGCAGGAAAATCGGCGGGCCATAAGGCTTTTGCAGTACTTATAGATCCTGATAAATTAGATGAGACAGCTTTAATAAGCACCATACAATTATCTGTGCAGGCCCATGTGGATTATATTTTTGTAGGGGGTAGTTTGGTCGTGACGGACTGTTTGGACTGGGTGGTTAGCACTATTAAATCACACTGCAGTATTCCTGTAGTATTGTTTCCAGGAGCACCTAATCAAATTACGCCTAAGGCAGATGCACTGCTTTACCTTTCTCTTATTTCTGGTCGTAACCCAGAGCTATTGATTGGACACCATGTAACAAGTGCCCCCATTATTAAGCAAACAGGATTAGAAGTGATTCCTGTGGGCTATATGTTGATTGACGGAGGCACCCCCACTACGGTTTCTTATATCTCGAATACACAACCTATCCCCGCCAATAAAAAAGATATTGCTGCTTGTACTGCCTTGGCAGGTGAAATGCTAGGATTGAAATTAATTTATATGGACGCAGGCAGTGGCGCTCAAAGAGCCATCCCTGCAGATATGATTCTACAAGTGGCTAAACATGTTTCAGTGCCCATTGTTGTAGGTGGGGGCATCACTAGCCCAGAAAAAGCCATTGAAGACTGCAAAGCGGGTGCCGATATTATTGTGGTAGGTAATGCTGTAGAAAAAGACCCTGCATTGATAGGCGCTATTGCTGCCGCAATACATGGTTTGAACCACTAGAAACTCATCATTTCCTTAAACTTCACAGTTTGACGTCTGCTGATTTCAATTTTTTCGCCGCCCTTTAGTTCCACCAATAAGCCCCCATTAAAATAAGGTTCGATTTTTTCGATCCAATGTAAATTAATGATATGCTTTCGATTGGCTCTAAAGAATACACGTTCATCCAAACGATCTTCTAAAGCATTGAGTGATTTTAAAATCAAAGGTTTATTGTGGTCAAAATATACTTTAGCATAATTACCTACACTTTCAAATAACCTAATCTCGGCTAATTTCACAAACCAACAACGCTCTCCATCTTTCACAAAAACTTGGTCAGATTCAGTAAGCGGTCCACGACTTAGCCCCATCAAACTTGCTTGTTCTAATTGAATTTCAGTTTGTAATTTTTGAATCGCGTCAGCCAGCCTTTGTGGATCTATTGGCTTTAATAAATAATCCAAGGCATTTACTTCAAATGCTTTTAATGCAAATTCATCGTAGGCTGTGGTGAAAATAACTCTTGGTGCTTTTTCTAATTCTGATAACAAATCAAAGCCTGTTTTTCCTGGCATTTGAATATCTAAAAAGATAAGGTCGGGATGTGTAAGGTCTATTTTTTCGATACCCTCGTCTACGCCACTTGCTTCTTCAATAATTTGAATATCTGCGTGCTGTTGTAACAATTTCTTAAGTTCATTTCTCGCTAATCTTTCATCGTCGATAATAATTGCTTTAATAGGCATGGCTACAAAATTTATGAGTGAATGGGTATAACTAATTTAGCAGTAACTTGATTGGGCTCACATTGAAAGATGTCAAACAATGCTTCGCCTCGATATAAAATATTTAAACGATCTCTCGTACCCTGAATGCCAAATCCGTTTTTTTCGGTCGGTTGTAATAACCCTGTGTTTTTTACTTTCAAGACTAATTTTCCTTCCTCTAGTTTTGAAACAATCTTAATCAAACAATCACCAGGCTGTTTACCTAGTCCATGTTTAATGGCATTCTCTACCAAGGTTTGCAACATCATAGGAGGTATGTGTAAATCCAATGTTACGGGATCAATTTCGTACTCAATTTTGAGTCTATCTGCAAAGCGGATATATTCCAGAGATAGATAATCTTTTACAATGGTCAATTCCTTTTTTAAGGTCGTTACTTCTTCCTTATCTACTTGAATACTGCTTCTTAAAATATTACTTAACTCCGTAATAGCCTGTCTTGCTCTTTGCGGATCTTCGTCTACCAAAGCACGAATGCTATTTAAGGCATTGAATATAAAATGAGGATTAATTTGAGACTTGATTGTTTTTAATTCCAATTCTTTAATCAAGGTTTCTAATTTTACTTTTTGTAATTTTTCCTCATTGGTGTATTCTATATAATGCCAAAGTATATAAATAGAAATCCAAACAAATATAATCGGGGTATCCAAAATTAAGCTTACCAAAAAGCGCTTTTCTAATGGGAATTTTTTTCCTGGATCAAAAAGTCTAAAAATTTCAATCAAATAACTAGTTGAAAAACTATATAGTGCTGCAAATACAATTAAGATCACAAAAAGCTTGATCCATTGATTCAAAGGCATGGGTGGCATCAAGGATAATCGCTTCATGGATTTACGCAATAAGTGCGTTATCAAAATACCCATAGTAATCGTAATCAATAATCTTGGATAGTATACCATGCTCAATTGCCTATCCAACATATAGGAAAAGAATATAATGGTTAACCCATAGCTAAACCACCCTGCAATTTGACAAAGCCAATAAAAGGAACTCTTCTTTTTCATGCTATCCAAATTTACCAAAAACTGAGTTCAAATTTGTCTTGTTTTGGGATGAAGGGTAAAATAGTTGGCTATTCGGTAATAGTCTAAGATCCTGTAAACTTTTAATGAATATTTACGTTATTAACTTACTTTTACATTACAATTGTTGTTAATGCATTTTGAAGCAGGACCATTATTAAAAAATATCAACCACCCAGACGATTTAAAAAAATTGTCCAGGGAGAAATTGCACCAGGTTTGCGATGAATTGCGTCAATATATCATAGATGTAGTGAGCATACACGGCGGCCATTTTGCTTCCAGCCTAGGTGTGGTAGAATTGAGTGTGGCCTTGCATTATGTTTACAATACTCCCTATGACCAATTGGTGTGGGATGTGGGACACCAGGCTTATGGTCATAAAATTTTAACTGGCAGAAGAGATCAGTTTGTTACAAATAGAAAATATAAAGGACTTAGTGGCTTCCCCAAAAGAGCTGAAAGCGAATTTGATACTTTTGGAGTGGGGCACTCTTCTACTTCTATATCCGCTGCATTAGGTATGTCGATGGCAGCCAAATACAAAGGTGAAAATAGAAAATCGGTAGCCATCATTGGTGACGGATCTATGACTGCCGGCATGGCTTTTGAAGCAATGAATCATGCTGGTGTAGCAGATAGTGATGTGTTGATTATTTTGAATGACAACAATATGAGCATCGACCCTAATGTGGGCTCATTAAGAGAATACTTGACGGATATTAGCACTTCTCCTACCTATAATAAAGTGAGAGATGAACTTTGGCAACTTTTAGGGAAGCTACCCATTGGCAAACATTTTACACAGGAAATGGCTTCTAAAATGGAAGCGGGTTTAAAAGGCATGGTTTCTAAGAGTAGCAATTTATTTGAATCTTTAGGACTTAGGTATTTTGGCCCTATTGATGGACATAATATCACCAAATTGGTGGATACACTTAAGGATTTAAGAGAAATACCTGGCCCTAAAATTTTACATATTCTTACTGTAAAAGGTAAGGGCTATGCATTAGCCGAAAAAGATCAAACCAAGTGGCATGCCCCTGGTTTATTTGATAAATTAACAGGTGAGATCATCAAGAAAAAAGTAGAAACACCTCAACCTCCTAAATACCAAGATGTATTTGGACATACTATTGTAGAATTGGCAGAACAAAACCCCAGTATTATGGGCGTTACACCCGCCATGCCTAGTGGTTCTTCTTTGAAATTTATGATGGAAGCGATGCCGCATCGTGCTTTTGACGTGGGCATCTGCGAGCAACATGCTGTAACATTAAGTGCAGGCTTGGCTACACAAGGCATGAAGGTATATTGCAATATTTACTCTTCTTTCATGCAACGCGCATACGATCAAGTAATACATGATGTTGCATTACAAAAATTACCAGTGGTATTTTGTTTAGACCGTGCAGGCTTGGTGGGCGAAGATGGTCCTACCCATCATGGTTGTTATGACATTGCGTTTTTTAGATGCATCCCCAACATGATTGTTGCTGCTCCCATGAATGAATCCGAGTTGCGCAATATGATGTATACTGCACAATTACCTGAGCTCAAATTACCTATTGCCATTCGCTATCCAAGAGGAGAAGGCGTACAAGTTGATTGGAAAAAGCCTTTCGAGAAAATGGAAATAGGCAAAGGAAGAAAATTGAAAGACGGAAAAGAGGTTGCCATTTTATCATTCGGCCATCCAGGCAATTTTGCACAAACTGCTATTCGCAATTTAAGAGCGGAAGGAATGGATCCTGCACATTATGATATCAGATTTGTGAAGCCTTTGGACGAAGCATTATTACACGAAGTATTTACTCATTATC
>Ga0228701_1001003_pt1 | contig 20461 bp, 17 predicted proteins | sample McNCre117_Aug_MG_2_FD_178017 | JGI IMG/M metagenome (GOLD analysis project Ga0228701, IMG submission 178017) | Freshwater microbial communities from McNutts Creek, Athens, Georgia, United States - 11-17_Aug_MG | ecosystem: Environmental > Aquatic > Freshwater > Creek | place: USA: Georgia...
AATCGCGTCGTAAATCACTTGCCATAATGCTTCGATTTCTTCTTCCGATTCCTCTTTCGTATCTTGTGAGATACTCGCGGGCACGTTTAAGGCCTGTAAATACAAGGCCCCTTCATCGACGTTTGTCACGCCTAAATCGGCAGCAACTCGTTTTAATTCAGCAAAGTATAGTGCGATTTGCCCTTGCGGTAAAATGCTCTGCTCACCTCCATCGTGATTCTTTTGGATCTGAACGCTCAATTCAATCTTGCCACGTTCGAGTTGTTGGGTTAAGTAATTGCGAATCTCAATCTCGCGTGCGGAGATGGATTTTGGGAGCCGACAAAATATATCGGTAAACTTGGAATTCAATGTCTTGACTTCCACACGTATTTGTAATTCTTGCGCCTCTTTTTGGGATTTCCCAAAACCGGTCATTGAATAAATCATGCCTCTTTTTTAGTTTGTTTAATCGTCAGACCAATGGCCAGAGCGATGAATGCGATTAACCCAATCGATGCGATTCCATCGACCTTTTGCCCCATTTCAACCGAATAGGGTTCAAATTTAAATTCCACCGTATGTTTTCCGGCTGGTATCGCTAGTCCCCGTAACACATAATTGGCGCGTGTATGATTGACTTCTTTACCATCTATGTAGGCTTTCCAATCTTTGTTACCTCGGTAATAGATTTCCGAAAAGACAGCGAACCCATTCTTGTCGGCGTTTGATTGATAAGTCAAATGATTCGGTTCGTATTTCTGTAATTGAATACTTGCCGTAGCAGAAGAATCCAAGGTTAAATTTCCGACAATCGAACGATCTTGTTCTTCTAAGATTACTTGCTTCGCTGGATCGATCTTCTCGATGCCATTTAACGCCTCATCCGCATTTTTTGCCCATTGAATCGAACGTACAAACCAAGCATTCCCTAAGGCTGTCGGATTTGTTTGAACGGCCGCTTGGCCCGCCGAATCCGCCACGAGAATGTATTTGGTGTTCAACATGTTCAATACATTCATCTGTCCCGGATTTCCCGCAAAATACTTCTCAATTAATTCTTGGTAACGACGCAATTTGGCCGCATGGTAACCCCCTAAAGATTGATGATAATACGAGGTCGTCGCATCGTTCATAAAGGATACCGTCGAGTTTAGAACCCGGAAGGTGCCATGATCCGCTAAGATTTGTTGGTCCACCGCCGTCGGCTGAATCTGCTCATCCAAGGTACTCTTTGACACGAATGCCTCCTTGCCGAAGTAACGCTTGGCTACAGGTGTCAAATCAAAAATTCCCAACAAAACAATGCCAATTACCCAAACGGATTTCTTCACCTTCGCCAAGCTCGCGCTGTATATCAAGGCCGCTCCAATCAAAATGATAATCAAACTGCGGAAAGCATCCGACTGAAATAATTCAATCCGGTCCAAACGAATACTATTCCAGATGGCTGTATTCATCATCGGGTCCTGTAATATCGCCGCGCCATCCTGTGACCCCTTGAAATCAAAGAACAAATCAGGCATGATTCCAAATACTAAACACAAGCCACCACTTAATCCCAATGCGTACAATAAGGGCTTTTTAATTTCAGCTAAACTTGGTTTTTGTTTCGCCAACTGAATCAATCCCATCAAGCCTAAACTCACCATGCCAAACTGCACGAAAGATAAAACCATCGTGATTGCCCGGAATTTGTTGAACATAGGGATGTAGTCAAACCAAACGAAATTCAACGGAAAGTTCTTTCCCCAAGCCATCGTTAGGAATAACAGCGTGATCCCTAAAATCCACCATTTTTCGTTCGACTTCACGTAAAATGCCCCAAATAAGAATAGGAATACAATCAATGCGCCTGCATAAGCTGGGCCCGCTGTAAAGGACTGCTCGCCCCAATAGGTTGGCCCTTTCTCCACAAAGCCCAATACCTGATCCTCCGCAAATCCTGCATCCACCATCGTCTTGTAGGTATTCGATTTGGTTCCCCCTAAATCACCTTGGGATGCTCCGCCTTTGAAATTTGGGATCAACAAGGTTCCCGTTTCCGAGATTCCATAGGACCAATCGAATGCATAACCGCTGTCTAAACCATCGCCTCGTTTGGCATTGGCAGCTAATTCTGATTTTCCACGGGTTGTCTCTTTGGCATAATCGTAATTATTCCAAAGACGCATGCCGTGTGTTCCAATGGCAAGAATTAAACCGAGGCCCAGTAATAATCCGCGGCTATACCAATCCAGTAAGGTCTTGTTCCGATAACAATGGATGAGCATGTAGAGCTTATAGGCTCCGATGATGAAAAATAAATAATAAGTTATTTGAACGTGGTTGGCATATAATTCCAAGGCCATTGCCACAGCGAAAACCGCGGCCCCAATCCATTTTCGACTGCCCCAGCACATGCGAATTCCCGCCAAGACCATGGGGGCATAGGCTAAGGCCAACACTTTTGACGTGTGTCCAGCTGGAATAATCACCAAATTATAGGTCGCGAAAGCATAAAATACCGCACCCGCAAAACCCAAGAGGGGTGAAGCGCCCATCGCCCAAAGGAATAAATACATTCCCAGGAGCTGAAGAAGGATTAAATTAACCGGCGTAGGAAATAGATTCGTGATAAAACTCCCGATATGACTCGAGATACTATATGGATAGGATCCGGAAATTTGATAGGTAGGCATACCCCCAAACATCGAGTTGGTCCACCAAGCATCCGTTCCCGACGCTTTCTTAAATTGAATGCTCTCCTGCGCCGCCGCTTGAGCCTGCATAATATCATGTTGGATCAGAACCTTCCCTTGCAACACTGGGCCGCAATAAATGAAGGAAATGACGATAAAGCCGATAATCACCAGTCCTTGAGGGACGAAGGAGCGCAAATCAATTTTCATAAATACCTATTGAATACTTACCAATTCCAATTCAAATGTTAAATCACGACCTGCCAATGGATGATTCGCATCCAAGGTTACATGCGTTTCTGTCAAATCTGTAATCACCACCTCAACCACATGACCACCATCTTGGTGCATGCTCAACGAAGCGCCTAATTCCAATTCGATATGTGGTGGAATCTGCGCACGTTCGATTGTTACCGTATTTTCAGGTGAATGCTCGCCATAGGCTTCTGCCGCTGGAATCACAATGGTTTTCTTCTCTCCAATCGTCATTCCAGTAACGCCATCATCAAATCCCTTAATCACCATTCCAGATCCTAATTGGAATTCCAATGGAGTACGTCCTACCGATGAATCGAAAATTGAACCATCATCGTGTTTTCCTGTGTAATGTACGGCTACTTTATCGCCTGTTTTTGCAATCGACATGTTGTTAAAATTAATCCCGTCAGCGCTTGCCTTCAGGCAGTAAGTAAATATTTTTCGTTCTAGACTTGACGCCTATTGTTCAAAGTTCCGTATTTTTTTTGCCTTTTCATAACCTATTGCGGGCGCTTTAAGCTCCGGCAATAAATATTTAAATAGCTCAGGGATAAGGTGTCTCCCAAATCTGCCGCATATTGAAAATCATAGCATGCGTCGGTGATGTTTCCGGTACTCATCAACTTCACTCCGCGGTTAAAATAACTCTCCGGATAATAGGGGTAGATCTCGATCGATTTCGAATAATCGGAAATGGCGCCTTTCTCATTGCCCATTTTGGATTTAAAATAAGCCCGGTAAAAATAGTAATCAGCATGATCGTTTTCTAAGCGAATGGCTCGCGTTAAATCCGCCACTGCACCGCTGTAGTTTTCTTGGAAGCCCCGACTAACTCCTCTTGAAAAAAGGATCTGTGGATTTTTCGGGTATTTGGCATGTGCCAGCGTTAATAGCTCCGTCGCTTCATCGAATTTGCCCTCCTTGATTTTCGTTAAGCCCATGTTGTAGTCGATCATACAACCACTCAAGAGAAAGCAACAAAGAACGAATAAGTATCTCATTATTTGAATGTTACGATGGAAATGCCCGCACCCCCGCGGTCGGCATGCTCATCCTGCACCAACTTGATTTCACGGTAACGCTTTAATTGTTCTTTCACCAAATTCCGCAAAATGCCATCCCCCTTACCATGCAATATTCGCACTTCGGGAACACCCAATAACAAGGCATCGTTCATGTATTGATCCAGAATGACGTAAACTTCCTCACCGCGTTTGCCTCGTACATCTAAGGTCAAAGCAAAATGGGCCATTCGATCATTAATATCGATACCTCGCATCGCAGTTCGGGCAGACTTTTCTGCTTTAGGAGCTTTGACTTGTTCCAAGCGATTCAGTTTGATTGTGGTGCGGATTCCACCCAAGGCAACCACCGCGTCTTTACCCTTCAATTCCATGACCTCACCAACGGCACCCTCGCCATCCGACTGCTTGATACGCACCCATGAGCCCACGCTAATGGGCCCTTGAATTGTTGTTTTTTGAGGTTTTTCGGCGGCTTTGGGCGCTTGAACCTGTAATTTCTTTTCTGAAAATTCGTTTAAGCCTTTGCGTATTTCTTTGGTGACTTCCTTTTCGGCCGACTTCTCTTTAATCTCCCGAATCGTTTGTTCGATTTTTTGATTGGCTTCTTTGACCAGCTGCTTGGCTTCCGCTTTGGCAAGGTTCAGCAAGCGTTTCTGCTCTTCTTCTAAATGGTTTTTTAGACTTGAATACTGTTCCTTAATACTTTCTGCCTGCGCCAATTGAAGTGCTAAGCTCGTGTTTTTGGCCTCCCAAATCTGCTTTTCCGTTTCCGTTTCCATCAATAACTTGTCGAAGTCCACCTGATTCTTCCCCAGTTTTTTCCGCGCATTCTCGATGATTTGATTCGGTAAGCCAATTTTTTGGGCAATCTCAAAGGCAAAAGAACTTCCCGGTTTACCCATATCCAAAATGAACTGGGGTTCCAAATGCGTCGTATCGTAGCGCATCGCCGCATTGAATAGTCCCTGCTTGCGATCCGCTAAACTCTTTAAATTCCCAAAGTGCGTATTGATGGCACCGTAAGCACCTTTATCTGCTAATTTTTCTAAAATGGATTCTGCAATCGCTCCACCCAACGAAGGCTCCGTTCCGGTACCAAATTCATCTACAAGTAGTAAAGTTTTGTCTTGGGCATGCGCCAAAAAATGCCGCATATTACTCAAGTGCGACGAATAGGTACTCAATTCGTTTTCCAAGTTTTGCTCATCGCCCATATCCAAAAAGATCTGGTCGAAAAAGCCCATGGTGGATCCTTCGGTGACGGGTACTAAACAGCCCGACTGGAATAAATATTGTAATAATCCGATGGTTGATAAGGTAACCGATTTACCTCCTGCATTCGGTCCAGATACGACCATGATGCGTTTTTGGTCATCTAATTTGATGTCCAGGGCCTTGATTTTTTTACCAATCTTCGCCAAAGATTCTTCCAAAATGGGATGCCGAGCCCCTTTCCATTCGACCCAAGGCGTGGATTTTACGTGCGGTAAAATAGCATCATGCTCGATCGCCCAAACGGCTTTTGCACGAACAAAGTCAATGATTCCGAGCCATTGATACCAAGCTGTTAACATGGGTACCATCGGCCGCACCCGGTCGGACAATCGCGATAAGATCTGAATAATTTCTCTGCGTTCCGCTGATTCCAGGGATTTGATCTCGTTGTTCAAAACGAGCGCATCTGCGGGTTCTAAATACACAGTCTTTCCTGTGTCCGATTCGTCTTGCACGAATCCCTTAATTTTGCGTTTATGCTCAGCTGCTAACGGAATGACCATCCGTCCATTACGTAGAGTCAAAGAAAAATCTTTACTCACCCAACCTTCCTTGTAGGCTTGCTGGATATAGGAATCTAACTTCTTACGCAGGTTTTGTTCCTCGGCAAATCGCTTCCGACGCAAGTCGCCCAAAGCCGCCGAGGCGCTTTCTTTAATTTGACCATTGATGTCAAATACGCGATCCAATTCCTGGATTATCGGGATGATTTGTCGGAAATTAAATCCTTGTTCCTCTTCCTTCTTCACATAAGCCTGTGTAATCTTACTAATCTCGGGGTATTTTTCCGCATCGATTCCTGCAAAGAAGCGAATTACCTGATACAAAATATCCAAACCACGATGCCAATCGCGCCATTCTTCCGGGGCTAAATAATGCCCATCTAATGTTAAGGGCGCAAACCAAGGACGGAGATCAAAATAATCTTGTTGGGGCCATTCCCCACCATGTTCCGCCATGATTTGTTTCATCTCATGCACTTGTTCCACCCATTGCTTGACCACGGGGAAACGGGTAGAGAATTTCATTTTGGCGGCATATTCCGCGCCCATCGGGCTTAAGCAAGCCTCCTGTATATGCTCCTTAATTTGATGGAAGCCTAGTTTTTCAGCAATGTTTTCTGGGTAATTCATAGCTGGTAATGGGCTTTAATTTTATCAATCAGGGCATCATTGATTTTCCAATAACTCTCGGTCGTCCAACCCGCCACGTGGGGGCTGAATAGGGTAGCAGGGTGTGATGCGATTTGGTCGAAAATCTTTTTCTCTGTTTCCGACCAAGTGCTTAATTTTTCATTGGGCAGTACGTCCAATGCCAAACCGCGTAATTTTCCTGCGGATAATCCTTGTGCTAGCGCATCCAAGGAACAAATCGAACCGCGGGACGAATTAATTAAAACGATGGGTTTGGCGAATTGGGCTAAGAAGCTTTTATCAACTAGCTCTTTTGTCTCATCGGTCAAGGGTATATGCAAACTTAAAATATCTGCCTCTTGAAAAATGCGCTCCATGCTGCTCGTACAAGGCGCATATTTATCGTATGCAAGGATATTCATGTCGAAACCTTGCAATTTCTTGGCAAGACTCTGACCCATGTTTCCGTAACCAATGATACCTAATGTCTTTCCTTGTAATTCCCAGCCCCGATTTCCTTCTCGATTCCAAATCCCTGAACGGACCTCCGCATCTGCTGTATTGATCTTGCGCGCGATTGTGATCAAATGACCAATCACATGTTCCGCCACCGCATCGCGATTGCCTTCATTAGCACTGAATACGGCAATCTGATTAGCCTGGCAGTATTCTAGGTCGATTAAATCGAGACCCGCACCTGCTCGAGCAATAAATTCTAAACTTGTGTTTGCTAATTCCTTAGCACCTAGCGGCATTTTGGAGCGAAGAACCAATCCTTGATAGTTGATCAGTGAAACATCCTTGGGATGAATCGCCGACTGCTCATCAACCTCAAAACCCAGGGAACGTAATTCCTTGGCAAGTGAGGGATGAACTTCATCAATGATCAGGACTTTTTTCGCCATGGATTAAACGTGCATGCGGTTTTTGACCAAATCGATCGCTAAGAAGAAGGCGTGCAAGAATGAACTTGGATCTGCTACATTTTTACTTGCGATATCATAGGCTGTTCCATGGTCTGGTGAAGTCCGAATGATCGGAAGTCCAGCTGTAAAATTAACTCCTGTTTCGAATGCAATGTATTTAAATGGAATTAATCCTTGGTCATGGTACATGCCCAAAACGCCATCAAATTCCTTGAATTGTGCCTTTCCGAAGAATCCATCAGCCGGATAGGGTCCGAAAACCAAAACGCCTTTTTTACGGTATTCCTCAATGACCGGTTGGATGATTTCTAATTCCTCCTGTCCCAACAACCCTGCCTCACCCGCATGTGGGTTTAGTCCCAAAACGGCAAGTTTCGGTTTCTCGATGGCAAAATCTTCCTTCAAACTCCGCAAGAAGACATCAATTTTATTCTTAATCAGTTCTTTCGTAAGGGCTTTGCTAACTTCTTGTAAAGGTAAATGACCAGTTGCTACGCCCATGCGGAAGTCTTCGCTTACCATCATCATGAGGGAATTTTTGGCTTCAAAGCGTTCCGTTAAATATTCCGTATGCCCCGGGAATTTAAAATCCTCCGATTGTATGTTATGCTTATTGATGGGTGCGGTAACTAGCGCGGCTAATAGTCCCTTGTCTAAATCCTGTGCCGCCCGATCCAGGCAAGCAAAAGCAGCTTTCCCTGCTTCAGGGGTTACTTTTCCAGGTTCTATGACGGTGTTGGTGTCGTCCCAACAAGATATAAGGGAAGTATGTCCTTCGGTTGCGTCTTCGATTTTGGCAATTGTTTTCACCGACCACTCTTGCAATTCCAATTGCTTCCGGTAAAACTGAATGACCTGCTGGGAACCATAGATGACTGGCGTACACCATTTTAAGATGCGCTGGCTGCCCAAGGCTTTTAAAATTACTTCCGGCCCAATGCCGTTGTAGTCTCCAAGGGTAATGCCAATAAATGGTTTCGATCCGCTCATATAAAATGGGTAAAATTTGGGAATGCAAGTTAATAAATTTCAAAGGAAGGCGTGCGATATTTTTTTTAGCGAAGTGATTTTGGTAACGAACCCAATAATTATTGTAAATTTTCAAGTTTCACCAAATAAAATACGGGTCATCGCACTTTAATACCAATTAATTTATCATTTTTGTTATGATGCACTAAAATTATTCGCATGCCAAAATCATACGTTAAGAAAATCTCGAGTCTTCTCATCGCGAACCGCGGTGAAATCGCCATCCGTATCATGCGTGCCGCTTCTGAACTAGGTATCAGAACGGTTGCCGTTTATACTTTTGAGGATCGCTATTCCTTACATCGATATAAAGCCGATGAAGCTTACCAGATCGGAAAAGACAATGAGCCTTTGAAACCCTATTTGGATATCGAAGGATTAATTGCTTTGTGTAAGTCGAAGAAGATTGATGCCATCCATCCTGGCTATGGTTTCTTATCGGAAAATGTTGGTTTGGCACGTCGTTGTCGGGAAGAAGGCATCGTATTCGTGGGACCATCTCCGGAAGCTATGGATGCCTTGGGCGATAAAGTAGCTGCGAAAGTTGCCGCCTTAAAAGCAAATGTTCCGATGATTCAGGATTCCAAAGGCGATATGTCGGTCTATGAAAATGCCTTGTCGGAAGCTCGTCGCATTACTTTCCCTGTCATGGTGAAAGCGGCTGCTGGTGGTGGTGGACGTGGCATGCGTGTCGTACGTACAGAAGAGGAGTTGGAAAAAGCGCATTCGGAAGCCAAGAATGAGGCGAAAAATGCGTTTGGGGATGATACCTTGTTTATCGAGAAATTCATTGATGATCCCAAGCACATTGAAGTTCAGTTATTAGGTGACCAACATGGTAATTTGGTGCATTTATACGAAAGGGATTGTTCCGTTCAACGCCGTTTTCAAAAGGTCGTTGAGGTGGCGCCCTCTTTTGGTCTAAAAGAAGAAACCAAGCAAAAATTGTATGCCTATGCTTTATCGATTGGTAAGGCGGTAAATTATTACAATGCGGGAACGGTGGAGTTCTTGGTCGACAAGGACGAAAACATTTACTTTATTGAGGTAAATCCACGTATTCAGGTCGAGCACACGATTACAGAAGAAGTTACGGGCATCGATATCGTGCGTACGCAGATCTTAGTGGCCCAAAATTATAAGTTGTCGGATCCCGGAATCTTTATTCAAAATCAGGAGGATATTCCGTTGAAAGGTTTTGCGATTCAGTGTCGGATTACCACGGAGGATCCATCCAATGGCTTCAAGCCGGATTTTGGTACGATTATTGCCTACCGAAATGCGGCAGGTTTTGGAATTCGTTTGGATGAGGGTTCTTCTTATCCAGGGGTGAAGATTTCACCGTATTTCGATTCGATGTTGGTGAAGGTATCTGCCAAAGGACGTACACTTCGTGGCGCATCCGAGCGTTTGAACCGTGCTTTATCGGAATTCCGTATTCGTGGGGTTAAGACAAATATTCCATTCTTGCGCAATGTGATTACCCATCCCGTTTTTCAAGAGGGTAATTGTACGGTACCATTTATTGCGAATCATCCGGAGTTATTTAACATCAAGCCGACGCGCGATCGTTCGACGAAAGCTTTACGCTATTTGGGTGAAGTGATCGTGAATGGAAATCCAGATGTCAAGGTAAAGCCATCGGCTCCTTTTCGTCAAGCAATTATTCCATCCGTGGATGAATTAGCTGAATTTCCGCGCGGTCACAAGCAATTATTGACAGAACTAGGACCTGAGCGTTTTGCGAAGCATATCCGTGATTCGAAGCAAGTCTTGTTTACGGACACGACTTTCCGGGATGGGCATCAATCGCTTTTGGCGACGCGTGTGCGTACCCAAGATATGTTGGCTGTCGCATCTGGTTTTGCCAAAACATTCCCGAATTTATTCTCGATGGAAGTTTGGGGTGGTGCTACTTTTGATGTAGCGATGCGTTTCTTGCATGAATCCCCATGGAAGCGTTTGGAAGCATTCCGTGAGGCGATGCCGAACATGCTTTTGCAGATGTTGTTCCGTGGCTCGAATGCCGTTGGTTATTCAGCCTATCCCGATAATTTGATTGAGAAGTTTGTTGAGAAATCTTCTGAGGCGGGCATCGATGTCTTCCGTATTTTCGATTCCTTGAACTGGATCGATGCGATGAAAGTTTCGATCAAGGCGGTGCGTGAACGTACGCCAGGTATTGCTGAAGCGGCCATTTGCTATACGGGCGATGTGTTTACGAATGAGAAATACAACCTGCAGTATTATTTGGATATGGCCCGCCAATTGGAAGATGCGGGAGCTCACATGCTTTGTATCAAAGATATGGCCGGTTTGCTTCGTCCTTTCCAAGCAGAAAAATTAGTCACAGAATTAAAGAAGGCAGTCGCGATTCCGATCCACTTGCATACCCATGATACGGCATCCGTTCAATCGGCAACCTATTTGAAAGCCATTGAAGCGGGGGTGGATGTAGTGGATGGAGCCTTAGCGGCCATGTCGGGTTTAACTTCTCAGCCGAACTTAAATTCTTTAGTGGCAATGATGCAAGGGCATCCGTATGATTCAGGCTTGGATTTGGATGCCATGAATGACTACTCGAATTATTGGGAAGCCGTTCGTGCGATGTATTTCCCATTTGAGTCGGAACTGAAAGCGGGAACTGCCGAGGTATATAATAATGAGATTCCGGGTGGTCAATACACCAACTTACGTGGACAGGCAATTGCCTTAGGCGTAGGGGATAAGTTTGAGTTATTGAAGGATAATTATTCGGAGGCGAATAAGTTGTTTGGGGATATCGTGAAAGTGACACCTTCGTCGAAAGTCGTAGGTGATATGGCCATCTTCATGACGGCGAATAGCTTAACTGCGGAGGATGTGTATGCCAAAGGTTCTACCTTGTCATTCCCGGAATCGGTGAAGGATTTCTTTAAGGGAGGTTTAGGCCAACCGTATCAAGGCTTCCCGAAACAATTGCAAGAGATTGTGTTGAAGGGTGAACTCGCTTACGAGGGTCGTCCGAATGATCATTTAGCTCCGATTGATTTTGATAAGGATTATGCGGCCTTTGTGGCGAAATTCCCGGATAATGAAGATGGTTTCTTCGACTACCTATCGTACAAAATGTATCCGAAGGTTTATGAAGATTTCTACAAGAATCAGGCCTTATATGGTGATTTGTCGATGATGCCAACCCCCGCTTTCTTCTATGGATTGAAGCAAGATGAGGAGATCATGATTACGATTGAGCCAGGTAAGACGATCATTGTGAAGTACTTGTATATGTCGGATCCGGACGAGTCGGGCCTACGTAACATTACGTTCGAATTAAATGGTCAGGCACGTCGTTTGAAGATTTTGGATAAGAATATCAAGGTAGAGCGGGCCCAACATGCGAAGGCGAAGGGCAAAGGCGATATTGGGGCTCCATTGCAGGGAAGATTGAGTCGGATCTTGGTGAAACCGGGTGAAGAGGTGAAGAAGAATGCGCCATTGTATGTGATTGAGGCGATGAAAATGGAGTCGATTGTTTCGGCGCCGTTTGAGGGTATTATTGGTAATGTGGTATTGAATGAGGGAACGGTGGTTGAGCAAGAGGATTTGGTATTGACTTTGGAAGAGGCCAAATTGCCCGAGCCGGACGTAGAGGAATATTTATTCGTATATGGAACCTTGCGTCGTGATTGTGGCAATGACTTACACCGTCTGATTGCGCGTAATTCGGATTATGTGGGCATGGCGACCTATCAAGGTCAGATGTACCAGGTGGCGGATTACCCAGGAATCATTCCGTCGGAGGATAAAAAAGATCAGGTAGTGGGTGAGTTGTACTTACTTTCAAATACGATCAAGTTGTTGAACGTGTTGGATGAGTATGAGGAGTTTGATCCGGAAAGCTCGGCGAAGTCCTTGTTTGTTCGTGAGCATGTTACCGTGAATCTTAAGGGCAAGGAGATAACATCCTATGCTTATCTTTACAACAAGAAGATTGATCCGAAAACGCGAATTGCGTCGGGAGATTATTTAAAGGGATAAATGATGAAGTATTTGCTTTTGTTCTTGTTGGTGTCCAGCTCCTTGATGGGCCAAAATTTGTTGTCAAAAGCACATGCACATAATGATTATGAACACGAAAGGCCTTTTTACGAGGCCTTTTCGTTGGGCTTTGGTTCCATCGAAGTGGATGTTTATGCAGTGAATGGCCAATTGCTCGTTGCCCATGATGTCAAGGATTTAAAGGCATCTAGAACCTTTCAAAACTTGTATTTAGACCCTGTTGTTCGGGTATTGGAGTCGGGCAAAGCCGGTAATTTTCACCAATTATTGATTGATAGCAAGACGTCGGCCGACTCAACCATGCCGCTTTTATTGAAAGCAATTGAGCCTTACAAAGCCCTGATTTTAAAGCATAAATTTCGAATTGTCATCTCGGGTAATCGTCCGGCGGTATCGGATTATGTCAAATATCCGGAATGGATTAGCTTCGACGGTCGGTCGAACGAGCCTGTCCCTTCTTTTTTAGCTTCCCATGTCGTCTTGGAGAGTGAGGCATTCTATAAGTTTGGTATCTGGAATGGCAATACGCCGATGACGCCTGGGTTGAAGGCAAAATTGAAAGAGTACATCGATAAGGTGCATTCGGCTGGACGAGTGGTGCGTTTATGGGCTACTCCGGAGAGTTTAATGGCTTACCAGACATTTTTGGATTTGGGAGTGGATTATATTGGTACGGATCGATTGAGTGAGTTGGCCGGGTATTTGGGGGTGGCTGAAAGTCGCTAGTCACTAGTCGCTAGTCATTTGTTTTGGTGCTGAGTCCTGGCTTTTCGAGTGAACTATTTTTTATTTCCTATTTATTTTATTTCTTGTAAGCTCTTACCTCTAACCTTTAACCTATTTTACTTATGTTGTCTCGTCGTCGATTCATTGCCCAAAATTCTTTATTGGCTTTAGCTGCCTTTTTACCCAATGCGAAGAAGAAGTCCTATCGCATGGGATATTCTGCGATCACCTGGGGTGGAAAGGATGAGCAAGCGATTGAGGAGCTTTCTGCATTAGGTTTTACGGGCATTCAGTTAAGGGCAAATACGTATGCCAAATACAAGGATAATCCTGCTGAGATCAAGGCCTTATTGGATGCTAAAAAGATGTCATTGGTGATGTTCTCGAGTGGAAATGTGGAAATAGATCCGGCGAAGATGGAGGCAAATGTGGCGATGCATGTGAACCATGCTCGGTTTGTGAAGGCCTTGGGAGGTACATCGATTCAATTGACAAATAGCTTGAGAAAGAATAATGTTCCGCCTACGGCGGATGAATTGCAGCGTTTGGGTGGGGCGATGAACGAAATTGGAAAGCAGACGCAGGCAATTGGTATCCAAGCAACGTATCATAATCACATGAATCAATATGGGGAGACGCCAGAGGAGGTAGATGCCTTGGTTCAAGCGATGGATTCGAACTATGTTCGTTTGCTATTGGATGTGGCTCATTATCACCAAGGTGGCGGCAAACCGGCGGAGGCGATTATCAAATACCAGAAGGTGCTTCACAGTTTACATATCAAGGATGTGGAATGTCCGATTAAAGGTGATGCCAATCCGAAATCCTATAAATTTGTGGAACTGGGCCAGGGAAATGTCGATTTGACGGCAGTCTTTGCTTCCCTGGTTCGAATTAAATTCAGCGGTTGGGCCATTGTAGAATTGGATGGCGTGCCGGATAAGGCTAAGACCCCCGTTCAGTGTGCTCAAATCAGTAAAGATTTCTTACAGGGTAAAATTCAGTATCAATTTTAGTAAATTGCCGTTCTAATTTGAGATTATGTTGAAGAAAAAACGCGACGCGGCGATTGGATTTATTTTTGTAACGCTGTTGATAGATGTGATGGGTATCGGTATTATCGTACCGATGATGCCTACATTAATCCGAGGATTTACGGGAGGGGATTTGAGTACGGCGTCTCAATATTCGGGATGGTTAATGGCATCGTATGCCATTATGCAGTTTTTCTTTTCGCCAATTTTAGGAGGTTTGTCGGATCAATTCGGACGTCGGCCAGTTATTTTAGCCTCCCTGTTTGGTTTTTCCATGGATTATTTATTGTTGGCCAATGCACCGAATATCACTTGGTTGTTTGTGGGACGTATTTTAGCGGGTATCACGGGTGCGAGTTTTACAACGGCGCAAGCTTACATCGCTGATGTTTCTACGGCTGAAAATCGAGCTAAGAACTTTGGTATGGTGGGTGCCGCTTTTGGTTTGGGATTCATTGTGGGGCCGGCGATTGGTGGAGCCTTAGGGAATATCAATGTCCACTTACCTTTTTATGCGTCTGCAGCATTGACCTTGGTGAATGCGCTCTATGGGTATTTTGTCTTGCCAGAATCATTAAGTTTGGAGAATCGTAGACCCTTTGATTGGCGTCGTGCAAATCCGTTCGGTTCCTTGAAACACATGTCGAAATACCATCCACTGGTTATCGGATTAATTGCGGGCTATTTTTGTATTCAATTAGCAAGTCAGGCCCACCCAAGTACTTGGTCTTATTTTACGATGAAGGTCTTTAATTGGTCTCCTAAGGAGGTTGGTTATTCCTTGGCCTTTGTGGGATTAATTGTTGCCGTGGTACAAGGCGGCTTGACACGCGTTATAACCCCTAAAATAGGAGAGAGAAGGGCAATATCTTACGGCTTATTGTTGTGGGCCAGTGGCTTTATGTTGTTTGCGTTCGCTTCTAAATCCTGGATGATGTATGCATTTATGGTGCCATTTGGATTAGGAGGATTGGCGGGCCCTGCGCTTCAAAGTTTGATTACGCAGCAAGTTGCCCCCAATGAGCAAGGTGAATTGCAAGGAGGATTAACAAGTTTGCAGTCGATTACGACGATATTAGGACCTTTATTTGCGTCTAATTTGTTCGCATACTTTACAACAGACCAACATAATTTTCCGGGTGCTGCATTTTTTGCCGCAGGTCTCGTGGGTTATCTATCTTGGGTAATTATTATGCGTTCCATACCCAAGAAAAGTCTTTAATTAGATAATTGGTTATTTTTCGTGTTTAATGGCGATACTAACTATGGGGCTTTTTTCTACCTTTCGAAAAAATTAAGATAAATATGACAAAGAAATGGAGTGCTCTGTTTTTGGGCTTAATGGTGTTTAGCTCAACAATTGTTTTTGGACAAACAACGGAAGAAGTATTAAGCAAACACCAAGCTGCCATGGGGTCACCTGAGAAATGGTCGGCGGTTAAGAGTTTGGTGATGAAAAATAAGTTCTCGGTCCAGGGTATGGACATTGAAAGTAAAACATCGGTGTTGGTTGGTCAAGGCTTTCGTACCGAAGTAGAGGTAATGGGAAATAAAATCATTACCGCGATCGATGGAGAAAATGGATGGATGATGCGTCCAGCGATGATGGGTGGGACGGGTTCCCCGGAAGCAATGCCTGCGGATCAAGTAAAGATGGCATCTTCACAAAAGAATATTGGTTCTACGTTGATTATTGCACAAAAAGAAGGTGCGAAAATTGAATTAGTAAGTAAGGAGAAATTGGATGGAGCTGATGTCTATTTGTTAAAGGTTACCAAAAAGGATGGGGATGAAAGCCAGGTTTATGTTTCGGCATCTACTTATTTTATCGTAAAAACGACGGGGAAGTTGAAGGCTAATGGACAAGAAATTGATACGGAAGTTAATTTCTCCAACTACAAGTTGGTTGATGGTTTATACTTTCCTTTCACGATTGAAACAGCAAGCCCAATGGGAGGTATGATGACGGTAGACACCCTTTCGGTTGAGGTAAATCCAAGTATCGATGCAAGTATTTTTGCTAAACCGGCGAAATAGGTCATTCTAAATAATGGAGAAGGGGGCATTTCTAGCCCCCTTTTTTATTGCCTAAGTATTTGTAATTTTGAGCCTATGAAGCAATTTATTTGTGCAGTTTGTGTTTGTTTGACTTTTTGGTCATGCCAACCAGATTCCGGCGTCGAGCCTAAAACAAAGTCTGAAATCTTATTGAGTACCACTTGGATGATTCAAGAGGTTACCGCTAGCGGCTATTTGAATGGAACGGTATATCAACGAGGTAGAACCGCTGAAGGGTCTCAATATGATATGTCAAAAGTTCGTTTGACATTTAAGGCTGACGGCACTTGTACAGCAATTGATAACACGGGGAATAATACAGCATCTGGGAAGTGGAAACTTGTCAATAATGACTCGCAATTACAAATCTCTGAAACCAATTACTTTGTGCTTGATGGAATAGGGGATATCAATAGTCTTTTGAAAACTGAATTTATCTTCTCGGGATCACGAACGTATAAGTCGACCTACGTCAATGCCACCGTTCACATGATTCCAGCCTCCTAAGGTAAAAAGGTATTGATGTGGTTTCTTGCCATGTAAATAGCTTTTTGAACATCCTCCTCGGAACCTTCAAAAGCTTTGTCTTCGACTTCAATGACAATCGGCCCCCGATAGCGAACATCATGCAATGCGCTGATGAATTTGCCCCATTGAATATCTCCCAATCCCGGTAATTTAGGGGAATGGTATTCCAATGGATTGGCCATGATACCCACCCGGTTGAGCTTGTCAGTATATACTTTCACATCCTTAAGATGAATGTGATGTAGTTTATCTGCATAGTGATAAATAGGGTACAAATAATCCATGTGTTGCCAAACCATGTGGGATGGATCGTAATTCAAGCCGAAATTCGACGATGGAATGATGGAGAATAATTCATCCCAAATTTTTGGGGTAGTCATCAGGTTTTTTCCACCTGGCCATTCGTCATCCGTGAAAAACATCGGGCAATTTTCGATTCCAATTTTGATGTTCAAGGAATCTGCTAATGCGATAATTTCAGGCCAAACTTCTTTGAATTTATCAATGTTGTAAGCAATGTTTTTGGTGTAATCGCGCCCGATGAATGTATTGACAACGGGGATTTCTAGCGCAGCAGCGGCTTTAATCACCTTTTTTATGTGTTCGCGGTAAAAGCTCGCCTGCTCTTCGTTGGGGTCCATGGGATTGGGATAATAACCCAATGCCGAAATTTTAACGGGATGTTGTTTGAGAAAGGTTTTAAGATTTAGTAGACCCAAGGAGTCTAATTGGTCTACAGCAATATGACTTACGCCGGCATAGCGGCGCGTATCACTGTTTTGGGATGGCCAACACATTACTTCGACGCAAGCGAACCGCGCGCGGTGTGCAAAGTCCATAACCTGCTCCAAATTTAAATTGGGCAGAATTGCTGAGGCAAAACCTAATTCTAGCATCTTATTTCTTTTCTAAAAGGTAGTAAATCGCAAAGGAAAATGAAGCAATCCAAAGGCCTACAGCCTCTCGGGCTAATTCCTGATTCATCGTTTTCATCGCCAAGCCATCCGTCATAAATCCTTCCCAAGCCGTCATTTCAACCCATAATTGAATTCCCGCCATGGTCGATAAAACAAATAAAACGGCTACTAATTCTTTGTTGACAAATCCACGAAATGCCTGAAAAGATACATACACAGCTGTTCCGTAAATCGGAACCCATAAGATCGGATCCGGATCATTGAATTGCCAGTAGGTGAAAAGTAGAAATATGATGGTAAATAAAATTCCAATCATGGAGATCGCTTGTTTCGTTTTCATCGTTTTATGGACATAGGTTTGCTACAGCTTCTTTTGCTCCTGGGTATTTTAGTTTTTTGGCTTGCTGGAGCGAAAAACAAGCTTTTTCTTGTTGGCCTACTTTAAAATAGCTCAATCCCATCGCATAAAAAGCTTTGCCAAAGTAAGGGTCAATCTTCACACTGGCCTCAAAATCCTGGTTGGCCTGTTCAAATTTTTCTTGTTGGAAATATATATTCCCTCGATTATACAGGGCATTAATTTCTTTCGGATTTTTAGCCAGGCATTTACTGAAGTCTTGTAATGCAGCTACTGGATTTCCAAGGGCTGCTTGAATGATTCCGCGTTGTAAATAATTCGCGCTTGAATCGGGTTGCAATTGAATCGCTTTTTCGGTAGGTGCGAGGGCTTCTTTCCAGCGTCCTTGCTCCATTTCAAGTGCGCCTAGATTTAATTGGGCCGTGTAAAGGGAGGGTTTTAATTCGATAGCCTTTTGATAATTGCTTCGCGCTTCCGTCCAGTTTTTCTCTTGAAAGGCGATGACGCCTTGGAGATTATAGGCTTCAGCTAAACCGGGATTGGCTTCTAGAGCTTTTTTAATGGCTTCCTTGGCGGATACACTTTCCCCTTTCTTCAAGCGATTTTTCGCTTCTTCGAGCCATGAATCTGCACTGGAAGAGCAGGAGAGGAGGATTAACCAACAAGCAAAAAAGGAAAGAATTCGCATAGTTTTAATTTGAAATTAAAGTTAAGGGGTATTCGTAAAATATTGGCATATATTTTGAAAAAACCGCAGATTTTGTCATCTTTGCATCGGCAAATTACCAGCTCCCGCTGAATCCTCCAGGTCGTGAAAGAAGCAAAGGTAGGTTGGTTGTAGCGGTGAATTTGCCATTTTTTTTTGCTCTTTTTTTTAATCCTTCCCTATGAAATTTTTTATCGACACGGCTAACTTAGCCCACATCAAAGAAGCACAAGATTTAGGCGTTTTGGACGGTGTTACAACGAATCCCTCATTGATGGCCAAAGAAGGCATTAGTGGAAAGGATAACGTGTTACGTCACTACAAAGCGATATGTGATTTAGTGGATGGCGATGTGTCCGCCGAGGTTATCGCGACGGATTTTGAAGGGATGATTCGGGAAGGAGAAGAATTAGCTGAACTAGATGATAAAATTGTTGTTAAAATTCCAATGATTAAGGACGGAATTAAGGCACTTAAGTATTTCTCATCACGTGGGATTAAGACCAATTGTACATTGGTTTTTTCTGCAGGACAAGCTCTTTTGGCTGCGAAGGCGGGTGCAACGTATGTTTCTCCTTTCATCGGTCGTCTAGACGATATTTCATTTGATGGGATGGATTTGATCGATCAAATCCGTGTCATTTACGATAATTATGAATTTGATACGCAGATTCTTGCGGCTTCTGTACGTCACCCAATTCACATCATTAAATGTGCTGAAATTGGAGCGGATGTAATGACAGGTCCGTTGTCTGCCATATTAGCATTATTGAAACACCCATTAACAGATAGTGGATTAGCGACATTCTTGGCTGACCACGCAAAATCTAACCAATAATTTTAATTTATGTCTGTACTTTCTTTTGAAAATGTTCATATTTCTCATGAGGGAATCCCTACATTGACAGATGTTTCGTTAACGGTAGGTGCAGGTGAATTTTATTATTTAATTGGTAAGTCGGGCTCCGGAAAAAGTACTTTCTTTAAAGCTATTTTTGGCGAGTTGGACATTGATTCCGGAACGGCTCAAGTGGCTGGATACGACTTGATTAGCATCAAAAATAAGGATATCCCTTTTTTGCGTCGAAAGCTTGGTTTTGTGTTCCAAGATTTTCAATTATTGACCGATCGAAATGTAGAGGCTAATTTGGCCTTTGTTTTGGAGGCTACAGGCCATCAGGACAAAGTAGAAATTAAATCCCGTATTGAGGAAGTTTTAGCGAAGGTCGGTATGTCGAATGCCATTCACAAGCGTGTACACAAGCTATCTGGTGGAGAACAACAACGTATTGCGATCGCCCGCGCACTCTTGAACAATCCCGTATTAATTTTAGCGGATGAGCCAACAGGGCACCTAGACCCTGAGGTGAGCTTGGAAATCATGGAATTGTTTAGGCAGTTGACCCTTGCAGGTACGTCGATCATCATGGCAAGCCACGACTACCATACCATTCAACGCGTTCCTGGGAAAATCTTGAAGTGCGAAGGCGGTAAAATTGTCCCTGTAAGTTCCCTTTAATTACTTTCCCGTCAAATAAGTCACTGGAATGATACATTCTTCCAGGGATATTCCACCATGCTGAAAGGTATTTCGGTAATGGTTAACATATTGATTGTAGTTGTTCGGGTAAGCAAACATGTAGTCCTCCTTGCTAAATACATAGGACGTTGAAACGTTCGGCTTGGGAAGAAATAATTGTTCGGGTTTCCGACAAACCATCATCTTACTTGAGGCATCCCAATTCAAATTCTTGCCTTGTTTATAGCGTAGGTTCGTATTTGTATTT
>Ga0228701_1001005_pt1 | contig 20436 bp, 16 predicted proteins | sample McNCre117_Aug_MG_2_FD_178017 | JGI IMG/M metagenome (GOLD analysis project Ga0228701, IMG submission 178017) | Freshwater microbial communities from McNutts Creek, Athens, Georgia, United States - 11-17_Aug_MG | ecosystem: Environmental > Aquatic > Freshwater > Creek | place: USA: Georgia...
CCGGTTAGCGTCTGTTTGAAGCTCATCCCGTAGTGGTCCGCCACTCTTGAGAGGGCGCTGGAAGAGGCGATGCTGCAAGCCAGGGCACCGGTTTTCCCTGCGGCCTGGGCCTTCTCGGCAGCCTCCACGCCAAGCAGGAAACCGATCTGGTCGCCGGTCAATTTGCGCCAACCGGTGGCCTCAGTGATGTCCGGGACGGCGATGGCCAAGCGGTCTGCGTCCGGGTCGACCGCTAGGATCAGGTCGCTGCCGTTCTCCGTGGCGTGCCTGATGGCGAGGTCCAGGGCGCCCGGCTCCTCGGGGTTTGGGAATGCAACGGTGGGGAAGTTGCCGTCCGGCCTAATCTGTTCCGCTACCACCGATGGCTCGGGTAGCCCAGCCGCGGCAAATACTCGCTTGGTGGTGTCCCAGCCAACTCCGTGCATGGCGGTGAAGCTGATTTTCAGCGGCTTGCGAGCGGCTGCCGAATTCACCAGGGCCGCGGTGTGGCGCACGTACGCGTCTCGGATGTCACCGCCGCCGACTCGGTGGTTGCTGGACATCGCCAGGTCTTGCAAGCGCACTTCTGCCGCTATTTTGGCGATCTCCTCGGAGATCTGTTTGTCGATCGGGCTGATGATTTGAGAGCCGCCCAGCGCGCCCGCGTAAACCTTGTAGCCATTGTCGCGCGGCGGATTGTGGCTGGCCGTTACCATCACTCCGATGTCGTAGGGGCGGCGCGACCCATCCGGCTCAGCGGTTCCGTAGCGGGTGGCAAAGGCCAGCACCGGGGTTGGTGTGTAGTCGCCGAAGAGCAGAACGTCCAGGCCGGCACCGGCGAAGATGGCGGCGGAATCCCGGGCAAAGACGTCGCTGTTGATTCGGCCGTCGTAGCCGACAACCACCGAGCGGCCACCGATCGACTTTAGGTAGGCGACGATTCCGGCGGCGGCCTGGGCGACCAGAACCCGATTCATGCGGTTTGGCCCGGCTCCCAATTCGCCGCGAAGACCGGCGGTTCCAAACCCAATGCGCGAATCGAAGCGGTCGCGAAGCCCGTCCTCGTCGCCGGCTGCAAGCAACGAGTTCAGTTCTGCTCGGGTCGCTTGGTCCGGGTCCTGGGCCAACCAGGCCTGCACGCGGTCGGTGAGTTCGGAGGGTAGGGAGGTGCTCATGAGTTCGCTCGAGGTAGATTCGGGGTGAGACTGCCGGCGGTTACGGAAGTCGGTCCAGGATGCTGGTCAGCAGTTGGGCCAGGCGTCCCTCGGCCTCGCGTCCGGCCTCCAGGACCTCGGCGTGGCTCAGCGGGCTTTCGCTGATTCCGGCGGCGAGGTTGGTGATGAGGCTGAGGCCAAGCACGTTCAGGCCGGCCTCGCGCGCGGCGATGGCCTCCAGTGCAGTGCTCATGCCCACTATGTCGCCCCCGAGGTTACGAGCCATCCTTACCTCGGCCGGGGTCTCGTACTGAGGTCCGCGGAACTGAACGTAAACTCCGTCGTCCAGGGTTGGGTCAACCTCGCGGGCGACCGCACGCAGTTCGGTCGAGTAGACGTCGGTCATGTCGATGAAGGTGGCACCGCGCAGGGGAGTGGTGGCGGTCAGGTTGATGTGGTCGCTGATTAGCACCGGCTGACCGGGCTTCCAGGTTGGCTTGATGCCTCCGGCGCCATTGGTTAGCACCAGGGTCTTGACGCCCAGCTTTGCGGCTACCCGCACCGGGTGGACAACCGCCTCGACGCCGAGGTCCTGATACAGGTGGGTGCGGGCACCTAGAACCAGAACGTGGCGGCCGTTACCCAGTTTGTAACTGGAAATAGTGCCGCTATGGCCCACCACCTCGGAGCGGTGAAAACCCGAAAGTTCGCTGGCATCGATGACTGCAAGCGGCTCGCCTAGCAGTCGCGCCGCGCCACCCCAACCCGAACCGAGGGTAATCGCGATATCGTGCGATTCGATTCCGGTGAGTTCGCGAATCTGAGTTGCGGCGTGGGCTGCGATGTCCGATGGGTTAATTGCTGGGCTATCTGCGTTGGAGGCCATGTTTTTGAGTCTAGTTGTCGGCAGAATAGATGAGTGAACCTAGAACAGAAACCCCACCACATCGTTGTCATCGGCGGAGGCCCGGGCGGATACGAAGCCGCGCTTTCCGGTCGTCAGCTGGGCGCCGACGTCACACTCATCGAGAAGTCGGGAATCGGCGGTAATGCCGTACTCACCGATGTGGTCCCGTCCAAGACACTCATCGCCACCGCGGAGGCCGCCCAGCGGGTAGCCCACGCCACCAACCTCGGCGTCAAGTTCACCTTCGCCGGTCAGCCGGTGAAGCCAAAGGTCGAGATCGACCTCGGTGTTGTCAACCAGCGTCTGAAAGACCTGGCCGAGCAGCAGAGTGCCGACATGCTGGCCGAGCTAGTGAAGGCCGGCGTGCGCATCATTCACGGTACCGGCAAGCTGGACGGCAATCACCACGTTGTTGCCACCCCCAGCGACGGCGGCAAAGCCGAGCGCCTGGAGGCCAAGACCATCATCGTTTCGGTGGGTGGCACACCCCGCCAGCTGCCATCGGCGATGCCGGACGGCGAACGCATCTTCACCTGGACCCAGCTCTACAACCTGACCGAGCTGCCGGAGCACATGATCGTGGTTGGTTCGGGCGTTACGGGCGCCGAGTTCGCCAGCGCCTATTCCTCCCTGGGCTCCGTAGTGACCCTGATTTCTTCACGTGAGACCGTGCTTCCAAGCTCCGATGCGGATGCCGCGGCCGTAATCGAAGACGTCTTCAAACGCAACGGCATCAACATTCTGTCCAAGAGCCGCGCCGACAAGGTGGTCAACACCGGGACCGGCGTCGAGGTCACGCTCTCGGACGGCACGATCGTCAAGGGCTCGCACTGCCTGATGGCAGTAGGCTCGATTCCGAACACCGCGGGTCTCGGCCTAGAAGAAGCCGGGGTCGCACTCACCGAGAGCGGGCACGTACAGGTCAACAAGGTGGCTCGGACCTCTCGCGCCAACGTCTACGCGGTGGGCGACTGCACCACCTTCCTGCCGCTGGCATCGGTGAGTGCAATGCAGGGCCGCACCGCCGTGTTCCACACCATGGGCGATGTCTCAACCCCCACCAACGTTCGCAATGTGGCTTCCAACGTTTTCACCGCCCCGGAGATCGCAACCGTTGGTTGGAGCGAGGCCGACCTAAAGGCCGGAAACGTTTCCGGCTTCGTTCAGAAGATCGACCTGAGCAACAACCCGCGCGCCAAGATGCAGGGCATCCAGGACGGCTTTATCAAGCTCATTTGCTCCACCGGCGGAACCGTCATCGGTGGTGTAGTGGTTGCACCCCGCGCCAGCGACCTCATCTACCCAATCGCGATCGCGGTGGAAAACCGTCTGACCGTGGACGAGGTGGCCCGCACCTTCACCGTCTACCCGAGCATCTCGGGCGCCATCCAGGAAGCGGCGCAGGACCTACACCTGCCTACCGCCTAGAGGGTTTTGCAACTCTACGCGCACTTCGAAAGCGATTAAATTCGAGATGCCCCGGCCAGTTGGCCGGGGCATCTCGCTTGGCTAAGACAACCTGTTTGGGGTCGAGTTCCTATTCGAATTCGATTAGGACGGTGCCGGCCGGAATGGTCTCGCCAACCTTGACACCGATGCTCTTGATCTTTCCCGCCTTGTGAGCATTGAGCGGCTGTTCCATCTTCATGGCCTCTAGCACAACGACCTGGTCGCCCTCGGCGACCTCCTGGCCAACCTCGACTGCGATCTTGACCACGGTGGACTGCATCGGTGCCTTGATAGCATTTCCGCTACCGCCGGTACCGGCAACCGAGCCAGACTTCTTGCGCTTGGCAACAACGGCTGCGGCAGGAGCGGCGGCTACTCCGGCGAAAAGCGTTGCTGGCAGGCTTACCTCGACGCGCTTACCGCCGACCTCGACCACCACGTTCTGACGAGCGACCGGTTCGTCGCCCTCCGAGCCGTCGGCTACGAAGGCAGGAATGTCGTTGTTCCACTCGGTTTCGATCCAGCGGGTGTAAACACCAAACTTGCCATCGGCGCCGATGAACGCTGGCTCATTGACGATCTTCTGGTGGAACGGCAGCACGGTAGGCAGGCCCTCCACCTTCATCTCGGAAAGTGCGCGACGACTTCGGGCTAGCGCCTCTTCGCGGGTCGCGCCGGTGACGATCAGCTTTGCCACCATGGAGTCGAAGGAGCCGGAGATCTCGTCGCCGGACTCGACACCGGTGTCCACGCGTACGCCTGGGCCGCTAGGTGCCTTGAACAACTTGACCGGACCAGGTGCCGGCATGAAGTTGCGGCCGGCGTCTTCGCCGTTGATGCGGAATTCGAAGCTGTGGCCCTTGATGATTGGGTCTGGGTAGTCAAGCTTTCCGCCCTCGGCCAGGCGGAACTGCTCGCGAACCAGGTCTAGGCCGGTGACCTCCTCGGAGACCGGGTGCTCTACCTGTAGGCGGGTGTTTACCTCGAGGAACGAGATGGTGCCGTCCTGGGCAACCAGGAACTCGCAGGTTCCGGCACCCTGGTAGCCGACCTCCTTGAGGATGGCCTTCGAAGATTCGTACAGGCGCTTGATCTGGTCCTCGTTCAGGAACGGGGCCGGGGCCTCTTCCACCAGCTTCTGGTGGCGGCGCTGAAGCGAACAGTCTCGGGTGGAGACAACCACTACGTTTCCGTAGGCATCCGCCAGGCACTGGGTCTCCACGTGGCGAGGCTTCTCCAGATACTTCTCGACGAAGCACTCTCCGCGGCCGAATGCGGCGATTGCCTCGCGGGTTGCGCTCTCGAAGAGTTCCGCGACTTCGTCCTTGTTGTATGCCACCTTGATGCCGCGACCGCCGCCGCCATAGGCTGCCTTGATGGCAACCGGTACGCCGTGTTGTGCCACGAAGTCGAGGACTTCGTCGGCGCCGGAAACCGGGTTCAGGGTGCCGGCGGCGAGTGGGGCCCCAACCTTCTCGGCAACGTGGCGAGCGGAGACCTTGTCCCCGAGCATTTCGATGGCCTTGGGGCTAGGGCCGATCCAGATGAGGCCTGCCGCGATGACCGCGCGAGCGAAGTCGGCGTTTTCGGCCAGGAAGCCATAGCCAGGGTGAACGGCATCGGCGCCGGATTCGGCGGCTGCCTTAAGAATTTTGTCGATGACCAGGTAGGTGTCGGCGCTGGTGGTGCCGTTGAGGGCGTAGGCCTCGTCCGCCAACTTCACGTGCATGGCATCGCGGTCCTGGTCGGCGTAGACGGCAACGCTGCCTAGGCCGGAGTCCTTTGCCGCGCGAATGATGCGCACCGCAATTTCTCCGCGGTTTGCAACCAGTACCTTGGTGATCTTCTTGGCAGTAGTCATAGTCCTTCTAGCCTATTGGCGGATTGGCCGCCCGGGCGGTTGGCCAGTAACAAAAAATCAACGATTCCAGAGGCTCGGATACTCGATTCCGAGTTCCAAAACCAACTCGCGGAGCGTTGGTAGGCTCAGGCCGATTACGGTGTGTGGGTCGCCCTCGATCTTGGTCAGGAAGGCGCCACCCAGGCCATCGATCGTGAAGGCGCCGGCAACCTTCAGGGGTTCGCCGGTGGCCACATAGGCCTCAATTTCGGAATCGCTCAGGTTTGCAAAATGAACCACCGAGTGGCTGGCGCGACCCACCGCACGAGGATTTTGAGGGTCTCGGTTGTCTATTACCCAGTGGCCGCTGAAGAGGCGCCCCGAGTTGCCGCGCAGCTTCTTCCAGCGCGCTATTGCCACCTCGGAGTGGTGCGGCTTGCCTAGCGATTCACCCGCGAATTCGAGCGATGAATCGCACCCGATGATCACCGCACCTGCGGTTTCTGGGCGGCCAAGCACGGCCTCGGCCTTGGCGCGGGCCAGCAGCAGCACCATGTCCTCGGTGTCCTTGATGAGTCCGGCTGCGGTAGCCACCGCCGTGACCTCGTCTTCGTCTACCTGCGGGGCCAGGGTGTCCGGGTAGATACCGCCGGCGCGAAGCAGAGTGAGGCGGGCTGGGCTGGTGGAGGCGAGTACGACGCGGGTCATGGCATTAAGGGTATTGCCTACCTCGGTCATTTTCGGAGCCGCGGACGAGCGCATTCGGCGGGATTGTGGAAAACTTGTCTAGTGAATAAAACCATCAACTGGACCGGTCAGCAGCTCACCCTTCGAATCGAGAAGGTAGCCCACGGTGGAATATTCGTCGCCCGCCACGATGGTCGAGTCATTTTCGTCTCCCACGTGCTGCCGGGTGAGCTGGTCAAGGCCCTGGTGTTCGAGGACCGCGGAGGTTCCTTCTGCCGAGCCGAGCCGATGGAGATCATCGAGCCGTCCGCCGATCGCGTCCCCCACTTCTGGAAGGAAGCCGGCACCTACGGTCCGCGGCAGCACCTCGGTGTTGGTGGCGCGGGTGGTGCCGAATTCGGCCACATCAAGCTTGCCCGTCAGCGTGAACTAAAAGCAGACGTAATCGAAGAGGCAATGCAGCGCATGGCCGGCATCGAGCTGCGTCCAACCGTCGAGGCAATTGAGGGCGATGACGAAGCCAAGGGTCTGGGCTACCGCACCCGCGTGCAGTTGCATGTTGACGCCTCCGGTGAGCCTGGGCCGTACCGCGAGCGCAGCCACGAGGTCATCTCGGTGCGTAATCTGCCGCTCGCCGTCGAAGAGGTAAACGAGCTTGGGCTCCACCTCAAGAACTGGAGCGGCGTAAAGAAAATCGAGGTCGCAGTCAGCAACACCGGGCAGGTGCAGTACTCGGTCGACAAGAAGGTCAAGGGCGACGCCAAGCTGGTAGAGCGCGCCGGTGGCCGTACCTTCCGCATCTCTAGCGGCGGATTCTGGCAGGTTCACAAGTCGGCCGCCGAGGTTCTCACCGGCTGCGTCAACGACATGGTTGCGGCGGTAGGCATCGACCTCAACGCGCCAAACCTGGACCTATATGGCGGAGTCGGACTCTTCGCTGGCTCGCTCGCGGCTCGTTTTGCGAATCGCCTAAAGATCACCACGGTTGAGGCCTTCAAGCAGGCCACCGAGGATGCCAAGCTGAACCTCGCGGACCTTCCTGCCGTGCGCGCCGTTTGTGCCCCCACCGAGCGTTACCTGGCCGAGCAGACCAGTGCGGCGAAGCGCGGCGAGATCGACTACTCCGAGGCAACCGTCGTGTTGGACCCACCGCGTGCCGGTGCCGGCGACCGCGTGGTCAAGGACCTGATCAAGCTGGCTCCGAAGCACATCGTCTACGTGGCCTGCGATCCGGTGTCGCTGGCTCGCGACCTCAAGGGCTTCTTGGCCAATGGCTACGAGCTGAAGGCGCTTCGAGCCTTCGATCTGTTCCCACACACTCACCACGTTGAATCGGTTGCTTCGCTGGTTAGAAAGTAACGATTTTCCTGCACCGCCAATAAATGAGGGTGGGCAGTAGCAGGATGTTAACGCGGACGGTCTATGGGAGGGGCGGTTATGCAAAATAGTGCTGCACCGGCGGTGCCCAGGCTGGTCTCCGAACCTGCAACGGCCTTTACTACGCGCCGCATAGATGCCATCGTTGGCCGTTTCTATTCCATCGTGCTGGCCCTCTCCGGCGTCGAGATCGTCACCAATGGTTTGCGGCAGTCGCAATACCTTCAGCCCGGGCTGTTTTGGTTGATTCTTGCCCTAAATGTTGTCCCCATTGTGGCAATGTTGGTGGGCAACTGGTTCTTCGAATCGCGTCGCCGCTGGTACGTACTACATGCGGCTTGCGTGGCCCTAAGCCTCGCCCTCTGGCCACTCGCTCCCGTCTCGGCTGCGGGATTATCGCAGGGTGTCTCGCCCTTCATCTGGTGGTCCATGGGTTGGGCGGGCATAAGCGCCGGTCTGGGTTTCTCGCGCGTCATTGCCGCGGTCTTCATCACCCTGGCTCCGGTGTTCTACGGAATCCTGGAGACCTCGCCGGCGGGCAGCAACGCACCAGTAGGGCGCGCTGTCCAAGACGGTCTTTACACCTTCCTTATCTCGGCAACCCTAACCGCGGTATTCAATCTGCTGAGGTCGAGGGCCGAACAACAGGACCGAGCCGCGGAGCTTGCCAACGAAGCCGAGGCATCTGCCGCCGCGGCCAATGCCGTGGCCGAGGAACGCCTGCGCCTGAGCGCCGTGGTGCATACCCAGGTGCTTTCCGCGCTCAACTCGGCGATAGACGCCTATTCGCCGCAGCAGCAGGCACATGCCGCGGAGCTTGCGCAGTCAGCACTCAGGCGCCTAAGCGGCTACGGCCGAGAGTTCCAGTCGCAGGCCGACACGGTTACGGTCGCGGCCTTTTTCGACGCACTCACCGGTTTGCTTCAGGACCAGGCGGCCAAGCTCAAGGTCTCGGCTTCGATGAAGGGCAATTTCGACCTGCCGCTCGATGTGGCCAACGCGCTTTCGGAGGCAACCATGCAGGCGGTTGCCAACTCTGTTGCCTACGCCGGTGGAGCGACCACCGAACGCAAGGTGACTTTGCGTAGCTTCAACGAGCAGCTCAAGATCACCGTGGTAGACGACGGCCGCGGTTTCCGCCCAAGCCGAGTACCCAAGAATCGCCTCGGCATCCAGGTTCTGATCTTTAAGCGCGTTGCCCAGGTGGGCGGGCAATCGCACATCAACTCAAAGCCCGGAGAGGGCACCACGGTTGTCATCGAGTGGCAGGGAAAGCGGGCGACGAATGACTAGCACCGCCCGTTACCTGCTACTTGGGTTGCTCTTCCTGATGGGCCTCAACCACCTGGTCATGGGGTTGTTCTGGCTTCCCACTTACAGCCACACCGGTCCAGTGCTGCTGGCCTTTGCGCTCTATGCCTTGGCACTTACTTTCAGTATTTACGGACACCAGGATCTCAAGCTCCCGGCCAGTCAGGCCTACCTAAATCTGGCCATCGCAGTCGTTGTGCCGGTACTGGTCCTCATTGAGCTTCCGGTAGCGAGCGTCCAGGAGGGTGGCTCCTACCAGACCTGGTTCGTTGGGGCTATCAGCTGGGTAATGTCTATCTCCAGTGCCCGCGGTTACCCGTGGGTCGGTTGGGTGGGCACGGCGTGGCTCTGGCTCGTCGTGATTATCTGGGGTGGAGCGGCCGTCATCACTACCAGCGGCCTAATAGGTGCCCTAATCATGGTGGCCACCGCCTGGGCAATGGGCCGGGGGCTGCGCGGCACCGAGGCAGCGGCCCAGGAATATCACCGGCAGGCGGCCGATGTGCAGGCACGGGTCGCCCGCACGCGCGCGGCCAGAGACGAACGTCACCGTCTGGTCCAGGCATCGCTGACCCGCGTGGCACCCATGCTCGAGCGCATCGTGGCCCAAAATGGCGTCCTTGCAGATCACGATAAACAAGAAGCCATACTCTTGGAGGCGCAGTTCCGCGACGGCATTCAGGGAAACCAGCTGCTGAACGACGCCGTCAGAAATGCTGCCCGCGAGGCCCGAAAGCGTGGCGTCGAGGTCACGTTCAACGATCAGGGTGGCATGAACCAGCTAGACCCGGAAGAGATTGCCGCTATCCATGAGAGCATCACTCAGGCCCTAGACTCCACCGCCTCCGGGCGACTCACGGTCACCGCTCCGAGCTCCGAGAAATACGCTGTCAGCATCATTGCTACCAGGCCAGATGCGTCCGGGCCAGACCTATGGCTGAGGCTTCCCTAGGGGCAAGTGCTCCACACGAAGCCAACCGCTCGGGCCAGGACGCTACAGGTTGAGGGCGTACCGCAGGGTATCCAGCGGCAGGCCGCCCAGGTTCAGGGCGCGCTTGTGCCAGGCCTTGATATCGAACGCAGCCCCAGCCTTGGCGCGAGCCTCGTCTCGTAGCTGCTCCCAGATTCGCTGGCCAACCTTGTAGCTGGGGGCCTGGCCCGGCCAGCCCAGGTACCGGTTGGTCTCAAACGCCAAGAACTCCGGGTTCATATTCACGTTTTCGGTCATCTGCTGCAGGGCATAGTCGTAGTCCCACGTGCCGGTGCCGTCAAGTCGCGGCTTGCCCAGGTGCACACCGATATCCAGCACAACTCGCAGCGCGCGCATGCGCTGCCCGTCGAGCATGCCGAGGCGGTCGCCCGGGTCCTCGAGGTAACCCAGTTCCTGCATGAGTCGCTCGGCGTAGAGCGCCCAGCCCTCGCCGTGCCCGGATGTCCAACTGGCCAGTCGGCGCCACGAGTTGAGTTCCTCGCGGTTGTAAACGGCCTGCGCCACCTGCAGGTGGTGGCCCGGCACGCCCTCGTGGTATACGGTCGTGGTCTCGCGCCAGGTGTCGAACTCGGTGATGCCCTCGGGCACGCTCCACCACATTCGACCCGGGCGGCTGAAGTCGTCGCTTGGTCCGGTGTAGTAGATGGCACCGCTATTAGATGGGGCGATCATGCATTCGAGGTTACGAAGCGGAGGGGCGATGTCGAAGTGGGTCTTTCCCAGCTCCTCGATGGCGCGGTCGCTGAGTTCCTGCATCCAGCTCTTAAGCTGCGCGGTGCTGTGCAACTTGCGCTTGGGGTCGGCATTCAGATGCTCGATTGCCTCCCGAACCGATGCCCCAGGCTTCACCTCGCCTGCGACCCTGGCCTGTTCTTCGGCGACTCGGGCCAGCTCTTCACGGCCCCACTCGTAGGTCTCGTCCAGGTCTAACTTGGCGCCGACGAATGACTGGCTCAGGAGCGCGTAGCGCTCACGACCGATGGCGTCCTCGGTGGTTGCAACCGGAAGTAGCTCGGTCTCGAGGAAGTCCGCCAGGGTTTGGTACGCCTCCGCGGCGCTCACAGCCGCGCGGTTCAGGTCGGCCTGAAGCGCGGTCGGCAACTCGGAATCACCGGCCCGGGCCTCGGCCGCAAACTGCTGGAAGAAGCCATCGCCGGCCGCAATCTTCTTGGCCTGCTCTAGCACCTGGAGCACCTGCCTACGGGCCGGGGTGTCGCGTGCGTCAATTCCCACCCGGAGGGTCTCTAGGTAGCCGTCAACCGCGCCGGACACCGCGTTGCAACGCGCGGTCAGGTTCACCCAGTCCGCTTCGGTTGCCGTGGGCGAGAGGTCAAAGATCTCGCGGATGCCCTGAGCCGGTGAGGCAATCACGTTGAGGTTTCTGTGCCAGAGTCCGGACTCGTGGGTCTCGATGTCCAGTCGGAGCGTGCGCTCCATCGCATCCTTGGTGACCCTGTCGGTGTCATCCACGGCTTCGGCCTGAGAAAGCTGCATCAGAACTTCGGCGGCCTTAGCGGCGCTGCGCTGATGAGCGGCCGGTGATTCGTCGTCCAGTCGGTCTTCGCCGCTGGGAACACCGATGTAGGTCGCGTAGCTGGGGCTCTGCTCCACCATCCAGTCGAGGTAGGCGTCTGCGATCTGATCGATTGGAGTGGAATTACGCAACTTCGGCGTTCCTTAGCCTTTATTGAGGGGGTGGAATTAGTTGAGTCCTCGACGCGCGCTGGCGACCCACTGGCCGTGGCCAATGGTCAGGTTGCCGCGCAGGACGCCCGGGTTGCGGTGCCAGTTGGCCACCCGTTTGGCTGCAGTGGCCGCACCCTGGCTCGCCGCTCTACCTGCCGCGGCCTGCAGCACGGCCACAACGACGGCAAGTTCCTCGGTGGTCGGGTTTCCCGACTCCACCTTTAGGTGCGGGTGAATGGTGTTTTCAGACATGGTTTCCTGTCGCGTTAGGCGAGCGGCCTACAGCGGGATGTTTCCGTGCTTCTTTGGTGGCAGTGAGGAACGCTTGGTTCGGAGCGCGCGCAGGGCCTTGATCACCGAGATTCGGGTGGCCGAAGGCTCGATGATGCCGTCCAACTCGCCTCGCTCGGCGGCCAGGAATGGGCTGGCCACGTTGTAGGTGTACTCGGCGGCCAGCTGGGCGCGCACGGCACTCACGTCGGCGCCCGAGGCCTCCGCTTCCTTGATCTTGTCTCGGAACAGAATGTTGACGGCACCCTGACCGCCCATTACCGCGATCTCGGCGGTAGGCCAGGCCAGGTTGATGTCGGCACCTAGCTGCTTGGAGCCCATGACGATGTAAGCGCCTCCGTAGGCCTTGCGGGTGATTACGGTTACCAGCGGCACGGTTGCCTCGGCGTAGGCGTAAAGCAGCTTCGCGCCGCGGCGGATGACGCCGGCCCACTCCTGGTCGGTGCCCGGTAGGTAACCGGGAACGTCAACCAGGGTGATGATTGGGATGCTGAAGGCATCGCAGAAGCGCACGAATCGGGCGGCCTTTTCGCCGGCCTCGATGTTGAGAGTTCCGGCCATCTGCTGTGGCTGGTTGGCGATGATTCCCACCGAGCGACCATCGATGCGGGCGAAGCCGATGACGATGTTAGGTGCGTACAGGCCCTGCACCTCGAGGAACTCGTTTTCGTCGACGATGCTCTCGATTACCGCACGCATGTCGTACGGCTGGTTAGGGGAGTCCGGGATCAGGGTGTCCAGTGCGCGGTCTTCATCGGTGACCTCAAGCTGGGCGGCTGGGGCGAAGGCCACCGGCTCGGCCAGGTTGTTTTCCGGCAGGTAGCTCAGCAGAGAACGCGCATAGTCGATGGCGTCCTCTTCGTCGCTGGCCAGGTAGTGGGCCACACCCGAGGTCTTGTTGTGGGTCAGGGCGCCACCGAGTTCCTCCATGCCCACGTCCTCGCCGGTCACGGTCTTGATGACATCAGGGCCGGTGACGAACATGTTGGAGGTCTTATCGACCATGATCACGAAGTCGGTGAGAGCGGGCGAGTAGACCGCGCCACCAGCGGCAGGACCCATGATGATTGAGATCTGCGGGATTACACCGCTGGCCATGGTGTTGCGCTTGAAGATTTCGCCGTACTTGCCCAGGGCAATTACGCCCTCCTGGATGCGAGCGCCGCCCGAGTCGAGCATGCCGATGAGCGGCACGCCGGTTGCAATCGCCAGGTCCATGACCTTGATGATCTTGTTTCCGGCTGCCTCACCCAGCGAACCACCGAAGATGGTGAAGTCCTGGCTGAAGATGGCCACCTGACGGCCATCGATGGTGCCGACACCGGTTACGACCGAGTCGCCGTAGGGGCGGGCCTTGTCCATGCCGAAGGCAGTGGAGCGGTGGCGAACAAACTCGTCGAGTTCCTCGAACGAGCCCGGGTCCAGGAGCATTTCGATGCGCTCGCGGGCGGTCTTTTTGCCCTTGGCGTGCTGCTTCTGGATGGCGGCCTCACCACTGGCGGTCACGGCTTCGTGGTAACGACGACGCAGGTCCTCGAGTTTGCCGGCGGTGGTGGACAGATCCGGGGTCTGGTTTTCAGCGGACAAAGTTCACTCCAGGTTCTAGATTCTGACATTCAGACTACCGCCGCCCGGGGCAAAACCCGTGCGTTGTTGCCCGATTCCAAGCGCTAGTCTGCTGTCATGCAGCTTCCGATGAGTGCCTCGCTCGCCCCCAATCTAATTTGGCGAGACCAGGCCGGCAGCACGAACCTGGAGTTAATAGAGTTGGCGAAGGCAGAGGCGCTGCCTGATTTCACTGTTTTGGTCACCGCGAACCAGGTCTCCGGAAGAGGCAGGTCCGGGCGTAGCTGGCAGGCACCGGCCGACACCTCGCTTGCGATTAGCGTTCTATTGCGCCCGCGCCTGGAGGATCAGTCCGACCTCGGCAAGCTGGGTTGGTTGCCGCTTTTGGGCGGACTGGCCATGGCTCAGAACGTGCAGTCCCTGCTGGGACCGGAATCCGCTTCGGTCACCGGCGTCAAGTGGCCAAACGATGTGCTGGTCTCGGAACGCAAGATCTGTGGCGTGCTTAGCGAACTGGTGCAGCTGAACCCCGCCGATGGCCGCTTCGGAACCGAGCTCGCGGTGGTCATCGGTGCCGGTGTCAACCTGACCCTCACCGAGGAGCAGCTGCCGGTCCCAACCGCAACGTCTTTGGCGCTCGCGGGAGCAAAACTCCCCGAGTCCCTAGACGAGCGCCTCGACCTGGTGCTTTCCGGTTACTTGGAGCGCCTGGCGCATTGGTACGGCAGGTTCACCGACGCCCGGCTGAGTGCAGTCGTGAGCGGGCTTCGCTCCGCGGTAATCGAAAACTGCGTTTCCTTGGGCCGTGAGGTTAGGGCCATCCTGCCCGGAGACACCGAGCAGGTGGGCAGGTCGGTGACCATCGATGACAGCGGCAGGTTGGTTCTAGAGGTAAACGGGCAGCCGTTCTCGGTTGCTGCAGGCGACATCGTTCACCTTCGTCACGCGTAAACCGGTCATTCTTTGCCCGCTGTAGGCCACAATTGGTTTTGTGAGCTTTGAATCGGAACTGCTGCTTGGGCGCTTTCGCGCGCGCGGTTCCAGGTTGGCGCTCCCCGCCCTAATGCTGGGAATCGCCGCTTTCCTGCTCAGTTTTCTGTACGGCAGGTTTACCCAGCAGTGGCAACAGATCGCGCTCTACTCGGTGTGTGCGGCCATTGCGATTCTCGGTTTCCTGGTACCGGCCCTGCGCTACCTGACCGCCTGGACCGACATCACAACCGCGCGTGTGGTTACCCGCGCCGGACTCTGGGGGCAGCGTTACCGTGCCGTCTCGTTGGCTCAGGTGGAGCGCGTTGAGCAGGCGGCTGGCGTGATTACGCTCTTCGTCGCGGGCGAAGAGGCACTCGAACTGCGCGGCCTACCCAGGCCAAAACTTATTTCTCAAGAGATTTCCAACCTGGTGGCCCGTTCCGCCAACTACGACCGCGCGGCATTCGGCGCGGCACCACTTTTCGAAAGGTAACCATGACTGAGTTTCGCGTCGGCGTAATCGGCGGCGGGCAGTTGGCCCGGATGATGACCCCACCGGCAATCAACCTGGGCATAAGTCTCAAGGTGCTGGCCGAGGCGCCGGGGTCGTCGGCTGCCCTCGCAACCACCCAGGTGGGCGACTACAACCAGCTGGATGTCGTGCAGGAATTCGCAAAGTCGGTGGACGTCATCACCTTCGATCACGAACACGTTCCTATCGAGGTGCTGGAGGCCCTGGAAACGGCCGGGGTCAGCGTGCAGCCACCAAGCAAGGCCCTGGCCTTCGCTCAAAACAAGCTCAAGATGCGTGAGCGCCTAGGCGCACTGGGGCTTCCGATGCCGGACTGGGCCGAGATCCACGACGCCGATTCGCTCGATTCCTTCATCGAGGCCCACGGCGGCGTGGCCATCCTGAAGACCCCGATCGGTGGATACGACGGCAAGGGCGTGAGGGTGGTTTCTAGCGCAGCCGATGCCGCCGATTGGCTGAGCGCGGAGGGCCTCGCCAGGGTGGGCGGGCACCTGCTGGCCGAGGAGAAGGTCGACTTCACCCGAGAACTGGCGCAGCTGAGCGCCCGCACTCCGAGCGGCGAGTTCCGCGCCTGGCCGTTGGTTCAGACCACGCAGCAAAACGGTGTCTGCGCCGAGGTCCTGGCTCCGGCCCCGGAGGCCAGCGAGGCGACCCTGGAGCTGGCGGCAAAAATCGCCCGCGGTGTAGCCGACGGCCTCGGTGTCACCGGTGTTCTGGCGGTAGAGATGTTCGAAACTACCGATGGCCGCCTGCTCATTAACGAGCTGGCGATGCGCCCGCACAACAGCGGCCACTTCAGCATCGAGGGCAGCGTCACGAGTCAGTTCGAGCAGCACCTGCGTGCCGTACTGGATCTGCCGCTTGGCTCCACCCTTGCCACCGATGCCCACGCCGTGATGGTGAACCTGCTTGGCGTGGACGAAACCAACGACTTCCTGCCGCACTACGCGGCGGCGCTGGACGCCCACCCGGAGGCCAAGATTCACACCTACGGCAAGGGCGCGCGCGCCGGCCGCAAGATGGGCCACGTCACAGTGGTCGCCGGTAACGCCGAATGGGCACTCGCCGAGGCGCGTGCTACCGCCAAAATCCTCCGCGGCGAATAAAATTTCGTTGATAGGGCGCGGTTTTGACGCGCCCGGATGAGGAGCGCGCTATGGCAAGCCCACTGGTCGGTGTAGTAATGGGTTCGGACTCGGACTGGAACGTCATGGCAGACGCCGCCGCAATCCTCAAGGAATTCGGAATCGAGCACGAGGTCGAGGTGCTCAGCGCACACCGTACCCCGGAGCGCATGGTGGAGTGGGGCAAGGCCGCCGCAGGCCGTGGCCTCAAGGTCATCATCGCGGGTGCGGGTGGTGCCGCACATCTCCCCGGCATGCTCGCCTCGGTCACCAGCCTGCCGGTGGTAGGAGTGCCGGTTCCGCTGGCTCGCCTGGATGGCATGGACTCTTTGCTCTCCATCGTGCAGATGCCTGCCGGAATTCCCGTCGCCACCGTTTCCATCGGCGGCGCAAAGAACGCCGGAATCCTCGCGGCTCGCATAATCGGTGCCTTCGACGGCGCGCTTTCCGCCAAGTTGGATGCCTACGCACAGCAGCTCCAGGACCAGGTCGCCGAGAAGAACGCCAAGCTGAAGGCCTCGCTCTAGACACATGAGTTCCACTAGTCCATTCCGCAATATCGACCGCGCCAGCGGTGAGCACATCGCTAAACGCGCCTGGTGGCTAGTCCTGTTGACGCTGGTCATCCCGGGTTCGGCCCAGTTGATCGCCGGAAATCGGCGGGTGGGCCGAATCGGAATCATTGCGACCATGGGTTACTGGGCGCTCTTCCTGCTCGCCGTGGTGCTGTTCGTGGTCAACCGCGCCTGGTTGTTCTTCGTGGTGACCTTCCCCATCCTCTCGGGGGTAATCGCCCTGCTGCTCATCGCCTACGCGGTGGTCTACGCGTTGTTGGCCATCGACACCCTGCGCCTGATGCAGATCAGTCGCATCCCGGGGCGCCTCAAGTGGGTAACGCTCGCCGGAATCGTCGCGGTGGGCATCCTCGGCACCAGCACTATCGGCTACGCGGGCAACCTCGCGGGCGTGCAGTCCAACATGATCGGCGGCATCTTCACCCAGCAGGGCATCACCCTGCCGGAGAACGGCCGTTACAACATTCTCCTCATGGGCGGAGACGCCGCCCGCGACCGCCTCGGCCTTCGCCCAGACTCCATGTCGGTGCTTAGCATCGATGCCGTCACCGGCCAAACCGTCAACATCGGCATCCCGCGCAACCTCCAGAAGGTGCCGTTCGTGGCCGGTTCGCCCATGCAGAAACTCTGGCCGAATGGCTACAACTGCGGCGACGTTTGCCTGGTTAACGCAATCTACAAGGACGTCACCGACAGCCACAGCGACCTCTATCCGAACGCCGTGAAGCAGGGTTCCAACCCCGGCATCGAGGCCACCAAGGAGGCCATCGAGGGTGTCACCGGCCTCAAGATTCAGTCATATGTCTTGGTGGATATGGCCGGTTTCAAGGCCTTGATCAACGCTCTCGGCGGCATCACCATCACGGTTAAGGATCGCCTGCCTATCGGTGGTCAGGAAGACGCCTACGGCCAGCCAATCAACGTCAAGGGCTGGATCGAGCCCGGCGTGCAGCACATGGATGGCGCCACCGCCATCTGGTTTGCGCGCGCCCGCCACGGCTCCAGCGACTACGCGCGTATGCAGCGTCAGCGCGAGGTCGAGGACGCCATGCTGGCCCAGCTCGACCCCGCCACCGTGCTCACCCACTTCAAGGACATCGCGGCGGCCGGTCGCCAGCTGGTTCAGACCAATATTCCAAACGGTCAGGTGGCCATCTACATCGACCTTGCCCTGAAGGCAAAGCAGCTGGGAATCCAGAAGCTAGAGCTAGTGCCGCCAACCGTAGACGTGGTTAACCCGAATTTCACAGCAATCCACGCCATGGTACAGAAGGCATTTTCTAAGGTTTCCAACGGAAAATAGTGTCTGAAGGCATGGCCGAAAGGAAGCCAGCATGAAGTCAACCAGCCAAACCCGCGGTATCCGATTCTTCGGGAGCCTCGCAGCCACGGCGCTCGTCATCGGTGCCGTTTCGGGCTGCAGCCTGCTCTATCCGCACTGGGGCGCAACCGACTTCCCAACCGATGGCCCCACAAGCACGAGCACCTCAAAGCCCGCACCCAGCGCCTCCGCGAGCGTGACCGTCAGCCCAACACCCACCGCAAAGCCGGTGCAGGCGGCCAAGGTCCAGCTGATGCAGGTCACCGCCGACGCCACCAACGCTGTGGTGGATGTGGTTGCGGCCGTTACCAACGTTGCCGAGGACGGCGGTCAGTGCGTGCTCACCGTAACCAGCGGATCCACCAGCAAATCGCAGACTGTGCGCGCCGAGAGCAATGTTGACACCACGCAGTGCTACCCGATGGAGGTCTCTACCGTGGGCCTAACCAAGGGCACCGCCTCGGTGACCGTCACCTATAAGTCGCCCGCATTCGTTGGCAGCAGCCTAAGCCAGACGGTAACGATTCAATAGATGAAAAGACCGACCACGCGAGTCTGGGCCTTCATCACCACGGTGGTGTTGGCCCTTTCTGGCGTTGTTGGACTGACCATCCAGGCCCCACCGGCCAAGGCCCTTTCCGGTTCCATGTTCGATCCCGGACTCATCATCGGCGACAGCGTCTTCTACGACTTTGGAACCATGGCTGGCCCGGAGATCCAGCAGTTCCTGGACCAGCAGGTTCCGAAGTGCAGGCTGGCCCCGGCCACAAACGTGGGCGACTTTACCTGCCTGCGCTATTACCGCACCGACATCCCGGCTATGCCGGCAGCCGACGGCCGATGCGCCGCAATCGACGCTCAGTCAAACGTCCTGGCCTCCGAAATGATCGCCATCATTGCCCGCGCCTGCAATATCAACCCGCGCGTAATTCTGGTCACCCTGCAGAAGGAACAGGGGCTGGTAACCAGCACCAATCCGTTCTGGCCGGATTCAACCGGAAAGCAGAGCACCACCAAACCCGCCGATTACCGCTACCAAATCGCTATGGGTTTCGCCTGCCCCGATACCGGCCCCTGCACCACCTTTGGTTTCTTCTACCAGGTCTACAAGGCCGCGAGCCAGTTCCACTGGTACGGAAACCCGGGCGGATCGTTCACCTATCTCAAGGTGGGCAGAACCGTGAACATCAACTACCAGGTGGCGTCGGTTTCGGGTTGCGGCCAGCGCAGTTTCACCCTCAAGAGTCAGGCCACGGCCGCGCTCTACTACTACACGCCGTACACGCCCAACCAGGCCGCGCTAGACAACCTCTACGGCTTGGGCGACCGCTGCAGCGCCTACGGCAACCGCAATTTCTGGCGCTACTACTGGGACTGGTTCGGTTCGCCGATCGGTGGCGGATTCCTGCTGAAATCGGACACCAGCGACACCTACCTGATCGTTCCTAACTCGGCGGGCGGGTTCAACAAGTACCGCGTCTCCGACCCTGCGCTGGTCAAGGCCGTGGCGCCGCTCGGTCCGGTCGGCAAGGTCTCCCAGGACTATCTGGATAGCTTCACCGATGCCGGCTCGTTGTCCAGAATCGTCAAGTCGGCCACCGGCAACTACTACTTCGTAGACAACGGCACCCGCTACGCTTTCAGCAGTTGCACCCAGGCCGCGGTCTTCGGCCTCAGCTGCTCGGATGCGGTTCAGTTGACCAGTTACCAGTTGAACGCGCTCGCACTCGGTTCGCCGATGTCGGCTCTCGTGCCGGATGTGAGCGGGCAGACTAGCGGTCCAACCTATTGGATCACCGGCGGGGTCAAGCACGAGATTCTCGACCCGGCCTCGGTCACAGACGCCGGACTCAGCCTGCCGGCCCAGAGCCAGGCCCCCATCAGTGCCTTCGCGTACCTGCCTTGGGGTGGTCCAATTGCGCGGGAGGGCCAGCTCTTCACCAATCGTTCCACCGGCAACTACGGCATTGTGATTGGGGGCAAGTACTACGAGGTAGATCACGCCACCAGCAGCGACGTTGACTTCAAGACCTGGTTCAACTACTCCAGCGGCACCCTGAGCGATGCAGGAGTCGACGCCATCCGCGCGGCAAACACGGTGAAGACAATCGTTACCTCCGAGGGCGGAAGCGCGTATGTGCTCACCCCCACCGGCCGCCAGCCTGTCGCCGCCGGAACCGTGCTCACGTCAAACGCCACCCCGGTCCCGAACGACTTCCTGAAGCAGATCCCACTTGCCGGCACCGAGCTGGCTGCGCCATTCCTGGCCAAGGCCGTAGGCGGCAAGAACACCTACTGGCTAGACAAGGTGGAGCGCCGGGCAGTGGTCAATGCGGCCTCGCAGGCAAAGCTTTCGCTGCTGGCAAGCACTCCGGAAATTCGGGTTCTGCCGCAGAGCGCGCTGGCCCAAATCGACCTCGGCGATCCGGTGCTGGCCCCAGGGTCATTTGTGACCGACCCAACCGGCAAGCTGTTGCTCACCGATGGCCTGAGCGGTTACGTGACCGTATCGAGTCAGGATTGGGCGACCGAATTTGGGCTCGGCAAGAAGCCGGCCAAGGTGGTCAAGACCGATCTCGGTGGGTACTCATCCGAGGGCGCGCTTGGGCTAAAGATCGTTTGCGATGCCCGCACCTACCTGGCCGCTAATGGCAGCTGGCAGCCGATCCAGGAC
>Ga0228701_1001008_pt1 | contig 20384 bp, 20 predicted proteins | sample McNCre117_Aug_MG_2_FD_178017 | JGI IMG/M metagenome (GOLD analysis project Ga0228701, IMG submission 178017) | Freshwater microbial communities from McNutts Creek, Athens, Georgia, United States - 11-17_Aug_MG | ecosystem: Environmental > Aquatic > Freshwater > Creek | place: USA: Georgia...
AACCAGCGTGCAAATGTCATCAACCAAGCTGAAAGAATTAAAGCAGTGATACAGGCTACTGCACCGACTAAAAGAACTCCCATACAGACCTCCAAATATTGTTATTAAAATTTACTGCACTTTCATTATATACAGACCTGTATATTTTTCAACCTAGCCCAGATATCTTATGATTAAGCTGTTTTTAATGCTGATTAAAGGTCTCTCCCCATGAAACGTATTTTGCTAGCCAGCTTGCTCACCGCCGCTTTGAGTGTGAATGCCGCCCCTTATACAGGGGACGATTACAGCGGTGTTTATGACTGCAAAGGCCAAGATCATACAGAAGGCGAATACAAAGGCACTGTCACCATGCGCCTAGCGCCCAAGTTTAGCGATGGTGAGTACGGTTCCTATCAATTTCTACTAGAAATCCCTGGATTTGGCGCCTACCCCGGCCATGCCGCATCTCAAGGTAACAAAATGGCAATTTACTTTGCCAACAAGAACCAGAAAGAAAAAGACTTTGGAACCGGTATCGCCACTTTCAGCAAAAACAAAGCGGGAAAATGGTCTTTTGTGAAGTTTTATTACGAGCCAGAATATAAAAAAGGAAATTTTGGTAAAGAAATTTGCACGCAGCGATAAGGCTGCCATCTCAGCTAGAAGTACTAAAACAGGAGAACATCATGTCTAAAATTATTGTTGAACATCAGCCCTCAAAAGAAAAACTTGAATCAATTGGCATTCTCCGCTGTCCAACGTGGTCCAAAGAGCCCTCCACTTTTCCGTGGACCTATTCGGAACAAGAAACAGCTTATGTACTTGAAGGTGAAGTCACGGTCACTGAAGAAAACGGCGAATCTGTCAGCTTTGGTGCTGGCAATCTCGTTATTTTTCCAAGCGGTCTTAAATGCACCTGGCATGTAAAAAAAGCACTCAGAAAACACTATCAATTTGGTTAAAAGGAACTTTATGCAGGCTTTACAAAAACTCATCACTATCGGTCTTTTCTCTGCAATTCTCGCTGGATGTGCCAGCGCTTTTATCGACGTTAAAGAAGGCGCGGACAAAGTAAACCTCTCAAGTGCTGACAAAGTGGCTAATTGTGAATCTAAAGGCACGGTCACATCTAGCGTGCTATCAAAAGTGTGGTTTGTTAACCGCAGCGTAGAAGGCATTGAAGAGAACCTGTTGCAAATGGCCAAAAACGCAGCGGTTGAGAATGGCGCCAATACCGTCGTAAAAGGCAGTTCCAAGCAACTAGGCGAGCGCACCTTCTCGCTATATCAATGCAAGTAAATCGATAGTAAGCGAAGCTAGTGAAACAGGTCCTCGTTTACGCCGACTCCTTGACTTGGGGCATTATTCCGATGAGCCGTCATCGCTTTCCATTTGAGAAGCGCTGGCCTGGTATTTTGGAAATCAGCCTAAACAAACAGGGCAAGCAAGTACGCGTCATCGAGGACTGTCTTAACGGCCGCCGCACCATGTACGAAGACCCAATCAAACCGGGTAGAAATGGCTTGATTGGGCTGGCACAGCGAATCGAAGTCAACTCACCTTTAGAGCTAGTCATCCTCATGCTAGGCACGAATGACTTTCAGGCCAATCACAACCACACTGCTGCAGACGCCGCTCAGGGCGTCGCTGAGCTTATTCATGCAATTAGAGGCGCCCCACTTGAACCAGGCATGAAAGTACCGGAAATTCTTGTGATAGCGCCACCGCCAATTCGAGCGCCCCAAGGGGATATCAGCGCAAAATTTCAGGGGGGCGATAAAAAGTGCGTAGGCCTTGCAGAGGCGTATCAAATCTTATGCGCCGCTGAAAAATGTCATTTCTTTGATGCCGCCTCCGTGACCAGCTCAAGCAAAGTAGACGGCGTTCACTTTGATGAAGACCAACATCTAGCCTTTGGTCATGCCATCAGAGATTTCTTGCTCAGCGAGATTCCTACGATTTTCTAGGGCGTATCGTCTAAGGCGTATCGCCTTTTGCAGGCTTAGAAATTATTCCATTTTGTTATATCCAAATAACAAAAAATCATTAAAAGCTTTATACGCTAGCTGATAGAATTCAGACCTTTAAAAAATCAAACAACCAGAACAAAAATGAAACTACAAAAATTCTTACTTGCAACCCTAGCGATTACCTCTACTAATGCGTTCGCCACTGATGGCTATTTTGCCCATGGCTATGGCGTTAAATCTCAAGGCATGGGTGGCGTAGGCGTTGCCTTACCGCAAGATGCCCTGGCAGCAGCAACCAACCCAGCAGGCATGGGTTTAATTGGCGACCGTATTGATTTTGGTGCCACATGGTTTAGACCAATTCGTGAAAGCGAGATTGCAAATAACGGCGCTGGAGCTAGTGGCATCTACAAAGGGAACGACACAACAAACTTTATTATTCCTGAGTTTGGCTATAACAAAGTGATTAACGACCAAGTCACGCTGGGTGTGAGTGTATATGGCAATGGTGGCATGAATACCGATTACAAAAATGGCATTCCTCTATTCGGTTCAAGTCGTGCAGGTGTGGATTTAATCCAGCTTTTTATTGCCCCTACCGCCACTTGGAAAATTAATGCCTCTAACACCGTAGGTGTTTCAGTCAATCTTGCCTATCAACGTTTTGAAGCAAAAGGTTTACAAAATTTTGCAAACTCTACATATTCAAGCTCACCAAATAACGTAACAGATAAAGGCCATGATGACTCCTATGGAGCCGGCCTAAAATTCGGTTGGATTGGTCAGATTAATGATCAAGTTTCAGTGGGTGCAACCTATCAAACAAAAACCTATATGAGCAAGTTTGATAAGTACCAAGGTTTATTTGCTGAAGGTGGTAGTTTCGATGTACCTGCAAATTACGGCGTTGGCTTAGCGGTCAAAGCAACACCAGCACTGACGCTAGCGGCTGATTTGGAGCGCATTGAATATAGCGATGTTAAAGCTATCAACAATCCACTACTCCCTAACTTTGGAGTTGCCCAGCTAGGCACGAATGGTGGTGCTGGCTTTGGATGGCAAGATGTCACTGTAACGAAATTAGGCGCAAGCTACCAATACAGCGATTCTCTTACCTTGCGCGCCGGCTACAACCACAGCACACAAGCTATTCCAAAGAGCGAAACTTTCTTTAACATTCTGGCACCAGGTGTTGTACAAGATCATCTAACATTAGGTGCTACTTGGACATTGTCAGACAAATCTGAATTGTCAGTGGCTTATATGCACGCCTTCGAAAACAGCGTAAAAGGTGCCAACTCCATACCAGGCTTTGGCGGTGGTGAAGCCAACCTAAAAATGTACGAAGACTCTATCGGCGTTGCTTACGGATGGAATCTTTAAGAAATTTCGTACCAACGGGTGAACCCCATATCGACTAATGAACAAAGAACACTGGAACAAGATTTATTCAAGCAAAGCTGTTGATGCCGTCAGTTGGTATCAAACGGTTCCAGTGATTTCTTTGGACTTAATCAGCGGCCTTAATCTAGAAAAAGCATCGCCCATCATTGATATCGGCGGCGGTGCTTCTAATCTAGTGGATTATCTTATCCAAGCAGGATTTAGCAACCTTAGCGTACTGGATATCTCAGAAAATGCGCTTGCCCTAAGCCAAAAGAGACTGGGGGATGCTGCCAAGTCTGTCCATTGGATTGCAAGCGACATCACGCAAGCTCACTTTGAGCAACATCAGTTCCAATGCTGGCACGACAGAGCCGTGTTCCATTTTTTAACACAAGCCGAAGATAGACAAGCTTACATCCGACAACTCACCCGCGCACTCGACCCTCATGGATTTGCCATCATTGCCACTTTTGCACTTAATGGCCCAGAAAAATGCAGTGGCCTTGAAGTTGTCAGATACTCACCCCAAACGCTCAGCGAAACGCTAGGCGCTGGATTTGAGTTAATTAAAACTGTTAGCGAAAACCACCAAACGCCCGCGGGCAACCAACAGGCGTTTGTTTACTGCCTATTCAAGAAAACGAGCTAACGCTTTCTCCAGCTCATTCCCTAACTACTCAATTAGCTACAGCAGCCTTTAGTTTCTGTGCCACAGCTTTCCTTGCCCTTACCGCAACAAGTGCAGCCACAATTACAACCACATTTACCTTTAATCAAATACTTAATCAATGCAGCAATCGATAACACTAATGCAACATTCATTAAAGTACACATCACAATCGCCTGAAAAGGCACTGGACCACTTAAAAATTCATGCATCATCAAATCTCCTAAAATTTATTGAGTCTTGCGACTACAATGTTGGGGTAAAACACCTGATTTTCAAGATTTGGACAATGAGGAGACGCAAATGATTCAACTTCTAGCCCAGTGGGCAGCCACTACCATTGCATTATGGGCAACTAGCCATATGTTTACAGGCATTAAATTTGAATCGGCAGGGGCGCTGGCAGTATCTGCCCTGCTACTCGGCTTTGCAAACACCTTAATCAAACCACTATTGGTGCTTCTGACGCTGCCGATTACCTTCCTCACGTTCGGTATTTTCTTACTCGTCATTAATGGTGCTGTGCTGATGCTTGTAAGCTATCTAGTAAAAGGGTTTTATGTTTCAAGCCTAGGAACAGCCATCCTAGCAAGTATCGTGATTAGCATTATCAGCTTCTTAATCAAAACGGCACTCATAGGAGAGATTGTCATCTCAAGCACCTCAAGCAAAGGGCCTTGGATTTAACAAACACCTGAGAATTTAACTGCAAAAGTTCTGGCGAAAAAAATGGCTACGTAATACGTAGCCATTTTTCTGATGGCCTTAACCCAGGCCATGAAACAAACAATCAATAGATTACTTGTTTACAGCTTCTTTTAATGCTTTACCAGCTGTGAATGCAGGTACAGTGCGAGCAGCAATCTTCAAAGCTGCGCCAGTACGTGGATTACGGCCTGTACGTGCAGCACGTTTAGACACTTTGAACGTACCAAAACCAACGAGTGTTACTGCATCACCTTTTTTAAGGCTTGCTGTCACTGCGTCTGTTGTTGCATTAAGAGCACGACCAGCAGCAGCCTTTGACAAACCCGCTGCAGCTGCGATCGCGTCGATTAATTCTTGCTTGTTCATATGAATTACCCCTGTGTTTATATTATTAAGCCAGTTGGCTAATCGCTACTCTACCCCCTTTGAAAGCGACTATCAATCCAAACAGCATGACAAAAGCATGAAATTTGACGACAACCCCATAGGTATTATCAAAAACTTGGGTTACGATTCTGAGTGCAATCGAAATTTACTTAACATTGAGGTAAAAATGAAACGAATGATTAAACCAGCGCTTCTTGCATTCACACTGCTATTTTCGATAACAGCCTTTGCAGAACTCAAAATTGCATATATTGAAATGAACCAAGTCATGCAATCCCAACAGGCACAAGACATTGGCAAGAAACTACAAAACGAATTTTCAAGCCGTGCCTCACAGTTAGACCAGTTAAAGAAATCACTGAACGACAAACGCAATGCCTTGGAAAAAGACAGCAAAAAACTATCCGAAGCCGAATTGCGAGACAAATCAAAACAAATCTCTGACCTTGCAATCGACCTAGAAAGAAAACAACGTGAGCTAAGCGAAGACGTCAATCTTCGTAAAGGCGAGGAAATGGCAAAATTCCAAGATCAAATCAACAAAGCCGTTGGCAACATTGCGCAAGCTGAAGGGTACGACCTAATCGTGTATAACAACGTTGCCTACGCCAGCAAAAAAATCAACATCACCGACAAAGTACTTGCAGCTGTAGGCAAGTAAGCCCTTCATTTGATTGTCACAATTACCATCTAGAATGCATGTCGTTAAGATTCCCCTTAACGACATGCATCTCCCTTGCATACCCTTGAGCGCCTTTGGCGCTCTTTTTTTGCGTCAAGAAAACACCTAATCAAGATTCAAATGCATCAAAAACCTTTTCGTGAATAAGCTAAAAATAACCAAGACCAAAAAAATGCCTACAAAATCACCAGTAATAATGGCAAAACTAGATGACCAGTAGTCATCGGGGTGCAGCAAGCGTATTTTTACCAAGACCAAAATGGTAATAAACCCATGAATCCCAGCACCAATTAGGGATAAGAAAGGCAATTGCCAAAGCTGGAGATTGCTCAAGTTATGATTAATTGAGAAAGCCTTCATCGCAAATCTGATTGCAAAGAACGTCATCAGACTACTTGTGGCCGAGTAAATAATCCACAGCGCAGGCGTTCCATTAGGAAGAAACTCCGTGGCCAACCAGTAAAGCGCCAATGCATCCCCGATTGTGCCCCAAATCCCGAACAACATAATACAAATAAGCTTTGTCCCCGCAGGAAGAAAAACCAGATAAATCCACCCCGCATACTTAAACGAGTCAGGAAAATAGGAAGTCAACTTAAAAGCCAGCACATAGGCCAAAAACGATAGCGCAGACAAAGCAATATTGAATGCCAGATTGCCACCCCTCTGCGCAAAAACGTCATTAGCCATACCAACCTCACCCCTGCAGTTCAACAGTAGTTCAATGAATGAAAAAGAATATAAAGAGTTTGCTTCCGACTGACAAGAATCGAACGCTGACACGACGATTCAATTTTCAGCTAAACTTGCTCTAAGCCTTAAAACTAATAAGCCTCAGGCTTACATTGGAAAAATAATGTACAACAATAAATTCCAGGAAAAACAGGTAAAGCACGTACAGAATCGAGTGGTGTTCTTCTACACCCTCACCTGTTTTTTGGTCATTATTGGCTCACTTATCTCTCTACATAGTGGATGGAAACACCACATTAGTATGGTTGGCACAGAGATGAGAAGAAACAACCTTGTTTATCAGAATCTCATCGGATCCACCATCTCCGACTCGCTCAGGCTACTGCAAATAGCCAATAAAAAGATAAACAGCTCGGATACGAACCAACTTCAGAACCGGGAACAGCTCCAAACGATACTAACGGAATCTAGAGAAGCTTTCGCCATCTTCAATCAAGATAGGTTCGGCCTTTTATTAGTCACCGATGCAGACGGCGCTCTGATTGCACGTTCCGATGGCCCGGTTAGCAAGCCCACTAATTTTTCAGACCGATTCTGGTTTCAACAAGTCAAAGAGCACCCTAACAACAACTTTACTATTGGCCCATTACTGATAGCCAGAACGACTGGCAGGCCGGTGTCTCATGTGTCACAGGCAATCAAAAATAAAAATGGCCAATTAGTGGGTGTCATTGCCATTCAAATTGAATCAGACAAAATACAAACACTGATTGAAGACGTCATGCTAGAGGGCGCTAAATCTCAAAGAAAAATACTCAATCAGTCGGGTGAAATTGTCTGGTCACAGCCGATAATGGAATCCATCAACTCTGACCATGGGGTTAAGTGCACATCGCCAGACTGCTTATTAAGGCCCAATAGCAATGGATGGGCCGTAGCAGACAAAAAACTAGTGAGTCACACCAGCATCGCTGAGATGGGCGTTCATACAATCAGTACCCAAGCCCTTCAGGATGTCCGCAAAGATTTTATGCATGACAATCTGTCACTTATTCTTTATGGCATATTGACCTTTATCCCGTTCAGCTTTTTAGTGAGAAGGTTCTACCTGCAAATCGGCGAGCTCGAATTGGTCAGAATTATTTCAAATACAGACACCCTAACGGGCATCAACAATCGACTTGCTTTCGATAAAGAGTACGAAAAGATACTAGGAGATGCACGCCGCAACAAACGCCCATTGAGCATATTGTTCATTGATATTGATAACTTCAAAAATTGCAATGACACCTATGGTCACGACAATGGAGATATTGTTTTAAAAAGCGTAGCAAACACCATTAGCGGCACCATGAAACGCCCTCTGGACCTGTGCGCACGCTGGGGTGGTGAAGAATTCGTTGTAGTACTCGCCGACACGCATCAAGAGGGGGCTATCAAGGTTGCCGAAGATATTCTATCCAACGTTCGAGAGACTTCAATTTCTATTAAAGACTACGCCCCGATTAACGTAACAGTCAGCATCGGAATCTCAACCATCAGTCCCAAAACCTCTTTTAGCGGAAACTTAATTGACGATGCAGACCAAGCCATGTACCGCGCTAAAAAAGCTGGTCGAGACCGCTATTCAATCTGAAAGTGATGATTTGAAATCAACCAGCACTCGGGATTTGGTAAAAGCAAAACTTTCGTGTTTGAGCGGGTTCCGAATAGAAGAAAAATTAGACTATCTTAATGCGTTCGTCGCGACTCGCATTCAACAACTTCATTTAAAAAATGAAGAGGACTATTTGAGCTATCTCTACGAGTCCGACACAAACCAAGCATCTCAGGAAGTTAAACGGCTATCCGAAATTTACAGTAGTCTAGAGACCTACTTTATGCGAGATGCTGGGCAAATTCAGCTGCTTAAAAACAGCATCCTGCCCGAAATCATCCAGCGAAATGAGGCCAAGAAAACTATTTCCATCTGGTGTGCCGCTTGCTCTTCTGGCGAAGAAGCCTACTCATTGGCTATCTTACTGACCGAACTGCTGCCCAACTACAGTGCATGGCAAATTAAAATTATTGGCACCGACATTAATGACCAAGCCCTTAATAAAGCTCGCGAGGGCCGCTATAGCGAATGGTCTTTTAGAGGTTGTGGCGCCAACTTCCGCGACCGCAACTTTTCACAGGACAATGATAGCTGGTTAATCAACACCGACCTGAAATCCAAGGTACGCTTTGAACATCTTGATTTGATGGGTGGGGACTTACCAAGCCTTGAATATCCAGCAAATAGTTACGACTTAATCATCTGCAGAAATCTCTTTATCTACTTATTACCTGAGGCCGTGCTATCCATCGCACAAAAACTGCTTAACTGTTTATCTGAAGATGGAATTTTAATGTCTGGGCATGGCGAGCTCTACTCCCAAAAACTACCCTCCGTTACGCTAAGAGTGTTCCCAGAGTCCGTCATTTTTCAAAAAACATCTGCAAGAAAAGTCGCGCCACCACAAAGTTTACAACAAAAACCAACCATGAAAATAAGGCCATCTCAGACTAACGAGATACCACCATCGATTAAAGCAAGCACGCCTTTAACCACCCCCGCAAAAGCCGAGGAAGCGCAAACACTGGATAGCGTATGGCATCTTGCCAATCATGGCTTACTTGATGACGCTTTACAGGCATGCAAAATGCTCATTGACCTAAATCCAATGAGCGCAGAAGCGCATTATTTACTAGCGCTCATTTACTTCGGGATGGGCGATCTCATTTCCGCTAAGCTTTATTGGACAAAAAGTATCTATCTAGACCCGACCATGACGGCCACCTACTTACAGCTCTTCGAACTATACAGTCAGCTAGGGGAAGCTGAATTAGCCGAAAAAAATAGAACAGTTGCGCTGAATCTCCTCAAAAAAAATTCACCCGACGACAAGGTACCTTTACTTGGTGAAAGCACCGCAACACAGCTGATTGATTACCTTGCCCGCCAAGCCGTAAACTTTGACATGTCAAGCTCCAAAGCATAAAGTGTAACCGGAGGGACCAAAAATGGCAGGTTATTTAATCGTAAATTCTCAAGCGACTCAATATGCGGTTGTGATGGAGAATGTGCGCGCCGTTTTTTTGCTTCCCCAACTATCTGCGGCCCCGGAAGGCACCCCAGATTACGTTATTGGACTTTTGAATTTTCATGGGGAAGCCGCGCCTGTTTTTGACCTCGCCAAACGATTCAATCACGATGCTAACGAGTACACCATCAATGATGTAGTTTTGCTGCTTGAGTCAGAAGAAAAGAGTGCGGCCATGCTGGTTCAAGCAGTTGGGGACGTCATTGAAATTCCTGCATCCGCCATTCTGCCGCCACTCACGTCAGCACATCAGCCAACAGCAGCACAAAAAGTTGCTGGGGAAATCAAAATTGGTGATGAAGTATTGATGCTACTCAATATCAAAGTGCTAATGGATTTTGAAGATGTCCAGTCAACTAGCAGTCATACCGTGAGTGAGCGATTCAAGGTCAAGCATTTCTCCGAAGATGACGCTCAACTACTGCGAGACAGAGCCCACCATTTGGCTGAGTTAGAAGCCAAGCAGGATGCATCCGCAGGCAAGTTTGCTTTAACTCGAATTAGCGATCAGTTGATTGCCTTAGACATCACAAAAGTGCGGACTTTCACAAAATTTAATGCGGTGCAGCCCATCCCTGGCTGTCCAGACTACGTTTTAGGCTGTATTAATCTACATGGTGAAATTTTAGCCGTACTCAACACGAACCGGCTTCTCAACTTAAAAGAGAGCAAGAATCCCACATCCATTGTGGTTGTAGAGATTGGTGATCAAAAAATCGGTCTAGCAGTGGATGAAATCATTAATTTAATCAGTGCTACAAGCACTGAGTTCTCATCCTTAGATGCCGATTTCGGTGAAGCATCTCGCTTTTGTACAAAATTACTTCACCATGAAAATAAAACAGCTGGATTGATTAATTTAGAATTACTCATCCAGGAACATCAGCTTGCCGTTAATGAATCCGTTTAGACAGAAAAGGAAATAATAATGCTTTCTAAGATGAAACTTAAAACCCAAGTATTAGGCGGTTTTTTTATACCTAGCCTCATTTTTTTAGGTGGTTTCCTTTTCTTGTATATAGAAATCCACCAACTACGCGACATTGTCGAACTTAGAGAAAAAGCTGGTCAAATTACCTACCACGCCTCCCGACTAGAAAATCAAGTAAGTGCCATGCAACGTTCAGCCCGAGGGTTTATCTTGGATAACCGGGAAAATCATGCCGACACATACTTAGAAGCAAAAAAAGCTGCTGAGCAAGAGAGCAACACACTAAAGTCTTTGGTGACCGACCAAACGCAGCAAGAGCGTTTAAATGAAATTTCAAAACTTCTCGACCAAGCAAATATAGTTATCGCCAAAGAGTTTGCCTTTGTGAGAGAAAAAAAGACGGATCAAGCCATCGCTACATTTAAGGATGATGACAATCAGGCAGTATTTGAAAAATTCAAGACACTCAGCAGTGAATTCTATGTAACAGAAAGACAAATTGAACAACAACGTACAGAACGACAAAGTGAGAAAATTTCGCAAATTGTAGTCATATTTGCAGTTGGCGCAGTTATAGCCATCATTTTCTCAATCGCGTCAGCCTTGTTGATTTCACGAAAAATTGTAAGCACATTGCAGGATATTATTACGACGATTGCCGCCTCTTCTTCGCAGGTGGCGAGCACGAGCGCTCAACATGAGGGAACAATGGCAAGGCAAGCTGCCGCTGTAAGCGAAACCACCTCTAGCGTTGCCGAACTTGTTACCATGGCCCAGCAAAATTCTGAACAGATGGAATTTGCGACGCAATCCGCAAAAGAATCTCAAACAACGACCGAGCAAGGATTCGATATTTCACAAAAAAATAGCCAGGACATGATGGCACTCAGTCAAACAATGACAAAGATTGCGCAAAGCATTGTCAATCTTTCTGAGCAGGCCAGCCAAATTGGTTCGATTTCGACTTTAGTCAGTGAGCTGGCTGCCGAAACCAATATGCTGGCGCTTAATGCATCTGTTGAAGCAGCTCGTGCTGGTGAACAAGGCAAAGGTTTCTCTGTGGTTGCTAATGAAATTAGAAAACTCTCAGACGAAAGTAAAAAATCGGCAGAACGTGCCAACCAAATTGTTGCGCAAATTCAAAAGATGACCAATAGCATGGTGATGATAGCGGAGGAAGGCAGTAAATCGACCAACGCTAATGCAGAGAACGCAAGACTTGCGGCAGAGGCTTTTACTAAGGTGCGCGCATTGGCAGAAAACGTAAGCCAAAATGCCCAGCAAATTTCACTCAACAGTAAGCAACAGACGACTGCATTGAAGCAAATTGAGGAAGCGATGAATGGGATTAACAGTGCGGCAAAAGAGATTTCAATCGGGTCAGCCCAAAACCGTGCTGGGATGGAAAAATTGGTTGAAACTTCTGACCGTTTGAAAAAACTCATTTAGCTTACCCATTCAACTTACTGAGTTAACTTAGGCCAACATGCCAACTATCGAGGATAAAGAGCTTAGGGATTTATTCAGGATTGAGAGTGCTGAGCATCTTCAAAATATAGATGCAGGCTTACTCAAGCTTGAAAAGAACCCTGCAGATAAGCAACTACTAGAGGATGTGTTTAGGGACTCTCACAGCCTTAAGGGCTCCGCTAGAATGCTGGGCTTACTTAACATTCAAAACCTTGCTCATGAAATTGAAGACACCCTAGGCAAAGCACGCGAGAATCCAGAAACGCTGGACGTGAGCTCAATCGCCCAACAGCTTAAAAAATTGGATTTGATTCGAGGCATGGTAGCTGAAGCTGTAGGTGACGCCCCACCGAGCAACCAAGATGCGACGAACAAAATCGATTTAGCCGAAGAAGAAATCAAGGTCAAACCAACCGAGCCAGACAACACTCTCGCCCCCCAAGCTGAAGAGCGTAGGCCCGAACCCTCTGTAAAAACTCCCGAAAAAATCACAGTTGTGGAGAAAGTCGCGGAAAAAGTCGAAGTGACACCACATGTAGAAGTTACGTCGCCTTCAAATGACTCTCTGGCCAAACCCCAAGAGTTCCATATCGACACCTTGCGCGTGGATGCTAAAAAGCTAGATGCACTGTTACTTCAAACAAGTGAGTTATTAATTAACAAAAGAAAACTAGAAAGCTTTTATTCTGCCCTGTTAGTACTCACGGACAAGCTAGGCGCAAACATTCAAGGCTCCAGCAATTATTCAGCATCATTAAATGCAATACACGAAGAGTTAGAGAACAAAAGTTTTAAATTTTCGACTGATCTAACCGAGCTAGATGGCATTACGCAACAAATTGAGTCCAGCATATACGGTCTTAGACTTTTACCTATTTCGACACTCCTCGACATGTACCCAAGAATGGTTCATGACTTGGCAGCGGAGCTTAAAAAGGAAATTGAGTTTTCTGTTATTGGTGGCGACGCTGTTGCTGACAAGCGCATTATTGAAGAGATGAAAGCCCCTCTCATGCACTTGCTTAGAAACTCCATCGACCATGGTATCGAGAGCCCAGAACAACGGCTCGCCGCAGGGAAGCCCTCGAAGGGTCAAATCTCGATCAAGGTGTCACAAGAGGCAGATGCCTTAGTCATTTATGTTGAGGACGATGGTCGCGGCCTAGATTTTGAAGCCATTAAAGAACGAGCGCTGAAGCAAAAGATACATACCAAATCTGAGTTGGAAAACATGAAAGAAGACCAGCTCAAACAACTCATCTTTAGTCCTGGCTTTTCGACAAGCCAAATGATTACAGATATTTCTGGGCGTGGCGTTGGTTTAAAGGTTGTAACCGCCGGGGTTGAAAAGCTGCAAGGCACCATTAGCATAGATTCAGTTGCCAACAAAGGTATGTCTGTAAAACTACGCCTGCCCGTTTCGCTGATTTCATCACGAGTCATGATGGTCCAAGAAGAAGGTAAGCTTTTTGCCATTCCTTTTGACCATATCAAACTCACTGTTAGATTAGACGCATCAAAATTAACGCATGTTGAGGATAGAGACTACATTTATCATAATGAACAGCCCATTCAATTTCAGCGACTTAGGGACATTTTTCAGCTACCTCAATCAGCTAAAAACAATAGCAAACTGGACGAGGAAAAATTCAACGCCGTGATTGTGGAGCTTGGCGCATCATCCTTTGCTATCGGCATCTCAGAATTGACGACGATTCAGGATGTTGTAATCAAACCGCCACCAGCCCCTCTGAAACGTATCAACAATGTATTGGGTTTTACCCTGCTTGAAACAGGTGTTGTGTGTACGGTATTAAACGTAGTCGATATACAGCGCCATATGCAAAAAACCGCCCGTTCAAGCGCAAAAGTAGCGGCTGAGACTAAATCAAATGCTAAGAAAGTCATCCTACTCGCCGAGGATAGTATTACCACACGCATTCAAGAGAAGAGAATTTTGGAGTCTGCTGGTTACGAAGTAGTTGCGGCAATAGACGGGCTGGATGCTTGGAATAAGCTATCCACCAAAAAATTTGATGCCATCGTCTCTGACATCATGATGCCAAATATTTCAGGGTTAGAACTGTTAGAAAAAGTAAGGTCTTCCGAAGCCACCAAAGAAATTCCTGTGGTTTTAGTGACATCACTCAGTTCCGACAAAGATCGTAAAAAAGGCCTTGATTTAGGTGCTAATGCTTACATTAGCAAGCCTGAGTTTGATCAAACACTTTTACTTGAGTGCCTCAATAGGCTCATTTAACAACTTGATACAAAGCGCACACACCAATGTCCACCCCCGAAATGATTAGTCAAAGAATCCGCGTGTTGATTGTTGAAGATTCACCTACTGAGTCGCTCATCATTAAAAGAATTATTGCCAACGCGCCAGGGTTCGAAGTGGTTGGCACTGCAGCGAATGGGGAAGAAGGCCTTGATCTTCTCATCAGAACAAAACCAGACGTGGTGTGTACTGACTATTACATGCCAACCATGAACGGTTTGGAGTTCATCAAAAAGGCCACCCAAATCTATCTGTGCCCAATATTGGTGTTAAGTGCTGGGGTTCAATCGTATCAAACAGACAACATTTTTAATTTGCTTTCCGCGGGCGCGGTGGATGTCATCCCTAAACCTATTCACGGCAATGCGACTATTGATGAGAAAAAACTACTCAATAAGCTCAAGACACTAGCAAAAATAGGGCATACAACGCTCAAGAGTAAAATTACCTCTTCCGACCCTAATCACAAAAAAATAGAAATTATTGGGATTGGGGCTTCGACTGGTGGGCCGCAAGCATTTGAAAAGATACTGCCCGAGCTTAGCGCAAACCTTTCTGCACCTATCGTGTGTGTGCAACATATGAGCCTAGGTTTTATTCATCAAATGGCCAAGTGGTTGGATAATCTTTGCAAAATAAATGTCCAGGTTGCCAGTGACGGGACAAAACCAGAACCAGGACATGTATATTTCGCTCCAGATGGCTACCACCTTGAATTAGACAACAATAAAAATTTCAAACTGGTTGAAAAGCAAGAGGATGAAGAAATTTGCCCAAGTGTCGATCATTTATTCTCTTCTCTCGCCTCCCAATATGGCAGTAACGCTGTTGCAATTTTACTGAGCGGTATGGGTAAAGATGGCGCAGTGGGTATGAGAGCCGTCAATTATGCAGGCGGAATCACAATTGCCCAAAACCAAGAGTCATCTTTGATTTTTGGCATGCCAAAAGCCGCGATTGATGCCGGTGCAACAAGATACGTATTACCCCTAAATGAGATTCCAGCAAAAATTATAGAACTAGGTAGCCACAAGGCTTAAAAATGGATCAAAACATCGCCAACACTTCTGTTCAACCGAAAATCCTCGTCATAGAGGATAGTCCTGTGCAAGCTGAAATGATACGCAGAGCGCTAGCTTCCGCTGGCTACCAAGCAATCGTCGCTCCAGACGGTGGCGTAGGTTTAGCAAAGGCTAAATCAGAGCAACCAGACCTCATTCTGCTGGACATTGTGATGCCTGTTTTAAATGGCTATGCCGTTATCGATTTACTAAGATCGAGTGATGCAACAAAAGAAATTCCTGTGATTTTCCTCACTGGCATGGATGCCGCAAAAGATGAAGAGAAAGGGCTGGCACTTGGTGCCGTAGATTACATTACCAAACCCATTAATGACGCAATTCTGTTAGCTAGAGTCAATACCCATTTAAAACTCAAAAGCGCAGGAGATTGGTTAAAAAATCAAAACACCTTCCTCGAGTCTGAAGTTGACCGCAGAATGAAGGAAAATGAACTTGTTCAGACCATCACAATTCGGGCGTTGGCTCGATTAGCTGAGATTCGTGATAACGAAACAGGTAACCACATTATCAGAACGTCCCTATATGTAAAAACGCTAGCAAAATTACTTCAAAGGAATCCAAAGTTCACTCTAAGCCTTCCTGATGAAACCATTGAGTTGCTAGCTAAATCAGCTCCTCTGCATGACATTGGTAAAGTGGGTGTCCCAGACTCGATTTTACTCAAGCCAGGCAAGCTCACTGAAATGGAATGGATCGTGATGAGAACCCATGCACAGTTGGGTGCTCAAGCGCTTGAGCTCGCGGAAAAAGACGCGCAGACCTCTGTTCAATTTCTAAGAATGGCAAAAGAAATTGCCCACTGGCACCACGAGAAATGGGATGGAACAGGCTATCCAGACGGTCTTAAGTGGAGCGAAATACCGCTGTCAGCCAAGCTAATGGCTGTTGCCGATGTCTTTGACGCATTAGTTTCTAAACGGGTATATAAGCCGGCTTTCTCGTTTGAAGAGGCAAAAGAAATTATGCTTCAAGGTCGAGGACACCATTTTGACCCTGACATCCTCGATGCATTTATCTCTAACTTTGATAAATTTACGGATATCGCAGAGAAGTACTCAGACGCAGCCTAACCTAGCTCGAACTACGGCGCCAGAACGCTAGGTGCTAGCTAGCAGAAGCTGCAAGCGCTGGCGCTTTATCACAACGTTCCCAAGTGAACCCTGCCTCTTCACGACCGAAATGTCCGAAAGCGGCTGTGCTTTTGTAAATGGGTTTAAGTAAATCCAGCATGTTAATCATGCCGCGCGGCCTTAAATCAAAGTGCTCTTCGATTAATCGTATAAGTTCAGTATTGGAAATTTTTGAGGTTCCAAAAGTTTCCACCATAATCGAAACGGGCTTGGCCACGCCAATTGCGTAGCAAACTTGAATAAGACATTTCTTTGCGAGTCCGGCCGCTACAATATTTTTAGCCACATAACGGCACGCATATGCCCCCGAGCGATCCACTTTCGAAGGATCTTTTCCTGAAAACGCACCACCGCCATGAGGGGCCGCACTTCCATAAGTATCAACAATAATCTTTCTGCCCGTTAAGCCGGAATCCCCTTCTGGTCCACCCACAACAAATCGACCTGTGGGATTAACCAAAAAGTTAATCCGGCCTTTGACGAGGTCTTCTGGGAGAGTGGGCTTAATGATTTCTTCAATCACGCACTCTCTGAGCGTTTTTAAATCAATCTCTGGTGAATGCTGGGTTGATACCACCACCGTATCAATCGCATACGGAATACCGGCACGGTATTTAACAGTCACTTGTGACTTGCCATCTGGTCTTAGCCACCCAAACGTATTGTTTTGCCGAACATGCAACTGTCTTTGCATCAAACGATGCGCAAGCATTACTGGGAGTGGCATTAACTCTGGAGTCTCATCAACGGCATATCCGAACATCATGCCTTGATCTCCTGCGCCTTGCTCTAGGGGATCGTCATAAGATTTATTTACGCCCATCGCAATGTCTAAGCTTTGTTTGCCATAGCCCATCAGGACTGCACAGGCTTTACTATCAATACCGAACTCTGTGCTGTCATAACCAATTTCATGCAAAACATTTCTCGCTATTTGTATGAAATCCAGCTGTGCAGTTGTTGTAATTTCACCCGCCAAAAGCACCAGCCCTTTGTTACACACGGTATTTGCTGCCACCCTCCCCTGAAGGTCTTGTGACAGCACTGCGTCCAAAATTGCGTCTGATATCTGGTCGCAAACTTTATCTGGGTGCGCGTTCGACACCGATTCAGAGGTGAATACATAATCATCAGCCATCACAACTCCCCAACAGTCAAACCTTCATCTCATCAAAGAATGCCATGAGGCTCACTATGGACTAATCGCTCATGCGTGGCAAGGCCGTGCACTATCCAAAAAAAAGCCCACGTTTTAGGTGGGCTTGAGGAGTGGCAAATAGACCACTAAATTAAAAGTGATCTTAAAAACCGACGGTGTATTTCACCATCGCTGTTGTTGAATTGTTTGAAGTAAAGGCTTGTTCACTCCAAACCACATCAGCACTCACACGTTGACGCTTGTCGATATTGTAGTAAGCCCCAGCAGAGACCACAGGACGGGTTCTGTTGATGTCTGTGTTAAAGGCAATTGGTGTTAAACCCGTTACACCTGATGCGGTATAAGTACCGCCACCATTGTTATTGATGTCTTGTTCCAAACCAATAGCGCCGTAAACCATCACTTTGTCGTTAATAGCTTTATTGGCTTTTACACCAGCAAGTACGGTTGTGGTGTTTTGTGTAAGGTCGCCATAAGTGAGCGGTGTCGTCACTGCGCTTGAAGTCTCTTCGGTATAACCATCTGCTTTAACCTTTGTATAACGAAGACCAGCATATGGGCTCAACACAAAGTCATTGTCTGTTGTAAATGCATAACTCCCTACGACGGACACACCATAGCTATCAAAATCCGTTTTACCTGTACCAGCCTCAGAAGTGCCCACAATCTGGCGTGTCACCCTTAAATCTTTTGAGCTATATCCTGCTGATATGCGTATCTGAGCACCCAAGTGGTCCTCGTTTTGATTCCATACAGCAAATCCACCAAAAGCAGGGCCTCCATTATTAAGGTCAATTCCCGTTGTATTACCAACATTAAATGATTGGTCTAGGTAAGCACCGAAACGGAAGTTGTCATTAAGCTTTTTAGATATGACCAAAATACCGTTTGTCGTGTCCGTACCAGCGCCACCAGCTACGTTGGTACGTGAACCAACTACCGAAACACTGATACCGTTAGCATCATATAAATTTGAATCCAAGTTCAAATCATTGTTCATAGCAACGCTAGAAATGTCATACACGCCACGTAGAGAGATAGCCATTCGTTCAAGCGCTGTTTGAGTATCGCCTGATGGAAGTGCCAATAACAAATAAACGTTTGTCGCATCATAAACAAGCGATGAAGTAAGTGAAGTGTAGCTACTTAAATTGGTAGCACTAAAGCTCGAAAAGGTGCCAGATAAGCTGTTTGCCGTTAACACAGAATATCGTCCAGGCGCATACGTGCCACTAGAGGCAGTCAGCGATAAAACACCGTTAAGAGAAGCAGCGCCCGTAATAATCAACTTCTGATTATTAGAAGCCGCAAAATTCATCGCCAATGTGCCCGTTGAGCCTTGTGTATAAGCACCCCCTAATGTGACGTTAGTTGTTTTAGCAGTGATATCGAAAGTACCGTTATTGGTGACAGGTGTACTGTTTGCAATCGAACCAGAACCACTTAATGCAAGTGTTGATCCTGCATCAATGGTTGTCGCACCCGAATAGGTGTTCACGTTCGTTAGCAAAAGCTTACCGCCGCCAGTCGCCACTACATCACCAGGTGCACCACCATCAGAAATGACACTAGAGACAGTTGTGGTTGTTCCAGGCGCCACATTAAATGTAGGGTCATATTTAACGGTAATCGGATTGCCAATCGTCATATTTGTAGTGGTAGTCAATGTCGCAGAAACTGTAGGCGTACCCACCAAAGCTAAAGTGCCCGAACCCAGAGCAGAGGCTGAGTTAATAATCAAATTAGCACCCGCTTGAATTTCTGTTCCGCCGCTATAAGTATTGGTGCCAGATAACGTTACTGAGCCTTGCCCAGCGGTACCTGTGTTAATCAAAGTTAACTTGCCATGTACCCCTACCGAATCATCAGTGATGTTTCCTTGAAAGTTTGAAACAAGCCCATTTTGGTCAATCTTGCCGTTATTGGATGTAACAGTGAAATTGCCTGAAACGTTGCCTGCTGAGCTAAGTTGAAGCGTGCCGCCATCAAATCGGCGATTAACACTCGATCCTAAGTTTGAAGACTGGTATACAGTCCCAGCAGTAGTTATATCAGTTGATGGAGGAGTGCCCAATATAGCGTAGTAATATCCAGCACTAACACCAGCACCAAAATCAACACTATTCATAGTGCTATTTGCAAACCACGCATCATAGGACAGAAAGCTCGTGGAAGGCGAGACGGCATATGCAAATAAGACGCCAATTGTATTGCTAACATGATTGGCGTTATTGAAGTCGCCGAGTTGATACTGAATTTGCGCTGCTAATGAATCTGCCATAGCATGGTCTCCAAACCACGGCATATACTGTGCTGTGAAGGAGGTTGGGTTGCTGGTATAAGATGTATTTACATTCTGTATCCAGTAAGTTGTCCCTCCGTAGGTGGCACTTACGGTGGCTGCATTTGCATCTGCGCCCAAATTACTTATAGCAATTAAGGCGCCAGTTACGGCTGCTACAAGGGGGCGCCTCTTGATGGAGAAGGTTTTCATACATATCCTAAATCGCTTTTTTTGCGAATGTTACCTTACTCTCCCTAGGATCAATGCCGCCAAAATGTTCAGTTTTAATTACATAAAAATCTCCAAAACCCCACATGGTTACTAGGGTTGTGATAAGGTTTGCCAAAAATCACAAAAATGTTCAGTTTTATAAAAGTATTAAAAGTGCTTAATTAAGAAAAGTAAGGATTTGGGATGGCGCACAAGAAGCTATTACCTAAGATAAAG
>Ga0228701_1001012_pt1 | contig 20316 bp, 20 predicted proteins | sample McNCre117_Aug_MG_2_FD_178017 | JGI IMG/M metagenome (GOLD analysis project Ga0228701, IMG submission 178017) | Freshwater microbial communities from McNutts Creek, Athens, Georgia, United States - 11-17_Aug_MG | ecosystem: Environmental > Aquatic > Freshwater > Creek | place: USA: Georgia...
AGTTCTTTGTCTTTGCATTCTGCTCAAGCCAAGCAACATCGATTTCAATATCGAAGTGACCTGAGTTAGCCATGATTGCGCCATCCTTCATAACCGCAAAGTGCTCATCGCGAAGTACATCGCGGTTACCAGTAACGGTGATGAAAACATCGCCAAGCTTTGCTGCCTCGATCATTGGCATTACTCGGAAGCCTTGCATCATTGCATCAAGTGCCTTAGTTGGATCAATTTCAGTAACGATTACATCTGCGCCCATTCCCTTTGCGCGCTCTGCTACACCCTTTCCGCAGTAACCGAAACCAGCAACAACTAGAACACGTCCTGCTAGCAGGAAGTTAGTTGCACGGAAAACAGCATCAAGAGTTGATTGACCAGTTCCGTAACGGTTATCAAACATGTGCTTTGTGTCTGTGTCGTTAACAGCGATCATTGGGAACTGAAGTGCTCCATCTTTAGCCATCTGGTTAAGACGAATCACACCTGTAGTTGTTTCTTCGCAACCACCAGAGATATTTGGAATTAATTCTTTGCGAGTTGTGTGAAGAGTGTTAACTAGGTCGCAACCATCATCAAATACTTGGTGTGGTTCGATATCTAACGCAGCGTTGATGTGCTTGTAGTAGCCATCGCGGTCAACAGCGTTACGAGCAAATACTGAAATTCCATATTCGTGAACAAGTGCTGCTGCAGTGTCATCCTGAGTAGACAATGGGTTTGATGCACACAGTGCGATCTCTGCTCCGCCTGCCTTAAGGACGCGCATCAAGTTAGCTGTTTCAGTTGTTACGTGCATGCATGCAGAAATGCGTACGCCTGCAAATGGTTGTGACTTTTCAAAGCGCTCACGAATCTGGGCAAGTACAGGCATATTGCGTTCTGCCCATTCGATGCGCTTGCGGCCTTCTGCTGCAAGTGATGCATCAGCGATGTCATGCTTTGGAAGTGTTGCTGTTACTGGAACGTTCACGAAAATCTCCTTACGAGGTAATCAAATAAATGTTTGGATACCTAATGCGTAGGGCTCTACTTTGCTAGGCGGCTATAGGCAAAGATTACCGCGGGCGGTTGAAAAGGTCGTAATGGAAAACGGGGGTTAGCCGCGAATAAGCGAGAGAACCGCATCACGCACAGACTCCATTTGAGCCTGAGTTGAAGCCTCAACGTTAAGTCGAAGCAAAGGTTCTGTGTTTGATGGACGAAGATTGAACCACCAGGTGTCGCCATTAACGGTGAGGCCGTCGAGATGATCGATGCTTACCTTTTCTGATGTGTAACTCTGCTCCACTAATTCTGTTGCCGCTTTAGTATCCGTGACCTTTGAATTGATTTCTCCACTGGTGCTATATCGATTGTATGGGGCTAGCAACTCAGACATGGTCTTAGTGGTTTCACCTAATGCGGCGATGGCATGGAGTGCTGCAAGGGCACCTGAATCTGCACGCCAAAACTCTTTAAAATAAAAATGACCAGAATGTTCCCCGCCGAATATCGCACCGCTCTCAGCCATCATCTTCTTTATGTAGGAATGGCCAACGCGGCTACGTAAACCAACTCCTCCATTTTCTTCAATTACCTCTTTAACTGCTCGTGATGAAATTAAGTTATAGATAATTGAAGATCCTGGATGCTTAATCAATTCACGATGTGCGATTAGTGCGGTTAATGCAGATGGGTTCACTGCAACACCTCGCTCATCAACCAAGAAGCAACGATCGGCATCACCATCAAATGCCAACCCTAAATCTGCTTTGTGTTCCTTCATTGCACTTTTTAAATCTGTCAATGTGGATTCATCAAGCGGATTGGCTTCATGATTTGGGAAGGTGCCATCTAGCTCAAAGTACATAGGAATAACTTCGCAATTGAGACGGGCAAAAATCGCAGGCGCTGTGTGGCCAGCCATTCCGTTTCCAGCATCAACAACGACTTTTAGGGGACGAATATTCTTAATATCTACAAGGGTAAGAAGGTGATCAACATACTCGTCGAGCATGTTGCGCTCTTTTTCAACTCCTACGGTTCGAAGCGCAATAGGAGATCCTTCACGAACGAAGTTCTCAATAGTTACTAGCCCAGACTCTTTTCCGATCGGACGGGCATTGCTAAGACATAGCTTAATTCCATTGTATTCAGCAGGGTTGTGGCTTGCCGTAAACATCGCGCCAGGTAGTCCGAGCTTTCCTGATGCGAAATACAACATATCTGTTGATGCCAGTCCAATTCGAATTACATCCATACTTTGCGAGGTAACTCCTGCAGAAAAAGCCTCCGCCAAAATAGGTGATGATGGCCGCATATCTTCGCCAATTACAACTGTGCCCGGCTCTCTTTCAATCTGTAAAAAACGAGCGAATGCAACTCCTGTTGCAAATGCAAAATCTGCATCAATTTCAACGTCAACTAATCCACGGATGTCGTAGGCTTTAAAAATATGTGCAAACTCATTCATCGAAAATAAAACTTCTACTTAGGAGGGAACGGCACGAAGGTGACCGCGACGACCAATTTGCTGTTGAGCTGATGCGCTTTCGATCGGTGCATCCTCTTGAATTTCGCGTGATGCAACCTCTCGAACAGCATCAGCAATAGCCATCAAATCATCATCTGTTGGACCTTGTGCTTGTCCATCAAGCTCTTGCTTAATTACGTTCCATCCATGCGGAACTTTCAAACGTGCCCCATGCACTGCACAAAGGTCATAAGCGTGGGGTTCTGAAAAAGTTGCTAGTGGGCCAACCACCGCTGTCGATTCTGAATAGACATAGGTCAGAGTCATAGTTGCCGCGGATCGGCATCCTGCACGGGAACAACCGCGCCCACCCTGTGTTCTCATATATGAAACATTAGTGGTGAATAGAAGTAAATCTTGGGATTGTCAGGGATTTAAGACTCGAATATTTGAATCTGGAAGTTCAATCTTTGCTAATTGGCTACCAGGAGCGACAGGAAAGAAGCCATAGCCATTTACTGAAGAGACCAGTGCTCCGGCATACGTTGATTTTCCGGTACGGGTAATTGTGAAGGATCGTGCTGCCGCTGGAGCTCTCCACAGTGCAATATCTGTGCCCTTAACTTGCTCGCGAACAACCTTGCCATTTACCAAGGTGACATCTAGGGCGACATTGATCTCAGTACCCGCAAAAACAACAAGCGGGGTTAGGCCCGTAATCGCCATAGTTAATGGGAGTAATTCAGGGCTTGCAGTACTCCACGCAAAGTCCTTTCGCCCGCTCACGACAACAGAGGACTGCACTGAAGCTACTACTGGCTCACTTGAAGTAATTCGCAATGCAAAGGCGGTTGCTGAAATATTTGGAGTGAAATCGATTTCACTAACTATTCCGGCAGCAATCGAACGAGAATTAAGACCAACTGGGACGAATACACCATCTGTAGATAAAACCTCGGCGGTTACATTTGCGTCAACTTCACCAGGAACTAAGAGGCGCAAGGTATGTGGTGCGCTCTTTGCTTGATTTGGTTTTTTACTTTTCTGATTTGGAATTGCAGCGATGACTACGTTATTACTTGGACTACTTACTGAGTTCACAAAATCTCCGCCCAGTGCACGCAATCCCTTTCCTTGTTCATCAATCATAAAGGCATTGATGCGACCTGATCGGGGTAAAACATGAACAGCGAGTGTTTTGTCGCCAGGTGCTAAAGAATCGATCGGAATAGTTACATAACTCTTCGAATACACATTGATTGGCTTTAAAGGCTGCTTGCCGTTTTCTGTGAAAGCTTGAATTTCAACTACTGCATCACTTAAACCACTATTTATCACTAGCAACTTGCCTTTAGTCGTAATGTCGGCGCTGCCACCTGCAAACCATTGAGATGCTTGAGGGCCACTGCATAAAGCTCCTCCTGCCCAGCTACCACTTCGACTCTGCCAAACAACAGGTGTGGAACCTTCTGAGCTAATAACCAGAGAGTCTTTCAAAACAGGTAAGCGCAAAAACTTCACTGGTGCTGTTTTTGTTGTGCGGTTCTGCAATCCTTGGAATGGGGTCTTCTTTGAAGAAAGCGAAATTTGAGAGCCAAGCCCGGCAAGTGTTGGAGGGCAAACAACGGCAGGATAACTTTCCGAATAACTTTTCTTCGTAACAGCGACTGTCAGCAGGCTCGCAACACTCACTGCAGCCACTAGCGCAGCGAGAAATTTAAAGGGGCGGCTAAAACTCATGCCAACTCCTTCTCTGAAATTTCACGCTTACGACGGCCAGCTGGAAGAGCCATAACAACCACTATGACCACAATAATCAACTGCAATGACAACCACCCGCGTCTGACAGTGCCATCGTGCAATAAAGATATTTCTCCCGCTTCAGTAACTGTAAAGGTTGGCAGACCTTGTTCATTCTTACCGCGCTCCAAGCGATAACCATTTTCGAGGATCTGCCAAGAGCGATTAAAAGTTTCAGTCAGTACTAATTTCCCCGGTCCTGGGACGAAGGTGCGCGCACCGAAACTTCCGGCATCTAAAACAGATCTAACTCCATCTTCATTGATAAATAGCAAACGACCAGTTGGTTCGCTCACACGCCATACAACACCGAGTGAGGTTGCAGATGTTCGGGTAAAACCACCAAGCCCATCGATTGATCGAACAATCTCTTTCTTAAATGGATTTTTGACATAGACATACTTGACGCCATAATCACCAAGCACCTTGCTACTTGAAATACCAGATCCATCTATCAATTCACGCGCGGCCTTTGCAATTACTTGATTTTGTTCCGGTGCGACATCAGGTTCACCTAAGGAGATGTCATCGCCTCTGGATATGTAGTACTGAACCTTTTTATCATCAGCGCTTCCAACTTCTCGAAGCACCAAAATCTTGGTATCTGGTTCAACGCTCAAAAAGGCTGGCATAACTGTTGAACGATTTGCCTGCACCAGAGAGTTCGCGCCAGCAGAAACTGAATATCCAATCGTCAAAACTGCGTAGGTAAAGGTAATAATCAAAAGCAAAGCTGAAAGAATGTGGCGATAGTGAATATGACTTAAGACAAGAGTTTCACGCAATCGATCCAACATCACCACTCCGGCGCTTACAGCAGCCAAGGTTGCGAGTGCAAGAACAGGGCCGGTCCATACCTTGGTTAAACCTTCATTGCCATGAGATGAAATAGAAAGTGCTCCAATCAAAACTGCAAGAATTAAGAATCCAATTCCGTACTCAGCAATATGACGCGCATGAGTTGAAGAAAATAGAGAGACTGCGAGTACCAAAAGAATTGGGCTTACTAACCAGAGCGGTAGTGAGCCGCTTCCCCCAGGATTTCCGAGCAAGACAGCTAGTGGCCCACCACCAGGGATCAATAATCCAGGTTCAGATAAGAATCGACTGGGATGCAGTACTGCTTCGAGTGAATATGGTGCATTTGCAAAGAATGGAACGAAAACTAGTGCAGTCCTCTTTAAGAGTTGCTGCTTAAACAAATCTTTATCTTTATGAAGCGAATACTGTTCAAAATTATCCAGTGCCACAACGATTGAGGCACTTAGTGCAATTAAGAAGCTCATTAGAGTAAATGCATAGAGCAACGAAAACAGAAGTGAGATTGCGAAAATCTTTCTCCAACTGTAATTCTCGATACTCCACCAATCGTGAAGCAGCAAAGCGACGAATGGAGCAACAATAAGTATTACTAAGGTTGCTATATGTCCGGTATTAATAGCGGCAAAAGCAACAGGCGAAATTGCGTATAAAAATGCGGCCGGTACCGAAATCCAACTATTCGAAGTTAATCGCTTCAGTAAATTAAAGCCAGACCACATAATCAATAATGGAGCTGTCAAAAAGAAGATTGTTATCAAGAACTGCACCTTTCCAAGCACAGCTAAAGATGCAATCGCTATTACTGCAACCCATGGTGGTGTTGCAGATGCAGAACCTAAGCCCACTTGGTGCCATGACTCAAAGTAGGTACTCCATAAATCTGTTGCTCCTGCAGGTGAGATTGGTAAAGCTCCTCCAACCAATGCACCAAAACGATTACGGGAATTAATGATGGTTATTCCTGCCAAAGCCAGGAAACCTAAAACTTCAGGGCGCTTAAATACAGATAACCAGTTATTTGTATTTACGGGAGTTAGTAAATCCTCATCTTCATTTGAATCCAAGATGGAAGATGTTGAAACTGTGTTTTCCGGAAATATTTTTTCACGTATGGCTTCGACAACTCGTTCCGATCCAAGTCTTATCTGTGACCAGCGCGGTGGAATATAGGCAGCAATGACTCGAGCAGAGATAAATCGTTGCTTTTTTCTAACTTTGCGGGCTTCGATGATCTGTCCAGGTCGAATAAACAAGGTTGCAACCGCAAGTACTTCATCTGCCGCATAGCCTGGTAATTTCGCTAATAGATAGCCAATAGCTCGGGCAAATGCTGAACCCAATAGCTGCACAGTGATCCACGGCAAAATCCACCATGAAGAGTTTGCTAACAGAACATAGGCAGCATTTCGACGATCAAGCAATAGCGGGCGATGCAAAGTTGCGCCTTCAACATCAATTTCACGTCGCTCAGTGGCAGAGGCTTGCGCGTGAAAGGCGACCGCGGAAGTTGCAGCGATAACTGAGTGTCCTGCTGCTCGAGCCCGCCATCCAAAATCCACATCGTCGCGAAACAGCGAAAGGTTTTGGTCGAGTCCACCAAGTTCTTCAAAGACATCGCGCCTGATTAATGCGCCTGCAGTACTAACAGCTAAAACATCATGAACGCCATCATGCTGACCTTGATCGTATTCAAGTGGCTCAAGACCTGTCCACCGAGCACCGTTTCCTGCAATGCTGATTCCTGCTTCAAGTAAATGTGTTCGATCATGCCAACCCAACAACTTAGGTCCGACCATTACTACTTGTGGTCGATCATCAATTGCATTCAATAATTCTGCGAGCGCATCGGGTGCTGGTGCGCAATCATCGTGAATTAACCAGATCCATTCATTGTCAACAGATACTGGCAACTTATCAACCGCCAAAGAAACAGCTTGGCCATAACCTGTTTCGCGATCCGTTGTAAAAAATGGAATGCGAGCAGATTTTAATAATTTAGTAGATGAATCATCAGAGCCTGTATCAACAGCGGTGATGTGATCGATAGGTCGCGTTTGTGAATTGAGTGCCGCAACAACTTCGGGTAACCACAGCGCTCCATTGTGGGAAACAAGAACTGCAGTTACGCGATGTCTATCGACCGCCTTTTGGGAAGACATAGAAACACCTCGCTATCTCGAAAGAGATAAGGAGAATGCCTTACGCAGTGCGACGCTTTAGACGACGGCGTTCGCGCTCTGATAATCCGCCCCAAATTCCGAAGCGTTCATCATGAGCAAGTGCATATTCCAAACACTCTGAACGAACATCGCAAGAAAGGCATACGCGCTTTGCTTCGCGGGTTGATCCGCCCTTTTCTGGAAAGAATGCTTCTGGATCGGTTTGTGCACACAGTGCACGCTCCTGCCAGGAGAGCTCCATGTTTTCACCTGAAGCGAGTGTGACTGTTGGACCTGAAGTGGGGATTGGGGAGTTCTGGGCTGCGGGTTGAATCGGCATAACGTCGATGCTCCATTAGCTTGATCTGGTCTCATCCCTCTTGGAAAAGACGTGCTTAGGAATGAATTACACGCTTGTAACTCCCACATGTCAAGCCCCGATTTGGTCACAAGGCGCTCCATTTACGCGTGAATTACTGCGGGATAGAAAGAATTTCTCCAATTGTTACAAAAGATGAGGCAATTACAGCCCCTTTGTCGACATGAGCACCAGCTGCAACGAATGAATCGGTAATTATTGCGCCACTTTCAATGACGGCATCGGACTCAATTATTGATCGCTGAATAGTCACATCAGCCCCCACTGTTGAATTTCGGCCAATACAACTTCCGCCCCCAATAGTTGCCGTCGGATCAATCTTTGATCCAGGCATCGCCAAAGCATCACCACCACTCTTATTCACGATATCAATAGAGGCCTTCAATAGCGCCCGAGGTGTTCCAATATCTAACCAATACGCATTTTCGACATATCCATAAACCGCTGCATTGTTTGCAACTAATTGAGGAAAGGTTTCACGTTCTACTGAAACAACGGTATCCAAAGGAATTGATGAAAGTACTCGTGGATTAAAAACATAACAACCTGCATTGATTTGATTTGTAACCGGATTCTCCATTTTTTCCAAGAAGGCTGTAACTCGACCTTGTTGATCGGTTGGTACACAACCAAATGCCCGCGCATCTTCAACTGTTGTTAAATGCAAAGTAACATCCGCATTATGCTCTTCATGTTGGCGAATTTGTTCTGCAAGGTTATGAGAGCTCAAAACATCACCATTAAGAATAACTATCGATTCGTCGCTCGATAAAAGTTGTGCCGCATTTCTAATCGCACCACCAGTTCCTAATGGTTCCTTCTCAACTGCATACTTAATTGAGATTCCCCACTTAGAACCATCACCAAAGTACGGGGTAAAGATTTCAGATAAATAAGAGGTTGCTAACACTATTTCTTTAATACCAGCAGCCTTCGCCATTGCAATTTGATGCTCTGTTACCGGTAATCCAGCCACTGTAAGCATTGGTTTTGGAGTGTTTTTTGTTAGTGGCATTAGGCGTGTGCCGAAGCCACCTACTAAAAGTATTGCAACAGCCATATTTAGCCCTTAATTCGAGCTGCAGCATCGGCAATCTGAGCATCAGTTGCCGTCATCGCAATGCGAATGTGGCGAGCACCTAACTCGCCATAAAAACTTCCGGGGGTTGCTAATACGCCACGGTCTGCAAGCCAAGCAACACTTGTCCATGCATCTTCGTTCCGTGTGCACCACAGATATAAACCAGAGTTACTGAATTCAATTGTGAATCCTGCGGCCTCTAGCGCTGGACGAAGTACATCTTTTCGTGCGTTATATCGCGCACGTTGTTCTGCAACATGTATGTCATCTGACAATGCAACGGTCATTGCTTTTTGAACAGGTAGTGGCACCATCATTCCGCCATGTTTTCTAATCTCACGAATTTTAGCGATCAACGCCGTATCACCAACCATAAATGCCGCACGGTACCCCGCCATTGAGGATCTCTTTGAAAGAGAGTGCACTGCAAGGATATTTGTGTTGTCTCCCCCGGTTTGAGACAGAACAGAATATGAATGTGCAGTTTGATCAAACTCTAAATAACACTCATCGGAAATTAGAACAGAATTGTTTGCGCGAGACCAATTAATGCAACCTTGAATTTCTTCAACGCTATGAACGCGACCGGTTGGATTAGATGGAGAGTTCAACCACGCTAAATCAGCGGCTGGCCAAGCTTTTGCATCAATTTCAACAGGAATAGATTCTGCACCAGCTAATAAAGCACCCACGTGATACGTCGGATAAGCAATCTCTGGAATTAAGACTTTGGTGGACTCTAAAAATGTGGGAAGCCATGCGACTAACTCTTTTGATCCAATGAGTGGCAAAACATCAAAATCCCCAGTTGCGCCAAGGCGATCGATTGCCCACTTTTTCAATGCCGCGCGAAGCTCTGGTGTTCCGGCAGTTACTGGATAACTCGGAGAGTTAGAGGCATCGCGAAAAACTTGCTGAATAAATTCAGGTGTTGGATCTACAGGTGTTCCTTGAGACAGATCAATAATCCCTTTTGGATGTGAACGAGCCTTGTCTCCATACGGTGCTAATGCATCCCAGGGAAAATCTGGGAGCTGGGCCCGCATATTTACTCGCTCTTAGGTGGAAGTGCTGAAACTGAAGCGTGATCCTTACCTGTTGGACCAACTTTGCTTGCGCCACCAGGTGAACCAATTTCAACAAAGAACTCAGTGTTGGCTTTGCTGAAATCTTTCCACTGCCCCGGGACATCATCTTCATAGTAGATCGCCTCAACTGGACACACCGGTTCGCAGGCACCGCAGTCAACACACTCATCAGGCTGGATGTAGAGCATTCGCGCACCCTCGTAAATGCAGTCCACAGGACATTCTTCGATGCACGACTTATCTTTTACATCGACGCAAGGTTCGGCGATCACATAGGTCACGATGGGCCTCCAGAGTGTGTGGCGAAATAGGTACGGGGAATTCTAACTCGAACTCAGGTCGTAGCGCGATATTTACCTTCTCGGTTTATCGTTCTCATATGCCTACAGAGCTTGAAGCCACCTTTGCTGATTTGATCGGCAAAAGGGTGACTATCAGGCTCCATGACCCTGAGGGAGGATTCAGGGACATCGTCGGACATCTAGAAACTGTCCACTCCTTGAGAAATCGCCACGGAAAGTTAATTGAGTTTTCCCATGAATCTATATTCATTTGGCGAGAAGTAATTGAACGCTCATGAAGATATATGACACTAAATCTCGAGAGCTAAAGCAGGTAGGCACAACAAATGGCGTAATGAACATGTACTGCTGCGGGCCAACTGTTTACCGTGACGCGCACGTTGGAAACCTCCGAACTTTTTTACTCTCTGACTTAATTGCTCGCATCGCATTAATGGAAGGCATGAAGGTTCATGCTGTACAAAACATTACAGATGTTGGGCACATGTCAGAGGATTTTGTTGAGCACGACAAGATGCTTCAGCAAGCAACTTTAGAAAAAATCGATCCATTTGAAATTGCTCGCAAATATGAGGAACGGTTTCATGCAGACCTTGCACGCTTAAACATAATTCCTGCCAGTCAATATCCGCGTGCTAGCGAGAGTATTGAACTCATGCAGAATCTGATTCAAAAATTAATTGACACAAACTTTGCTTATGTTGGCCAAGATGGTTCGGTTTACTTCGAAGCACAGAAATTTTCGGGCTACGGAGCGATCAGTGGAAATAAACTTGACTCACTTAAGCCAGGACATAGATACGAGTACCACAACGATGGCGCTAAAAAATTTCACGCGGACTGGGCGCTTTGGAAAGCTGCCGGCGATAGAAAAGAGATGGTGTGGGATTCACCTTGGGGTACAGGTTTTCCTGGCTGGCACATTGAATGCTCGGCTATGTCATTAGATTTGCTAGTTGGTCATGTCGATGTTCACGTTGGTGGTATCGATTTACGGTTCCCACACCATGAAAATGAACGGGCACAATCCAACGCTGTTATCGGTAAAGAGGCGGTTGATCTGTGGGTGCATGGGGAACATTTGCTCTTTGAAGGTAGAAAAATGTCCAAGAGCTCTGGAAATGTTGTTCTGGTAGAAGATCTTGTTGCAAAGGGCCTAGATCCACTCGCCTTACGACTTTGCCTCCTTGAAAATCGATACCGATCGCAGATGGATTTAACTTGGAGCTCATTACAAGCAGCACACGAAACTTTAAACAGATGGCGTACCAAGATGAACGAGTGGGGAACTTCAAGTGATGTTCTTATTGACCAAGAGATTGCAGATGCGCTCTCAAACGATATCGATACTCCTCGTGCGATTTTGCGATTACGTGAAGTTGAGAAAAACGAGAACGAAAATCGACGTGCGCTATTTTTATTTGCTGATCAGGTACTCGGTTTAGATTTAGCACGTCCTGTTGCCAAAAAAGTTCTAACAGAACAGATGCAGAAATTGCTCGATGAGCGTTCAAAAGCCCGATTGGAAAAGCGCTGGGCAGATAGCGATCAACTTCGAATTGAGTTAGAAAATCTTGGTCTGGAGATCAAAGATACAAAAGATGGGCAAATCTGGTCTTAAAGTGGCGCCAGAATCGCAATTACTAGCGCGATAAAACCGAAGTTAATCAAAGAAATTCCAGTCGTATTTCCTTGAAGTAAGTACTCATCATTTATTCCTGGAAAGCCTGCACGTAATACAACTATTGCCCAAGCAGTTGCTGCAAGCACTTTATAGATCCGCTTTCCCCAAATGCGTCCAGCTGCCCAAACTCCAATCGCACTTGCGCTAATTGAGAAAACTAGACCGACGGGTGGATAGAGGCTGTAAAGAAAAACTGAGCTAGCACCAAGTGCAGCTCCAAAAATAAAAGCAAAAAGTTGTTTCATTAGCGATGAATACCAGATGTTAAATCTGTCTCTCGACCATGGGAATCAAAAGGTCCAGTCTTTTCGCCTTTAACTAAGGTGTAGTACTCATCTCCCCAAATTTGTAATCCTAAATTATTGGATAAAGCAAAGAATGGGCCATCTAGTGAGATTTGAGTTTCATGTGCTTTCATCGCCTCCATTTTATTATCAACGTAAGCGCCACCATCAATCAAGGTGGTAACAAACTCATCATCTTTAGCAAATGGAATATCGTCAACACTTTCAGCACCAAAGAAATCTGAGCCGATCTCCTTCATTTTTTCCATGCCTTGGGCAATTACAGATTTCGGCATTGTGTTCCAATAAATCTTTTGAATCTCCCATGTAGCAAGTTCGGCTGCCCGCATTGCTACACGATGAGCTTGGATATGGTCAGGGTGACCATATCCACCAAACTCATCGTAGGTAATTAAAATCTGTGGCTTAATCTCTTCAATAATTTCAACTAAAAGTTGTGCAGCTGAATCTAAATCCGCTTGCCAGAAAACATCTGGTCGATTGTTGGAATCGGTGCCCATCATTCCGCTGTCACGGAACTTCTTTACTGGAGCACCAAGAAAACGATAATCGGAAATTCCTAACGCCTTCATTGCAAGAGCTAACTCTGTTTCGCGATGCTGTCCAAGTAAATCCTGCTGATTACTTGCTAAATGCGCTAAGCCAGGAACCAGTACTTCACCTTCTTCGCCACGCGTGCAGGTTATGAGAGTTACTTGGGCACCTTTATCTGCATAAAGAGCCATAGTTGCCCCGTTATTGATGGTCTCATCATCTGGATGTGCGTGTACGAGCAGGATTCGGATACCTTCATAAGGGCGGTTCATGATTGGTAATTCTGCCGTACGATTACGCCAATGAGTAACGTAGACACAACCAACAAGGCGCGCTTGCCTCGCGATGAGCGCCGAGCATTGTTGCTATCTGCAGCGCTTGAAGTCTTTACAGCCGCTGGATATCACTCAGCAGCAATGGATGAGATTGCAGACCGTGCAAATGTTTCAAAGCCAGTTTTGTATCAGCACTTCCCATCAAAACTAGAGCTTTACTTGGCTGTATTAGATCTACACATCGATTCTTTGGTTTTCGAAATTCAAAAGGCGATTGCCTCAACTCCTGACAATAAAGATCGCGTGCATGCAACCGTTGATGCCTACTTTGCCTTTATTGAAAAGGAGGGCGAGGCTTTCCGTCTTCTATTTGAAAGCGATATGAGCGTTGAACCACAGGTTCGTGAACGTCTCAATCGCATGACATACGACTGTGCAGCTGCAGCAAGTGCTGTGATTGCGATTGATACTGGCCTACCAAAAGAGGCTTCAATGCTTTTGGGTGTTGGAATGATTGGTTATGCGCAAGTAACTGCTCGTCACTGGCTCGAACGAGATAGCAAGTTGAGCCGACAGGATGCTGTGGAATTAGTACACAACCTCATGTGGCGAGGCATTTCAGGTTTTCCGCGCAATTAATATCGTTAGGATTAAATAAACATGGCACCAACATTTGCTGAACTGCCCCTGCGCAGCCAAACAATTGAAGCACTTCACGCGCACGGATTTTTAGCACCATTCGCAATTCAAGAGATGGTTCTTCCAATTGCATTGGCAGATGGTGATGTCATCGGCCAAGCAAAGACAGGTACTGGAAAGACTCTTGCATTTGGAATTCCAGTTATTGAGCGAGTGATTGCTCCACACGACTCAGAGTGGGCTGATTTTGCGAACAAAGGCATGCCACAGGTCTTGATCGTTGTTCCAACTCGCGAACTCTGCACTCAAGTAACTCGCGATATTGAAGAGCTTGCCTCTAACCGTGGAATTCGCACCGTTGCTGTTTATGGTGGACGCGCTTTTGAACCCCAAATTGAAGCGTTACAAGCCGGAGTAGAGATCGTTGTAGGTACTCCGGGCCGCTTATTAGATCTTTCACGCCAAGGTCAGTTGAAGCTAAAAGAGGTTTCTCGACTTGTTTTAGATGAAGCTGACGAGATGTTAGATCTTGGTTTCTTGCCAGATGTTGAAAAGATCTTGTCTAGTACTCCAAATCGCGCACAAACAATGCTCTTCTCAGCAACTATGCCTGGCGACATCATTGCGTTGGCCCGTCGATTTATGAACCAACCTATCCACATTCGAACACAAGATAGCGAAGATGAAGGTTCGGTAGTCACTCGAATTAAGCAACATGTTTTACGAGCACATGCATTAGACAAGATTGAAATGCTTGCTCGAATCTTGCAAGCCGATGGTCGTGGACCAACTATGGTTTTTTGTCGCACAAAACGAACAGCGCAAAAAACCGCTGAGGATCTTATTGAACGTGGTTTCAAAGCGGCTCCCATCCATGGAGATCTTGGACAAGGTGCACGCGAAAAAGCGTTAAGTGATTTCAAAGCAGGAAAATCTGATGTCTTGGTTGCCACAGATGTGGCTGCACGCGGAATTGATATCGATGGAATAACTCACGTCATTAACTATCAATGCCCAGAAGATGAAAAGACTTATGTACACCGTGTTGGTCGTACAGCTCGCGCGGGAGCGCACGGTATTGCTGTGACATTTGTAGATTGGGACGAGCTTGCTCGTTGGAAGATGATTGACACAGCCCTAGAACTTGGACTCGGTGAACCTGAAGAGACTTACTCATCATCAGAACACCTTTACGAGATGCTCAATATTCCAGCAGGGTCCAATGGACGAATGGTTAAAGCTAAGCCAGTTGCAAAGGTTGAAGCTAAAGAACCTCGCCCAGCAAAGGCGAAAACCGAAGTTCCGAAGGTAAGAGCAGAGCGAACTCGTACTCGCACTAAGAAATTCAAAACCGACTAAGCGGCAGCAAATACTCGAATCGCATCAACCAGCATTTGCACCGCAATTGCTGCGAGCAGCAAACCTGCAATTCTCGCTACCAATGTAACGCCTGCTTCTTTAATCACATTCAGGATTGTGGTGGATGCCATCAAAACAGCAGCAATTGCAATATGTACAGCTACTACTGCGGCAGCTAAACCCACGGCCATTGCTGTTGTATCAATCTGTTGAACGAAAATCATCGTTGCAACAATTGCACCTGGTCCAGCCAATATCGGAGTGCCGAGTGGAACTAGAGCAACATTTGAATCGCCATCATCATTGTGCTTTTTAGCGTTACCAGTAAGAAGCTCAAGGGCAACTAGTAATAACAACGCTGCACCTGCTGCTTGAAGAGCTTCCATTGAAATATTTAAGTAATTCAGAATTGCTCGACCAAACAAGGCAAAAATCGATATTACTAATAGCGATACGCCAGCGGCTTGAACGGCAAGAAGGCGACGAACCCGTTGGGACTTTTCAGCAACTAATCCTAAGAAAATAGGTGTCGCACCAGGTGGGTCCATGATCACAAATAAAGTAACGAAAGACTGAACTGCAAAAGTTAATGCACTGATGTTTTTCATGCTGTGACTACCCTTCGAGCATTAGCTTGAGCTTCTAACTTCTCCCATTGTTCCCTACTGGTGTGGTTTTCCGCCAATGAATTTAATTTTCCTGTGCCGTGATAATCACTGCTGCCAGTCACAACAAGATTAAGTTCACGAGCAATCATGCGTAACATGGCACGCTCATCAGGATTTTGATCTCGATGATCAACTTCGATTCCATTGAGACCTACCGCAACTAACTCTGAGAAATCTTCGGCCTTTAGGATTTCGCCTCGATGTGATGCAAAAGGATGCGCAATGACAGCTACTCCCCCTGCTCGTCGAATAAGTGATATTGCTTCTACTGGAGTAGGAGCTGCATGAGAAACGTAGAAGCGAGAATCATTATGTAAAAGCTCCACAAATGCTTCATCACGTGACTTAACAATCTTTTTTGCAACTAGGGCATCTGCTAAATGCGGTCTGCCCATGGTGGCACCTTCCGGCATTGCACTTACAACATCTTCAATTGAAATATCCAAACCCTCGCTGCGCATCTTCTCAATCATTTTTCTCATGCGGGGTAGGCGACCATCTCTGGTTTCTTCAAGAACTTGCTGCATTTCCTCATGCAAAGGATCAAAAAGCATTCCGAGCATGTGCACACTTATTCCATCATTTGTCAGGCAAGAGATCTCAGCTCCTAAAGCTAATTTCAATGTGCCACGAAGTGTTTGAGTTGCTTCATCCCACCCTGACGTTGTGTCATGGTCTGAGATACCGAGTACTTCTAAGCCTTGCGCTATGGCTTTGTTAACTAGCTCGCGAGGAGAGTCGGTTCCATCGCTACAAGTTGTATGAGTATGAAGATCAATCACGAGCCGCACCTCGGGTTCGAGTAACAACTAAAACACATCCCGCCAAAATTAAGACAATGCCAGGAAAAATTCCAAGTGGTGGTTGTTGCCCTAGCCACCAAGCAGCAAGCACTGCACTCACTGGAACTTCAAAGAAAACAATAAGTGAAACTATTGCAGGTGAAACTCGCTTCAAAGCTGAATTAAACATTGAATGCCCGAGCAATTGTGCGCCAAGAATTAAACCTAAGAGGATCCACCATTCCTTTGCACTAAATGAAAATATTTGATTTCCCGCAAGCAGCGCCATAGGTAACGCTGTTGCTGAGCAAATAAAGTAACAAATTGTTGTGTAAGTTGTTGTTTCTAATGTTCTTTGTGCTCTAGAACCTGCCATCACATAGGCAGCAGCTAATGCAGCTGAAACTATTGCGGCAACATCTCCTAAAAACGATTTGTAAGAAATCTGTAGATCAACGCCGGAAACCAATGCGACCCCAATAAAACTTACAACCATTCCCAGCCAAGCGGTTGATGGAATATGTCCGCCAGATAGTTTTACAAAAAGTGCTGCAAAAATAGGTTGCAGCGCAACCAATGCAGTGCCAGCTGCGACGGATGTCATTCTCATTGATAAGAAAAACCCAACAAAGTGAAGGGCTAAAACAACTCCAGCAATTACGGCCCACTTAACTCCAGCTCTATCCCGAGTATGACGCAAAGCAAATGGAAGGGTCATCAATGATCCGCCGAGATTGCGCCAAAAGATTAATGTAAGAACCGGCATTGTGCTCATTGCAATTAAAGGCCCAGATGTACCAATTCCAATAATTCCGATGCCTAATCTGATGAGATCAGGTCGGGCAGGCATGGCTGTGTGATGATCAATATTTAATGATTCGCCTGCGCTCATAAGAGAAAGGTACCCTTATCCCATGAGCGGCAATCTCTTAAACCGAGTATTTCTCGCCCGTCTTGCAGGTACCGCGGTCTTTGACCCAAATGGTGATCCAGTAGGAAAGGTGCGAGATGCTGTCGCGACCCTTCGTTCTACAAATCAACCTCCACGAATTCTTGGATTAGTAGTTGAGGTTCCATTGCGTCGTCGAGTTTTTGTACCAATTACACGAGTTACTTCAATCGAAAGTGGCGCTGTTGTAATTACTGGCTTGCTTAACATGCGCCGCTTTGAAACTCGACCTGGCGAGGTTTTAGTTTTGGGTGAAATGCTAGATCGTTCAATAACCTTAATTGAATCTGGCGACGCAGTTGTAGTTGAAGATATGGGCATGGAGCAAACCCGTACCGGCGATTGGTTAATCAATCGCGTACACATCATGCGTCGTGGTCGTGGTTTACGTCGCAAAGGTGCAACCTCAACAGTTGCGTGGGAAGAGGTCACAGGTTTTGCAAGCACTGAACAAAATCAAGGTGTTGCAAATCTAATGTCTACACTTGCAAATCTTCGAGCAGCTGACCTTGCAGCGGTTTTGCAAGATCTTGCACCAAAGCGTCGAATTGAAGTTGCGAGCGCATTAGATGATGAACGCCTTGCAGATGTTTTGGAAGAGATGGATGAGACAGCTCGAGTTGCACTGCTAGCTGAACTCGAAGGTGAACGAGCTGCAGATGTTCTAGGTGAGATGGATCCTGATGATGCAGCTGACTTGTTGCGCGAAGTTGGAGAAGAGCGAGCAAATGCGCTTCTCGATCTGATGGAACCTGAAGATGCTGAAGATGTTTTACGTCTCATGAATTACGAGGATTACTCTGCCGGCGGAATGATGACTACAGAGCCAATTGTTCTGACCGCAGATTCAACAGTTGCCGATGCGCTAGCTGCTGTTCGTCAAAAGGAGATCTCTCCTGCACTTGCCTCACAGATTTATATCTGTCGTCAGCCAATTGAGACTCCAACAGGACGTTTCATTGGCCTGGTTCACTATCAACGTTTACTGCGCGAACCACCTTCAACATTGCTTGGCTCCATCGTTGATACCGATTCAAAGGGCGTAAATCCCAATGCATCCCTGCATGAGGTTTCGTCATACTTAGCTAGTTACAACATGTTGTCTCTGCCTGTAGTCGATGCCAATGAGCGTCTTCTTGGCACTGTAACTGTCGATGACGTGCTTGATCACTTGCTGCCAGAAAACTGGCGACATGATCACCGTGAAAATTCACCAGTAGCTTTTAAACCAGAAAGTTTGTAAGGAGGTCGAACATGGCACGCAATAATGGATTAGATACTCCTCGCGAGACTCGTCGTTCACTTCGACCAAATTACGATCCAGAAACTTTTGGTCGTTTATCAGAGCGCTTTGCGCGGTTCTTGGGTACAGCTCGTTTCCTTGTGTATATGAGCTTCTTTGTCATGTTTTGGGTTTTATGGAACACGCTTGCACCACGTGAGCTTCGCTTTGATGACTATCCATTTATTTTCTTAACTTTGATTCTTTCCTTGCAGGCATCGTATGCAGCGCCATTAATTTTGCTTGCACAAAATCGTCAGGCTGATCGTGACCGCATTCAGCTTAATGAAGACCGTGCTCAAAATGAACGTGCAATCGCAGATACTGAGTATCTAACCCGCGAACTTGCGGCGTTACGTAACTCTTTAGGTGAAGTTGCAACGCGTGACTTTGTGCGAAGTGAACTTGCTGATTTAGTTGAAGAACTTGCTAAAGAGTTACGTCGAGATACCCAATCGGACTCCGAGTAAAGACTTACTTCTTTTAACTAGCTTCTCTGCAATCTCTGAAATTGCAATAGCAGATACTGAAGTTGGGTCGGCTTCAACAACTGGTGCGCCTTCATCTCCACCGGTGCGCAGCGCTGGACTAAATGGAATCTTTCCAAGCAATGGCACATCGCTTCCCACTAAAACTGATAGGCGACGAGCGGTTTCTTCTCCACCACCTTCTCCAAACAAGGACATAGGTTCGCCACAAGCAGGGCATGGAAACTGCGACATGTTTTCAATGACGCCAATGACATGTTGATGAATTTGGTGTGCAATACGCCCTGCGCGTTCTGCAACCTCTGCCGCTGCTATTTGAGGAGTTGTGACAACAACGATTTCAGAGGTTGGAATTAGCTGACCGAGCGAGATTGCAAGATCACCTGTTCCAGGAGGCAAATCAATGAGTAGTAGATCTAAATCGCCCCAGTAGGCATCAGAAAGTAGCTGCTCAAGCACTCGATGAAGTAGTGGACCACGATAAGCAACGGGATCTGAGCGCTCAGGCTTAAACATCTCCATTGAAACTGTCTTTACGCCGTATGACTCAAGGGGAATAAACATCTGGTCGATCGCAGTAGGGCGCTGACCCATTAAACCCATTAAACGTGGGATTGAGTGGCCATAAACATCTGCATCCAAAATGCCAACATTCAATCCCTTCTTTGCAGCAGCTACAGCAAGGTTTGCGGTTACTGAAGACTTTCCAACGCCGCCTTTTCCTGAAGCAATACCTACAACTCGGGTTAATGAATCAGGTTGAGCAAATGGAATGAACTTTTCACGACCGCCACGCACTATCTTCTTTACATTATTTCGCTGCTCTTCAGTCATTACTCCGAAGGTTAAGTCAACTGATGTAACCCCTGAAACAGAATTAATTGCGCTAGTAATATCTGTACGAAGTCGATCTTGCATTGGGCAAGCCGAGATTGTTAATAAAATCTTTACAGAAACCGCACCATTTTTTTCCGCAAGATCTTCGACCATTCCTAGATCTGTAATCGGATGGCGAAGTTCAGGATCTTGAACCTTGGATAATGCTTCAACTAACTGTTCGGTTAAACTCATAACAAATCTGGATCAATCATCGCAACAGGGCGATTGAGCTTAGGTTTGGTCGGCTCTTCATCTAGTAATTCAGTTAGCTGTTTCTTTACAAAGGTTTTGGGATTCAAGTCCTTAGGCTGCAAATCCTCAAAACCTGGCCCGAGGTTTTCGCGAAGCTCGGCTGTTGCTGTTGTTGCAAGTGCTCGAATTTTCTTAACCCA